>Ga0126339_10001321_pt1 | contig 16572 bp, 9 predicted proteins | sample OrbTmetagenome_2_FD_92532 | JGI IMG/M metagenome (GOLD analysis project Ga0126339, IMG submission 92532) | Coral microbial communities from Petempiche,Puerto Morelos, Mexico - Orbicella T R C metagenome | ecosystem: Host-associated > Invertebrates > Cnidaria > Coral | place: Petempiche,Puerto... | reverse complement strand
TTTTTATATAAAAATAAAAAAAATATCTCTTTTTATATTTTTTTTTTTTTTTTTACCCTAATTTAGAAAAATTTATATATATAAAATATTTTTTTTTTTTTTTTTTTAGCTTTTTTTTTTTTTTTTTTTTTTTTTTTCACTTCTTTTGGTTTGGCTTTTACTTTGATACTTTGAATTTTGTGAAACACATACAAAATTAAAAAAATAACCTAAAATGTAACCAATTTGCAAGCTATTGGAATGTTTAAATTTCCCAAGCCTATGTGAGAACGGCCTTTCTGTAGAGGCTGATGTAATCAACAGGAAGTGAAATTTCACTTCCTCAGTACCCCATGCATTAATAACTTAATGGTCCCAAGACTTTTGAGTGTGTTGCATGTGGTGATATAGAACTTGAAACAGAAGAAGGCTACAGTCCTTCACTCATTAGGAACAGGAACTTGAATGTGAACTTTTACTCTAGCTACTTTCAAGATGAACTATAATTCTATGTACAAGAGCTTTCACGAGTAAGTTACAGCTTTCATATTTTGTTTTCACTAGAAAAAATCATGTTTCTGTTTGGAGGACCAAGATTGCCAACACAGTCTTGTTGATTGACGGAGAACAATGTGAAATGGTGGTTTCAGGGTACGCATAACTTGTGGAACTATTGTTGTCAACGGAGGTTGTAAAAAACTGTCTTCCCCGGATAGGAATTTCTTCATCTTTGCCTTTGAGGTAGATTTATACATTGTAAACAGCTTAGCAGTTTTAAATGAATTGAAAATGTGGCTTACAGCCTAAATCTAGTCAATACAAATTTAAATTTCGCACTCTGCATGTTTACAGCCAATAAGTCAGAATGTTGTATATTTAATTAAAGAATTAACACGTTGAAGTTCAATGGCAAGTTCTGCATCTGGCCAACTGTTTTTTGCCTACTCCTTGCATGGATCGTTACTAAACATTGTCTGATCAAACTACATTTGGGTTCCTTGACAGCTTCTAGTTTGTAATACTTACATTACAGACACCCCATGCTACAGTGCACTCTTCACTAGTTGCGGAGGCCTGGTTAGCTTGACATTCTATACCTAAAGAAATGAATAAATAAATTTATAGATTATAGCCAGGAATGTTGCTGAATTGAGTCTTGTGAGAGTGCATCCAGGGCTCTATAGATTACATACAGTCAGCAACCATGCAAATCTACATACATAATACACTCGAATTTTGGCCTCACATGAAGATGATAAATATATCCTTTATACACAAGACGTATAATTACCAGTTAAGGGCCTCATGTACGTTCTAACATAACATTTCATGGCATACTTAACTTAAGCAGTGCTCAAAATTAGCGGTTGTCTGGTTGTCCGAGACGACTAAAAATTGGCCCAGACAACCATTTTCTTTAAAATCAAAGGCCTGGTTGTCTGAAGAAAATAACACCAGAACACCCAGGAGAAATTGAAGTACTTACATGTACTGTTACTGTGGAGTTTAACCGAATAACAAAGTAAAGGTATGTAAAAGATTTAAATCTGGTGTTTTCATTCGTTGATGGACGCCGCAAACCACGTTTTCAAACCCAGGCCTCCCCATGTACTACCCAAAGTATTGTGCATGGCATGCAGGTAATCATTCTTTTCTGAGACATCCTGGAAAAGTACTTCGCAAGTTGTCAAATATATATTTACAGGTAAGACTAGTTTACCTAGATGGTACAAAATGCTGCTGAAGGGAAGAAGTGTCAATGCAGAGCAGGGTTGTAACGATACAGAACTCAGGATTGTCAGCAACAGTAACAAACTGGTTTATTTAACTTCTCAGATTACAGCACTTGGCTGCATGTAGCACTAAACCTGCTAATAAGACTCATTCCATTTTCATTGTTCTCTTATAGACGAAACTTATGCTCTTATACAAGTACACCTGGAGTTTCCTGAAACTTCTCGAAGGAATTAAATAGCATTGTTGCATGGTTTCTAAATTCAAATATTACATGAGAAACATAACATTCCAGAAGGTTTTAGGTCGCAGCTGAACGACTTCTGGTTCAAGATTGTTAATAATGACAACAAGCCGTAATTTTTGTGAAGGATTTGAATGAAATATATTCTTCCTCCATGGGATTTCCAAAATGTTGAGTATAGTTGTGCAGATAAAATATATAACTGGTAACGGTAAAATCTGCGACTTTTAAAATAATATTAACTTCAACAGATTGCAAATAACACTTGATGATTATAGGGAACTCTGCTTCAAACTATAAAACAGATGCCTGGTTATAAATTAGGGAAGCAGGGATGGCGCAGTGGTGAGAGCACTCACCTCCCACCAATGTGGTCCAGGTTCGATTCCGGCCCGGTGCCATATGTGGGTTGAGTTTGTTGTTGGTTCTCGCCTTGCTCCAAGGGTTTTTCTCCGGGTTCTCCGGTTTTCTTCCCTCCACAAAAACCAACATCTCCAAATTCCAATTGGACCAGGATAGAGGACCCACATGAAAACCAGCTAAGGCTGATGTGGAATCCTCTCTAAATATTGTAATTTATTTATTTATTTAATCAAAATTGCGCTTTTACATCAAATGGTTTAAGCCCCAGCCAAACGATCGCAACATGTCAACGCAACATATCACAACATTATTGGGCGCAACATGTTGTGTTTGTTTGGCCACCATGTTGTGATGTGTTGCAACATGTTGGGTGTTGTTGGCCAAACACACACAACATGTTGCACCCAACAATGTTGCAATATGTTGCGTTGACATGTTGTGATCGTTTGGCCAAGGCTTTACGTCTACAAATCTAGTTTTTTGAATTCTAAAGGTCTCTGAAGAGTCTCTTGGCCGAGACGAAACGCCACGTCAGACTAGCCACGAACATTTCACAAGTATTTGACAATTGTTTGCTTTTGTATAAATTTAACTCGTGAACGTACAGTTGGGAATCCTTCTGTGATAGAGGGCCAGACTGTCAACATCAAGAATTTGTGAACGGGACTTTGGGCGTGATGCTCAACGAGTTTGCCTTTGAATTCTAAAGGTCTCTGAAGAGTCTCTTGGCCGAGATGAAACGCTGCGTCAGACTAGCCACGAACATTTCACAAGTATTTGACAATTGTTTGCTTTTGTATAAATCTAGTTTTGAGAGCTTTAATGGCTCCTTAATATTTATGGCAAGCAAACGATAAAAACTGACTGACTGACTTGGTTCTCTATCATGGCAGGCATCTTAGACCTACTAACTTCTTCATTTCTGTAAGACTGATGCTTCTGTTGTCCAGGCTCACTCACTGCGCAGCAATAAAGGACAACAAAAGCGTAAAAAAAAACAGCAACAAGCAAAAAAAAAAAAAAAAACAAAAAAAACAAAAAAAAAAAGAAAACAAAGAAAAAAAAAAAAAAAAAAACAGAACAATTTACGCAGCTGGAAAACCTCTTCTCCAAACAGTCTTCAAAGTGAGGGAGCACATGGAAAAGAGCACATGTTAATTTTTCCATTCGTGCATTACCACAATTCCTTGCAACTTTGATCTTAACACTACCGCAATTCCTTACCTTTTGCAAAGATGTGTTCAATATGACTTTTCCCTGATTAGAGAGCTGCCTCGCTAGTTCGATTCAGGCTCACTCACTGTGGCAGCAAAAATTCTGTAAATTGATCCAGGCTGTTGGAGAGTAGATAGCCACCTTTGGCGAAAATCGTCAATGCTTAATTCTAGAGTTGTGAACTAGGCTATTATTTAGAGTACTCAAATAGCATATGTTTCAAAAAACAGTGGAGTTTATTTTGTTTGCCTTTCCCCGCTATGTTTGATGGCCAGGCTTTTCATTGAAACCACAGACTTTTTGCTGTTGCTACTGTATTTCTCTTCCAAGGAAGTACTTTTGCTAAGCATTAAGTTGTCTATGTGAAATTGTGAACATCTCGAACAATGTTTCAAGGACGCCATTTCGCGCGACTTCGCATCATTTACGTCAAATAAAGGAGACAACATTCAACAACAACATTCAGGCAACATTCAGTTATGAGCAACATTCAGGCATTGTGATTTGTAACTTTATTATTTGAGTTAATGCATGACAGTTCAGACTCGACCTGTGAAAATAGTCATTTAACAATTTGTCTCGTCAGAACCTATAACTAGGCAACAAATTATAGAATTAATATTTTAAGGGCGATCAAGCAGTCATCAGGGTAACCAGAGCCGGGGGTTAGATTGTCCTGCATTTGGAATAAGAACAACTTGGAATTTTTTTTTTTAATTTCGAGCACTGCTTAATTAAGCTCATCCATACTGCGCGAAAAATAAAAAATTCTCTCTACCTAAAATACTCCGTGTCTGGCAGTGAGACTTAGAAATTTTTTTTTTTAAAAGTTAAGCAACATAAAATGGACGTTTCGACAGGCGATTCCAAGAGGAATCAAACCCGGGTCACCGGCCTGGTAAGCAATACTGATGACCACTGCGCCATCAAGACCGGCCGGCAACTTTCGGAATTTTTTAAGTATTTATAGAGTTACCCATAGTATTATTGAAAGCTAACCGTAAACAGGCTAACCGGAGAGCTATTTAGGTTAACCGGAGTGCTATTCAGGCTAACCGGAGTGCTTTTGCGGCTAACCGGAGTGCTTTTTAGGCCAACCGGAGTGCTTTTTAGGCTAACCGGAGTGCTATTCAAACGTTTTGACTGCCGGTTATTTTGTAATAGTCTACGTTATAAATCCCGTTATACTGGGTGCCGGGCTCACGAAAATTAGTATTCAACAATATAAACAAAGATTTGACATTATTAACTGAAATTTTTAAAAATAATTTTGACTGCCGGACACGGAGTATTTTGAAAAACCTGTCCGGCTGCCGGACATAGAGACACAGCGATATATTTTCTGTCGAATACTTACACAAATCCATGATGTGGTTCCTACAGATGGCACAGTTATCGACCACAATGTCTGGAAATATATATCGAATTAGTGCAATCGAGGACAAAATTGTTAGGTGCACTGTTTGGCATTAAAATATGACTTACCCCATGCCCACAAAGCAACAGCATTCCACTGCCATGAAAGAGAAAGAAATGATCAGTTTTAAAGAAAAAGAGAAAGTTACATAAGGTAGTCAGATATGAAAAATAACGATTGAGGAACACATTTACCTTTTTAACTTCGAATCTCTTCTTGTTGGAGCCTGAAGAAGTCGATGGAACTGCGGGAGAATCGACATCCATTCCCTCCGGTTCCGCCATCTTTCCTTTGATTTACGCAAGCTCAGAGGCTTGGTATCCTCGCCTCTTTACCATGCAGCCAAGCCTTCACAATCCAAGATGTCTGCCTTGGAGTTCAGAGGGAACAGTATATTTATTGACGCGTGACCATGTCTTTGTGTTTCTGCTCTTTTAGAGCCAATATTCTTTAGAAGATATACGGAAAGATGGCTGCTATAACTTGGTCTTTGCGTGGAAGTGTCAAACTAGCGAATGTTTATTCGTCGTTTTCACTGGAGACATGGAATCCGGTTGTTCTGGCCGCTATTTGTTCTCCAATGCGACAGCAGAAAAGGTTTATGTCCAAGCCTTTGCAAGGAAGAACAGTTCGAATTGGCTGTGCGTCTGGATTTTGGGGAGATTCAGTTTTGGCAGGTGAACTACCAAGGTCTAAGGTCTAATTAATAAATTAAAAATTAATTAATACAATTTTAACCGTACCTATTAGAATATCTCTGCACCCGCCACCGTATCCCCGCCCCCACTCCAGAAGAAAACGTTTGTAGGGAAAAACCAAGTCAGACTCTTCTGTGATCCGCAACAATTAAACCCTACAAAAAAAAGCAGTCACGCCGCGTGACTGCCTTTTTTGTAATGCTTCATTGTGCTACATTATGTCATTCAAACAAAAAAGTGGTGTTTAACTTCCAGTCCCAGTTCTAAGCTCTTTGAGTTAATTTCTTGTTGTGTTGGTGATTGTTGGTTTCCTGTTCATAATGATTCGTTTTTGTGCTCTCCTTCCACTGAGTACGGGTGCCTTTTTAATAAGCATTTCCCCGTAGTGTCATTTTTATGATGAGCACTCCTATTGCAATAAGCAGCTCCTCCAGGTAAGCACCCTATATTGAAAGTGACATTCAAGAAATGAACATACATGTGGGTAACTCGAAAACACTGACCCTGGGTCCGCAAACCCCACTATGGACCGGGTCTGTGGACTACTGTTACGGACCCCCTTTACGGACCACCCCCCAAAATAGAATAAAAATAAGAAATAAATATTTCATTATGGGTTGTCCAATAGATTACTCATATGGTGAAATTTCGAGTGTTACACTGTGCAAATGTAATTAACACACCCCCACCCCACCCCAAAATGCCTAAAAGTTGTTTTTAGTGTAAAGAGATGCTGATGACAAAAAGAAGGAAAGTTCTTAACTTTCATTCATGGCTCCATCTGGCTATGGGAGGTGTGTTTTTAGGTTGTTTAAGCTTGTTTGTATCTGTAATTCCGCTGAGCAGATTATGAAGCCTGGAACGAGTTCACGAATCCACACGAGAATGGGCTGAACAAAATGGCTCAGGTAAAAGAGCACAAATCTCAAGCCGGCTTCCCAGAGGCCTCCCAGAGGATTCCTGGGGGCCTCCCAGTCTTTTATATACTGTATGGCCACAGCAAAGGAAATGGTAATGTGTAATGATATAACTTGCGCCCAAGCCTGAACCCAAGAATGTTACATTTGCACGCTATAACGTTCGAAATCTTGCTGACACGAGTAATCTATTAGATAACCCGTAAGTGACATGTTTGTTTCTAATTTTTATTCTACTTTGGGGGGTGGTCCATAGAGGGGGTCCGTAGGGGTAGTTCGTGGACTGGTCCATAGGTAGTCCGTGGACCCAGTCTGTAGTGGGGGTCCACGGACCGGGGGTCAGTGTTTTCGGGTTACCCACATACATGTACATGTAGAAGAGATGATTAAACAGATGAATTATGAAATCTGCTTTTTCATCTGAACTTTATATTGAACTTCATGATTATCACAGACCTCTTGTTACAGTTCTCAACTTAAAGCATCTATTGTTTTCATTAACTATTGAACCAGAAATAAGCGCCCCATCCCTAATATGCACCCTTCTTTGGGCTACCAAAAGTAAATTAGTACCCTAAGTTCTTAATCAATCATCATAGTTATGTATATACCAGAATTTTTTTGTACTCAGCCATAAATTTGTTTCTTATCTCTGCAGCTCCACAGCTTGTTCGTGATGGAGAAATCAACTATCTTGTATCTGATTACTTGTCAGAAATCACTATGTCACTCTTGACTGCAGCCAAACACAAATCACCAGTATGTATGAACTTCAAACCTTGTTTTGTTTTAATCTCAAACAAAGATTAAAAGTAGTGTACCTTTTTTAGTGTTCATCTCTGTTGAGTGTTGTGAAACAATTGATTTTCAACCACAAAAAAACACAGACCCAGCCCCACTCAGATATGATTGTCTGGTATATGCCAAGACCTTCAGTTTAAAACTTAAAATGGCACTGTAATTATCAACTTAAACTATGAGGCAAATTAAGTATTTGAATATCCCAATTTGAAAACTGACACTCTGAGAGTTAGCTCTTTGTCAATTAACAGGGCTCAACACTAACGGTAGTCAACTAGACACAGACTAGTAGATATTTAGTTTTGGCTAGTAGGTTTTCAATTTCCACTAGCCACTTTGGCTAGTCAACAAAATGAAATTGGCTGAACTAGTTTCTGTCTCCTTCAAGGAAGACAAACACAAAATTTACACTTTTCTCGGAAACAAGGTCAGAATTTCCTTGTGGACATATCATGGTACTGGGCATGTGCTGTTCAGCACGTATGCAAATTTAAGTTTGTCTACTTTTTGCTGGGTGGTACGTAAACAGGGAACTGAACGTGTTACTTTTGTTGAAAAAAATATTTGACAAACAAGACAGCATTTTCTGACAGCACACACCAATGCTCTTGTTTGTCACAAACTTTTTTTTCATGCGCAAAATAGTGCAGAATTGTAAAGGGGTAACATTTCATTTTAGCGTAAACAATACATGGGTGATTTGTTGTTGTATGCATACTTACAAACTTTACCTACCACTACAGAAATAATTAGATGAGAAAGAGTTATTTCCCTCGACATTTAAACCAGCAGCTTTTAGCAGTCGAATTTCACCAATGACAGTTTACAGTATTGTTCAGATAGCTGTTTTGCTTTTGAAACATTTCTGCGGTGCCTGTCTGTGAAGAAGTCTCGACAGTTTTTACAGTTACTTCTTGGGGGTCTTGATATTATTTTTTCCAAGGAAGTCTCAGAGAAAAACAGAGTCCTGAAAGTCTTTTCGGGAACTGGAACGTTTTTGAAACTAGTTTAAGTACAGTATAATTACCAACGTTCTGTATTAAAGACAGTCACTTGAGTTGTGCTTTCTAGTCTTGCCAGTAATTCTGTTGTTATTGGACCTACCTGAAATTTTCGTGATACATTAATTTGCGAATTTCGTGATTTAAATAAAATCGCGAAAATAAAGTGACGTGAATAAGTAAGTGTAACTGGCGCCCGTTTTATAAAGCTCAATTTGGTGTAGAAACTTTCGTAGAGCTCTACGACTCTACATTTTCATCACCAATCTCCTCCTACATGTTGGAAAGATACATTACCTCCTACTTCATAGCTTTTACTGTAGTTGTGTATTGTTACTATGGTTACCTGCCTATTTCATAACATTTGTTTTCAATTTGTAGCATATTCCTCTCATATATCTCATAAATATTAAAGTATTATTATGGTTTACAGTGTTTTAATCGTTTTCAATTTAAAATTCTGAATTGAGTTTACCCTCTACCATCTACACTCTACGTTCTATGGTTCTATGTATGGGCATACAGGCTTACAGTCATTGTAACAAAATTAAAGGGCTCAGGGAATGTTTAGTGTTATTACGGTTTACAGTATTTTAATAATCTTTTTAATGTACAATTCTGTATTGAGTTTACCCTCTACAGTCTACAGTCTACCCTCTAAGCCCATTTGCTTGGAAGGTTATTGGAATTTTTAATTTTTTTTTTTTAATTTGTTAATTTTTTAATGAAGACTAGTGAGCAGTACAAAGGAAGACTTCTTGTAGTTGTAAGCTTTTCCATTTATTTCCGCCACGCTTCGTCTCTACCTGAGACTTCTTTGGGGAATGATTTAAGTGTGCCTAAGTTTAACTTCCCATGGAAGTGAATAACTGCTGAAACATGCTGTAAACGGACGTAGCCTCTAAGCTAGTTTAGAGAGTAGTAAAAAATTCTTGAACTGATAAACTCGTAAACACGTAGAGCGTAGAGCATAGATAGTGGAACATGGAGTGTAAGGGCCATAAGAGTGTAGCATGTTGACCGTACATAGAAGAACATATAGTGTAGAGCGTAGTCAGGGTAAACTCAATACAGAATTGTAAATTGAAAACAATTATCAAAACACTGCAATTCGTAATAACACTCAACATTCCCTAAGCGATATAATATTTGCTACAATAACTATACACCACTACACCTCTACAGTGTATGCATATCCGAGAGAAACGGAGCCTAAACATTCAAAATACTAACATAAAGTCGTAGAGCTCTACAACAGGCTGGGTATGAGTAAGTGTATGGAACACAACACATTATGTTACTGTTGACATATAGTACCACCATTGAGTTTTTGTTACTTTTGACATTATTGTACCTTTGATAAAGTCAGTTTACTAAATTCAAAGACATTTATGTTAAGTAACATTGCCAAGGAAATAAATTTTGTGTTACTCAAAAACGCGAAGTTAAAGTGATTCAAAATACAAAATTTTTGCAAAATCGCCGAATTTAAGTGTTGCAAAATATGTGGACCCCCAAATCGTGAAATAAATGTGTCACAAAAATTTCATGTAATAAGGTAGCCAACCACAATGCTTGGCTAGTAAAAAAAAAAAGTTTTAGCTAGTAACATCGAAGTTATCACCAACCACTAGGCTAGTAAGTTGAAAAGTTAGTGTCAAGCCCTGATTAAGGCAATGAAAAAAAATTTTGCTACGGTGACTAATATGAGTAAGTTCAATTTTCACGGTGTTTCGTTGAAATGGAACCTCTGTGTCAGTTGCATGTAGTTAATAGAGGTTGGAATCTGTGAGGAAAATTAATCGATGCCAAGGACCAAGGAATGTTTAGTTCACTCTTTCAAAAGCAGCTGCAAATTAAAGCAGGAATTAACTCTCGCAATCAGCCAAGAAAAAAGAGTCAGACCGTGTTGTTCTTGTACCTTTTGGTACATCATTTTTATACAGCACTAATTCTTAAAAAAAAAAAAGACCAAACAAAGAAAACAGAAAAAAAAGAAAAATTTAACTTGACCTGGACTTGACTTGAGACTTGAACTTTACTCATGCTTTGATATATAACTTGGTTAATTTATCTTTGATTTTTAACTTCAAGTCGATACTTACTAGATATAGTAAGTGTTTCGCTTGCCTGCCGAGACAGCCAAACAGTTTCACAAGAGGCCTATCACTTTATTCACGGTATATAGTTCTATTACCTATTAATTATAGAAGCCTGTAACTTGATATGTGCCAAGCCATTATGTTATCTAATTCTCTGATTGATTTGTCTTTTGATCATTAATACAGTACTTAGCAATAAAAAGTCTTAAATATAAATTCTTTGTTTTATTTTAGACTTTAGGGTATGCCCCTGACTTTATACAGGCTGTGATGAAACCACTCATTAAACCTATTAAACGAAAAGGTGGGAAATGTATTGATGTAATGAAACTATCACTGAATCAGAGGCTATTGATCAGGGGCAGATTTTGGGTAGGGTGGGTGCTTTTGTCCCCCTTTTTCCTTTTATTTTTTCTAATTTTTGGAAAAAAAGAAGCATATCTTGGAAAATTGATTTTTCATTCAGTTTGTGGGCACGGTTGTACTCTGCCACAATTCTTTGGCTTCCTCTTTCTGAATTTTCTGGATCCACCCCTGCTGATGGTAGGCTAGACTCACAGAACTACAATTCACAAGGCATCTTTTAGATGAGCTGTGTAATCAGTCAGTAGCTTAGCCATCTGTTCTGAAGCTTCGAGTCAAGCTGGATATTCTAATTTGCAGGTATTCGTGTAGTGAGTAATGCAGGGGGTGTCAATCCACATGAGTGTGCAAATGCTTTGTTGGCCGTGGCAAAGGAGGCCGGTACTGACTTGAAAGTTGCTGTTGTCAGTGGAGATGATCTTATGGCTGATGCTGAGGAAATAAGGCAAGCTGGTATCAAAGATATGGACAGTGGACAAGACTTTCCAGGAAATATTGTGAGCATGAATGCATATTTGGGGTAAGAAATAATTGATCACGTATAATACTATTTTAGTAATACCGTTCTATGGTATATCATTATTTTTTTCAGATTTTCAGACCATGAAGCCCCAATCACTTTGCCACCATGAATAATGCATTGTGGCAGTAGGCTCATAACAATTTCTTAAGTCTGAGAACTGTTGGATATAAATTTTTAGCTGGTTCCAGGAGAACTGCAAACTTTTGTTGGGTTCAACATTTTGTTTTGCTCTTCAGAAAAGTAAAAGTTCACTGGCTACCTTAATTGAATGTGGCATTTGTCTAGTAATTAGAAACAACATAAAACCTGGGAGAGTCGATCTTGCTGTTGTCAGTTGTCTGCATGTAAAATAGTGAATAAGGAACAAATGTGCTAATTACAAAAAAATTAGTGTTGTTTAGGCAATGGTTTAGAGTTATTGTCTTATTCATTAGTGTTGGCAGTGTGCCATGATTAAGTTTTTCAAACTCAGAAATTTCCTTTCTCAATTACACTGACATTGTCAAAATCATTAATCAAGAATGGTTATTAGACTATGCACGGGGAGAAACATTGGAATCTTTTTTGCATGTTTTTATATTCTTCCAGTCTTGCCAATACAGTATCCTTAAGACAGTCTGCATATTGAATTTTATAGATCACATTAATTGGAAGATCAGTTGGTAGCCTGAACTTTGGAAGTGTGGGAGACTAATGTGATCTATAAATTAGATTAATCCTTGTGGAGACAGTCCCTGAAGCTATAATTCTATAGCAAGACTGGAAGGTGTTTTTCTACAAGGAAAACAAGGACTCATCTGGAATGTAAAAACATGCAAAAGAATTCTAATATTTCTGTCCATGCATGGTGTAATAATAGTTATTATTCTACTGATTTTATCAATGCCAGTGTAATTGACAAAGGAAATTTTTGGGTTCAAAGGCTTAAGAATCATGGCACACTGCTAACACTAACAAAGCAGAAAATAGCTTTAAGTCATGGTTAAACAGTACTTTATTAGGACATTTGTTCCTTTTTTTAATTACTGTTTTGCATTTTTTTTTTTCACACTTTTGCTTTGCATTATTTTAATTTTCATCTCATGCTTTTTTGTGTTAGTTCTTTATGACTCTAGACTGGAGACCAAGCTTTCCTTTTTTTCTCCTTTCCTCTTTATTCTTGATATTCTCAGTAAAACTCAGTCTGCAATTTTTTAAAAACTGCACCCATAGTTGACTACCTGCAGGATCAAACTTTTCTCATTTCTTAAGCTGTAAGTTGTAAGTTCTAACTAAGCTGCTTCCCTGAGGGACTAATTAAACTAACTCAGTAATCCATGAAGAATAATTTTATCCACTGCATCTGCTTCAATAAAATAAACAGGTAGGGTTTGACTTGTCTGTTATTGGGCAGTTGAACTGCTTGCTGTTGTTTCAGAACATAATTATTAATATTTCTTTCTGGAATTTGGAAGCTCTCAAAGATGACCAACTTGTACCTTTTCAGTGGGTTTTCAATAATGAGTTTGCCCCCATTCTAGTAAATGACTGGCTTAGGTCACAGTGACTTTTCCCCACAACTTATATGGTCATTTACAGAGCTTTGTCTCTATGTCTAAGATGCTAGGAACTTAACATGTACATGTTCATGACTTATTTAAGGAGTTTTTGTTTGGGTACTCTGTAATGCTTCACTCAGTTAATGACCAGATGCTAGTGGAGAGAAACATTGCAGTATCGCAATCTGAACAATGTCCTTGAGTTAGACTAATTATAACTACAGTCAAACCTCTGTGAAGTGTCCCCCCTCGGGGAAGACGGGAGGTGACCACTTACAGGGATTCATGAAGAATAAGCATGAGTTTATTCAAATACAAACATGCTTTAAGGCAACATGGAATCACTTGAAGTGGTCCTTTTCTATCCATCATCGCCTTTTCCAAAAGAAAGTCAATCTACATGCATTAAACTTGGGTGGCTGCTTAATAGGGGTAAGGACAATAGAAAACCCTTGCCATGATTACCAAAAGGTGGCAGTGGCTGCTTAATACAGGTGGCTGGTTATAGGGATTTATTTTGAGTACACTTATTTTAATGACAAAACTTCTGTGACTTTGATGACTGTGTACTTAACAGGGGGTGGCCACAGAACAGATGGCCTCTCAACAGAGGTTTGACTGTAGCACCACTGTCAGTGCATATTAAGAGAAATTGAATTCTTTTGCTTCAAGAAATTGCCAGGTATGTCTTTTTTTCCATTTAGATCTTTAATTACTTTTTTTTAAAACAGAGCTTTTCCTATTGTGAGAGCATTAGAGCATGGAGCTGATGTTGTTGTTACTGGACGATGTACCGACAGTGCACTGGTGCTTGGACCTCTCATGTACGAGGTAAAATAGCTACTTATATATAAAAGTTTTTTTGTGGGCCTTTGGCAAACTATACATAATTATATGTTAATCTGGAACCAGTAGGCAGGATGGAGTTGGCAATGGTCTTAGGAAGAATTCTGCAAACTGTAGGATCTAAGTCCTTCTTTGGATAATAATATTTTAAAGGCCTTTCCCTAATGTTGGGTCTCGACAGAATGACAGCCTGGAATTTGCTTGTATCATTGACTGCAGCTTCAGACAGAATTCACAGATGTTCAGACTTGTCCATCACTTCTTCTCCCAACCCTTTTTGCGGTTTTAAGATCACAATAATAATCATTGCATTGTTTTTAATATTAACTCTTCGATAGCCATTGTGTGTGTCACCAAGAGATGGGCTGCCAGCTAATTTCACCAGCTGAACTTAAATTGGGCTGCAATTTCACATGAAAACGTAGACCGAGGTAAACTTCAGAGCTGCCAGGGCCAGAAAAGCCAGCTGGGCTTGTTGATTAGCCGGCTTAGTGTTTTCTTAGCTACATCTCCATGTTTTCAGAGGTCTTAGGCCCTTCTATTGAAGGTATAGACAATAGCTACACAGGGAGCTTGTTGAGAACCATGCTTATTTTTTGCTTGTCATTGTATTTGTATTGCTGAATCACCATTACCACCAAGAAGGGAAATATAAAATTATTCAACTCAGTCATACAAGGCTTGAAAATAATGATTGTTTGTATCAATCTTTGTCTTTCAGTTTGGCTGGAAGGCAAATGATTATGATTTGCTTGCTTCTGGAAGGTAATGAGAGTGTTTTGTGTGAATATGTTGCCATGAGATGCAGTATGTACTAATAACTTAAGACCGAGTTTACAAGAGGACCAGGCAGGGGTGATACATGCCATCTCTCCTTTTTGGATGAAACTTTGCCAGATTGAAGGTACTACCCAACAACTCTAAAAGACAAAGTGGCCCGGCTTTGTGATTTTTTCCCTTAGGAGTTAGACCACCCCCCTGGTTTTTTGCCCAAAATCCCAAAAATGTCACTAAAATAAGCATCAAATTTAAACACTGCTCCTGCTTACAGAATACATTGAATTTTATTGGTATTTCACACAAATAAAGATTGGACCTATCTTAGTTCACACCAGGAATTTCAATTCATTTGAAGTGACAGGTGCCAATCAAGGAATGTCATTTCCTACCCATGTCACGCAACATTTAGCTATAAGGCAAATTAGCTCCAATTCTGTCAGACCCAAATATTACTTAAATCCAACTTTCTAAATCAAAACTAATTTCATCAAAGTTTAGAGTCACCCTTGGCCTGATGAAATCAAGAATAAAATTTTTGGCATCAGTTCTGTTATTTTTTGGCAACAAAAGCTGTTCAAGCAACATGATGAGGGGCTAGTTTTAACAAAGAGACAAGGGCAAAATCTAAAAATATTAGATATTATAGAATCAGTTCATCAAAGTTTTTCTATGTTCATGTCATTAACAAAGTCTTTGAATATTATTTAGGCCAGTGGAAGCTCAATGAATGCAAAACTCTTTGCAATACCCCTTAACCCTCGGATGTACAAGGGGCGTAGGGGTTGGATGCCATCCCCCAATAAGGTATTTTCAAAATTATGAAGACGATTTACTCTATGGGGCTGAAACTTCCATTAGCTGTTCATTCATCCTTCACAGATATTTTGATATGTCAATCGTGTGTCCATCATTTTTATGTTTCCATAGCAACCGCTAGTTTCATGTAGGTTTGGCCAAAAATCAACTTTTTTGACCTAATTCTGTATTTTTTCCAGTTTTCTTCATCAAATTCCAGAAATTCACCAATATGTACATTTCACAACTATTTTGGCTTGATTTTGTATCAATTTCTGTTATTTCTTGACTTTTTAAGAAAAAAGTAAAATCGAAGATGGCGGATCCAAGATGACGGGTCAAATAACGTCATTTGGTATCATATGATGTCACAACCAATAAATATGGTATCATTTTGTAGAACAAGCTCAGGACTATCTAATCAATGTAAATATATTTCAATGTACCTAAACAGAGCGCAAACCCAAGAGGGTTCCATCCATTTCCCCCCCCTTATACCACAGTGCAGGCGTTAGTTAGCTTGTACATCCGACGGTTAAAATAACAGTGCAAAACACCTCAATTCTATTTGTACAATTTAAATATGGGAATAAAGGGCCATGATATGTAAATTCTAAAACATTGAGTAGTTAGATGAGAGTTTTCCTGGGCAAATCTCACTTTTTAGATTACCTTTGAAACCCTGCTCGATCATCACAGGCGGGTCACATGCTTGATGTTGCAATTGATTATTGTCAACTCTTACTTTACACTCGGCATACAAGCTCATCAATGCTGAGAAGTATTCTTTGCTGACATTATTGTTTGCCCTCATATATTAACTCTTGCGCTCACCCAATGAATATTCATTTCATGCGAATCCAGTGAAAAAACATCAGGCAGGCAAGTAAACTTAATTGGTATAAAGATAAACATTGTGCATGTAATTTTGAAAGCATGGGAATAAGAACCAAAGACCTTGATCAGCAGCAAATAATATCACTAAGTGATAATTAATAGTTTGTTGTTGTTATTATTATTATTTATCATATTTATTTATATTTATTGTTGTCATTTATTATTTATTACCACTGCGCAAGGGATTTCAATCTCTATTTATAGATGTGCACACTCCAATGATAAGAATGGCTTCAATGTTTTGCTCAATTGTAACTTTTTGGAAAGAAAAGCTCGACAATACCAGATGTTACCTTTGTTCTCATCTCATCCACTCACTTGCCAGCCTTAGAGAGTGCACAGGCATTAAGATCGTCAGA
>Ga0126339_10001320_pt1 | contig 16581 bp, 10 predicted proteins | sample OrbTmetagenome_2_FD_92532 | JGI IMG/M metagenome (GOLD analysis project Ga0126339, IMG submission 92532) | Coral microbial communities from Petempiche,Puerto Morelos, Mexico - Orbicella T R C metagenome | ecosystem: Host-associated > Invertebrates > Cnidaria > Coral | place: Petempiche,Puerto... | reverse complement strand
CCCCAGCATTAAATTTGCTAGTACCCATTTATACACCTGAGTGGAGAGAGGCACTGTAAGAGAGTCTTGCCCAAGAACACAACACAATGTCCCTGGCCAGGGCTCAAACCCAGACCGCTCCGCTGCCTACACAAAGAATATGACATAAACATGGTTAAACGTGATTAACAGTACTTGTTCAAGGGATGAACATGTTACATATAAGCCACATGCCACAGTCCTATCTTTCAGCTGGTACAAAGTTAGACGCTATTGTTGAATGACACTGAGAAATTTTCTTCAGTCACTTACCCTTGGCTGTAAGAGAGTCAGACAAGGGGTTCTCTGGCATGGTTCACGAACAGAAAAAATAGAGGATCATGGATATAGAATTTTGTTTTCCCGAATCACGTAAATAAGCAAGTAAGACACTCTTTTTAATAACCTGTTCTTACACTAGAAAGAATGTTTGAAGAAAGCTAAATTGTGAAAGGTTAAGACTTTAAGTCAAGGCTCCATATTGCTGATTCACATGTCTAAGTCACTCTCAATAGACGACTCTAACCATTCGGAGGACTTGCATCTCAAAATCACATAGAACAGAGTGGTGAAATCACGAATATCGGTTAATAATTCAAGCTCACGGGTCGTGCAAAACCTTCAGATCATGGATCACAAAGCATAATTTCCTAAATTCAAGTTTCACAGAAAATAAAATCAGCTAATCACACATCAGGAGAATACCCCTGTACAACCCTCTATTAATCTAACAAGTTGAACTAGTTACACTGGTTAGTTTGGCCTCTTGGTTTATGATCACAATATTAGTTAAGTATCACCTGAATTAGGATATGATTACTCTCCTGTTGCCCTAGTTTAGATATGATTAGCGATAAGAGAATTATCTTGATGTCTGGTGCCCCACCTAATTATTAAATACTCTGAAGAACAATTGGCACAGTTTACAAAAAAAAAATGAAACATCATAGAACTGTTATGGTGTACAGACCTCAAATACAACTAATTAATGCACGGCTAAACTTATAACTAAGTCCTGTCAAAACACTGAAACTTATTTGATGCAAATACGACACAGGTAGTCAAATGGACTCATTTAAAGGTCTCTACAAGTGACAACTTAATCATAGAAGACACATACTTTCGAAAAAAAATTGAAACTGTATTAATGCAAACATGGAAAAGTGTAATTTGTTAGCAAGAAACAGATACGTATTGAAACTGGACACCCTATGCTAGGACACACGATGGGTTTAATGACTTAAACCTCTGTTGATGTAATATTTATGATTGTGGTTTATCATCCTGTAAACCCGGCCAAGTGGGTGTTTGTTTGATCAATGCCACAGGAAAATCAGAATCTCTTCTATGTCATGTGAGCACAAAATTTATGATTTGGAGCATTGGACAGAGCTGTTAATAGTTTCATTAAGGATGCATTCTTTTAGGATTTTCTGGATTAGGATCAATGATCAAAGATCATTCGGATCATGGGGCCGGTTTCTCGAGAGCCCTGCAGCTTTTCTGGCGCACAAAGCCATTTTTAGTTAATCTGTATCTAAAAACAGAGAGGTGTGTACACCTGAAACGTCTTGTATGAAGAGAACCTCTGTTCATATTTAGAATATGTATATGTAATAGGACTACATGCTGTCCAATTTGGAAATAATTGGATGAAAAAAAATTGCGAGGACAGCCAAAATTGGACGAGGCTGCAGGCCAAGTCCAATTTGGCTGTCTGAGGAATTTTTTGAATCCAATTATTTCCAAATTGGACAAGCATGTAGTCCTGTTACTTATTAATTATATAGCTTGTGAGGTAATACAGCTTTGCAAGGAAAACTACAGTAACTGTCTCTGAAGAAAAACAGACTGGGCCCTTGATCTTCCGAAACTTGGGAAAGCTTTGAAAATATCCGGTGATCTTCAGAGATTGCCGGAGATTGTCACAAGTCTTCAGAAATCCTGGGAAGTGTTCGCATGATCTTCAGGTGATCCTCGGAAATCTTTGAAAGTGTTCGGGCGATTTTCAGAAGTACTCAAGTGATCTTTGGAAATCTTCAGAGATGTTCGGGTGATATTCGGAAATCTTTGGAAGTGTTTGGGTGATCTTCAGAAGTCTTTGGAATTGTTCGGGTGATCTTCAGAAATCTTCGGAAGTGTTCGGGGGATCTTCAGAAATCTTCGGAAGCGTTCGGGTGATCTTTGGAAATCTTCGCAAGGTTTCGTGTGGCCTTCGATAATCTTCGGAAGGTTAATAGCTTAATTTCATTGGCTGAGACAAACTGTCCTATTTTTTCCCAAATTGGACAGTTTCTGCATTTTTACCCAAAGTCCTTATTGAAAACTGTCCAAATTAAATCCCAAATTGGACAGTTTTCAGAAATTAAAGGATAATAGCTGTGCTGACAATACTGGATTAACTGACTGCTATATAATTAGTGAATAAAACAGCTCTGTAATCATGAGATTTGAGATTTTGCTACAGCTTTTCGGGACCTTTGAGAAATGGGCCCCTGATGTGTTAAAAAAAAACCCTGATGAATCACTCCCTGCCAAAGATTCACTGGTTCTTGTGATGCACCATGGTCCAAGTGATCTTGGATCACTAAACCTGATCCAGATCATCCCAAAGGAATGTAGTACCCTTTGTTTCTTTTATTTGCAATGATATGAAGTGTTATTCCCCCTACTGATGTCCAACATTCAGTGTGATTTTATTTGGGAGAATTTGTAATTCTGATAACTCAAACCAGAAGTTAATTGTTTCCCTCCTCTCAGTCAAACACTGTAATTTTACCCCTGATTTCTCAGACTATTTTTCAAAACAATTTTAATTTCCTTTGGAGATTAGAAAAAGCGTGATTCCACTACACATGGCAATCAGTATGAATTGTGCTCTTGGGGATGAAAGACATATGGTACATGCCATCCTTTGCAACATATATATAGCAAATTTAAAGAGTTTCTCATTAGTGTAGAAATCAAGTCTATTGTCAGTTATTTACCTCTGTTGCAGCTTCTGGATGATCTGTGATATCAAATATAATAGCTGTTGCTCCCCGTTGCATTGCTCTTTTGACCTGAAGAACAAAGCATTAAAGCAATTAGAATAAAACTTTAATTTGTGCATTGATGAAGTCAAATAACCTCATGTGGGACTGGATGAACTTTGTACTGTACAAGTACATGTGCAACTCATTTGTTTAATGTTTTTCTATGGTAATTTTGTATCTGCAATGCACTTGCCAGTGGAAAATCTCTACCAAGTAGGCATGGTAGATTTTAAAACATAAATCATTACAACAGGAAAACAACTTAAGTGGGTAATTAGAGGGAGGTGCAAGGGATGTTTTCAAGCAAGGCACATTTACACTTTTGATTGTTTTGGGCACACATATGGTTTACATAAACCTGTGATTTATTCATGATGTTTTTCTCATTAAATTGGGATGATGCTTCTCCTCCATGTAAATCGATAGTCTTGTAACACGACCGTGGTAACACCCACATTTTAGAGGTATTAGCCAGGGCAGGAATTAACCAGGGATTTGTAAGTGCATCAAGGCAACACCCTTAATGATGTTTTTATCTTCCAGGTGCGGGAATTAATTTGGAATTGATTGCATGCTTTGCTCAGCTTGGAAAACAGGGCTGTTTATCAAAGGTGCAATAAAGGTAAATAAATTACTCAGCTAGTGCAATTAAAAATAGGTTACACATAAGTTGTTTTGAAGCTAGTGTGTATTTTTTTGTAATTCTACTTTTCCATGTGGGATATATAAAAGCTATTGAGGTCTATCTTCGTAGAGAGATAACTCTGCTGAGGATCAATTTTTTTTAAATGCAGCTTCAGTATAGCCTGAACAAATAAGGCTATTTGCCAAAAAAAAAAGAACCGCTTAACAAGGTTGGGAAAAAATATATTTTGTCAGAGTTTGTAAAAAACAATCTTACCTTCTCAACAAGCGGAACCTTTATAACTTGCTCTACCTGAAACAACTTACACAACCTGTATTTTCTCTGTTTCTCTTTTTGACTCTTGTTTTTTATTCTTAGTCCAAATTAGACAGAAAATATTTTTAATTTGGACGAACTTGGCGAGGGAGAATGAAATCTACATTTCCATGTGGGATATATAAAAGCTGGTGAAGTCTATCTTCATAGAGAGAGAACTCTGCTGAAGAATAATTTTTTTAAATGCAGTTTCAGTATAGCCTGAATAAATGACGCTTTGCCCAAGAAAATGAACAGCTTAACGAGGTCGGGAAAAAAAGTTATTTTAAATTGTCATAGTTTGAAAAATCAATCTTACCTTCTCAACAAGCGTAAAGCATGGCTCATTGAGACTGTCTGGAGGCGTAAGTTTGACCACGCCAACCCAGCCATATTCATAAAGATCGCCATCCTCAGATGTATTACACAGCCCCAATGGGTGAATCTGGTAGAGAGATGATTGAAAAAGGGTTTTAATATCATTGTGTACAGAAAGAGTTAATACATACAGTTGAACCCCACTATTTTGAGCCTTCAGGAGAAACAAAAAATAGTTTAAAATAGTGGGAGTTCAAAATAACTGATAGTAGATTAGTGAAGGGCAAATCCAGGGAAATGATTTTGAGTTTGAAATAACCAAGTTCGAATTGGCGGGGTCCAACTGTAATTTGTAATCTACATGTACCCCTTGTGAAGTCAGACATGATCGCAAAGTCAGACACCTCTTTTAACTGAATACAAAATAAGCGCGAATAAACCTCTTGTATTTATTTATTTATTTATTTATTTTTTAAAAAGAGACGTATGTACAGGAAAAAAATCTCTTGCATGATTTGGGCCAAAACAAGAGAGTTGTATAGTTTTGTCAGGGAAAAATTTCACAAGCTGAGTTTTGCAACCTGCACAATACACAAAGTTTTAGAAATTTTTCTGCCTATAAGGAGGGATTTTTAAAGACTAAAATGCGCCTGGCAGTTTTCATTAATTGCAAAGATTCAACTGTAGTGCAGCACAGTCTCTTAGAAACTCTTCAAATTAACCATACTTTTCTGGTAATAATAGGAAAAATTCGTGGAAAATTATAAAGATTGGTGTCCAGTAATTAAAATTGAATTCTCCCCTATTTTTTACTAGAGCCACATTCTTTATTTCATATGGAGACCACGTTAATTCAGTATAAATTCAGTATAAAGTTGTTATCTATATGTTGATTCTACTTCACATGTCATTGGCCATGAAGCATGCATACTGTTTTCTATTTTATTTATTTTTTTCTCTCTAAATTAAATTAAGTGAATGCTGCGTTCAAGCTTTGACACAAAAGGCACCCATACTGTTGTTAATCAAAAACCACTGATATTAAACGAAGGAAAAAAATAAATGAATGGATTGCTTTCTTTGTCAAGAAATCTAATTTTGCTGTCTAAATAGCTGAAGAAATGAAAACGGTGTTAAAGTTTTAATCAAGGACTGCAACTTCACAAAAAGAGGGGTGGTCGGAATTTTATTTTCATTTCGAGCGCAAACATCCTTGCTGCTTCACACAGGGGTGACGCAAACTTTAATACAAAGGTTATAATCAAAGGAGGAACCGAATTTAAAAGACCAAATTGATAATGAAATTTTCCCAAGCACGTTAAAGATTTCGCTGTTTCGTAAAGTTTTCCAAATTTTCAAAGTAGCACAGTTGGTTTGTGATCTGAAAAGTAGAACCTCGTAAGAACTCGACACGCAGGCATGATTTCGGTGCGAAGAAAGTGAGCAAATTAATGGCATTGGTAATAAATCAAGGACCCTGGTTACACAAACATATCGGAAACAATGTTTACACAACAAGCCATAAGAACTTGATAAAGATTTTAACGGCGAGCACCGAAACAACATGCCGTCTTTCACAAAACGGCTCAAATTACAAAACACCGAGAACGGAGAAAACTCGAACTGTCGACCTGGATTTTAGGTTTTTGCGCGAAACCGGCGCAGAAACCGCAATAAGCGAACGTTTAATTACAAAGTCAGTCGGGCGAATCGGTTGCTTCGCACTTGCGTTCAATTGTGAGGTCAAATTTAATTTGACCAGGAGGGGCCGTAAATGTGCAGAGGCCCATGGTAGACAATTACTTTTCCTCTGGGATCAATTGAACTGCGAAAATGGCTATTACGAAATTACACACTTGTACAGCTTTCGAGAGAAAGGGCTCGCGTTCGAAGTTTTTCCTCTTCGCACAAGTTCACCTCCAGTCCTCATTACACGCACACTTAAACAAAATCCGTCCTTGAAAGATTGTTTTCAAAATAAAGCCCCCTCGAGCAATTATTCCGATAGCCATGTAATTATTTGAAGAGCTTCTATAAATACTAAAACAGGCATTTCAGTCTTTCTAAGAATTCTGGAAAAGCTCTTTGTCCAGCTGTGAGACTCCGCGATGGAAAATCTTAAATTCCCTGCCCTGGAAGCGCAGAAGAACAACTTTTTAATAACGTCGCCGTCAACAAAAGACCGGCCATGATACACATTGTTGTTCTGGGCGCTGATAAGCAGTGTTATTGTTTTCCCTGCTATCAGTACATCACTCGAACTGATTGACTTAATCTTCTCAGAGGAAAACGTCGCGAAACCCGAAATCACGATTGTCAAAGGGTCTTTGAGAAAAACGCTCTGGAAAAGCCATTAGTGTAATTAGTCCGAGCAATCAGCTCGGCTTCCCTACAAAGTTTAGTCTAGAGATAAAACTCTTGAAAAAGATGTTCCACGCTCGCCGAAATATTGCATATTTGTACGCGGAAATGACTGGCGAGGCGATAACCACCGGCCACAGAGATAGAGCGGTTCCGATGAACGGAGCGAGAGGCCGTTTAGTGTTGTTTTATAAGGCCAACATTTGAGAAGAAAAGTGCGACAGTCGCCCCAAGCGACTATTTAGCGGACAGATAACACACGTGTTAGATCGCTTACTCGCTCTGCGAATTGTCTGGTGCAAAACAAGAGAAAACACAAAAAGGCACCAACAAAAATATTAAGTACCGGCAGTTTGCTACATTGTATAAAAACAAAAAGTGAAGTCAAAAAAGAAAAAGAAAGAAAGAAAGACAACTTTTGCGTATTTTGTGTTGATATAAAAAGATATACGACTAATAGAGTTCAACTCATTAAGTTTTGTTCAATAAAAAGCAGTAATATAGTCACTAACAATGAAGAAGTCCTATGAAATTTCGATCAGCCCCGTTGAGAAAAGAGGGTTTTTTCGCCCCAAATAACACAATTCAAAAGGGTGAGAGCCAGGCAACGTTATAGTATTTTAGTAGTTACACCTAATTGTCGGTTTTATTAAAGCGATAAGCCTTAAACTGGTCAGTGTCCGAAAAACAAACTACACTCTCCATTTGCCATGCTCCGAATTGATTTTCCGCCGGCAATGTTAGACTTGATATCCAGTATATCGGTTCACGGGAGCACTTAGGAGCTTTCAAGTGGAAAACTAAAAAGGCTATCAACCCTTGACTGATCGTGACTACCAGTCCCTTATGGAAACGCCGCCTCAACAATAACGATCTAAAACGCTAAATGACTGTCCTCGTTTTAATTCAAGACCTTCTAGCTCCTTTAATTACGTTGAGCCAGCGGCAATAAAAGCTTTGTGTCGGGCCTGAATTGTAACTGCAAGTATTGTGCGCGCAGTCCCTCGGTGAATAAACACAACGTATTATACTCTTCGTGAGAGTAAGGGAAGTCACAGGCAGTCGACGCCGCTTTCGTTTGCTTTAATGACGTGCGAGCCACATTTTCTGTCACGTTTCAGGTTTTTGCGGTTTTAGCGTAAAGCCCCTCTTTTGTTTGCGAAACAGAGAACAAAATCTAATCATCACCCTACAAGAATACGAGGCGTGCTGTAAGTGGAATTGTATAAAGCGTCGATATTTTTGAAAGACAAATTAATTTTGGATTCGAACCAGTGTGCGCGCGGAGCATGAATTTATTGGGGGGGTTCAGAAAATTAAATCGCGACGAAGAGTTCTGAGATTTCGGAGATTCCAAAGATTGATGTTCTCTATAAACATTAGTAAAAGTCCAGTAATCCAGCGACTAGTCTGTTGTGTAAGCAAGGAGGCTTTATCTCGGTCGAGCACGCAGGCTATTTGGCCATCGAAGATCCTATCTGTCAACCCCGAATAGCCATAAACTCATCTTCAAAAACGATAATATGCTGTTCCAGACCCTAGACCCGGTTTCAATACACACGGGTCAAGTGCTTCGAGAAGTTTTGATCGCAGTTTTACAAAGTGCAGACGGAATTTCGATTTGAGATTAGAGCGGAACCCGCGCAAATGAATAGAATCTCGCTGTTTTTTATTTGCTACCGGAGTCATTGCTGAAGGAATTAAATGATGAGGGGGTTGCAAGGCCGCTTGTGTTCCGCAAAGAAAAGAGGAAGCACTTTTGAGGTGAAAATTAGCTTCATTCATTGCCTGTCTAGTGAGGCAAGCGCGCTCTTGAGCTCAAAAGGCTTCGTATTTCCGGCATGCAAATAAATGTCGCTTCGACAAATCTTGCCGAGAGTACACAGAAGTGACCTATCGACCCCTTCCTTTAGAAACATTGGCGTGTTTAAGAGGAATACTTAAAGCTGTTCAACCCGAGCAAACGATAAAGCAAAGCCTGGATAAATTCGAGGGAACGCACACGCGAAACCAAAACATTCCGCCGCTCGCAAGTCGGAAACCAGCACAATGCGATTAAAAAACTTCAAGGTAATTGATTACAGGCTAGCGAAATACAGTCACGTCCGTCCACATTGAAGCTACTACACATACAAGCGCTCGTGTATTTTTCAAAAATAAACACAATAGATCGCCGTGCCTCCAAATCGCCAAAAACGGAAAGGAAGGAATTAGTCAGAGATAAAAGAATTGCCCTCGATCTTGAGCGCGATCGCGCGATCGAAACCACGAGCAAATTTCTCGTGAAGTGAAATGAACACTTGTAGATTGCGCTCGTACTCAACAAAGGCGAGCAGTATTAACTCGGATCGCGGACAAAAACGGTTTTCTCTCGTGACAGCACTTGAGTGTAATTATAATTATGGCAAGACCAATGCCAGGGCTTTCAATGAAAGCGATCGTTGTACTCATTAAATCGAGCCAACAACAAGTGAAGCGTCGCACTTCAATATGTCATGCATGCGGGGTTTTTTGACCGGCTCTAGGTAAACAAATCGAAAATACTCCCTCGGCAAGATCCCACGCTAAAAAGGAATATTGTCAAAAGTACAACTTCTCCGAAGCGAATTGAGATAAACAAAACCGCAAAAGAGTGGCTGATCGTGGCAGAAATTTGTTCGCCTTCGGTTGGTGTTAAGCCAAAGCCTCCGCTGAACATTTTAAGTAGCAGAAAGCTTACCTCAAGTATGTCCCCTTCGGCGCTCGTGGCAGCTCCTGCGTTTGAAAACTTGCCTTCCAGTTCATAAGTATGCGTTGTGTAATCCCCTCCAGAAGAATGCTCGTAAATCACAACTTCCACAAGAGCTTTCTCGAGCGCGAGTGTCACACTCGGCCACGCGTGAAGAAGCACTAACAGCGGCCAAGCGAGCGCCGAGAAAATTTTCATCGCAAGTCCAGGCAAAATTTACTAGTAACTCTGTGAAGTTTGGTCCAATTCAGCGCTAGAGTCGATTCAGCATTGCCGTGGACGAGCACGGCCGCGTAGCTTGTTATTAAAGTGTTCCTCGACCGCAGGACCGCTTAAGGAGGTGATTCCTTTGGGGGTAGTCGCTGTTTATGGGCACAGTTGAATATTACTCGTGTGCTTTTTGTTATTGTTCCAATGCGCACCGCGCCGCTGCTTCTGCTGCAAGCTGACCGCCACAAGGACCGCCTCTGTCTATCAATCACTTAATCTGTCAAAAAATAATTAAAAAATCATTAATGGTTTGGCCTGGTGGATTAACTTAACTTTTCCCGAATAACAAAGTGCCTCGGACGCCCTCAATCGGCTGACTCGGCTAAATTGGCTGAGCAAATGTGTCTATTACCAACAGCTCACAAGAACCTTCATCCAATGCCTCACTTAACCAGTTGAAAGCGCACCGCTGTTCAACAAAGGGACCGAGTGCGAAATATTAAAACTTGCAAAGGCGGAGCTTGGAAAGCTCTCATTTATCTGCCCTCTTTGTGCGTTTTTTATTGCAATGCTAATTAAATAATCCGAAGAGAACGGAGAGATCGTTCTTGAAAACGGACCGACCGGCTTAGAGCCTTTTACGTTCTGCCGTGTCATTGTGCTGTAAAGTTCCGCAGTGTTTGGTGATTGTTCATCGTCGTTCATTACGCGAGGGAGGTTATTAAAATATCAATGTTTCTCCTAAGCGGATTTTATGCGTTTTACAAAATTTCACTAGCTACCAACCCTGATGAGCTTGTATCCTTTCCTGTTGTTTTCATTTCTAAAAAAAAAATTAAAAAAATCAAACAAAAATGCGTGGAAGGCAAAGTTTCTGTAACTCTCTTTGACCTAAGTTTTTCAGTGCAAGTGTATATGGATATATATATATATATATTTTTGCTTGACAATTTACCCATAGAGCCATTTTAATATTTTATGGCTCAGTGTCCTTTGCTGAAAACCGCTCCAATAAAGCTCTGGGAAATATAATTGAGCCAAGCCGCGCGTTGGTGAATAGCCGTCGTTAATTGAAACTTTGTTTCACCGCAATAGCCCTAATAACGACAGGAAAATAACATTATTGCCGACGAAATTAACGTGAACAAGTTCCGACCCGTTCCGAAATTTCAATCCCGCGAATAAGCTGCGCTAAGCGCTCCTGACACGGTGTGTTTCGTTGTTGATTGCAAGTGAAATCGAACCCCGAGGGCCGGAGTGGAAAGAAGTACTATGAAAAATCTTGAATAAACACCGTCGCCGGGAACAGACGATGCACTAAATATTCATTCGGCCAATTTATTGTCTAGCGACTCAAACCAACAGTTTTTAATCGCCCATTTACAGCGCGACATGTGGCACATTAGGTTTTAAAAGAGGCGTGAGGCGCTTTCAGCGCGTATTTTTGCTCGCTCTTCGGTCTGTCGTTGGATAAATTTACGCTCGCTTTCTCGCTCTCAAGTGAGATTTGGACGTCCAACTTCTGTGTAAATACTCTAATCGAGCTCACTCGACATCGGAAAATCGAACCCAAATGTTGGCACTCCGTCACAAGGGAAAAATTCGCGCGGGAATTTATGATGAACATAAAGAAAACAGTTTCAGTAAACAAATTACTTTTAAAAGAGCTTTAAAATGAGTCACCGCAGTTGCGCTCATAAATATGTTGCGCTAAAGTATGACGAGTCCAATTCCTTCATTTGTCGCCCAGTTCAGTTGAACAGGTTTCTAAGAGCGCTAAGTTAATGAAAAAGGCTAATTACGCAGGGTTCGAAATTAAATTTCACACCGCTCTGACACGGAAAGTGGAAGTGGTTCAAGTAACATGGCAGTAAAAAAAATAAGCGAATTCATGCATTTTTAAGTTTATTAATTGCTGAGCGCAGTGGCGACGCCGCGGTGTCTCGAGTTCACAAGCTTTGCGTTTTATCCAATACTGTTCTGTCCATTCCTGTTAGCTCTTCAAAATTGAGCGATTTTGTTTAACAAATTAGTTTGGCAGCTTGGGTGATGTAATGCTCAAAAGGCTGTTTTCAGGGTTTTATGCTACGTGACTTTGTAAAGGAAGTTGCCCGTGAGGTTGAGAAGTCGTGTTACTGCTTTAGATGGTTTCATCGGTTTGGTATATTGGCCTGTTATGGGTCTGTTATCTTGACGCAAGCGGACTCGAGTTACGTTTTCTTTTGTCCGTTTTCCTCCGCAAACACTCAAATGGGCGCACTGAATTAGAAAGTGAAGGAAACTTTATAGCGCCCCAAATAACTCATTATCTTAAGAGAGCGTGTTATCGAATTGATGTGCGCTACAAAGGGCGCCGATATTTGCCCGTTTTGGCTTTCTTCCGATGGATTAAAATAGCGAAGAATTAATAAATTGCCAAGAAAAAGCGAGCTGACTTCAAGGTTGCTTGACCGTGAGGTATTTTCCTCAAAATAACACAGGCACGCGTTTGAAATTCTGGATAGTTTTAACAAGGAAAACTGTAGGGAGTTGATCGGCGGGCGAGCGGAATGTTCATCAAAAAGGTGAATGATTTTCCCATAAATTTTTTAAATTGACTATCGTTGCCCAAGTGCTTCCTTTCGGCAGAGCTTGGCTCGTCTAGACCGCCTGATTGCCTTCCTTCGCTAAGCAAACAGTGGAAAGTTTCATACGAATTCGCCGGTTTTGAAATCACTTTGCGGTTTCATCGCCCGAGCTGCGCGCACGAAACATGACGTTGAACGTTTTGTTTGGTCCTTTGACTTGTTATTTCTTTAAACGGTTGTAAGAGCTGTTCAATCGAGCTTATGCAATTTTAATGACCCCAGTTATCATTTGAATTACATTTTGAAAGACCCAATTGCACTCTAAGCCGAAGCGGGCTGTTCTAAATAGAGTCGGTTTGTTTTGTGTTTACTTGGCCATGGGACGTACCTTTGGATTAAATTTGTAGAGTTCTGTTTAGACATAATCTTTTTTTTTTATTCTGAAAAAGAATTGCTCTAAACTGAATATCGCCCAGCCGAGTCGCGGTACTTGACTATCAAACATCGCTTAACGACTTTGTCAGATTTTGTTTCAAGTGACCATTGCCGTCTTGTTGCTTTTGCGGGAAACGATAAAAACCCATCAAACAATCGATCAGGATTTCCTTATTAGTTCATCACGTGGTTTCGTTTCACAGCACAAACTTGAAAATTCCGAAATACAAAACCTCACCTTGAGTTTTAGAATCATCGCTGTGCGTGTTTACGTCTATATTTTCGGCTTGTTCCTCTCTGTCAGTTAGAAGCTCAAACTGTAAAATTATCGCAAGTGATTGCAATATATTTCTTGTCTTGTTATGTTTCATGTGGAAGTTTAAAGGACTGTAGAACAAGCTCCAGTTAGAGAACTAACGGCAGTCCGGTGGGGTACTCCCTTATATGGGCTATAAAGGCTATTTATAGGGTATGGTCTTTGAGACCTTTGGTCTGAAATATTGTATGGTTTGTGCGCTTTGGTTTTGAATAAGTATATTTTTAGAAGAAGCTACTTCTTTATCATTGTAATTACGACTATCAACATCGAGAACGTTCAGCTCAAATTAGGTTTACACTAACCGTGTACATACCGCAACGGGCGCCACAGTGGCGTAGTCAGGTCTGAAATAATGCATCAAATTTTGGGTCTTGTCTGAAATATGCTGAGGAAAATCGCAACTTATTGTTGAAGTGTAAAATAGGGTAAAGATTTCAAGAGGCTCGCCGCATGCCCCCCCGCCCAATATTTCTGGAAGTACCCCGGGAGGGCAGACTTTCTGTCAATAGCTATTTGTATGATAAAGAAACGCCATTTATCCGTTAGGTGTTGGTATCTTTAGTGAAAATTAGCCGAAATGTTCATGGCAACCAGTATAAACGCGAGCCTTGTTGCCTGATCTTGTCTTTTTCTGCGCCAGTCTCGCGAGAGCAACAAAAACGATGGAAGAACTTTTCGTGTCTTTCCAACATCCCGCGCGGTTTGTTTTTAGCCAGTATAGCAGAAACGCGTGAGATGTTGCATTCGCGACAAAGGTGCTATTTCCATGTGGTTTACCAGTAAGTACAATAGACAACAGCTGGTTGTTGTTTTTTTTTTTAAATCGGGACGTGACTGGCATTTTCTGTTAAATTATAAAACTTAAAAACGAACGATTTTGTCATTTTGCGAGGGCTAAATTTTACTCTGCCCTTAGTACCTAAAGCTAAGGTATTTTGAGCTGTAATGAAGCTGAATACCTCCCAAATTGAACCAAAAGACAAACGTGACAAATAAAAATATTGCGGGATCGATTTTTCAAGCCGTGGGTAACCAATATCTCACGAACTCTTATAAACTAATGTAAGATAAACATCCAACATGTGGTTTACGAAGAAAATGCTATTTCGGTTTCTTTATTCCAAGAAACCCCGTCAATCGAAAGGCATGGCGGTGCCTCGAGCACCGAAAAGAAAATTGGTACCTCGAAAAGAAAATTGCTGTGGTGACAAATTTTTCCCAGTTCATCCGTCCGCCCGGGAAACGTGTTTCGGAAGCAGATTTTGCGTTTAGGAGGCAATATTACTGTGAAACAAAACGTTTCGCCGAAGTTTAATCGCGCGGGAAAGATGTTTCGGAACTGAAAGGTTTTTTGGAATTGTTTCAAAAACACTTTCTTGTTTCCGAGAAGTGAGAGTAGTGCTTTCGGAGAGATGTTTCCAGCGCGGCAAAAGAGTAATAATATTTCCGTGTTTACCTTCCGTCGTGTTTTCGCAACTTCCCGCATGCCTCTATAATTGTCCACAGTAGAACGCTAAGAAGCTGAGCATGGGTTAGTGAGTTTAAGATCGCTCGTTTTCAGGGTGTAATTCATATTAAGCTACATGTTATATTATTCATATTAAGCGAGACACTTTGTATGAGTACTATGTGGTATTCAGTAAGTATTATAGTGCGGGTGGTTTGGCGATGAACAAAAAAAAGCAAACAAAGGTACAGCGAGTCAGTTATGTTTCACTTGATCAGGGATTCAATGCACTACATGAGAACTAAGGATTAAGGCCAGCTGAGGACGTCTTCTTTCTCATCGTTCTTTTTTCTGGAACCCCGCATTTGTTATGTGCCTCTGAAGGGACAGGCAGACTTATCTTCAGTAAGGGAATTGTAAAGTAAATTGGTGGTAGAGGCGTGGAAGTCTACAGTGTAAAAAGAAGGGAGCTTTTGGTGAACTGCTAGTACTAGTGGCTCTCGAGATATTAAGAAACCATTCACTGACTGATTCAGGGACAGACTTACTGACTGGTCATGATACGACAGAACAATTTTGCAGTTGTCCTATGTTGTTTACAAACTGAACATGAAATAATGAAACAAAGTAAAATAACATCTTACCTACCTTGGGAGTCGAAGCATGGTGTACCGAGTTCTGTGTTTCGCGTGATATTTATGCGTGTTGCTTGTCCTAATGAGCTACAATACCTCGTTTCAAAACAGAATCACCGTTATGCGCGAGCAAGAACTGGACACGAGTGTGTGGGCGAGCGAAGGGTGCCTCTGTATTTTAAACGTGACCGGACCAAATGATTAATTAATCGATTCCTTGGCAATCTTGGGTTTGAAAACAGAAACTATGAAAAGCTTAGTCTTGTGTGAGAATTCCTGATTTCCATCAAGAGATAATGATCATGTTCTCTTGTTGCCACTTATCTTCGGCGATTTTTTTAAAAAAATTAACTGTGGCGATTCGTCACGTAGGAAGACATTAATAGGGAGCTTGAGCAAACCACGACGACGACGGCAACGAGAACGCAGCCAAACAAAAGGGTTAATGAGCAAAACAATGGCTGTACGCGTGCGTTATAAATCTTTGTACATTTTTTTGTCGTCCTCTGCAAAACAAGAACGTGAAATGACCAAGTTCTGCGTAGTCTAAGGAACAAGAACGACAACGGCTACTTCGTAACTCTTGATAAGTATTTTTATCAAATGAATAAAGACATTATTATTATTATTAATTTGCGTATTTCCATTTGGAATTGAACGCTGTCATTGCGTATTTAGCCCGAACACGTTTTTAGAGCCATTGGTGTACCGAACAGATCTGCACAATCACGAATTTTGCCGGTAAAATATGAATTCATTTTTTACTAGGAGTCGTCCTCGGCGTCGGCGACGTCGTTGCTTAAAGCTTCCATACGCGGGATTCGCGCGGGATTCTCGTGGCGACGCCGATTCTAATTTCCACGCTCAATCGGAGGTACTCAAAACTGGGAAAAGAAACCGCAAGCGGCCAAACTTACTCTCTGCGGTGACAACGGCTTATTTTGGAAATAGCCGCGAGTAATTAAAAACATTATCGGCTGTTTGGGTCTAAACGCAATGACAAACGCCGCTTACTAGATCCATTTGCCGATTGAGGGATTCGTTGTTTTGCGGTTCCCGTTCAGTTCAGAGCAATTTAGAAATACCATCTGCTTGGTCTGACGGTGATTGCATTGCAACTCAGATTATCACAGATCCATATCTTGCAAGAGAGTCTGCAAGACAAATTTCTCATTTTCTTTCGGTGCTGTTTCTTTGTTTATTTGAGCGCGGTTTACGCTGTAAGAGAAAGTGTTTTTCTGATAACGCCCAGCGGCAAGGGAGACCGAAAAGGTTAGCAGCGTCACATGCTGGGGAAATCAAAGTAAGCCGTGCTGGTAATTAATTGATAACAAGTTTCGCAAGAAGAAGTTTTAAAAACAAATCTTATGATTCCGATCAGCGGGACTACGGCATAGAAAAACCGCCTGGGGAAAGGAAGGCTCTTAATTACTGACATCTTCACTGGTCTTTTTCAGGATAACAAATCTGTGCGAGAACTATGAAGTAGCGAAAACGAGGAGAAAGGAGAAAGAAATATGTAGATATAATGCTTGTGTGATGTCCCTGAAATAACACGACAAATAACT
>Ga0126339_10001319_pt1 | contig 16582 bp, 6 predicted proteins | sample OrbTmetagenome_2_FD_92532 | JGI IMG/M metagenome (GOLD analysis project Ga0126339, IMG submission 92532) | Coral microbial communities from Petempiche,Puerto Morelos, Mexico - Orbicella T R C metagenome | ecosystem: Host-associated > Invertebrates > Cnidaria > Coral | place: Petempiche,Puerto... | reverse complement strand
TTCAGCTTTAAAAACTGCCAATCTAATGTGTGTTAAGTGAATAAAAATGGTGAAATTTTTTGACACCTGCCAATCTAATTATTGCAAGTAAAGTGGATTTTCATAATTTGCCATACATGATGAGAAAATAGCTCGCTTTCGATAACTTCAATTTTCAATGCTGTAAAAATATTTTTAAAAAAACGGATCGTAAGCAAACAGATCCTAGCTTTCCTCTCCGTATGAATCTGTTTCTGAGGCATCAGGTGTTGAAGAAAGGCATGCATTTGTTTACGACACCTGTTACATCCAAGTCATGCAAATTTTTTGGATTGCTCTGATAGCGTGTTCATAACAGCACGTTTTAATGAAGTGAGTGTTTAGACGTTAAACACTTATATAAGCAATGACGATCGCGACCCCGAGGACAACACCTATTAAAAAGTGAATTTATCTTTTAGCAATACAATACATCTTTTATTTAAACAAGGTGGGTTTTAAATCTAATATAGCTTATGGGGCCGTGCGAAAAAAATGTAGTTAATAGCATATTAAAAAGTTGAAAAATGCAAAAAGATGTGAATAAAATCAATAAAAGACGAAATCACTGTCAATCTGGGGACTCATTTACGGAGACTCTTCACTAAAGTTCAAGTTTCTGAGGGCGGGAGACTTTTTGCCCTTTTAGCATAATCTCTGGCGCTGACAGCGGATGGTTCTAAAAGTTTCCAAACGATGGATCCTCCGTGTATGATATTTAAGAAATAGAAAACATGTACCGTGTTTCTATTGAGTTATAGAAACACGAGTGGAAGTTTGGGAGAACGAGAAATGCTGTGGGAACACGAGCTGCAGGCGAGTGTTTCCACAACTTGTTCGAGTTCTCCCAAACTTTCACGAGTGTTTCTATAACTCGATAGAAACACGGAGAACATGTTTTCTAATTCTTTTAGAAAACACCGCGCCGAAAAAAGGAAAACAACTTGTTAACTTTGATTATCAAAGGGTAAATTCTCTTTGTTCGCGCCATCATTACGTCAACAGCTCGTGCTAGTTCTTGTTTCTATCGAGTTGTGGAAACACGATTTTTGACCAATCAGGGCGCGTATTTTCTTAGGACTGTTTTCTAAAGAGTTTTTCATATAATAAGTTTCGAAACGTTACACGCTAATACGATGTTAAATTCGGAACTTTCGAGTTAGGCAATTGTCTAGATCTGTTTAGTACCTCTATCGGTATCAGAAGTTACTCAAGCTAAATATGTAACGCCAAGAGTCTAATCCAAATGAAAATACGAAACATTAGCCGCTGTCGTTTGCGTTCTCCACAATACACAGAACGTAGTCATTTCGCACGTTGCTGTTGTGCAGAGGAAGGCAAAGAAATGTACAAAGATTTATAACGCACGTGCACTGAGCCATTGTTCTAGTTATTAAAACTTTTGTTTGGTGACGTTCTTGTTGCTGTTGTTGTCGTGGTTTGCTTAAGCTCTCTATCAATATTACGTTTATGTTAGCATCACTGAACTGTGTAGTTACAACGGATAACACACGCCGACGATAGGTTTTATTCACTCATGTAATTACAATCAGCGACTTACATCTCTTAACCCGTCCTCCAGCTAAACGGGCTTTAATAATCTCTGCCAGCAATCGAGCTTGATTTCTAAACTGTTACTGAGGATTTTTGTTGCTGTACGTTGGACGCGGGAGTGGAGGCGCGGTGTCTTCGATCATAGTTAGTGCGTTCGACTTCGGAAATGATTCTGGATTTTCCTTAAACCACCCGTATTTCGTCACCAAGTTGATTTATAGCCATTCCAAGAGCTAGCGAATGAGAGGTGACGTAATCTACTATAATTTATGATCTCGCTACTTGGCAATTTTAATGTATCATACTTAGAATTTTGATTTTGCACATTGTGAATAGAAAGTACATAAAACAAAGTAAACCGTATCATTTGCCACGATGTCTTTAATATATGAGGACGGCAATTTATTTAGTGGTACTAGTGGAGTTTTTCAAATTGTATTCGAAAATTAGGCAGCACCTCGTCCTTTCCCCAAGTCAGTCACTAAATGGCTGCAAAACAAAAACACATTAGCTTAATTATATTGCAGTTCTTCATTATTTACACACTTTATCTTGATTATCACTAGTTCACCCTTCTGGAATGGTCAACACACAATTAAGTAATCATTATTCATGGACAACAAATGAAAAAATCAAGGCATCCACCAGCCAAAGTAATAATAACAATGAAAAAGCTTTTAAAACCATCAACAGTTCAAACCATAGTACTAGTCTCCATCCTTTTTATAATATCATCCATTACAATATTTGAAAGGAAGCATCGATCATCATCCTGGTCGAGCTGGACTTTAGAGATGTTGGAGGGAGGAAAACCAGAGAACCAGGAGAAAAACGAGCTTGAATAATTTTTTGACGAGTGCCTAATCATTTATCTTTTAGAGGTGCTTTAACCTTGCTTGTTTTGGGGAAGAGATCGTCGTAACCACTTACGAACAATACGATATCTGTGAATTCGGTTGGCTCTCTGGTCGTTTTCTATTTAACAAATACATTCCATTCTTGTTGCCTTGCGTCTGTTCACTAATAGATCAAAGATGAATTTAAAACGGGGTAAAAACAATAACAATGGCATACGACCCTTTAAGTGAGTATGCCACTGATGGTCAGTTACCACATTTTGACGTCGTCTGTGATCTATTGTATTAACACAATTAAATACTACTCACCTTCGTTTTCAAGGAGCGATAGTTTTGATCATCAAGATGTAAATTTTCATTGCTTACACCATCATTACGTCATCAGGTCGTGCTAGTTCTGTGTTTCTATCTCGTTAAATAAAAATACAGCTTCTAGCGCGCGCGCTTTCTTGTCATCAAGAACCTTTTGGTGGCTTTTGGCGTTTTCTTGCTTCTTTTGATGGAACAGGCAATCTCAAGCAATTTTCTACAGCCAAAGCATAATTGTAGAGAATTCTTAGGTTTACAGACAAAAATGAATGCTACTTTCAGTTTGTAAACCTAGAAAGGCATAAGCAGATTTAACGGTTCTCAATTTCTCTAGCTGTTAACAACAGAGCGATCGTTCCACCTTACTACCAAGTTGTTTTTGAATTTCAGTTTAACTACGGCAACTCTAGAAGATCGCTCAAATGTAACTTGTTTATCCCTTGTGAAACAATTGAAATAAACACACGTAATGTACATTCAGCAATTGAAATGACATACTTTATTTATGTCGCTTTGGCTACATCCTCCAATTACATTAGTTCTTACCCCTTCCAAAAAGTTATCCATTTAGCTAGTGTAGTTTTTAAGTTACACTATTGCCAACAGCGTATAAAATAGAGCTAAGTCTATTTGTTGGCTATCAATCTCCCACGTGCTGCGTAAAATATCGAAGAATCTCTTAGCTGGACGCCTCCCTACACCTTTAAACGAATAAATCACCTCGCTAGTTTAGTGTTAAGCTATAGTATCGCTTACAATTTGTAAAATAAAGCTTAAGTCTATTTATGATCTATCAATCCCCAGCATGCTGCTTAAAATATGGAAGAGTTTCCTCAGTAAGAGCAGGCGACTCTGCCTGTCAGGGTCAGATGCTGACTTGCTGCGGAACTGCCTGTTAAAAGCAAATATGAAAAGTTTTTGTTTTCGTTGAATATATTTCTGTGGTGATCATAGGAGTAACATTGATTATTTAAATTTCGAAAACGAAAAAACTTAAAAGGGAAAAAAGGGAAAAAGGACAAAAAGGATAATTGTGTCGTTTTCGAAATAAAAATTTTTCCCTTTTTTAACTTTGTTAGTTTCATATTTCTAAATTATCATCTATTTTCAGTGTCACGTGCCCTGTCAACTGGGGATACACTTGCGTTTATCCGTAACATTGATTAGGTTAGTCAGTGAAATGAGTCTGTCATAACATTTGCACCTTGACAAAATTTCCACAGTCATACAAATTTCGCCAAATCCGTCAATATCGTCAACAAAATTCAGTCAGCAAAATTCCAGTCCGTTTTTTCCGTTACTGCATGCATTTCTGGACATATCTCCATACATCGAGGAATCGATCGCTTTCTCTGGCCTGTACCTAATTAATATGGAGGCGCGGTGGCCTCATGGTTAGTGCGTTCGTCTCCGGATCGAGTGGTCCGTGTTCGAGCCCTGGGACCCGTTTCTCGAAGGTCCCGAAGAGCTTTTTTACCCGAAAAGCCGTAGCAAAATCTCAAACCTTTTGATTACAGAGCTGCAGTATTATTGATATGTTCTTAATACAAACAGAGGTTCTGTTCATACCAGAAGTTTCAGGCGTATACACCCCTCTGTCTTTAAATACCAATTAACTGAAAATGGCTTTTCGGGCCCGAAAAGATTCTGGGGCTTTCGAGAAACGAGCCCCTGGCCCGGGACATTGGGTTGTGTTCTTGCGCAAGACACTTTACTCTCACAGTGCCTCTCTCCATCCACGTGTACAAATGGGTACCGGCGAACTTAATGCTGGGGGCAACCCTGCGATGGACTAGCATCCCATCCAGGCATCGCTTCATGCTACAGAAACCGGCATAAGCTCCTGCCTGATGGGCCACTTGGCACGTATGCAGACTTTACCTTTACCTTTACCTTTACCTACCTAATCAATGCACTTGTACGTGACCTTCAGATATTTGTGTGTTCCACGACAAGGATCACCAAATACTGAGTTGCTTGCATGCAAGGTACAGCTGCTCCGATAGTTGCATTTGCTGCGCACAATGCTAAGAGAATTGCCAGCATGACAACTGGTTGTGTAAATTTCCGAATGAGAGCAGGTACTGCGGTCATGTCTGCCATAGGAAGCGTTTAACACGCTGATTCGCTTTCCATGGCAGTTGATGGTGTTTCTGTTCCCTTCACAAATGGTAAAGGATGTTGGCCTTGGCTCAGCTGGGAGAATTAAGAATTAAAGTGTTAATTAAACTTTGTGCTTTTTTTTCTTAGTATAACAATGAAGCAAGGCTGATAACAACGTAGAAAGCTTAACGGGACAATGACATGATAGAATCCAAACTGAAAGCCAAGAATTGCAACCGTGGACAGCTGTATCGACTTGCTTGTGTCTCGTCAGCGCGGTGTGGCTGCAAGCAAGAAGTAAAGCAACCCGCTGGTTGACGGATCGTCTACTAAATGCATATGATAATGACCTCAGGTGAAACTCAAATCCAAATGTTTGCGGATTGGCCAGTGCCACATGCAAAACGCGTGTCAATTTATCAGCCTTGCTTCCTTGTTGTTTCTATTTTTGGCTGATCAGATCTTTTACAGATCCTACGTAGTCCGGTAGTATTTTAGTGCACGCTGTCTTAAATAACATTTATTGCGTGATTTAGCACTGACTGTAACAGTAAATCAAAAGGGGAGAAAACAATAACATGATTAATTTGAAAAAAGTATTCCGTGCCAAGCAACCAGGCCTGATGACATGCCAATTTCTTATAATATAGTTCAAAGCGAAGATATTCACAGTCATGCCCCCGCCTCGACTATTTAAGGAACTGCAGGTTGTGTGAATCTTTTCTCTAGTTTATTATTTGTATTCTTTGCATTGTTAAAGGAGTTCAGTCACGGACGGTATTTTGAGTTATATTGGCCACGTACAAAATTATCTTTGAATTGAAGGACTGACCTGTAAGATGTAGTTTACTAAGATAGCAAACCACCAGAGAGACGATAATAATAAACCGTAACGGAACAAGGATGGTTAAGGATGGAAGAGATTACATGTAACACGGATTACAAACGATCAACTTGAAAAATTTAAGCCAAACTTTTTAGTATTGGACAATCGTGAAGTAGCTTTTTAGCTTACTGTGTATATGAATACAATTATTGCTGTTGTTCCAAGAAATTCTTCCGTTACAGTGCGAACAACTTTCACATGAAGTGAAAAAAAAAATCACTGCCAATGGTTCAAAAACTGTCAATGGAAATTAACCATTTAGTGGTCTATTGAACGTTGGATTTTTGCTAGAGGTAAATGTGGCGAAAACACCTTTTGAAGCAAGGAATCGTACTTTTTACTATAATTCTGAATAACAATAGTTCCCGCCATACTACAAGAAGGATACAACATCACTTTAAAAGAATGGAGAAAAGAGAGAAGGTGTGGAGCATAGGCCGAGCATGCATAAATTTTACCTGTTTGGCAGTATGTTCCTCTGTAACCAGATCTGCAACTGCAGCTAAACCTTCCATCACCGAGATTTCTACATGTTCCCCCATTGTGACACGAATATGTCTTACAAGCGTCTACAGCTGTATGGATGAGCGACATCAGGAACGACAGTAAGGAAATGCGACAACTCTCAGTGTATAATTAATAAGAACTTTTGCTATAACTGAGTTAGGCTTCTTGTTATCCGTTATTGTATAAAATATAGATCTGTATACCAAACGGGGTTTCTTGTACTGTTGAGCGCGCTTAGGCACACATGCATACAAAACAGTTGCAACTTTCAAGTGCCAGTTGACTCCGTACCATGCGCGATTTCACTGAGGTTTGAAGTTTAACACTACTTATAATCTGTAGAAAAATGATTGGAAATCACTGTTAAAGTAAATTTAGATTAGATTACTCGGTCTCATGAACTATAAACTCTTCACCATTTTGGAGCTGTCAGTTGAATAGATCATTTTATAGTTGTCTGCACAGTTACCTGGCCTTTGAATGGCAGCGAGGCTAGAGGTGAGCTTGTTTTGATACAGACCTCCCTGCTTTTGTTGTTTAAAACGAGGGTGATCTAATGTTAATTAGGTGCATTTACATGGCAAAAGCAGAGAGGTCTGTATCAAAGCAAGGTCACTTCCAGCCTCGCTGCCATTCAAAGGCCAGGTCACGAGCAGACAACTGTAAAATGGTCTATTGTTAAATTTAACACCCTTGAGTGGTTCGCCGTTGGAGCTGGAGTACGGCGTTAGCAGATATTTCCCAAGAAAATCTTCCGTTACGCCTCCTACAGCAGCTGTAGTTTTGTACTTTCAATTTTACCTGTTTGGCAGTAAGTTCCTTTGTACCAAGTCCTGCAATTGCACTTGATCGTTCCATCATTGACATCTTCACATGTTCCTCCATTGTAGCATGAGGACGCCTTGCATTTGCTGATACCTGTTTGAGTGCGCACCACAAAATGGCAAATTACAAAATTATATTAACTTCTCTCTTACTCGTTTATATGCTATTTTCTAGAATATAAACCTTCCCAATGGCAACCGTATATTTTCCCATAGGACCTAGAGATGTACAGTTACTCTCATGTCTTTATCATCTATCAATAATTTTTCCTTAGTTTCTCATTCTTCTCTACAATGGCATCAAGGCTAAACCCTTGAAAAATTGTGCCCCACAACCTAATGGTGGTGCAGTAAGTTTTATAAATCCATACTGACTCTGAGAGAAAAATTCTTTTTGTCTACTTACGAGTCTCACAGTATTCCCCTGTAAAATCTCCCAGACAAGTGCATTTAAACGTTTTTTCGTCAACGCTTTGACAAGTTCCTCCATTCAAACACTGAACATCCTCGCAGGGGTCCGCTCCTTTTGATCGACAAAACAAATAAACATGTTAGAACATTCGCACATGCCGTGTAAAATGATGTCATTACGAAATTTTGATGTCAGCATCACTGGAATTTGCAGCGTTGAATTGTTGTTTGTATGTGACGTCACCAAGGTCTGGGACTAAAAGTAATAATGCTGTTAAGCCGTTCTTTTTGCGACGTGAAAAACATAATAACAGCTAGAAATGTTAAACTTGCACGTTCTTGCTAAGTCAGGATTGCGGGGTGTAGTAGCTGTTTTTTCTGTGGTGTCGTATCCTGCGAGTTGAAGATCTATTCTTGTAGGATCTTCAACAGTCAGAAATTCCGTCGCTTTTTGCTTGTATTTATGAATTTCAGTATCTTAAATATACGCTAACAAAAAAACAAACCAAAAAAAAAAGAAAAGAAAAGAACAAACAAGAAAGAGAGTCTACACTTGGAAGCAAGAGAACACACTGTTGTCGAATTATCACCATATTAAAGTAGTTTGGTATTATTTTTTTAATTTCATAATTTCATCATGGTGTTAGTGGACACTTACTTTTGACACAAGTGTTGTTATTCTTTTTGTCCCAGCCCTCCGGACATTTCTCAAGGCATTCTCCAGTAACAGCATTCTTCACATATCGGCATGCATTACAGTCAGTGGCCAGAGGTTTCCCACTTGAAGTGCTTCGGCATCCTTTAAGAAAAAAATAACACATGATAACTACGAAAAAACAATTGCTCACACTTTACTCTAAAATCGTGCCAGTTTAACAAAATCAAATTAATGTAATATGATTGGATTATAATCATCAGTACATTAAGTAGCATGTCCAATACGAGAGATTAATTTAACAATGTACCACATTTTGAAACACCGCGGGAAGAGAGTTGAAAATACGGTGCGCTGCGGAGTATTTTTGGTGAATAATACAGAGTTGTTTGAAAATGTGGCAGGACACGGTCTCGTCAACTATGTCTTCTCTATCAAAACTAAAACTACGGAGAAGGCGAAGAAATAAAATCGTCAAAATCTTTGCTAATTTAGATCACCATGACGGATATGACTTCCTTGTTTAAACTTAGTGTTAATGAGTTTGAAAAGTGTGTTTTGATACCTTGGTTTGGGTCGCATAACACGTGGCAATCTTGCACGCACATGTTCGTTTGTTTATCATGAACCGTATCTCCTTTACAGTGGGCCTTGGTCAGGTGACGAGAAAGAATGTGTGCATCAACTACCTCCATGGGGTCCTCGCCATTCCCAAATGAATAGAACCGGACAAACAGAGGATTATCTCTGTCTATCATCGTCAGGTAGACGTCACCGAATTCTGTTGTCCCTTGACTTTTCCCATACTCTATTACGGTGCTTTTAGATGTCTCTTTCACGCAAACAAAGTAGGACTGATAGAGAATCTCCGCGCCCAAGCCAACCGCGTTAACATCAACAGAGGAAACCATGAGTCTTTGGGACTGTGAATGGAATTTAAAGGATATTTATTTTTTTAAGGACTTGAATATTATGATATAATTAATAAATAATAATTGCGAGTTGTAACAACAAAGCCCTGGCGACTAACTTATAGCCTGCGTAGCGGGCGTATAAAGGGGATGGGGTGGAGGAGGAGAAGAGATTTCGAGGAGATTTCGGGGAAAGGGAACCTTTTCCCCCTCCCTCCCCCCCCCCCGACTCCTCCATTTTTTTCCCCGAATTCTCTTCCTCCCCCCCCCACCCCCCTCCCCTTTATACGCCTGCTACGCAGGATACTAACTTATGCATTGTGATATTTACCGCAATCATTGCGTTGCTTGCGAAACACCGTCTATACGTGTAGTTTTAAACGACCTCTTGGCATTGAGCAGTTTTCATACTTCAAAAGTCAGAATTTTAACTGCACATTATTTCCACTGCTCAGAATTAAGCAATCTAGCACTGACTTTTTCTATACGGAAATTCTTTGTTAATTAGCGTAAACTACGTTTTTTTTCTTAATTTATTGTAATCCATTGCTCACGCGAAGCTTACTGTTTTTCACGCGAGCTTGCTAGTTTTTCTTTGGGGATATTCTTCAAAAACTGTTCACTTTCCGGACCAGATAACGCCAGCGTCTTAGTTGTATGCGTAGCTTTTATTCTAAATTAGTTAAAATAAATTGGAACTCACCTTAAATATTCCAACGCCATACGTAGAAATCTGTACATAGTACCATGTATCTTTGTTATTCGGAACAGCAGCGAATATAACAAAAACAGTTCCTTTCGAAGATGCGGTGAAGTGAAGACATTTCCCTTCTTTGTTACTAGGGTCAAACCGTAAGGCATTGGACCATTTCACGTTGCACGGAAGATAGCCAATGACTGTATCCATCTGAAAAATGTGGTCGGCTGGCCATTCAGCATGTGCTATTAACGAGCCAATCATATCTGGCGTCAAACCCGGAAATGTTGCATTTGAAGTCTCGAAGTCTTCTCGCTTTAGCGTGAGATATCCATTTTGTGGAGAATACGTCAAAACCAAGCCGAGAATGCAAACTTTGAAATTTTTTCGGCTGCCGCGATTACAGGCCGTTGTCATGTCCATCTGGTCATGACTATCACCGACAAACCATTGATTGTCAAAGAATTTCACGTACTTTTCCATGTGTGGAGTTATCTTAACTGGGCCTCGAAATGTTCCAGACAGTTCCCTTCTCGTGTTGAAGATAATCAGGAACGCGGCTTCGTCTTTAGTTATTGCTTCCCAGGTTGGCTTGCCGGATTTTTCTTGAAACTTATAGTTTTCAGTCTGACAACCAGGCCGTCCAGCAGGAAGAGTTATATCTGACACCGAAATGGGACCCTAAAGTTGAGAAAGACACGTCTTCAGAAATATACTGGAGCAACATGCGTTCCGATATGTATTTAAAACTTGTAATTGAGTTATGGATATAATCAAACACTGAAAAGCTTAGTTCTACTTAACAAGATCTTTCACGGGCATTTTGTTAAAATGTGCGTTATTTTTACAACACAAATGGCACTAAATTACTTGTTCCTGATTGGCAGATTGTGCTACTGTATGCATTGCTTTGGCTTGAGGCGAATTTTGAACATTTTCCAATTTAATTCACTTATTTTGTGCAATAAAGGCCAGAGAGAAAATCTATGTTGTGTAGTTTAAAGAAATACCGATCTGTATTTGAAAATATATCGGTTCCCCTAAGAGAGTAGAACGCAAATTTAATAAGATTATACTCGGGGCATATAAAATATAATTTTACCTCTTCCATGTAGACTGCAACAGCTCTTTCTAGACTAGTCCTTCTACGGTTTATCACATGAACCAGATAGTCACGGTCCTTGTATGGACACTTCTTCCTTGTTAGCGTTCCATTGATTTTGATTTCATAATAGCTTTCCCCAGTGTCTGGATCTTTCTTCATGTCGGCTGAATGTCTTTCACATCCCCAATCTCTTTCTTCGTCAGTAAACAGGGATGAAGGATTAAACTTTAGCAGATCTGTGATCGGTGCAACCATAAATTTGAATGGTTTTGGGAAAGTACGAATTGACTCCAGCCATTGTTTGATTTCATTTTTTATCGTTGGCGAGTTTACATCTGAGATAAGAGAAGCAATTTGCTGGTCTCCTCCTTCTACAGATATGGAGGTAGAAGATGTCTTTGATTGTTGTTTATGACTACTTCCTCCATTTTGCTCGTCCTTTGCATGAAGACTTGCAAAAAAGCTTCTAAACTCGGCTTCCATGACTTGGCTAAACTCCGCTTTGCTTGAGACTTGGTTAGCTTCCATTGTCTTGAAAATGTCAAGCCTGCCACCAAATTTTCCTGACTTTATGTAGTGCGTCCCCCAACGAAGAATGAAATCCTCTGCGGATTCAAAGAATGGGTATTAAGCAGCTCGATGTTTAGCGTGCTTTCATATCGAGGACTTTGTTGCATGATTTTGCCTAGATATTAGAGTCGGACCAACAAGCTTTGCTGGTCTCTTGCCTGGATGTATGGACACTAAGAGGTAAACAGAGGCAATCATACCACTTGGGTATTTATCGATAGCGTCACCAAGTAGCTGAATTGGAACAATTAGGGACTACTGAGCAACAAGTCTATCTGGTGCTAGAAAACCCATATCTGCCGGATATCTGCCCTTTGACCTGTCCAAACAGATAAACGTTGGATGTGTGGACATTGTACACAATCAATAACGGCATCTAATCCAGAAGTACACTTACGAAATTGGACGGCTGCTCCAGGAGCTAAATAGGATAAAGGAAGAGCCATGAACTCCTGAAGAAAATTCACACTGAGGTCACTTGGTTTGACTTCGTCCAAAAAGATTTCGTACCTGAAAAACATCAAAATCAAAAAGTCACCGACGTGTTAGTTTGATGACGAAAAAGGACGACATTTTCTGAGATAATTGTCGTCAAAAAAAAAGAAGAAGAAGAAAAGCAAAGCTTAATTTCACGTACTGTATACATCCAGTTTGCTAAAGGGTGGAATTGAGGACAGCAAGCTTTGAACAAAATGCTCGCGGAACAGAAGCTAAGATGGACATTCCACTCACCTGTCGATGTCAATGGCAAAGAGCGCCATGTATTGCTGTGATCCACTGGTGAGTGAGCTTCCCCAGGCCTTTTTCACACCAGCGTAGAAACCAAAGGCAGAGCCCGCCATTCCCGCTTCTCGTTGAAGAAACGTTTGGTACTCTCGTCGAGCATAAAACGTCTGCATTGTAGCGCTGGTGTCATAAACTCCGTGTACGTTCATGGTGTCAGGGACATCAAAATCATCATACCTTAAAACCACAAACAAAACTGTCATTTGTGAAGTCAGACAGAGACGGAAAAAGGCGTAATTGCACTCCGCATTTTGGCCTGGCACTTGGAAATGAACATGGGATCCCACCTTCTCTATATTAAATGCAATTTTAACATATACTCAGTAGAGTGAAGTATTCGCTTATCCCTAAGATCTACCACGCACCACTCAGGTCCACACAGATACAAACAGTGCGCACTTATCGTAATCAGTGCGCCAGAATAAACTATGACGTCACTAGTTCTAAGATATGATAACTGAGGCTGACATGCAAAGTTCCTATTAAGCGGTATAAAAATAAAATAATTACTCTGTCACTTTTTACACGTTTGAAGTGCACACGTCCAATGCAATTACATTTCCCAATTACGCTGTCCTACATGGGCCCAAATTCATCGATTTGGTTACAGTTTTCAAAAACAAAAACCAAAAAATAAAAATAAAATAAAATAAATAAAAAATAGAAATAAAAATAATAATAATAATAAAAATTAAAAATTCCGCGTAACATCTCCAGGCGGACAATAAAAGCGAAGTACAGACCACAAATGTTAAATAATCGTTTGGTAACTAAGCAACCATTTACAATTGGAATAAAGGAAAAAAGAAAAACTGACGGTATTCAAGAGAAATCCAGAGAAAAATTAAAAGTGTACTTACGTTGCTTTACCCTTGCAGTCTCTTTGTACAATACTCATCTTCCTTGATTCTGGACTGAAGTCACCACGGCCATCAAATCCCACTCCGATAAACGCAGCTCCATCAATAAGATTCTTACAGATACAATCAGGGACAGATGTGACTCAATGCAATTTATCAAATGCATTCCATTCTTAGAGTTTAGTAGCCGCCTTGGCGGACAGTAAAATAAACAAAAACTTTTGATTTTTTATGGCAAAATCATTTATACTTTAGCATCTGATGATAACTATACCCTGGTTGGCAGTGTACTTTAAGTTGCCACTCTATTTATTTCATGTGTGGTTGGATTTGAGACTCGTAAGAAAAATGGAACAGAATATATATATAAAAAATTATACCGTGGGTGAAAATAACAATAACTTCACTTATTTTGATGCCTGAGCAATTTCAAGTTGAAGATTATGGCTTTTCTGCATTATCTGAATCCTAAACAACATTAACTATCATGGCTTTTCTGTCGACAACGTGTTTCAAGAGTGTTTTAGCTCAGTGTTCGATATAATGATATTGACTTTGGCATCACCTTTATTGCGAAAATGAGTACCAATAAAAATTGTAGACTGGAGCATATTTATATAAAATACTGAGGCATATCTATGTAAATACTGCAGTATAAATGTGAACCGTGGACGGTAAGATAATTAACCGAAAGCACTGCACAATGAAAAACCGCGCCGCCAGTTTTCTTCAAATCTCTAACTAACGTTTACTTTGATGCCAGCACGGATCATGGCGGGATTGGGTATAGATTCATAATTCATGAGAGTTTTCTTATATCACTCAGGCTGATCATATTCGATCTTAAACTTGTCTAAGCTTCAGAGGAAAAGTGAATAGATATTAAACATGTCTCACAGCATGCTTACCAGACAAATAGTGGTTTTCCTTTTAGCTGCATAACACGGATCACCTGGCTGATAGTCTCTACCAAAACACCCATTCATCATGAGTCCACCAACTCCCATTGGATAGGCAAATGGCTGGACACCAATTTCCCCGTGAGGTTTTTTATCATCTCCTGTTATTTCTGCGTCAATGTGAAAACCAGGAGGAACAAACAAATCCTCTGTTTTCCACCCTTTGTCAGGCATAATGTTGACTTTCATCTAAAAATACCGGAAATTAGAATACATTGAGCTAGACGTGTCTCGCTGAGCTCTAGACGGTAGCGTTGGGAATGTTTTGAGAGGGTGGAAGTGGGTTTTCAATTCTGTTGTTAATTTCTGTATATATTGTTGTTATTCAGCAGAATGTAATGATCTTGAGAAAGCAACAAATTATTCGACCAAGCTTTTTGTTTCTTTCTTGAAGCTCCTAGGGGACGTTAAAGAGCAGTTCTAAGGGAAAAAAAAACAAACAGACACAGGTTCGATAACGAAAACACAAGCGGGACATATATTTCACTCGTTCAGTTGGATTTTAACGTGACCTTGATTTGAACTCTTTAGCAAAAGTCTGACGAAAAAATATCTATTTAGCTAAAGGGAATAGCTTTAAACTGCAGAAGGGAAGAGTCTACCGAAGGTAGCGTTGATAGAATTTGAGCCAGGTTGACAGGATTCTGTTGTCGCAGCATACTCATTTGTCCATGAAAGTAGTCGACATGGCAGAATTTTCCTTTATCACTCATACCAGTATCAAAGATGTTGAATAAATCGGCATTTTACCCTTTTTATACTATTTCTTTTTTTTTTTTTGCGTACCTGTTGCTAAATTATAACTTGATTTATGAATGCAGGGGCAAAGAGAAAGCAATAAAGCTAGTGGTGCATAGTGAATAATAATACTAAAGAAAGTAGAACGAAGGTGTTTCCAAGCACAGGCAAAAATACTAAACGAAATGCAAAGTTAACCAATGGATTTTCAATGATAATGATAATCATGTTATCGTCAGTAGCACTGAGAAATGTGCAATATTATGAAAATGTACCTCAAGAGGAGTGGCCTCCACTCCCCCTCTCTCCTCCCCTACTATGTACCCCCGAGAATATAACTGGAACAAATATACACAAACACTAAAATACCTTCTTGTCGACAAATTCTGCCGCCTTTTTCTGTTGTTCCTGCATGATCTCTAACTGTTTATTAACAGCCTGCTCTCCTATTTCCAGCGCCATGCTTGCTGGATCCACAGGAGGTACGGCATCTTCTCTTTTCTAATGTATGATAACATATAATCCTTGTTTTAGTGTAAATTCAATGTGTATTTGACAAATGTCTGACCATGAAACCATGCCAATGAAACATCCAATCATTCGTCTCGCAGTTTAATTTTTTTTAATGTAGGTAGTGATCCATTCGCCTCATAGAGCCACTCTCCTGATATTGCAAGCAATGAAAGAAACGACGTTAAGGTCTAAAGAATACCAGCATTTGCCCTTAAAAGTTCCATTTTTGAATTGCATCGAACTATGCTGAACTTAAATTCGATAATGTTCTACAACAGTAACGAACGAAAATCGAGTTCAAATTCTGAATTAAACAAATTGGAATCCCACATTATATATATTTCTACTTGTTGTCCTAGCTATCGAAATTTCCTTTGCTACTACTTGGGTTGCAACAAAGTAACGTGTTCCCTCCTACTCGATCGTGTTGTGGTTGCTTTAATATTTATCTACGGTTGAAATGACAATTAAGTTAAGATCATTATGTACTGTATATGAGACTAAGAATTGAGAAGATACTGATTGAATTATTATCGCTCCCCACCCCAATCACCATAACTTTTTGTTCCTTTATTCATTACCATAGTGTCATGCGTTCTTTTGATTTAGACTTTAAGACTAAAATTCAATTCTGGTCGATTTCGTTCAAAATTCCAACTCCCAAAAAAGGTTCCATGTACCTGTTGCAGTATAGATGACCCACTACCAATCTTCTCTTCATTTAGCGATCGCCTTTCGTTTTCCAAAGAATCGTAACTTTCCAACTTCTGCGGACTTTTATCGGTGTTTTGACCTATAATTATAAAATTCAATTTCTGTATCATACCAATAACACACAGGTACATACAGATACATGCGAGTTAACCTGCGATTGTCAAGGGAGAAGGGAAAAGGGAGAAGGAGAAAAGAATAACTTCCCCACGTCTGAATATAATGGAGGAAAGGTATGATCGCAGGTTACATGCGAGTGACTAATTATGTATAACGGGTAGCATACAAGTAAAAGAATCGATTACATACGATTACATACGAGCACCACACGAATGTAACCTAGGTCACGAAAGAATTTTTTCTTTTTCCAGTTATTTTTTTTTATCTTTACCAATTACGGGTAATATGACGGGTAACCCAGATCCAGCAACTCGTCTGAACATATTGCTATTATACATCGAATCAGGTAACATAACTATCTTGAAGATTTTGATAAATTTTTTTTAGCCCTGGGCTCGAGCACGAACCATGTCGTCTTTCAGTCTTTCCTATGCGCCGCCTTTGAACTCAGGTAGCCCTGGGAAACGTTTAGGATTAAATGAATGGCT
>Ga0126339_10001315_pt1 | contig 16596 bp, 4 predicted proteins | sample OrbTmetagenome_2_FD_92532 | JGI IMG/M metagenome (GOLD analysis project Ga0126339, IMG submission 92532) | Coral microbial communities from Petempiche,Puerto Morelos, Mexico - Orbicella T R C metagenome | ecosystem: Host-associated > Invertebrates > Cnidaria > Coral | place: Petempiche,Puerto... | reverse complement strand
ACAAGATCTTGAAAAGAGGTTCAGTATACTTTCAGTTAAATGAATACATTTCTACTTCACTGTTATTTTGAATGAAATGTCCATTTTACGCACGCTAATAACCTGGGAGTCCTCGACTTATTATTTTGCGTTTCGGTTGACTGAAAAGCGCATTCTTCTTTCAGCACAGCAATCTCCGTCGGTAGCTATAGGGTCGAATCTTAATCGTTTGTTTCACTTTTCTCATATATTTATAAATGCTTGATCCATTCTAAGTTTGTAATTTAGATGTATTTCGTTCCTCGAAGACGAAACTCTAAGAGCAAAACAATTTTGTATTCGGAATGGCCATTGAGAAACACGGCCAGATTACAGGCGACCTCCGGCGTGCGTGTGATTTTATTAAAATCCACAAATACATAGCTAGTTCACCAGTTCGAAGCCTCAACAATCTTCTTCGCGTCGTTGTAGAACGTAGGTTTAGTTTAGTATTCGTTTAGACAAGTCAAGTCTCTATTTCAAAACGCGATGCGTTTAATTTACCGTGTAATTTCGTCACCTATAGTTTCCTTTGGGACTCGCGTCGGAGGATCGTTTGCGCTCGAAATAGTCAGATGGCTCCCAGCTTATCCCAAATTCGTGTCTTATGCGGTACCTTGACAATTTCACGCTTTCCACTAGAGATAGAGAAGAATATACAGGCCATGAAAATCTCTAGGTTTTTACAGTAGCGGCGAACCCGAGATCGAAGAAGTCCTCAATGGCTCCCCGGCTTTAGCTTCGCACAGATCAGCCCACTTCTTTGGTCTTTTTCTCGTTTCTGGCAGAGTTTCATCGAGATAGAGGTATTGAACGAAGAGGAATACTCTATTCTACGCATCCTGTATTGCTACAGCCTCCAACAACATATCTTCCTCGCATTCTGCAACGATTTTGACACACACTATCGCATGTTCGCATACATTCTTCTCAGGGACAAAATATTGTTATTCCCGAAGTGACGTCAAAGGCCAATTCGTCCCATTCTCCGCTGTTCCTCGGTCGTGAACATGGAAAAGGGCAAATTTGCAACCTTTAAACATTCATAGAAAATTAACGAAAATAGCTACAAAGATAATTTTTTCGCAGTGGTGATCAGGAGAAAGAGGAAATTTATATCAGCGAAAAAAAATTTGGGGGGTTAGTTACTTAACAATTCCATCATTAGCCTGGGAAACTAACAGTGGACCTGGATGAGCACCAAAAGTTCTTCAATTTCTTTCTTTTCTCCAAGCTCCAACCAAAGAATAATCTTACGCTAGTATGTTTCATTTTCAATCTGACTCATATCCCAGCGAGTTTTGTGTACCTTGGTAATGTAACTTGATCCCAGCTGAGACATGTAGACATATGGAGGGGATCCGAGAGCAGACTTTCATACTGATGGAAAGACGAGATAAGGACAAGAAAATTATAAAGATTCATTCGAAAAATAAATTATTAATTATTTCAGCACTGAATCGCGTAATCATGGAATACTGAAAGCGAAAGGTCACTATAAAAGCGCGAAAACGATAGCACACTACCAACTAAAGACGGAAACGAAAGCGGAAGCTAAGCATCATACCATTGTTTGGAACAATCGCATAAAAATATCTTTTTTGGCAAAAATATTCACTATGAAGCCTACATCTTAAGACGAGATAAAGTTAAACTTCAAATGTTGAATCATGATCTAGTAATCAGACACCACCTAGAAGGGTTATTGCTGGGTACGCTTGCGTTTTTTGACGGCTGAATAACACGCACCTTTACAGGAGTAACGATGGCTGCTGGAGTCGACTAATCACATGTTGAAGATGTTTAGCTTTCACAGTCCTTTTGAGCAAAATATCATGAAACGCCGCTCCCTTCAGCAAACCAAACACGAGTGATGTCATTTTCGATAAATCTTTAATGTCCCAGAAATAACGAGTAGGACTGGTACTGAATTTGCATTCATTGTTCCGTTTCAACTTCCGTAAATAAACCGGAAGTGAGGTAATAGTTTAATAAAAAAAAAGCGTATTGAAAAGCCCAAGAAATATTTCCCTTCTTTGCAAACGTGATACTTCCATCCCTTCATAAAGCAGGAACTGAAAATAGGAAACGCCAGCACGTAATCTTCTGAGCTCTTTTTAGAACATAGACTAGGAAACTCCCAAGCAAGGTCGTGAAGAGTACAAAAACCCATTAGGAACATTCACTCGCTGCTCAAACCTACCAATTCGTACTACCTCCCCATCCCCCCTTTAAACCTGACTACCCACCCAAGTCTGAGAGTTTTGTCGTTGCTCTCAAGAGGTATCGCTCGAAACGTCAACACTCAAGATTCATCTTCAATCAAATTAAACGCCTTCAGTTATCTTTTTTAAATTTGAAGTGGTCTCGTTAGATAACAGATATCTCTCTTGACCCGCGAAGAAAATTTGTGAATTCCTTTTCTCTTATCTTTCATTTATTGGAATCGTTAGAAGATCTTTGACCTAAAGCGCTCATCATCAGAGCCCATCAAAGCTACCGATTGGCCCCTTATTGCAGCCTTGCCGACGACTGTCGTTTCACTGTGTTGATTAGGGGCCGCCGTTTCCTAACTAATGATGCCAAGAAAAGATCGCAGCGGTGGTCTTTCTACTGAGATCACGTTTCCACCGTTTGTCCTCCACCGACTACAGATAGCGGAGATGTTTTATCAACATCAACATTCAGGAGAAGTTGATTTATATTCCCTGTCATGACTGCATCTTTGTGAGTTAAGCCGGAGGTGTTTGGAAAGGGATCAGCACCTCTGCGCTTGAATGGCTTCAGCTTAGTGTGGTTTTAAAATCTATTTAGAGATGCAGATATACGTGTCTGCATATAAAATGATCAGCGAAGAGTTGTGGTAAGGCAACAACTACATCCGGCGCCACAATTTTCTGTAGAGATGTCAGCATTCGGGCTAAGGTAAGTTGAAATCTTATTGCTTTAATCTGTACATAAACGGCTAATAATTCTGCTCACTTCTCCTGCAGAAAGAGACAGTTACGGTAGAGTTACCTCGAAGGTATCAAAACAAACTTCAAATTGTAACCTTGTCGCTTTTCGTTCTTCGACTTTGACTTCGAGTTATTCTCACAATTTTCTTGTTGCAATTTTTCGCTCGTGCTTCTCAAACTCGCATGAACTCCTCTTGTACGTATCAAAACAATTTTGCCTGATATGTTTGGCCTTGCGGATTTCACTTGTGTTAAGCACACTCTTAAAGTACTCGTTTGTTATCAATTGAAATTAGTCATCTACCAAAGGAATCAAAGTTTCTCTGCGTGAGCGAAAAAGCTAAGTTTGTTTGTTTAATTGTTTGAAATTACTCATCAAATTTTAGTAAGGGCATGAACTTGGATAAAGAATGGTTAAAACTTACTCCTGTAAGGGTATATTCTATGTCCACATCGTTAGTTACGACAGAATGTTACACTAATGTGACAAGAGAGGGCATTAATTTTATTATGCTAGGCAAAAACTAAATAAATCAGGGACTCAAAAAATCAAGAATTCGAGTGCGGCGTTGAGAGCGGTAAACAAAAATTGACAGACTCCGGTGAGGTAAAGAAATCTTCAGTAGCTAGAGTTATGATTTCAGTGACAAAAAAAAATCTATCGCGACACAACCACGTTGTCAGGGTCTCTCATGAAAACGAGGTTGGGGGCGACATAGATTACTAGCCACGCTCCTGTGTAGACCGGACTCGCGTGAGCGGTGGAAATCGAGCCTAGTGGCGACATTACGGCTGCAGGCCATGCTTGCAGAAAATTCAATGAGGCTGCTTTACTGTAGGATTCTATACAAATTATGCCTCGACTTGTCTACCACTGCACCTTCCTTTGCCATCTCTTGACATCCTTTTAAGTTTCAGATGTGTCCTTTTATTTCAGTTTAGATGGATACAATACGGATGGCTCGGATGTATCTTCCACTCCAGATCTGGATCTCCCGCATGACATTTCAGTCCTGAGGGACTCCCCTACACCTTTTCTCTGCATCACAGATGACAATGACGTCACTCATTCACCGGATTCTCCTGGCACGCCAATACATTTTCTTGTAAGATACACTTTGTCATTGTTCATGTCATTCCGGTCACGTGTTGTAGTTTGCCAGAGTACAGCAAAACTCTTTCACAAAGGCGTAACACAACTTCAGCAACAACATTTCATTTGCACCGTAGATCCGTTTTTCTAACATTACAACCAGAAAAAAGGCGAAATAATCGCCTTTCCTCGCTGAAAAAGATACGGGGTACACAACCTTAAGCTCTTCGTTGTTGCTGATGTGGTTGTTGTTGGGTTGCTATTGCCACTGTTGTTTGAACTTTGTTTACTTACCCTTCGGTATCCTAGACAGGGAGCCAAAGCGAGACACTAAAACTCCACACGAAAACCTGGGGTGGCTGGCGCGGCAATTTTTCCTGTAACTCTATTTTCGTTTCGCTTCTAGACAAACTTAACGCAAGAACATTAAATGCACGTTTAAAAAATATATATCTCCTGACCTGCAAATGCCTGTCTTATAAAAACTGTATTGAGACAGGTTGTAAGCTTTGGGATTAGTACGTAGAATACATGCAGCTACGTTCTCTGTGTCTTTTTCGCGCGCGAGTCCGCAAGTCCACGTGCTGACCAATCAGCCAGTGATATTCAACTGTAGATGGTGGCAAGCGTTCTTTTGAGAGGGTCGGCTGTAATATCAGTTATCAGCTAAATTGGCGGTTTAATACGTGACGTGGAAAAGAAGGACTCGATCCGCACTCCGCACTCATCGTTTTCCCCCTAACCCAACTATTGATGAAATTCACTGTAACGGAAATGTCAGAAAATTCTGTCCTGTGCAAGCGCTGTTCTTTTCTTTTCTTTTCTTATGTTTTGTTGGGTGAATTTGTTACTTTAGCCGGTGGCAATCAATACCTTTTGTAATTTAGATTACTTTCAAGTGCCTTAATCCCTGAAGCAAAGAAGGTGAAACAAGAATTTGTTTAAAGTAGATTTAAATTCCAAAGAAGCCAAAGACCTGAGTTACTGGAGGCACATTCAGCGACAATCTGATAGCGCTTCAACGTTACAAAAGCAAGGGACCACTTGATTCGGACGACCGAGATATCAAGAATGTAATAGTTTTGAGACAGATCAACAAATGTTATTATTCCTTCAAGAATTCTTTCATCAGCGGTAGACAACAAAACAGAAGCTTTGTTTACTGTTGTCAAATCGTAACATGAAAATGACACTTGCTCATTCAAACTTAACTTAATTCAACTTTGTTGGGTTTAATAAAGATCAATACTTGATACCATGGAATTCACATCGTATACAGCCAGTGGACATTAGGCGACTGTCAGAGAGATTCGTTTTGAAATAACGCGGCCGATAGCGTGATTCCATCGCTTTCAGGTGTGTGCGAACTCACAAATGGTTTCCTGATTTCGCGAAATGTAAGTCCCTGAATGTTTGCATTCCCCCATCACTGCGTTTCTGAAAAACCTAACCACATGTGTTACGTGTGGGCACGCATATATAGTCCTTGTTGAAAGAAACTGGCGTGATTATGAGTTCGTGAACTGAAAATGGTTTTCCTTTTTCTAATCTAAGAACAAACATATACATTATGTACATCACACCGAGAATTATATAGGTTTCAGGTTAGGATATGCTTTTCAATGCCATTAACTACAATTCAAAGTTCTGTTGGGCAACCCTAAATAAAATTTCCGTTTTATCCTTTTGCCAGCGATCTGGTTTACAGATTTAATACGAAAAGTAAAGAGACATGAATTTCTTTATTTAATTGCCTCGAAGATAACTTGAAACTTTTGTTCTAACTCTTGGAAATTTGCCGGAACAATTCTGAAACAAAACAATCGCAACAGTAAAAGTTTAAAACTTTTGAAAGTTTGTTTTGTGACTTCTGAATGAAATTTCAGTGGCTGGCAGCCTTGAGTCGTGGGACAGTTCCACTCTTTGACAATCAGCTGGTGCCTACTCTCACTTTGTAACCCAGCTATTCGATTCTTCATGTTCGATTTCTATAATTTGGCATCCCCGTCAGTGGACCCTTCGATGAAATATATGGAATAAATTTCTCTGGGGTATAAGTTCGGTGTCATTGCAGTACAGAAATTTTATCATCGCCTTAAGAGACGTACCGACGAGATAGATTGGTACCTGTTAGCTCTTACAAAAGAATAGCCAACCCGCGTGACAAGGCTGCCCGCTTTGTAGGCGTGACAAAAATTGCGGGGAAGCGGTTGCTACGCAATTGCAAGCTATAGCAATTTGAACCACTTCAGACTGAACTTGATCTAAAAGCAGATCATTACGTCCTCACGGTGCTGAAATCGCTTGTTTGTTTGTTTGTTTATTTATTTATTTTCAGATTTATTTGTTTGCCTTTTTCGTTGTTTGAATATCCATGGTGCGGAATTATAATTTAAAAAAAAAATGAAACTCAAACACAATAATTTGTTCATAAGAAGCATTTCTTCGTTATTTCTTCTTCCCCGTCCAAAGTTTACTGTCTGGCTTATTGTACGTTGTAGATAAAAAAAAATACCGTTCTGAAAATGTCAAATAAATCTAATGTATGCTCTATACTGGTTTTAAGACTTGCTTGCGAACCCGGGAATGGAAACGAAAAATAGTTCCGTCTGAGATAGCGAGAACTTTGAGAAGCAGCCGATACTGAGTGAAATGACTGAAAGCGTATATCTAAGAGACAATGATTTGAGCTCGAGATAGCGCTGAGTTCAGAGTAGTTTGAAGTTGAAATTTTCTTTTTTTTACAGTCAGATTTCGAAATGGAAGTTGAAATCAACGATGACACAGAGGCGCGCCAGAGGTTCGAATCCAGTCTTCCGGAAAATTGGGTCTTATGCTCGTCCAAGAGTCACACTGGTCGACTCTACTATTTCAACTCCGTGACTGGAGAGAGTCGTTGGCAACATCCCCTGCTACCGGACATGGACTCTCCGGTGAGTTTGAATATCGATTTATTGTTAAAGAAGGCCTGATCCTTCCAAATTTCAAGGTGTGATAGTTCTGAATAGACACTTGTTTTAGATGGAAACCTCACCAAGGATCAATCATTTGAAGTTCGCCTAGTGACTACCGTTCAGGTACGGCCTGCGTTCAGGCTTTCCTTTTCCTGCCGTGACAAAAAGAACGCCTGACGGCAGGTTAAGTTCCCGTGAATGTCATTAGTTACTCCCCTTACCTCCTGCTCCGTCCCCCTTTCCCCTCCCCTAAGCTGAGATCATAATTTTACGATCTTTCAAGTTGTATTTTCATACTGCTGCTTACTCTCTTTTTCTTCGTTATCATGAAACTGTGTTGAAATGAAGGCGATTTCTTTTTTCGTCATTTTTTGAGAAAGGAAATAATTTGGAAAATATTAACGAGAGAGGAAATCTCAAAGCTTCAAGGCGTGGCCGACAATTTTTCTAATAAATGAAATTTATTCTGATGTTACAAGAAATTTATTTTGCACATCGTGTGCCAACGCTCGTGAACTAAAGCTTTCACCAAAGCGGATTCTTTACTCAGATAACAAAGTTCTGCCACAATAGCTGGTACATGGTGTTTTGAACTTTTCTTTAGTTTGGAACGGAAATATGGCCGCCCTCAGGGGTCCTCAAGCGCACAGCATACGTAATAACTAACGACCCGGAATGAACGAATATTTGCGAATGCAGCGGTGATTACGGGATTTTTTTTTTTGGCCAAATATAGTAGTTTGTGGCAAAAAAAAAAAAATTAATTGCGGTGGACAAGTGAGTCGGCTATTTGGTTTCCCGATATTGTTTAAGCGCCGCGAGTCAGGCAAATTACTGCCCAGCGGCTTCTGTGTGAATTAATTGTTTCCCTCCAAAAAAGCATTCAAAATAGAGATGGCTTGGTAAAAGTGCAACGAAAGTCTGTCGATCGCTCAATCTTGGTTCTATTTCACGATGCCTGGAAAGGTAAGGAACTTATCTAAGAAAGAGACCACCTCTAATGTATCGTGATCAATTGTTTGTCGTGTTTCTTTGTGTGTCTCAGGAATATATGTCGTCATGCTTTGGTTGAGCAGAAAAATAGGTCCGCTGTTTTGTTAACCGTTTCACGTTTTGTTTGCTCATTTGGCGCGAGAACCAAATTCTTTTCTATCCACAGAGGTGCTGTAAAGTGCTACAGGTTGAAAAGAATATTGAACACTGGTGTGTCCGAAATTAATACGATTAGACGCTTGAGTATTTCACCAGCAGCTCCGTTGTAATTTTAAGTTATATCAACAATATTTACCTCGAAGTTAAGTGTTGCATTATGATCGCAAAAGGGCATTCTTTGAAAGTAAACATATCGTACAAATCGAAATTCTTTAGTAAGTTTTGAAATAAACATATGTTCATCGCGTCCCTCGGTCGAAAACTTTCTGGTTTTCGATTTGACTTGCAGGTTTTTCTGAACGTAAACAAACTTGTGCGATCAGCGAGACGAAACGCTTGATGAGTTTGTGTTTATATTTTCAGGAAAAGACATCTAATTCCACCTCAGGTTTCGTGGTGACCGATTTTATAATGCCAGCTCGCGATAAGCCAGTTTCACATTCGCCTTCGGATCCTCCTTTGTGTGAAAACGTAAGTTTTATTGCTTATTAAAAAGTACTTTAAACTAATGATAACTTTTACAAGCCCAGTTACGTGGTTATTGAATTTTAACAAGTTCTTGAAGTCTTTATCCTTTTCCTGAGGTTTATTCATTAATAATTAAAGGTCAAACAAATTTTCAAGGGAACATCTCTATCTTAGTTATACTTTCAAACACTTCACATCTAATTAGTGAATAAAATTTTCAAATTTATTTCTTGTTAAACATCATTAATTGCCACTGACATGAAAAACCCTTCCAGACTTAGTTCTTGCCATTTTAAACTGAATTGAATTAAATTAACATATCACGACAAATTACTCTAAATGTTAATGAAGGTCCTTTAAATTCCCTTCCATAGAATTCCAATACAATTATTTTAAAATGAAGACACCATGTTGTTAACTTTTTGTTCTTCTTTTGACAGTGTAGAAAGTTAGAACTTACCTTTTTTGATCCAAACTGTCCTGGCTGCCAAGACATTCTTCTAGAGTAAGTGTAAGACTGTACAAAACAGACAAGACTCATGTGTGAACCCTTTGTGAAGGCTCAGTGGAAACCTCTAGCACTGCAATTGGCCCTTTTTATTCAGGACACACATACACTGTCAAGACAAATTTTATGCATCTGCTGCCTTCTGAATTTAGTATATTAGGACGAAACCAGCTATCAGATGCACTTTACACTACTAGCTTATCTCAATTAGTGCTTCATTCAAAACATATTTTGGTCTTGTCATTTATAATTTGTCGTGTGATGTTCTTTATAGTGAGGTGTATTTTAACTGAGATGGACTAACCTTGGCTAGTTTGAGCGCAGGGGTGACAACTCTTACAAACACTATTTGAAGAGAATTGTGTGTTTGTCAAAGGTCTCCAAAAAGTTTTGCAATGTGATATGTCATCTCTAATTTCTTAGAAATGTTTTTGAGGCTCCCGATTCCCAGTAATTTACATAATTCTTCTAGATGTGGAGCAAGAGTTTGCTCTTCTCTGGAAACTTTATTTGTAAAAGTTGTGAATAAAACTAAAATTATAAGTTAGAGTTGTCACTCTTTCCGTCAAATTTGGCCAGACAGACTACCAGTTTTAAACAGCAATTCCTTAAATAATCAAATCATCCTTGAAAGAGTTGTGCTCAAAGCACACAACTGTGAATAATAAATTATTATATTTTCATCTAATTTTCATTGAGTAATCTCTAGATTTTAATAAACACAATTCACCTTTTTCACAGTCCAAAGACAACCATCTCAGAGATTTTTGCGATAATGAGGCAATGGGTGCCACAGGTTCAACAAAACATTGAAATGCTTGTCAAAGAGGTAAGACGAGTATACAATAATTATTGTACATGTATTTCTTTTCTTGACAATGGTGGACAAAAATACGATGTAATGGATTTTTCAGTGTTACCCCAGTGTCTGGCCCTTACAGTTCTACTGGTAGTGCTGTAAATATCTCTTCAGGTGATAAATTTCTTTGAACATATTGTTCTTTGCACCTGGTGAAAAATTTAGAAGTTTATAAGATTAGCTGGTCTGGAAAGAGCTGACAGTCAAAGCAGATGTTCTTTTGGTGGGAATTCTGCAATGTTACAGTGCAGTGTTCCAATATTGATTGACAGTTTGTTGGGAAAAACTTGGAACTTTCAATTCGAATTTCCTAAGCAAGTGCAAAATCTACTTTTCATTTCTTCAGTATTAGTTACATATAGGAAGAAATAGACAGTGCTACTTCTCACAGCCATTGCCCACCACCTGACATTTACTTTAATTTTGCTTTCAGTAATTAATTCTAACTAGCATCCCTCTTTATTAATACCTGGGCCTCCTTAAAAGATCTTCATATTTAGCAACAATTGTTAAGTCTAGAGTTCTTATTTAATGGTAACTAATTATAAGCTCTTTAACATTTAGGTGTTAAGGAGAGGTGCCCATGTAGATGATCGGGATGGCCTGACAGATATGACCTTACTTCACTATGCCTGCAAGGCTGGGGCAGGTATGAATGAATGAAAACTTTATTAACATGTCATGTTCCTGGACAGTAGTGGATTCACTAAACTATATTATTAATATTATGTGCAGGATAATGCAATTTGTGTTGTTATTGAACATAGTAAGTACTCCGGTGTAACGTAAGAGCTCAAATGCAAGTGGCTGGAAGCCACTGACATTTCTTTAAAAAGATTTAATTAAGAAGGTAAAAGCACCCTCTGTCTCAGTCAAAGACTTCACAAAGACCATCTGCATTTTATGACAAGAGTATTCCAAAAGTTGTAAGTTGCTTTCAGTTATCTATCTAACTCCTAGTATAGTTCCACTGTTTAAGGAGTATACTTATTAAAGATTAAAGATTAAAGATCTTCAGGTGAGATCAGTTGAATTGTTTGTCTCATTTCTTTGTAGTTGGTGTTGGTGATGTTGCTGCTGCAAGCATTGTTGTTAGTTCTTTGATTTCACAGGTAATTTTCAACAGAATCATTCTGTCATGACAGTAGTTGTTACTCTATACTTAAGAAACACCTTACATTTTAAAATAAATGATAAAAAGTTGAGGAGAACTACAGTAAATACAGTTCTGAGTAAGTTTTCAAGATTGTCCTGCTCAATCTTGCAGAATACAAGCGCTATGATACAGCATCATGTGATTTTAGCCAACTTACAGTAGGATAGTGTTATCGGCTCAGAACTAGGTCATGCACATTCTGCAAAATTTCATAAGATGTACCCAATATTTTATTTGCCCTGTAGTATACATTGTTTCATTTCCAATTTATTTATTTACATTTAATGTGATTACAAGTTAGTGTATCTGTGCAAAAATAATTGCGCCTTATGTCAGAGTATAATATGACAATTATTTTTAATTATTGTTCTTATCCTAGGGTGGTGATGTTAGTCAGAAGTGCCGCTGGACTGACATGCTCCCCTTACATTATGCTTCCTTCTTTGATGCTGCGCCAATCTTGAGAGTTCTACTGAAGGCATCTAATGCAAGAGGTTAGTTTAAAGATAGCGTGCTGGATCTAAACAGTTATGGTAGGTGTTGTGCGAGGGAATGTTGTTGGTTAGCTACAGGCAGTGCTTTTCTTTGAGGGTATTACATTGTACCTTTTGGAATCTCAGTGATAACCCTAAGAAATTGACATTTTGGAGATTTCTGCTGACATACATGTGTATTATGGTCTCTACTATGCTGTAAATCTGAAAAAGAAAAAAAATTATATCTCTTTTAAAAGTACTTATACTATCAAGTTGAATCCACTATTGATTAAGTGAATGTTCTTGTAATAAAATCATTTTATAATTACGCTAACTTATTAATAAATATTTATTTATTTGATACCATCTTGTTATGCCTTTCACTATGTGAGCTGGCTATTAGGTAGTGCCTCGAGGCTGGTCAATTGTTGCCCAGCCCTCTCAGCAAGGGATCTGATGTCATAATTTGCTTTTGAACAGATGTTGATGTCCGCTGTAAGGAATTTGACAATGGTACTTCTCTGCACATTGTGGCAAGCAATCTCTGCTTAGAAGGAGCAAAGTGCTTGGTAGGTGCTCTCCAGATATCTGAATAGGTGCAGAACTGAATTGGGAAAATCAACTCAATATTACATTAAATATATTAAATAGTCACAACAGCCGAGCTATTGAATAAGATGCTTGAAGACATGAGAGAATTTTTAAGAAACCTTAATAGCTCATTTACAGAATGTAGGACTACATGTAAGATCCAAATTTACAGGTTCATTCATTTGCAATTTGTAACTCAACTCGGCTTTCCTGTTGATCTCAATGTTTCAGCTTCAGCACGGAGCAGATGCTTCACTGACAGACAAACTTAACAGACTGGCTTTACACTGTATTCCTGATGGTAAGTACATTTATGCTGTGCATAGCAACACAGCACTTGCAAATTGAATAACAGTTACTTTCAATTGATATAAATGTGCTTGTAATTCTGTAAATTGTAGTTTTTGTTTTGTTTTGTTTTTTTGCATGATGCGTGCGTGGTCCCCAACGAACAGCGCACTTTGTACTGGTTAGCCCTTACAGTACAAAATTATATATGTACTGAAATTTATCCGCCTTAATTATAGTTGCAGTGTATGAACAAGATTCTGAGCCAGCAATCATAGCTGATAAGATGACAAGGCTTCTCTCAGAGGCAGAACCTCCTTTGAAGGCTACACAAGATCAAGAGGTTACAACTGAAATGCCATGTGTTGCTTTCAGGCAACTCCTTGTTTATTTTAAACATTTGTTTTAATTTCTTTTTAGAATGAGATTCCAGCTACTTTGGCATCTATGGGACTGAAGATTGGAGATCAAGTTTGCATCGGGGGAAATAAGGTAATAATTAAATTATATTTATTTTACTTAGTGCCTATGTTTATTGACTTGAAGTAGATAAGTAGCCTGCAAACACAGACAGATTTCTTCCTGTATCACACTACCAAAAAATACTGGAGGCGTGAAACAAAAGCTGGAAATCTTTCTCTGTTTGCAGGCTAGTTGAACTAACAAGTAACTTCTGCAGAACTTTGCTGTACTATGAAGCAACTAAGATGCTAGTCTATTGCCTTGGTGTAGTATTATGTCCAGTCAACAATTAGCAACATGTATTAATTTATGCATTGTTAAAGTTAAGTATTTCAAGGTCCTTGGAGCCCAAGACCAGGATCCTGGCTGGGGTTTGAACCATGGTGATGGGAATAGATTTACATCAGTTGATCATCTTAAAGCTGCACTACCAAATTTACAGAGTTAACAATGAGAGTTCAACTTCTGGCAATCATTATTAAATAAGAATTCACATTTTGATCACAATGTTGATTTCATTTCAGTTTGGAACCCTTCGCTTCTGTGGTCCAACTGACTTTGCCTCAGGGGAGTGGGCAGGCATGGAGCTTGACACTCCCATTGGAAAAAATGATGGTTCTGTTGGAGGTGTTGTATACTTTCAATGCCCACCTAAACATGGTAAGTTGCCAAGAACACAATGCTTCCTTCTGTTTTATTTTTAAATCTATCGTTAGACAGACCAAATTCAAGACTGAAAATGGGAATTTGTGAAATTATAATTTAAAATAGATTTAAGATTGTAGTTTACTTCTTGATAACAGGATAAGTTCACTTATAAAACACTCAAAATACTTTGTTTCTCTTTTGGTCTATTTATATTTTTTCAGTTTTTTCTATAGGTAGTTTCTTATTAAGAGAAACTAATTTCATCCAAGCTATTTTACTCCTTATTTCTTATTCATTATCATGTCCTCAATCATCAGGCATTTTTGCACCTCTGTCCAAGATCACTAAAGCAGACTCCATACAAAAGCAGCAGACTCCGTCCAATTCTCGTCCAACCTCTGCTTCTCGTATTGCTCAGGCCCAGGTCTCTCAGTCCAGTTCACGGGCATCATCAAGGTCCAACTCAAGACCTAACTCAAGACCAAGTTCCCGCTCCAACTCGCCAGCTCCTTCTTCACGAGTGAATGGAACTGATGAATCGCTTGGTTTTCAGGTTAGCTTTCATGGGCTTGCTAGGCCATAATTTTTTTAAAATTCTTCGGTGATTGCTGTGCTTCAGCTTTTACCTTTCGTTAGAATTTAACATAAACAGAGTTAAAAATACAAGAAGAACTCACCTCGTCAATGTCCCGTAAACTGAATTAGTCTTTGACGGATTATTTTCAATTGTCATAATGTAATCCAGTACGGTGAATGTGAGGCATTTTCGGGCGATTTTACAGTTACTACCGGAGATTGCTTCACATAAAAGTTGAATTATATTATAAAATTTGCAGATAAGACCAAATTGATATTTAAATCAGGAACTATTTTACAGCACTGGTCATAGATGAAATTGAAAGCTTTGTGTAGATAACCTTCAAATTAAAAACAAGAATCCCGAAAAGCTTTTGCGTTGCGCGATTTTTCCAAACTTGCGACCATTTAGACTTAATTTCGAGATATCTCTCGAGATAATGTAAATGTAGACAATACTTTTTGTTCAACTGTTTTGATCTTCTTGTCCAATACAGTCGAACCTCCCGTAAGCGACCACCAAAAATGTCAAGCCTGGGTGATCGCTTACGGGAGGTGGTCGCTTACGAGAGCATAGACCAAATTGGGTCCAAATTTTGCCTCATTACAATATGGTAACTGCAGAGACATGCGCGAATGCCGATGAAATGTTGTATTCATGTGAAAAGACAATTTTAAGAAAAAAATCCGTTTTTCCCTTTGAGAAATTTACTTATCTTGTACTACCCAGGAATACGGTAATGTTACCAAATCTTATTATCCAATTTCCGCTCTATTATCTATTAAGTGGTCGCTTACGGGAGGTTAAAAAGAAAAGAAAATTTAAAACTTAACTCTTAAAGTGGTCGCGGTCGCCTACGAGAGGTGGTCGCTTACAAGAGGTTCCAAAGATAGTGGTTTGACTGGGAAACGTTTGGTATTGTGGAAAACTGGTCGCTGAGGAGAGGTGGTCGCAACCGGAGCCAAATTCTTAGAGCTAACGTTAAAAAATGTATTATCTTGAGTTGGAAGAAACTCGATTTCCATCTTGGGCAGGACTGACAGGTTGAAGGAAACTGCTGTTGTATGTTCTTGATCTTTGCAGATAGGTGATAATGTGATGGTGGCCGGCCAGAAAAACGGAGTTGTAAGGTTCATTGGAAGAACACAGTTCGCTTCAGGGTAAGTTTTGTTGAAGTGTAAGCGTGATATCAATTGAGAGTTTACTTCTCCTCTCATTTGAAGATGTAGGGAAATTAATATCTTTAGAATTTTAAGCCAAAATTAACAACTACAAGCGGCGAAGTTAAGAAACTTAGGCTACCATTTTCAAGGTGACCGCTTTATAAGCGACTAACGGAATTCTCTAGAACATATGGCGTAACCTTTTAAAATAGAACAATGACATCGAAATCAACCGCTGTTTTCTTGTTTTCTCTTACTCAGCATGTGGCTTGGTATTGAGTTGGACCAACCTGTGGGAAAAAACGATGGCTCAGTAGCTGGAGTCAGATACTTCGACTGTAAACCAAGTCATGGCGTCTTCGCTCCTCCATCAAAAGTCACCAAGTAAGAAACTAACTTAGTAAACAAGAAGAGATTGCCGAATAGTTTTTAATTTGCTACCCTTTATTTTGAAGAAAGGCTTTTATTGTGAATAATATATACTTTCTCTGATAATAAATGCCTTCTTACAAGCAGATGTTATCAAGAAATTTACGGGTTGTCTTGGTTATACCTCAGGGGCTCTGACGTCTTTTTCACGCCATAGGTTTAGCTCCTGTTGCTAAGCTACTTCAATATATACCGAAACAAAATGTTGCTAAGGCTTTGGACAAGTTGAACCGCTCATTAACTCGTGTTAATTGATTTGTCAATTACAGAGGAGCAGACCATTCAAACACAGCTGATCACAATGGCTTTGCAGTGCCATCCATCCCTGTTCTTAAAGGCAAATTTGGCTCCCAGAATTCTTTACAAGCCTCTGGATCTCACGGCTCGCTGAGCGATCTATCACAAACCGACTCCAACCCAGACCTCAGTAGCAGCACGCGGAAACTATCGAACCAGTCTATCACGGATCAACAAACACCGAGACGAGGCAGCGCGGCGTCAGCTGTATCTGACAAGTATGAACTGTCATTTTGGGGTATTACCTGACTTATACTCCCTTTGGGCTGTGATTTCATATTTCGACTTGAAGCATTGTTTGACCTACTGATAGCCTTACAATAGGCCACGTTTGATGTATCAATATTCTAACATGGCTTTGAGGATCTCAGGACAAACGTCTATATTTGGTGTTGTTTTCTTTGTATCAAAGTCTCTTTTGGGAATTGAGAGACAAAACAAACTTTAAAAATTTACAGTTTTGACCCGAAAGCCTCGGAGCCATGTTAGAATATTGATTT
>Ga0126339_10001314_pt1 | contig 16596 bp, 8 predicted proteins | sample OrbTmetagenome_2_FD_92532 | JGI IMG/M metagenome (GOLD analysis project Ga0126339, IMG submission 92532) | Coral microbial communities from Petempiche,Puerto Morelos, Mexico - Orbicella T R C metagenome | ecosystem: Host-associated > Invertebrates > Cnidaria > Coral | place: Petempiche,Puerto... | reverse complement strand
CCCATGGCCGCGCGGTTAAAAAACCACGGGTAAACCATGAACCGCGCTCGGCCCATGGCCGCGCGGTTAAAAAAACCCACGGGTAAACCATGAACCGCGCTCGGCCCATGGCCGCGCGGTTAACAAGAGGTCGGTTCAAAACTTGTTCACAAAACAACAGTTTGCAAATCCAAGAGGCAGCTAAGGGTGATGGACTTTACAAAGGAAGGATAAAGACATCAACAAGCAGATTAAGAATTTTCTTTTCAGGCAACCCAACTGAGAATTTTAGAGAAAGCGTGATATACCAAATAGAACAGTTATAGCACAAATTATTTAGTTTAACTCACTTGTAGATGAAGTTGGAACAGTTTGTATAGTTTCACAGAGATGCTCTTTCATTGGTAGCATGGACACTATTGTGTCATCATTGGTAACATCAAGGCTCTTCTCCTTTTGTCCACAATCCTTTTTTTTCTGAAAAATCAACTTTAAAGCTAAGACGACAAGTGTCATTGCAATTACAGATAGCGATGATTTATCAATCTTCAAGAATCCCTTAAGACATCCCTGTTCTTGGTTAACTTGAGCAGACTGCATATTTACATGCAGCGATGAAAGAAGCTGTGTTGGTAGAGATGTGTGATAAAACTCTGCAAATAACATTCCTCCTCTGATACACTTCTTTATCTGTTTTCTGTCACTATAGCTACAGCACCAAAAGCACTCCTCACAACTCTTCGATAGGTCATTAAAATAGAAACCTGGCTTACAACCACCACAAATGGTATCAGATTTGCCCGAACAGTTGACAATGACTTCTTGTCCAGGTAAACAGTGTTTGCAAGACTGCAAGATCCCTTGTTGATTAACAAATGTTTTCCCCAAGGTGGGATGTTCACACTTGGGAACCACCTCATCGTAAAGAAAACCTCCACAAGGCTTGGTAAGGCCAAGTTCACTTGAACAAATTGGGCAAGGCAAACAGCTCTGCTTGCCGCCATGCTTTTTAACTGTCATCTCGTCAAACCAGCACTTAGACCTACAGCGTTTACTCTTGTAGTAACTACATGTTTGAACATGTGGCATGCCTTGACTGACACACTGTGGAACAACATCCATCGCATTCAAGCAACATTCCGAGCAAGGAAGGCATTTGGACAAAGTTTGATTACGGTAATACCCCACTGGGCAAGGCTTGCAGCTACAACGTGTGTTGGAAATTTTAGTGCATTTTGCTACAATGACTTCATCTGGCATGCATGCAGAACAAGGCTTGCAACTCTCTGAGGAGAATGAATCAGAATAATGCTCAGGCATGCAAACTTTACACTCGATGGAGGCATTGTATGGCACTGTACTACCGCAAAGGGCTGTAATACCTGATCCTGGAGGGCATTTTGGGCAACTCACACAGGTGATATTATCATCTGGTAATTTCACGGTAATTTGGGCCTCTTGGCAAACCAGAGCAGCAATCGCTTGATCAACCTGTGAAATAAAATCATTTCAATCAAGCTATAAAACATGTTACAGCTTGTGACTAAAAGGCTCAAGTGTGTAAGATATTATTTTAAAAAAGTAGAAGCAGTTTAGACTGAAATATTCAGCTACCAGGGTTTAACGTCGCAAATGAGATCGTTAGGAAGACCTAAAATAATTTTCACATTCAAATAATCGAACCTCCAGTTTTAAATGATCTTTTAGTAAGGCACATCCTCAGTTTCACTCAGTTCCCCTCAGAAATTAAACGACAAACTACTTACCAAGAAACAGATGAAAATACAGTTGTCTATTTGATAAATCCTCATTTCTTTTCCTTCGACGGTGCAAAGAGGGTATATCACTGAATATGGACGGTAGTGACACACTTCAGGTCACGCCAATAAGTCTTGCCGTTACTATCCGTTACTATCCAAACACTGCTGCTCCAAGGAAATCAATGATATGAACGTGAGAATTTCACGAAAGAAGCATTAAAACCGTTGCACCTTTAACGTTATATCTTCTGAAAAAATCCAGCCCGACTGGGCTGTGAGATCAACCGCTTTCGTTTTCAAGGGGCTTTCCCCTCATACCTGTGGACCAATCAAGATTTAAGAAAAACAATACCCAACGATCTTGTTGATAAAAGCCAATGACGTCTACAGTAAAAAACACTTCGAGGAAAGAATCAGAGAGATCAGTTCAACAGAAAGAAAGCAAAATGGATACGGACGATACAGGACATGATAATACGGTAATTGAAGGTGTTCTTTTCAATTAAGTTTGTCTTCCACTGCGCTTAAGAAGTTTACAAAGTCAGCATATATATCGCGAAACAAGAAGGGCGACCAAGAAGGCCCGGAAGTATACCACTTTCACTTTCGACTATATACGTACTGCTTATGTCGGAATGCAAGGGGCTACTTAGATGCAAACGTCGGGTTTCCATTTGTGCAATATCTTCCGTATCATAACGATCTTTATTTCTAACCACTTGTCGAATTTTCTGCTAATATATCACCTTGTGAGGTAACAGCCGGTTTCGGTACCTATCGGGTTCGCTACGTTCGAGGTGCTACATGTTCGCTACCCACAACTTCTAGTTCGCTTCCTATTTAATTCGCGTTCGCTACTATCGATAAAACTACAATTTCGCGAAACAAAAATATATAAAAATATATCAGCCTAAGACTTCACGTACATATAGATTATTCCTCGTTTTTCCATTCACTCCCAAGCAAATCTCAGTTAGCCTGTAGGTAGCGAACATATATCGAACTCGAACGTCGCAGACTCGACAGGTATAGCGAAACCGGCGTGAACCGAAAGACAAAGTGCTTAAAAATAGTTTCATTCTGTTTTAGATGGGAGATGGAGTTCCAAACGACGCAAGTGGAGTCTCTGATAGCGGAGACACAAGCTCACAACGAGAACTATTCGCGGTAGGGGGAGAAACAGAACACCAGCCATCCCACACACTTGTTGAAGATGGCAGCAAACCTCAAGAAGCCCCATCTATCCTACAGCCATCACAGTTCCACGACGGGATCAATTGGGAGACCTGTAACTGCACCAAGGGCACTGATGTGGACTATGTGAATGGTGTTAAGTGTCCCATTTGTAGCAAGGTGATCAATTTGGTAACTGAGGAATCCGGCCCAACAACGTTCACTAGTGGAACCGAATCGGCTCTTTTTCGGACACTTGCGACTGGAATGGCCGTAGTTCCTCAAACTCCTGAACCTTCTCCAGCTGATCAATCAGCAACAAGTTGTGAACCTGTATATCAACGCACTCTGCTTGCTTTGGGAGTAGACGGAAGCAAGATTCCCATAGAAGGTAAGTATCCTGTTCATTTTCTATCGTTTAGTATTCTTTTCAAGGATAGGTACCTACTATGAGTACTAGTTCGATACCATGCGATACAATGCACTTTCGTTATAATATAACAGTTTCCTCCAGCTCGAAAGTTGGCCATTTTTTGTGCCAAAAACGTTCATTTAAATAAATACCTAATCTGTCAATTGAAGAGAAAAAGTTGAAGCTAAACTTGAAACAGGAAGTGTTCAGTTCACAAACACAGGCTATAGTTCTACTTTCGTTTTAACATTGCAAAAACAAGAAGTGTACCAGTAGTTATCCAAACTTAAAAAATGCAATTAATCAGTGAAACGGCGAGTGCTCTTATTAGGCGAAATAAGCTAACAGTGATAACTAGCAATGTATTTCCAGTCTTCTTCCAAGATTTATCTCAGGCTTTTTTTTGGAAAAGCAGGTTAAAGACCTTTTCATGTTGTGCACAGCATATTCAAAGATGCCATCAGTTTCTTTGTCGTAGGCAGGGATTTGACTGTCGTAACTCTATTGTATCTCTCAGCATTCAACTTTTAACCAAGAATAACTCTCCACCCTAATAAGTGTTCAGACTAGCTTGAAACGTTAATATTGCTCTCATAAGCGGCTACAGAACAGTCGTCCAAGAGGAACGTAACGATGAAAGGGTATTGTCGCTGTAGTGATGAAGAATGTAAAAACTTCAACTGTCTTTGGCGACTTTGTAGAGGTTCACAGATGTAGACATTACTGAGATGCTGCCTTCAAATATAGAGAAGCATCTATAGACTACAGTTACATTTCAGATTTGTATAGCTCTCCGAAAAAAGCGGCAAAACAACAAACAGTCTTAATAAAAAGTGGCTTAGCTGCGGCTCCATTTACTACAAGCAGATCTAATAATGTGACCAGGTTTCACTAAAACAAGGCATAATGGATATTCATTACTGGGCACGCGTTTTCTAAAATTAATACTTCCTTACGGCTAAAATTAACTAGCAAGTCTTTCAATTTCCGTTTTTTCTTTTAAAACTATACCAAAGAAGTCACTACTGCTTCTGTGTTTTGCAGGCGACACAGAGACATCAGTGCAGATACCATGTGCACCTTGCCTCCTTACTCTGTTCATCTTAAATCAAAATTATGCAGAAACAAATGAACAGCAGATTTCAATACATTTTACAGAAAATCTGGAGCAGGTAAAGTCAACATAATTTTAAATAAATCATTAACAAACCTGCCTAACATGTATGAATGTTGCTCAAACTTTAAAGCTTGATTAGTGTTAACTGATGGCTTGGTTCTAAACGCTTCGGCTGTTCATTTTAAGGATAAACTATGTATATACACACTGTATGTAGCATGTAAAGTTTGTATATATACACTGTAGTTTTACCTACCTCAACAAAAGCATGTACTTGTCTGTGCTATATCTTGAAGACCTTCTTTATGGGTTTAGTAAACTCACTAGACAGTAACAGTAAATGCAAAACCACAGTTATTAGCGAGTACATCGTTAATAGTCATTTTGCCACTTATGATCCAAACATCTAGCAAAGTCTGAGTACACTAGTCTGACGCTAGTCTAAATTGTGGAAACTAAAAAGCAGGATTAAAGGCAAAAGTTATGGTAAAATATATAAATATCAGACACTTGTCATTAAACCAAAAATTCTGGTTTCAATTTCCAGAAATTTCCAGTGGTGAATGAACCAATTTTCTGGAATTTCTGGAAAGGAGGATAACCTCACAAGAAATACCCAAATTTTTGAAAAGTTGTTGCCAGAAATTTCCTTTCTATTTGATTTTGCTCTCAGAATTTACGGTTAAATGACACGTTTACAAAATTCATTTTCTAGGATTTTTCACAGGAAATTTCTGTACCATTCATCTCTGCTTTAAAAGTTTCACAATTTCTAGTCCAGTGAAAAGCACCTACCATCTTTTTCCTTAATTTAAGACAGTATCCTGATAGTTTTAATATCAAGTTTAAATAAATTACAAAAACACTTTGCGAGTACTTCAAACAAATACCTATCTTTCTTCCCTCTCATTTCTAGACGAGAATACCATTGTGGATCAAACAAATGGAAAACCAGGGAATTAAGCTTGTTTCATTTGGCGATGAACATTCATCACAGCAACAAAATAAATACTTTCACAGTCTATGCCTTAAAGATGGCATAACTGTGAAATTTGAGTTGGTGAAACAAATAGACCCAAAGTTCAGAATAAGAAATGAACAAGCTACACATGAAGTAAGCAAACAATAATAATATATTATTTTGTTGTTACAGAATACTCTGTAGGTAATCAATAGCAGCAAGATCCTTTAAAGTAATAATGTTACAGTTATCGATTATTTTGGAAATGCAGATGGCATCCTAATTGAAAGTTAAACTTCGAATTTGAGATAATGGGTTAACAGCAACCTCATAACTAGATGACTTTCCTCAGCAGTTGCTCCTGCTTTGTGATTGTTGACCACAAAAGTGCAAAGCAACTGAGGGGGTCAAATTAGCAGAAGGTCCACTTATGCAAAACCATTTGAAAATTACATGGTTTAAATATTAATGCCATTTTGTCTTCTCTGCTTACTACATGTAGAAAGTTTGTTGTCAACAACTACAACAAAAAGTTGTCAATAACTGAAAAGCCTGTGTAGAAAACTAGTAATAAATTATTGCCAAAACGCCGTAAAAAAATTAGTCATTTACAACTAAACAATTCTTTTTAACTGGAAAACTGCTTTAGCTATTACCAACAAAGAGTTATGGGTATGTAGCACTTGCTACTAGTCTGAGAAACATTTGTTGACGACTAGTCATCATCAATGTCTCTTACCAGTGGTTTCTACACCAAAACATTGACCGTTGCATGTACAGTGAAAACCCCAGTTATTAAGAGTCCACAAGAGTTTGCACCAAAATTTAATAATTGATAACTTTGGCCTTAAGTATTTGATAAATCTTTATTAAGCCTGATAGGTCTGGACTCGTTTTGGGTTGTTGACAACTGACCCTCTGATTGGTTGAAAACCTTGCAATATTTCATTAACCTTAACCTCACTTAAAACAGATCCCCTTGCATCGGATTAAATCACTGTGCCACCACAGAATTCCTGGGGCCACACTCCAGGTGAGAATAGAATCGCTGTGTGAGCCAGGAGAAGTTTCTCAAGACCATTTAAGAATGACCATGGAATATGGACAGACCATTCACAAGATGTTAATACCAATCTGGGTAAATTCTATCCATAATAATACATCATAGAATGCTAAATGTGGCTTTGGAACAAAATACATTTTTCTTAAAGGAGAAGGTCACTCCAGAAAGCTTACTTTTTTGTCTTTCCCTATAGGAAGTAAACATTCAGCTTTTCTGATCCACTCACCAAATTTTCGGCCTCTGAAGTGCCTGCTATCTTAATGAAATTCGTTTCGAAAGAAGCAACTTCCGAGGCTGCCATTTTGAAATGTACTTGGCAGCCAGTTGTGTTTGTGACATCATTCCGTCCAACTTGAAATTGGCGGGAAGGAGAAAAACCTGCAACTGACTTTACATCCTTGACAAGGTCAGCAAAATGTATATTTTCCAAGCAGTTATTCACTTCACTATCTTCATTGCTATCATTTTTGAGGTTTGGAGCATGTTTGGCTCAAATAATATGGCTCAAGGGCAGCCAGAACTGAGTGGTAGTTAAAAAGCTTGTCGGAAGCCATTTGGACAAAATCTCTTGAATCGAATGACGTCACTTAAACACGGCCTGGCTGCTGAGTACTGCTCAAAATGGCGACAACATTGCCTAATTTTGGGCTTCTTTGGAGATGAATTTTACAAGGAAAACCCGCACTTTAGAGGCTGGAACTTGGTGAGTGGCTAAACTTAGTGCGAGGTTTTTATTAGCGTTGAAAAAAAATTTTTTTTGGAGTGACCTTCTTCTTTAAGCCACCAAAAGTACCAGTATTGTGCAGCTACTCCAACCAAGCAAATTCTTAGCAAATTGGCCAAGGATTTCATTTGTCGATTTGCACAGATTTTGTTGTGTGGCTTTAAATTAGTTGGGGCAGTTGCACTGTAAGTCTCAATGAAAGAATGTACATTTTAACCAAGTTTTCAAAAAATTCTCTCAAAGGCATTAAGCACTAACTCATCAGTCTTAGTGTTATAAAATGTCTTTAGCCTCAAATATCACCAAATAAAATACAGCTCACCTTAATGCTTTCAGTAATGCTTTGTTATCTAACTTTGGTGTTCTAGGAATTGATTTTTTTTAAATGTTGTAAACAGCCGTATAAGTTAATACCAATTTTTGTTTGAACATAATTGGTTCAGCTGTTACTCAAGTAGAATACCAATGAAAGAAGGCCTAAAGGATGGTTAGTCACTTCAAAAATATTTTTGTTTACACTACTGTTTGAATTAGAACAAAATACTTCAATTGATTTTCCTTTGTTTTTAGTCTTCAGGGCAGTCTTAAAGACACATACAATGACATTTAGATTTTGGTAAGTGAAGTTAAACTCAGAAGAAACTGTAAAATGTGTTTTCAAACTAACTCCACTCGATTTATAGCACAAGGATGTCACTACCTTGATCATTTTATACATTTTGATTTGCTTCAACTAAACTTTCAGTGGGCGAGTACTTGCTTATGCATACTGCTAGTGCATCAAAGAATCAAGACATTTCATGATCAGCTGAATACAAGTTAAGGCATATACAATATGAGATAATAATTATCTTCAGTTTTAATCCCTTTCTCTTTGCCCATTTTCTTGTCTATAATTGTGCAGCCACAACTACCACATATCATTTAGCCGTATTATTTTGTGACATTAACATCTCTAGCACCCTAAAATGACTGGCATTCTGCAATGTAAAATCTGATTTCAATAAGACAGTCTTGACAATATTGTTCTCCTTAACAGTGATTGACAAAAATTGTCGTCTACAAGTCCTGAGCAACTTATTTTCCGAGAAAAAAAGTAAATGTACAACAATCATGTTTAGTAGGAAGTTGTTTAATTTCAAGCTTGTTTTTCTTAACAAAAGCTTTCATTAAATTAAAGCTGGTTACTAAGTATTGATAAAGCAGCTAATTAATTAAAACACATAATTAATAAATTAATACTGCTAGTGCTTGTGAAAGTTTTTGGGGGTTAGTTAAAATGCATTTCAGGCTAGTACATGCTGGCCAAAGCTTGTCCAAAGGGCAAGCTGTAAAGATGACTTTCTTTGCACCCTGGTAAGAACCCTGTCTTGTGTGACACACTGTTCTAAAATGAGTGTACAGCTTATTGCAAAGTGTGTGAATTAATTGCAAAGTGTATGAATTAATTGCAAAGTGTATAAAATTAATGTTTTCATTTTTGTCAGGTGTTATTTGAAGTACACTCACTGGAAGGATCTGGATGGTAGATGCAGCAAAAAGTAATTTAATTGACTACAGTCATATAACGGGTAAATATTTGTCACAGATACTACACGTAGAATCTTAAGAGTCAATGCAATATGACATCTAGCTACTTCTATATGCATACCAAAGCATCAATCCATTGTCCTCCAAAAACTCCCACTTTGCCCTCACATCTTAATTTCTGCAACGTAGTTATTGTAGTTTGATTATAAAATTATTATCAGAAATTTGTCCAACACAGAAGGCAAATGACCTGCTCAGAGATGGGTAAAATACACATTAGATAATATTCAAGGCAAATACTCCAAATGCCTTGTGTAGTTCCTACTTAGTTACTTTATTGGTGTGCCAACAAAAAGTTGACAAGTATAATATCACATTTTCTATTTTATTAATTCTGTTAGTTTAGAATTTTTCATGAAACATATAATTTTGTTTTTATATATGTCTGGAGTTATGAAAAGGCTGTTAATGAAATTGCACCCTAGTGTACAGTAGACAGTCATATTTTCCTACACTTTCATCTTCCTTTTCATGTTCTTCCCTATTCCTTTTGTTAATTGCTTGGAGTGATTTTTAGGCCATTAGGAGTGGTGAAAGCAAATTTTCTGCAAAGAAATGCACTTTTCATCAACATTCTTTCCATGAATCCAGCCATATATAATACTGGTCTTGTCCACTTTTGTTTTGCTACTGCTAGATGTCCACTTTTTATTTGCTACTGCTACATGTAGATGTGCTGTTAGAGCAAAACTATATTAAGATGTAAAATATTTCTATTACAATCATAAAACAGAAAAGAAAAACTACAAAAAAAGGTAGATAGATTTTGATTAGTAATAATCCTTTACGTAACTTGCACATTGCCATTATAATAACTATAATACCTTGCTTGCTTACCGCTTGTTGTATAAGTAGTCTAAGTAGTAACAGGTTCCAGTATGTCAACAAACATCTTACAATTTGGTGCAGGGCTCCTGCAATTTACAGTGGTGTACACATGATGTAATACTTAACATGTTGACATATTATTTTTTGATAGAATTGAAATTGGTCATTTGGATATTGCTGTAACTTAAAGGCACAATGTACCCTAGGCCTACCCACAAATCAAGTTTTGAAAACTCACATTTTTATGCTAAAATTAGGAAGCAAAGTATACACCAGATTAATCTAAATAAGATGAACAAGAAATAAACCTTAAGCCCTAAAATGAGGCTATATAGGACAAAAGAGCTCACATTGCTCAACATAATATGAGTTACAAGAGAACTGACAAATGTTGCTAACAAGGAAGTATCAGTTGGACTTTAAGTTAAAAGTCAATTGAAAATAATCTCTTAAGTACCTTTTTCAGAATTCCACAACTTTGGTTTTTCAGGCAGATGCTGAACATTGTTAAAAGTTTACTAATAATGGGATTAGTAATTACTTACAACAATTGTAAGGTTGTTAAGATTATTAAGCAATTATTGCTAGCCCTTCATTGCTTCGATGGGTATGTTGTGAAGTGCTTGAAAAAGGGCTTCCATGTACCAGCCATGGCTTGTTGGTTTTAACATGTTTATCAATGTGGAATTCTTAATAAGGTCCTGAAAATGGCATGTAATGGTTTAGAGCCCTTGTGCTTTGATGTATTAAATACTTCCACAGCCATTTATATCAGTTGGTGGCTACAAAGGAATGTCAATTCACTGGCAAACAAGGTTACCATAGCAACAATATTAACTGTTAAAACACCATTTATTTTAGCTTTAGGTGTTAACTCAAAATGAGCTTGGTGATTCCTGTTAGGTTACTTAAAATTATTCTGTTAAGTTATTCAAGCTTTCTGCAGAGGTTTAAAAAAAGTTCTGCAGAAGGGGTATCAATGTGACAGCACTTTAAATTTACATTTTAAGGTGCCTTTGAAACTATGAGTAGAATTAAATTGAACATTCCAAATATGTGATGATAGAAATAAGGGTTTACCAGCTTATCTTTGTTTTAAGCACTTAAAGCAAAAATAAATGGTGTTTCAGACAGCTTGGACTATTGCTATGGTAACACTTCATTTCCAAAACTCAAGAAAATTTCAATTAGTTTATAGTTTCTGTAAATTAGTATCAACTGATAAAGGTTGGTTGTATCAGTCCATTAAAATGCAAAGGCTGTTAACCATTAAATGCCACCCAGTCTGGCACACTCAGCACATGTTGCTTTAACCTGAAGCACAAAAAAAGACAAAAGTGTGGCTTGTGAAAAATCACTTGTGACAAACTTTGTCTCAGTGCATGTGTATGCCAGATTTAATGCTGTCAGGGTATTAACTGATAACTGATATGTACAACTACATATCAAATGCCGAAGAGAAATATCAGCAAAGGTATTTGTGAGTCAAATGCAATTATTGTTATTACATTTGTCTTTGTACACTGACAGCTGTACAAATATATGACATTACAACCTGATAAATATGAATATAGCAATGCTTGTAGATAAAAGGTATCAGTGTTTTGAGGGCATGAAAGGCATGCAGTCTCAAACCTCGTGTATTCAAAGCAAACTGCACAGGGAATGTCATGTATTTGTGTAATAAGTATGTTGTGGTTCAATTTGACCCTTGGCACAATTTGGTATTTTTCTTTGCTTTATATTCATCATAATGTATTACCATACACCAGAACAAAGGAAAATGCTGAATTATAGCAAGGGCAAGATTGCACCACAACCTGTACATAGTATTAGTGAACATTTCATTTATAGGTTAGAAACTATGATCATGTAAAATTTGCTGATCGTGGAGGGTTCCAATGTATGTTTGTGCTGATTTGTAGTACAATTCCTTTTGTTGCAACCAAAACCAGTGATTACTTATTCCACAATCACAACTTTTTTTCTAGTTGCAAATCAACACAAATGCAAGATTTGGGCATGTTACTAAGTATTTAAAATAATTTCACTTGTTATACACTTGCCAACCACAATTAAAGTAACATAGCACTTAGGCATTTTGACAAACTTCATAAAGCATAGAAGTGCTTGTATTGTTTAAAATAATGTTTTTATGTTGGTATATTTAGTTAGCCAAGTCTGAATATTAATGGTGAACGGTGTACGTTTGTGGAAAACAATTTCAGTAATGTTAATATAGTTTTCCTTCATTTTAGTAATTTTCACTGGTCACTTTTGAATTTCTTTCAATTGGCAAAGGAACTTACTTTTACCCTTTTGGCAATAAAAATAAACACTTCTATATCTTTTTCATTGTGCTTTTGCTTTACACAAGCAACAATAGATAACTAGCATATCACATGTTAGTAGTTGGTTCTGCCATTACTTACTATGCAAGGTAATTGTACAGTGATTATAAAACAGTCATCCCTTCATCTCAATTTCAGACTTGGATACTGCACATATTGCATGTTCTGTAAATACTGTGTATAGTGTCAGCTATAAACACACACTGACTGTATGCAAAAAAGATCACACAGGCATTGGAAAACCTCTGGTAAAGAAAGTTATTAAGTAAACATTAAAGCATCAATGTCCTTTATGGTCACTCTTGATTTCTCAGACCAAAAAAACTAGTAATAAAAAGATAATGCCAGATGTTCTCTAACAATAGGTTGTCATCTCTTCCATTTCATTATATTAGGTATTTAATCACAAAAATGTTTTCATGAGTAATCCAGACATTAAATTCTAAATGTTTCTACATGTATGTTAATAGGGACCTGAATACTCAAGGCCATGGTAGTTTAAATCTTTACTACTTATTTCCTCTCAAGTCTTTAAAGCTTATTCAGTGTGTGATCTGCATGTGTCATTAGGAGGAAAAACGAATAACAGGCTAACACAGAGCATTTGGAAACTGACAAAACCTAAGACTCTCTTTTTCAATGACAAGTGAATCACCAATGAATGTTTGATACCAGTTTAAGTTTGCACAGTTCTGTACTTTTAATTTCTAGGAATTTTTTTCCTTTCCTTGAAACCATTTTATAAACCGTATGTGAATAAAGCATAATTTTTGGAATAAGACCTCTAGGTAAGGCTAGAACAGTGGCACGAACTGCCTTTGAAACAACCAAATACAATGTAGTCAAGGGTTAAGCCTTTTTGCTGTTTTTCCTCAAGTTCATATTTTACATGCTTGTTTACTATTGTGCAAAGACATTTGCAAAGACCCTGCAACATAAACATGTCAAATTTACAGTTGTGGGCACAGGTGTGGGGTCACTGATCATGACACTACGTCCCATAGCAGTCATCCAAAGATGGTCCTGCAAAGGTCTGTAAAGAGTCACTTACAAAAAAAATATCAAATGGACTAATTTTGATTTTGAAATTGTACCGTGCTGCTGGAGCTTAGGGGAATAAAACAAATGGAATCACAGCAAGGTTGAGGAATAAACCAATAATTTCGTTTGTTTTATTCCCCTAAGCCTTTGTGCCAAGTTAGAATTTTCTTTATATTAAAACTGACCCACATTTGTCTTATTTGCTTTGTTTGTTCGTCCATAGATTGTTTTGTATGTAGGTGTTAAATGTTATGTCAAATGGTATTGAATTGTATTTGGATGTAAGTTTGTATGGAGTTTATTAAACACACAAGTGACTCAATAATCTGATGGGTGCTTTTTGTGTACTGCTGCACTCCCACCTGTTAAGGGCTGGACAATAATAAATTGTACCATTGCAATACTGAACATTTTCTCCCTTTGAATTTTTGCTGTTTATTGATAGGGCATCTCTCGCATACATACATACATAAACTTTATATTAATGTGCCTTAACATCTAGCCGATGGGTGAAAAAACCTGCTACTAATTGGGGACACTTAATATAATTAATAACCTACTAACTATTTTCTATTGAACTATTAAAAAAGTCTAACAATATAATTAACAATATAATTTAGTTAAAAACCAACAAACTATTTCCTAATAACTATTTCCTAACATTAAATAACAGATGTTATTTTATTGGCATATCTGTCTTTTGGTTGTGTGGAGGCCATTGGGAATGTTTAAATAATTATGTAGTCAGCTAATGGAAGCTCCGGAAACAAAAAGTCTTCAGACATTTCTCAAAGCTCTTCGATGATATCAAATAATGATGCACGCAACAATAATATGAAATAGCACAGTATTCCAATTTTCAGGACCTTTTAATTAGTTTTCAAATGTATGTATATACAAAAGGAAAAAATATACTGATTTGAAACATAATGTGACTAACAGGTTAGGATTTAAATACTAAAAAGCTTATTACTAAATAAAATAATAATATAAAACCAACATCAAATCAAAAATTATTTATAAATTTATAAAGTAGTTGGTCAGTCAATTACTCAATCATGTTACTCAATAACAAACAATTAGCTGCTTTACTTTTATAACCAAACAAAAATCATCTGACTTTGACAACTTACGATTAAATACCAATAAAGTTTATTATTAAATAAATAATAAAAAAACATCAGACCCAAAACTATTTATTAATAATTTAGTCAATGGTCAATCAATCACTTAATCTTGTTACTGTAACTTCTATAGAACAATAATAAACTGCCTGACTTTTATAAACAAATAAAAAATAAATAAATAATCAGATTATAATCAACAAAAGTTTTTGTCCTGGAGCAATTTTGAAAATGCTTATAAACTTGATAAAATTTTGAAACCTGGTAGCTAATATTATATCGCAAATTACATGAAGATGTAATCTTAAAATTATAGTAAAAAAATATTTTACTAACACTCAATGCCAATGCATTTGTTTTTTTTAGACATGCAAGTTGTTATTTGAGTTGAAAGTCACAATTTAAGAGCTTTTTCCTTAATACGTTTTGCATTTTTACTGTCTGGATATGGCTCAGTGGTCTGTCACATGAGCTGCAAACCATGCGGTAATTGTAACTCACTTTATCCTGTTCTGTATCATGGTAACATTCACTGAACCAAACATCACATACACATCCTTGCCTGGTTTCATAGATATCCTGAAGGAACTGCTGTTCTGTCATATGTTCAGTCATCCAAAAACGTATGTCATGGATGTAGATAGGAGAAAAGAGACTGAATGGCACAAACTCTTTCCCAAGGTTTTGAAACTGACTGACCTAAAATATTATTGAATGATAGAGCTTTAAACTTGGAACAACCATTTTATACTTCGACAATAGAAAAGTTATAAGGAACTGGCTCCAGTTTTATCAAAACTCAACCACATGGTACACACTGTAGTACAGGACATGGTAGAGATGGTTTAGTCCTTGTGGTAAAGATGAATCATTACAACATGTAGAGAATGACAACACGTACATAAGAAACTTAACACTACCAACTGAAAGTGTTTACATTTTTACTGTGTGCATGTGTGTTTGTTTGTTTGTGTCTTGACCTAAACATGTAAAATACCTTTTAACTGGCTGCCAGGCATTTTTAACTCTTGGTTTACGTTGGGTAGCCCGCACCCAATCATTTTTGTTTTCAATCTATAACATTGTCATACCTTTTTCCTAACTGTGGGGGTGAAAAAGTTTTTGTTGTTTTGTTGTTGTTGTTTTAATTAGCAACTTAAATAACAGAGAAAATTTAATGTTTAGTGTATATTAAGAATACAAATAAGACAAGTATATGAATACTAATACTACTGGATGGTGTCAAACAGATAGACAATTAATGGACGGTGAAAGACGTGTAATAGCCCTACCTCTAGGCCTGAAAACTGATCTTTAAACCTTTCATCCCTTGACCACAGCAGTCGTATATCAGAAATCCCGTACAAAGCCATAACCAAGTTATCAATGTCAATTTCAATCAGCCAACCACAGCAAATGTGTGGAGATTTGTCAGAATCCAATAAACCCCAAGTTAGTAACTGCCTCTCATTATGACAGAGTTTAATTTGCGTGGAAGCTTGAAAAAGGTTGCTGATAGAAACCTGTGGAGAGATGTTATGCCCAAGATAGTGGCTCTCCAACCTACAAAAAATGCATTTCTTTTGCTCAGCTAGATTTTTGCATTCACATCCAGTCCCTGCACTAGCTGCATTTCTGGCATTTTCAAATTTCATCTGCCTTTTGCTCTTTAATTGGACTGTCTCAAAGCCCACTGAAGTTGTATCAGAAAGGGGGTCTTCTTGGGATAAGCTTTGACAACCACTTTCTCTTTTTAAGTCTTCAAGAGAAGAACAAATTTCCCTGGTGAATGCTTGTAGGACACCATCCACATCTGCTTTCATTTTGGAAGCTGTTGTTGGCTCTGTGAAAGTCTGACCTGCCACAATTTTATGTCTAATGGGATGACTATAGGAGGATGGAGAAAAGAAGTCAAGCTCAGTACCACTAATAAGAAAGGAATGACAATTTGCTTGAAGCTTTCGAAGAACCCTGCTTGAAAGTGGCACATTGGCATCTCTTAATGATTTCTGAGATTTTAGAACTTCTTCTCCCTCAGTGTTCACCTGTTCAGCTTGTAGATTCATACTACCCACTGCTACGTCTGAATCGCTGTAATTGCCAAATGGTCCAACATTTGCATCACTGACATTGTGATTTGAGAAACCTCTCAGCTTGTTGACCAAAATAGAAACAGGGTTACCAGGAACACAACTGAGACCATCTTCTGGGCAGGGGTCTCTTAAGATGGTCTTGTAATTAGAAATAAAATTCCTGGTTAAGATAAAAAAAAGGGAAAAGTGGAAATTGGTAAGAAAAGACATCTAGGAAGAAAGCTATGAACAGTGTCTATGCCTGTGCACTGCGATGGAGCTCACAGCAAGTACATGTACATGTAATCTGTTCTCAAGATGGCAAAGCAATCCAAAACATTTCTCAAACTTTGTAATTGTTGAAAGACTAGTCTAGTCAGTGCAATTAAAAGTCATTCCAT
>Ga0126339_10001313_pt1 | contig 16598 bp, 10 predicted proteins | sample OrbTmetagenome_2_FD_92532 | JGI IMG/M metagenome (GOLD analysis project Ga0126339, IMG submission 92532) | Coral microbial communities from Petempiche,Puerto Morelos, Mexico - Orbicella T R C metagenome | ecosystem: Host-associated > Invertebrates > Cnidaria > Coral | place: Petempiche,Puerto... | reverse complement strand
CCTAGAACTCTAAAATGGCTGACAATTTAACAATTCTGCATTCTTTTTCTCTAAATAAATGGACTATAGTGGCTCAAATAGTCAAAAAAGTACACGCGGGTTATTACAAGGCGGCGGGAAGATATGAATTTTATTTTCGAGTGGTAAAAACAATATTTTGCAAATGTTCGCAGCGAGTGATTAACACGAGAAATGAAACGACGTCCCTGTAGTTACATGAATAGAAACTGAAAATTAAAAGCAGTTCATTGAGGACCTCCTTTGTCACGCTTTTTGTACTTTTAATTTGTAAATTAACTTTTATTCATATAACACAAGGGAAGAAGTTTCATTGGTAGAAAAAGGTTGTAGCAGCACAAAATGTGGTAAACGAAACACCTGAACATAACTTTTAAATAAAGCCAGTGTCAACTTTTTATGTGTTATTTTTCGATTTCAAACCAAACTTAATACATTATTAAATGAATAAAGCAGATAAAGTAAATAGATCACCTCTTGTGACTGATCTCGTGCGCCGTAGGCTGAGCATTTTAGTATGAACTTGAAGACTAAAAAATATTGTACTGGAAAATATAACGCAGGATCTCGTCGTATTCCCGACACTATAGAAGCGACCGTAAGCAGAGCGTCTGAGAGAGCCAGTTTCATATTTCACCAACGAACTGCAAATGAGAACTTAGAAGGTGGGGAAATCTCTGAGACAGGATGACCTCTTAAAAGCGGAGATCTCAAGGGTGATGTTGCTATAAGAAATGCATAAACCAATATCGACATATTAATTCAAACATAATGGCTTCGTGGCTTGGGGAAATTATATAGAAAGACATCAATATCGAGAATTTGGGATGAATAATTTCTTTTGTTTCATTCCCCCAAACCTCGGAGCCATGTTCACCAAAATTAGCTTCTTGATAATTTTTGTGCGTACTGATTTCTCCGTAACAGGTATCTAGTCTTTGTTCAGTCGACCTTTTAATTGTCTTTTTTTTTTGTAACGTTTTGTTCTGTCAAAAAAAAAGCAATAGTCGCGCTTTCAATTATATTTAAAAGCGCAATCTCTGATAAGCTTAGTCTGTGCAGAAGACCACGACTTTGACTGGAGGCGTGCCTTTGGGAACATGCTTGACTACTGCAATTTCCCCCCGTTTTTACATTGGAAAACTTCTGTACAAGAGCTAAGAATTGTTGCGAATTCATTCGCTGACTCATTACGCCCTCAGCTCGAGCAGACAATATAGGCTACCGGCGTAAAACAAGAAAGGAACAACACAAAAAAATAGCAAAATCGTTATTAGTTACCGAAGGTTGAATTACGAATCCTAAAGAAACTTGAACTTTTTACATTCTTTGTGGACTGGGTGGTTGCCATTGGCATAAACTAGTTTGGAAAACTTGGCCCTGAATATGTAAAATCCTACAATGGTAAATTTTGATATTGAAGCAGGGAAATCATAAAGGTGTTAATTCGCTGAATTCCAAATTTTGTTAGGACAAGAAACGTAAAACGTAGATTTTCCACTGTAACTCCACTTTTCAATGAATTTAAAAAGTTAAATTAAATACAAAAATTAAAGAAACAGTAACAAAAAGACTGGTTACACATCAGGATTCTATCCACTACTCTAAAAGGTGATACCATCTTTTAATTGAAAAAATGGAAAAAGCAAAAAAAAAATAGAACCCTGATACTCTCGTGTTTGTCATCCATAGACTCGAAGTTAGAACCGACTCGTATAGCAAAATAAACAGTTCCGCATTTAAGTATCGCACAATAGTGTTTATTTGAATTTTCACAATCACGGATTTAATCAACAGAATCACAAATTGGAATCTTAACAGAAACGAGGTTTATACTATTGGAACTGTGAGATTCCGTATGTTTCTTGTCGAGACGATTAAAATTTACAGTTTATTACTCAGTAGTTTTCATTTGAATTTTCATAACCAAGGATTTAATTAACTGACTCGCAAATCGAAACCTTAATAGGCACGAGGTTTCGACTGTTGGGACTGAGTGAGACAATCAAGATTCACTTGGACCCTGCATTGTGTGTGCCTTGACGAGACGATTCAAATTTACAGTTTATTACTCGGTAGTTTTCATTTGATTTTCATAACCAAGGATTTAATCAACAGACGTAAAAAATAATAATACATGTACCTTAACAGGCACAAGGTTCAGGTTATTAGGATTAAAACAATAAAGATACAATTGGGCCCTGTGAATTTTGTGTGTCTTGTCGAGACGATTAAAATCTACAGTTTATTATTCGGTAGCTTTCATTTGATTTTCATAACCAAGGATTTAATCAACAGACGCCAAAAAATAATGACATAACAGGTAAAAGGTTCAGACTATTAGGAGTAAAACGATAAAGTTACCAGTGGGCCCTGTGAGATTTGTGTGTCTTGTTGAGACAATTAAAATTACAGTCTATTGCACAATAGTTTTCATTTGAATTTTTGCACGCAAGGTTTGCATCTACGTTGAAAAATTAAAACCTAAACAGATACACTTGGACTCTGAGAGTTTTGTGTGTTTCTTTTCGCGACAATTAAAAGTACAGTTTATTATACATTAGTCTTCATTTGAATTTTCTCCCACAAGATTTTCATGTAAGGACTCAAAAGTTCAAATTTAGCCTATTGGGAGTGAAACAGTAAAGACATACTTGGACCCTGTGAGTTTCAAATGTTTCTTGTCGAGACAATTAAAATTACAGTCTATCCATCGCCTGAGAGAGGACTACTATGATGCCCCCTCGATGATATTGTCGTGGTGAGCGCAAAACGGTAAGCAAGTACATCAAGCGACGTCAAATGTCCTTTATTGTATAGACGAGTGTTTTACCGGAGATTAAACCACTCGTAAAATTCATACGAAAATACACCTGAGTGGTGTAGTTTCCATATTCGGCGTAACTACGGAGGATATCGATGGCGTCATTTCTCGCTTTTACACGGTTATTCGCGCAAACAGTCAGTTTGTCCATATCATTAAAAGAAAATTATACAGTTGCTTGAAGCTGTGAATTATATTTTCTCGTGTTCAAAAATATATTTTTACTCACTCGCTGCGCCCGTTCGTAAAATATTGTTTATACCACTCGAAAATATAATTCATATTTCGCGTCGCCATGTAATATCCTCTATTTATTATATGGCTTGTGTTTGTGGCCGATATAACGCGCGCTCTGATCGCCAATTGTAGGGCATTATCCTACCGTAATGCCCACGGACCGATTACGGGCCCACAAAACCAGAGCAAAAAGCCATATAATAAACAACTTATTAACCTCGAACGTTCGGCCTTGCCGTATTGACCTCGCTCGGTCAATAAGGCAAGGCCGAGGTTGAGGTTCGAGATTTTCAACGTCAAGGCCAAGGTCTCAGTTTGTGAGTTACCCATGAAGACCTCACTATCGGTTAATAAGTAGTTAACCTATATGGTACCAACTAGTATTAACAATAACACCATAAACAATCATCGTTCAAGGAAGATTGGAGACACGTCACTCAAATGTTTGCGCAAGCGAACTCCGGTCATTTTCCCGTATCGCCAATGTAAAGCACTTGCATTTTTTGCATTAACCTAAACTAGAAGCTTTAGCGGTGTTAAAGTCATTCCTTGCCACACAACTGATGCTTGTAAGCTTGATCGCAACCCATTTCAACTCGTTTTAGGCCCCAGATTCGTTTTCTCCTCGGGGTAAATCATAGAAATTGACGGAAACATTGATCGAAATTAAACCATTTAGGCGCCACATAACATAAAATAAAGTCACAAACCTTCCAGCACTACAAAGTTCCCATACTAATAATAGCATTGAATTTTCACTCCGTAACTCTGTGAGCATGAACTTTTAGCTAGAGCTGAAAGCTACGACAATTGAATTTCCTTCACAGTTTAGTGCCAAAGATTTAATCACTTCATGATTTACTTTCATTGACTCTTGCCAACCGCAAGCTTATTTCTTCCCTACATGTTCTCCACTGAATTAATCGACTAGTATTTTTAGCTCGTTCCTTTGTGAGTTGCGATATCAGATAGATAGTAGATAGATAGTATTACAATCAAAGATGCGAAGTTTAAAATTTCCGACATTATTTTCAATACGTTACACAGAGTTCGTTGATCAGAACAGCTTAAGTAATAAACCTTAACCGACTTTTAAACGTGCTTAAAAAAACTTTAGGCTGCGAAGAAGACAAGAGTGAAAAGTTTCTTATCTATATGGCGGTAAAAATCGTGAAATTCGGTTTACATCAGAGGAATTAGCTTCTTAACACTTTCAAGTAGGTACTGAAAACAAAGTATGTTTGAGACTACTTTGAGTTAGTGACACCTTTCCAACAGAATGATACATTGATATTGAAACAATTGGGAAAACATTTAAAGTAATCTATAAGGGCAATCTTGAAACAAAAATTGCGTTACTGAATCCTTTAACGGGTGCAACTACAACTAACCAAAACACTTTTTCAAAAAACTACATCTCAAAATGGACATTCAGTGTCGACTTACCGCAGGGAAGACTTCCTTTGATGCTGAGGGTGGAATCTCTCAAAAGGCGTTTCAAAGTAGCTCACAATTGTAGCTACGTGTTCAATGCGTACACTTGCATGCAAACATTCCACTTTTGCATGACAACCAGCCTTGTGTTGCTACAAAAAGGGATATCATAAATGCAAACTAGCAGTCTGTACTAAATCCCCACAAATTTTGTCATTCTAAGAGCTTTCTGCTTTGATCTGAGCAAATATTATACACTCTTAACTTATGATATAACTCTTAATTTATGATATACTAGCTCTACTAACTTTTAATTTATGATATACTAGCTTTAAGCATTCGAGGACCCATTAACCGATTCATGCGCGCGCTCGTGCGCGTTGCTAAGGAGGTGAAATTTCACTTGCGTCAGCCCGAGGGAGGAAAATTTAAAAAATTCATCTGGCAAATTCGGCTACATTTTTGAGGATTTTAGTTGGTGTTTCACAAAATTTAAAGTAAGAAAGTACAATCAAAAACAAACTAAGAGAAAAAAAAAACAAACAAACGAAAAAGAAAAAGAAAAACCATCTCTGTGTGGCTTTCGTGTGCTTCGTTTGATCTTATCGAGCCGCTGGTAGTGTAAACTGCGCACGCGCTGATAGAGTAACTTCCGATAGATATCGCGGGCACTTCGGGTTTCTTTAAATGCTAAAGGAATGCGGTCTTTCTTTAAGTCAGCCTTTGTCGACGAGTTTCGAGTTAAAGCCAACGTTGGAAACATAGCTATGCATTTCTTTTATAAAATCCTTCTTTCAGAAAATTACCAATTTTTTAATGTTTGAAATTCTCTCAGGATCTGACCTTTTAGAAATGAAACAAAATCTATGCATAGTGTAATAAAGATTAAAGTTAAAATATTAAATCAAGAGAAAACATCCCGATAACGTGATATGCTTGGAAGCCTTTACTTTTTTTCGGAACTGATGAGTCACATGACCATGAGCGTTGCCTGATGACGTCACCACTAGTGTTACTGATCATGATGAGGTTAAAACACATGAAATAACTCTGAAATAACCAAAAATGACAAGGTTATATGAGAATAAATTTTCCCTGGCAACGGTTTAAAAAGATCAGTTAATGGGCCCATAACTCAAATAAGCCTTACTATTCTGCCTTTAAAAATGGTCTTTTGAAATAGCCGCGCGAAAAATGGCAAATAACGCCAGCATTAGTGTAGTATTATTGTTATAATAATATTTTCTCCACTTTCCTTAGATCACCATAAGAATCCCTCTTTGTCACCTGACAATCATATTCCGCTATTGACCGGAACAAACTATATAGATTTTGGCTCATTTAATGAAAATGGGTTTAAGAAAATCAAATCAAAGTGAAAAAGAACCCTAGCAGTCTTAGATTAGAATATTATGATTTGGTGGTCAAGATGCACTAAGTAGCTCAACTGGCCAAGATACATTCAATGCCTAGTCTCTACTTGTCGACGCCATCTTGAATTTCACACATGAGATTGGAATCGTCTGCCACGTTATGAAACTCGAGATCAAGCTAGCACATGCGCAACTCATGAGTCCCATTTAGCCGTTATACTTCCACGGAATCAATTATCTTAGACGCCTACTTTTTTTTTCGCAAAACACACTCAAAACTGGCCATTCTGGTTTCCTCACTCGCTGAGGAAGACTTACTCTCAGACTTTTCGCTTCTTTCGTTCTAACGATCCTGTTTTGCGTATATGGTTCTATGTAAGCCCAATGCACTTGATTTCAACCGCTTTTTCATTACAAAATTCTAGCGTGAGAACACAGAACAGTCACACTGTCAATCTGCAGCCAATATCGGTAAAAGTTGGCCAATAAGCCCCAGATAGCAAATAACCTATGCAAAGTTCAATGTATACGAAAAGAAATGATAATGCATATAAAGAAACAATGAAAAAGATACAATGGGTGATCCAAGCCAGTCGGAAAAGAAGTCCGAACTTCCTGAATACGAGTTTAACCGACAATCTCGGTATGTATGTTCATTGAACGAGGTCAAGAGCGGATGAAGAGTAAAAGAGTTAATCCACTTATAGACCTTATTCCAAGTGAAATCCTATAAAAGGAGCTCAGTCACGGTATTCTGAGTTGTCTTAGCCACGTACAAAATTACCTTTATATTAAAGGAAAACTGAAAATAATAGTTAAATAAGATAAAATGCTACCAAACGGTCGTAAAAACAGCAGACTAACAGCAATTTTTAAAAAGGAAACAACATGTTTCATTTTACGAAACATATGTTTCGACATTCCTACGTCATCTTCAGTTGCAAATGTTCGTCGGTTGCACATTTAAATTTTCACTGTATACATGATTTCGTTATAGAATTACGCCGTTTTTCTAAAGCTGCGCAGATAAAATTAAGACAGCTGCTTAAACGTTATTACAAAACTGATCTAGACATTAAGTCAGTTTTTTCTACCTTCAAGGTTAGAAATATGTTCAGCGTGAAAGATTCCGTGCCGCAGAGTCTTCGTTCGCGTGTCGTTTATAAATTCACATGTGCTGGCTGTAATGCCGTCGAACATTTGCAACTGAAGATGACATAGAAATGTCGAAACATGTTTTGTAAAATGAAAAATGTTGTTTCCTTTTTAAGATAGAATAATAATAAACCATAAAGAAACGAGAATGGTAGAGGATGGAGAAGATTAACACGGATTACAAACTTTAAAAAAATTAGGCCCAAACTTTTCAAGATGGGCAATCCGTGACGTATTTCCTTTAAGTAATTCATACTGTGACTGAGAGCTCATACAAACCTTACCTTTTTTGCACTCCTTACACCACTGATCAGCCACACAAAGACGATGTTGTCCTTACTTTAGATCAAACGTATGAGGTTGATCTTCATTCCACGCCATACCAATGGACCTTTTGGGCGAGACGTACACCGGCCATTTTGAATTCTGTTGTTTCAAATAGCTATTATGGGATGCTCAGGAGGTAACTTCGTATGTATTTGCTGAGCATCTCATAATAGCTATTTGAAACAATAGAATTCAAAGTGGCGGCCGCATCACCGAAAAGGTCCATTCCCACATGCCTCCATTCCCTACATATAAACGAAAATTCGTCCACGACTCTGGCATTTTCATGCTCTCTCCTTCCTCCACTGAAGTGGAAATTCTCGAGAAGTGAACTGTCCGTCACGACTGCCGACATGGCGGGTGTTGTGGACTCTCCAACTAAGGTGTAACTTTTGAACAAGATTGAACCTACTTCTCTCTTCAGGCAGGTGACCGTCTTGCCTAACATGCATCCTTCAAAATGGGCTGACGTTCCGTCAAATGAAAAAATCATTGCATTTAAGGGTGAACTGTGCGTCTCTTAACGCTGTATAAAGCCCTGTCCAAACGGAAAATGTTTGGCGACCAAAACACGATCAAACGTTGTTTGGTGACTTAACATGTTGATGCTGCACAGAGTGGCCAAACGGTATCAAACATGTTTGAACGAATGAAATGTCATACAACGTTTGATCAAATGTTTGACGTCGTTCAAATTTTGTCAAGTATGATTGAACACGATCAAACAAGGTGTCCAAACGGGAAAATGTTTGGTCACCAAAACATGTTTGATCGTGTTTGGTCGCCAAATATTTCCCATTTGCATAGGGCCTAACATCAAGAATCTCTGAATTGGAGGCGTGAAGATCGGTTTGCTCTGAACTATCTTTAAAACGAAGTTACCTTAAGAAAGTCCCACTTACGTTCGTCTCCCTTCTCATCATGTTGAGAATCAGAATATCGATAGACAGATTCTGAAAAGACCTCTGCGATGCGAAGGTCTACAAAAGAGTGATAAGATGCGTTAAAAAAGCAGCGATAAGTTACCTTAATGGAATCTAAAAATAAGTAGCTTTTACATGTACAATTTAATGAATGAACAAACCTTACCTTGATTGACGTCATCAAGGTCCATCAAGGAGTATAAATATTTTACACTCATCAAGGAGTATAAATATTTTATTTTGTAAAAAAAAATATATATACTGCCAGTGAAGTTTAACGACGATACAAGCTTGATATCACTCATGACGTGCAGATCCAAATTTTGCAACCTGCAACTCTACTTGTCAGCCGCATGGGAGTCATTCAGTATTGCGTATGTTCCATTGCTGACACACTGACAGACTATTGGTTGAGGCTGGCTTCTTCTGGAGTAAAATAACGAATATTCTGTTTAAATTTGCAAGAGACTGGAGCAAGCCGCCTCGTAGAAAAATGCTTGTGTATTATAACCACTACTGCGGTAAACTCACAGGTAAGAAAGACGATGAACTTTCGAAATGCGACTTAGAGCAATGCTTCGTCGCGCAAAGCTAAGTCACCAGCACGAATCATTTGGTGTCACGTTCCCGGCTTTAGTTAGATCATGGGCAGAAGAAAAGAAACTTCACGCGCGACATACACGCGCGACCGATTATACGTGATGCCTCAGCAAAGGGTTTGTAGGGAGTATTGCGTTTCAAAATGAACTTGCATTTTTCTAATTGTCAGGTCAGTTTCAATTGTCCACAGAGAGAGTTTCTCTGAACTATTCTCAAGCGTCAAAGTTTTCAAGGTGATTACTTATCAAGTGCAAACAAATCCAAGTATGGTTGATTTCTTCGATCGTTTTTCACAGAATTCTTTTTTATAATCGAATAAAAACGCAGTCTCGATGTCGCTACTAAAACAATGCAAACGCTAAAGCCTATGCAATTATAAGCTCAACGCATTTTTCAGGCAACATTCTATGCGCAGAAATTAGAGACACTGATAAGTGCTGATAAGTGCTAAAACAACACTCCTCTACAATCCTCCGAGAAACTATCCCCGAAAATAAGCCGAGGGATTGAATTCGAAATGTTTGAGGTATTGCATTTTACCACCAAATAAGGAAAATTTAGCCTAAAAGTAGCCCAGAACAGCATTTGATTTAGAAACAGATAAACTTGTTTTATGCATAGCATCACATGTAAAATAGCTGCTGGACCGACAGTCACATCGATCCAGCATCTACCGCATTGCGGCTGCATTAATGAACTAAGTGTATACTAACCACATTAATAAAGATTCACACACTCTACTCACTAACGCAGCCGGTATAACAGGCCACGAAATTCTAAAACGAAATCACAGCGAAACGCTGAGTATAGTCCAGCCTTTCAGAGTGTTTCGTTGCCATCTCTTAATCTTGTGTTTACAGTCGAAACCCGCCTCGCTTTAGAAGCAAAATTACTTGGTGGAAAGCGGGATGCAGGACGCGGGATGCGGGACGCGGGACGCGGGATGTGGGAGTCTATATATGACTTCAGCATCAGAGAACCTCGTATTTTGAGAGATAGGGCTGCGGCCTATTTATACCAGGACTTCAATTAGATAAAAGCACTTAATGACTGGTTCCAGCGAAAGATTAAGTGAAAAAAAAAATCCTGTCTAAGTTTTTGAAAAGCCTTGGCCAGGTGTCGAAAAAACATAACTTGAAACCGATGGCGGTCAATTTATTCGCTGAAAAATGGATTGTTTGAATTACTTTCATCTTCTGTCCCAGCTTCAAAAACAACGATTAGTTATTTTTAAGCCCAGGCTATTTTAGAAGGAACATTTTTAGAACAAAATCACGTATTGATATCAAATTAGTACTGATGTAGCCTTAAGCACAAGCAGATTAATAAAAAACGCATTATTTTGTCTTTTCAACGGAAATTTCAAAAATATATCATACTAAAATAAATGCATTCCATACTTTATTTGTTTGTTTTTTTTTTTGAAAACAGCATTGCGTTCTTGTCTGTTGAAATATCTCCGCGTTAAAATAGCGGTAATTAGAGTTTAAACATTTGTACAGCTTAAAAGCTAGACAAAAGCCATCCACGATAAAGACAACTTAAGCTGTAAACTTTCATCGAACACGAAACTTTGACGTCATTTGTACCTAAATTGGTTTTACAATCGCCACAGAACACGTTTTCCGACCGGAAGACAAGCTAAAAATAATCCTCTGACGTCATCCGGAACGCGCGTTTTCATTGTGGCTTGTCAAACAAAGCACTAGAGTTAATCTTAAAACGTTGTAAACACACTTTAACGATGACCAGTTTGAAAATGAACGATTCGGAAGCTTGTTTACATCGTTGAAGTGACAAATTTGGAGCATTTTCGGACAGAAATAAACTTGTAATGTCAAACCTTAATGTTAAAAAAAATATATCGCAATGATATCGAATTTTTATTTTGGGTGCTAAGCTCACCACATAACAAACCATATTCTCCTTTTAAAATACCTTGAAAAGATTTTGCTATTTGACGTGTCTGGTAGCCTGGATATAGCGACATTAATAACTCGGGATAAAAATCGCGAAGATAGAAAAAAAAAAGATTTAGTATTGTAAGTTGAAAATTGGCAACGAAAAAAAATTCAGTTTGACCAACAGATAAAACTTTCTATTTGGCAAGGATGAAATAAGCGTTGGAAAGTTCTTTTCAAAATAAGCGGTAAATATTCATTCTGTCGAAAGCCCCATAATGTTGTCGTTTCTATTCTCGTCACTTTAACACTACACAATCAAATTATCAACGTTCTAGAGAAATTTTGCGTCGCCTTCATCGGATCTATCAGCCGCAAAAAATTAAGACTACATGTTATAGTATTGCTTTTAGGCGCTGCGTAACAGCTATCACATTCGATGGCAGTAAATTGCGGGAATTCATGGCTCGCTGAACAGTTTGCGATCTCAAGTCGCTACTTGTTTATACTTCGCGCAGTGCAATCTCCTCAAAAAGGATTTTTCCATTGGTTTTCACACCAAAATATTCGCGCAGTTAATTGTTTTCTGCGGCCTAAGAAAAAATTGACTGGCAACCAGCTCTGTGTATTGTTTTTATGTGACGGCGCACACCTGTCTTGGATGAGCGGCGCTGATTGGTTCCCAACCACAATATTCCATAATTGCATGCAAACTTTTCATTTTGAATTCAAGCAATATGGCGGCTCGGATAGACGCGTAGCAAACACTGCGTAGAAATAACATGGCTGTACGTCAAGAAGACGCAAGGAAGAAGCCATCGTCGCCGAACGGAAGGGCTTTTTCTTCGGCGACCAAGTCGGGTGATGAAGAAATCGTGGAACAGCTGCGACGCTTTAGCAGCGTTTCACAGGAAGACTTCGAGAAAATGAGACTTGCCGAAAAAGAGGATGAATTTTTTGCGATTAGGAAAGCAACCGATATAACAGAGCCAGATACTAAAGGCGACCCGTGCCCACCTCTGCCTATAAAGATCATTCAAGGCTCTTTCAGGCACGTGCTAGGTGTTCGCGAGGCGTGCTCGAAAAACGGAACGTTTCTGCAACGCACGATTGAGTTGCGGCGTAAGCCGGGTGAGACTCTTGGATTTTATATTCGCCAGGGCGATGGATGGGAACGTGAGCAGGGAATTTTTGTGTCTCGTGTTGTTTTAGGAACAGACGTGGATGTTTTTGAACTTTTGCGTGTTGGTGATGAGATTATTAAAGTGAACAAAGTGGACGTACGGACTATGACCATTCAAGATGTTAGCGCCTTAATGCAGATGACAAGGAGACTTATTCTCACTGTGAAAGTCCTTACGCCGGTTACAGCGATGGCCGCCAAGCGACTAGCTATGAATAAAGACAATAATATCCAGGGTTTGAAATCTCTGAGTCCGAGAACATCCAGGCCATCGAGATCCGAAGCGTCCGTGGACTCGGCTTCAAATTCAAGTCGGCAATCCCCCGACCGTCGCGTCGGTAGCGACAGACGTCTAAGTAATACATCTAGTCTCAGCCATCAGGCAAACTACAAGGTAGCAAATCTAGTCATAGGAAAAAACCGCGATGCGATGAGCACGGGAAATCCTCAGTCTTTGACTCCCTCAGGCTCGAGCTACCGAGGCTCGCGTCGAAGCTCCAAGTCGCCTGTAGCTGGACGCAGAGCGCTGTCGCCAATACGGGAAACGTCAGCAGATATATTTAACAATGACGCCGACGATCGCATGTCAGGTCATGATCGGGAGCGAACTAGCAGGGCAGCCAGCGTTGTGAGCTGGTCCGACCAGTTCTACAGCGAATCCGGAGCGAGTAGCCCGGTGAAACACAAGCCTACCGATAGGCGGCGATCTGAAGCGCAGAGTTCCAGGCCGAAGTGATCTGCACAGCGGAAAACAAGATTGGAACACGAAAGAAACGAAACAAAATAAATGCCTTCAAAGTTTGCAAAGAGATTACGGCTCGGAGCATGGGTCAAACTTGGAATTAAAGATCAAGGTGGTTGAATTTGATCGCAGGAGAGAGAGGTTTATTAAAAAATCATGGCAAAGAACTGAGTGTTTTGGCGAGCGAGAGTTCTAGCTCGCTTTTAGTACTGGTTAGCTCTTGCAAGCTGTCAAATTGACCGGATTTGTTTTCAGGGATTTATCGGAATGCAAGATGTGGAAACAAGGATGTTTTTATTAAGGAAGGAAGTACGTGTTAAACAATTTCTCAGGACTAATATTAGAAAAACTTTTCTTCATAGGTATATTGTATCAAACAAAACGCATTGCAAAACAACGGACATTTGCTTAAAATAGTCAAATCTTGTCGGGTGTGAACATATCTGCCTGACAGAACTCTTGAATGCTACTCAACCACGGATAGGAGCGAGACGTTTATTCCACTTTGCAACGACAAAACAATTTCCTTAAGCTTCTTATACAATTTTGGGCGACGCATAAAAAAATGTAGGCTTGCAAAAGCACTGCGAGGAAATAATGTACGGCGACGCGACAATTGTAAGGTTTCAATTATTCCATTTTTTCTGTAAACATTTCATAAGACAACCTTAGAAGCGAATTTCGAGAGCGTCATACGAAACTGAAATAATAATAATATAAAAAAAACACCGTAGTCGACCGAGGAAATTTGAAGGTCCACTAAAATTTTTGAAAAAAAAATTATGAAAATGTTCATGAATTTGAACTTGATACAAAATTAGAAATCTTCCGCCTGCACTCGCGATATGTTTAGATATTTTTCTTCGATTCAATGCAATTCTGCAATTATTGTGCGGCTAGATTTATTCATGGTAAACACGAGAACCCTCTAAACATAAGAAATATTACTTCAAATGTTTATTTAGGAGCTATTATTTTTCCTTGTCTCAATATGTTAATCTGCCGTGTAAGGTCAATCGTTACAAATGAGAGCGGAAAAAATTCTTGAGTAATCGCTGACGGAAAATTCGGGGCATCGTTTGTGTGTCTATTTCAAGCGACCTCTTAATGATCTCGAGGAAACGATTGGCGTCACTGTCGATGCGAAATTTTTATTCAAGATGCTGAACAAAGCATTGTTTGAAAGGAAGTTAGTCGGGCACTAAAGATAGCTCTGCTTGCAGTTAAAACAAAACAAACCGCGCACGAAAATACCGTCCATTGAATCACAAGAAAACAGCCACCATTTCAATCAAAACTAGAGGAAGTGTTTTAACTTATTTTTCTTGTAGTCGACTTTCGAGAAATAACCGAGGTGTAGATCCAAGAAGATTCGAAAAATAAATTATAAATAATTAAAAACTACGAAAACTTGTTTCGCTGTTTTTGTGTTACATTTATTTTCTTTCGCATTTCGTGGCTTCAAACGCACGCCCGAGCCGTGTCTCTCTTCCATTAAAGCGGTAATTTGAGAAAAAGTAGGCAATAAAAGACCGTATCTACTGGACACAAGAGGATAAAAAATATTGCCTAAACTTTACCACTGTTTTATTAGCTACGACTGTTAGCACCTGCTGTCTAGAAACCGCAGATTATATTTACTTTTCAACCAATAACACTCGAAAATACAACGCGGGCCGTTCTGTTGACTGAAATACTTCTCCCGAGATAACAGTTTGGGAATTTCAAACAAAACTGCCAAACTTATCGTACCATCTCCGAAGGATGGTAACCTATTTTCTTGACCTAAAGATAATGCGAGAAGATTCTATAGATGTTTCAACTTCAGCGATATCGCTGATTCATATCTGGACGCGCTAATTTGCTTTCAGACGAAAAACCCACTTCTACATTTGTAGAACCTTATATGGCGACAATAATTTTTCCTCATTCGCCGAGAGGTGCTCAGTCGCATCGCTCGGGCATTTAATCACAGGCAATAAAGCCGATTAAAGGGTTAAAGGCGAAAGTTCAGAACAGTTTTAAGATGCATTGTCGACTAAAGATTCAACGGCGAGGGCGTAACAAAAAGCAACTCCATCAATATTTTTGTAACAATGTTGCAGTTTTAAAAATCTTCCAGCGCAACTTGTTACACAAGACGATTTTATACGCAACAATATCGCGGTAAAAACCGGCTCGTGCAACTTGCCGAGAGAATGTCGGTTTAAAAAATTCAAAAATCGGTGCTGCCAATCTTGTCGTGTTACATCACCCTCAGTTTAACTCAGTAAAACGCTCTCTAGTGTGACTATTGCTCACGCTGTTTATAAACATTTGCACAATTTTCATTGGTTGGCTAACTGTACAAGCGTGACACGTGACTCAGTAAATGCTCTCCAGCGTGACTATTGCTCACGCTGTTTGAAAACACTTGCACAATTTTCATTGGCTAGCTAACTAGACCTCAGGTACAGGCGTGACACGTTCTCTTCTGTTCTTTCGCTTTGCTTTTTGCAAACTTGTTTACCAGCTTGACTTCTGTGCCTTCCTTAAACGTAATTTATTTCAAGCTTTGATCATCTGTCAATGCCTCTTTCTTCACAATCCGATTCATTTACGAAAAGATTCAATTTCCTCTCATTTTTTTAGCTCGAAGAAAAACACAATCAAATGGCCCCCCTCAATTCTTTAAATCTGTTCGTTTACAGCAAGCTGTCAGACTCGTCAAACGTTCTCTTGGTGTTTCACTCTAATTCATTGTGACTAAGCCTAATTTACTTTAAAACGGTTGGTCTTCTTGAATTACTTTTTTTCTTATTCCATTTTCAGTGATCTAACTGTGCTTCGTACTTAATGTTTCAAATAATTTGTTCGCTTGCTTAAAAACTGTCCAGTTCCTTTTAAATTTAACAAGAGATAAGTCTTTCGCTTCCTTGATAGCTGATCACTGGTGGAAATTTTCTTACACGGTTTCACGAACATTTCGCTCCATAAAAGAAAATAATTAGATTAGAAGACGCCCAGAGAAAAAGGTTAATAAGCCGAGGCCATAACATAGCGTGCACGATTGCTTTTCACATAAACTCGATTAATTACACTATTCCTTTAATATCCTTTAATCTAATTGCAATTTTGCTTTTGCTTTTTTATTCGTTAATTAACGTTCATTCGCCTAGTAAGGCAGCGTCCACACTGCGCCGGAGAAATTTGAAAACGCAGTTTTATTTCTATGGTTAGGCCTACCGTTCACACTAATCCGTCACGAAAACCGAGCTCTCCCAACAGGAACATTTTGAAAACGCCGGCTTTGCGTTCTAGTGGGGACGGGAGACATTTTGGAAGCGGAGCTTTTTGAAAACGGAGCTTTTTGAAAACAGTGGCGTCACGATAATCAGATAATTTCCCTGACCGAATTCTTCCTCACACACAAATCCAAAATGAGCGGTGATTGCTGCATTTACAAATTCTCCCGGCGTAATTGCAATTGCAATATCGCGTTAATTAACGTTCATTCATCGAGTTTAATACTGACTTGCAAAACAGTACTTAATTACTGATTTTAAAAGACCTTAAAAGCGAGTCTGAATGGACATAGAATACAGGCTTCGTTACACTAGTAATACCAGACAAGACATATGTAAGAAATTAAGTGACAAATTTTAAATTACTGATTTTAAAAGACCTCCGAAGTAAGTCTAAATGGAGATAAATTACAGGGTTCGTTACATAAGCAGTGTCGGGCAAGAGATAGATAAGAGAACAACTGACAAATTTCTTAATCCGATTTGTAATTTTCCAACTCAGTTTCCATTTATTTTTGATTTCTTGTACAGTGATAACACTCAAACGTCGAGTCATTTAATCAATGTGGTTAATTTAAACTTTTTTTCAGTCTACGG
>Ga0126339_10001312_pt1 | contig 16605 bp, 6 predicted proteins | sample OrbTmetagenome_2_FD_92532 | JGI IMG/M metagenome (GOLD analysis project Ga0126339, IMG submission 92532) | Coral microbial communities from Petempiche,Puerto Morelos, Mexico - Orbicella T R C metagenome | ecosystem: Host-associated > Invertebrates > Cnidaria > Coral | place: Petempiche,Puerto... | reverse complement strand
GCAAAGTTTGCACGCGCTATACGCTGAGACGGCCAGGAAAGCTGAAATAGCTGTGCAACGAAGCCTCCAAATACCGCAGCTGAGTAGCACAGTGGGTGTTCAGGACAGCAGATGGAAAAGTGAAGGCCAGCTAGTGAAATCTGATAGATGATCATTCATGAACACATCATGCAGGGCTCTTGTTTTCCTGAGCGGTTGCAAGACCTCCGGAGTTTGCTGTCTTTTGGAGCGTCTTACTGTGAGGATTAGTTGTATTAGAATCCACCAATGACAACGCGCAGCGCGGGTTATCAGACACATTTATCTCCGAAAACTGCCATTGGAGGGAGGCTGTTGGCACATTATTTGATTCCCAAGTACATCGGGTCTCGTGATGCTTGTTTGGTGGATTGTGGCAGGGATCATTGTTGGAATACCCAACTTAACGATGGGCAAACATTGTTAGCTTGATGCAGGTAAGCTTAGATTCAAGCTGCCCCGAAGAAACAATATTTTAAGGCAAGCAGACTGAGACTAGAGAAGCTGAAAAATATGTAGCAACCAGAAAGTTATAGCATACACAGAAGAAGTGCCCAGAGAACGTTAATAGATCCTTTGCATTAATGGCGTCTAAATTTGAATAACAATAGTTTATACATCCTTAGCCTCGTACTCATGTTTGAAGACAAAGGATTTTTTTTTACATGAATGTGAGGCTAAGGGTGTATTATTATTGTTATTCAAATATAGGCGCCATTTATGCAAAGGGTATATTGAGGAAGGCATAGCGTGTTATACAAGGGAAGAGATCTTGGAGTGATGCGGTGAAAAGTCCTGCAGGTGCTACTACTGGTCCAAGAAGGTGACGAAAGTGGTGGAGGGAGGAAGACAGCCAAAGCAGCTAGTGGTCTATTTGGAAGTTTAAGCAGGCAAGGAGAAAGAGTACATTAAATAGACAGCTAAAGACAGGTGAAGCATGGTCAATGGAAGACAAATGGAAGCGGATGGCTACATAGTCGCTGACATGGAAGAAGCAACTAAGGAGGGGATAAATAGGCAACTGTATCAGTAAGTGAAGCGGTTAGGCAAGGCTAGTAAACCCTCCAAAGATACCGCGAGTGAACGCAATGAAGCTGGCTATTTCGATGAAGTCTTGAACCGTACTCACCACAGACGATGCTACAAGAATTGACCCTTTTGGGACACTCCTTGAGTTTCAGGAAATCCACCATCCAGAAAAGAGCAGGAGAAAACAATTCAGAAACCTAGGAACAATAAGTTCCCTGGAATAGCTTGAAGATGGGTGTGGCACTTTGGACAGCTATAGCGTATACCCGGTGGTTGGTTTCCACTGCTCTAATGATAACTGCCCTTTGCAAGAGATTCCACGAATAATTTGCAGGTATAGGCAGACGCACTGTTTTGGCCATCGAGCAAGCATGGGAACTGACTGACCTAGACTACGCTGGCAATGCTACATGATTCCGGGATGTGGTAATAAAAGTTGTCAGCAGTTCCTGCTCTTATTGCAGAGCGCTGAGGAAGAAGTCTGCCACATTGTCCTAAAGGTAAGACCAGGGCCATGGCCATGTGGAGAAACTGAAGCAAATGTAAACCTAGTGGAGGAGTCGACGGCGGATTGAAAAAGAAACTGAATGTCAGGCCATTCAGCGACATGCTGAAAGCTTTTTAGAACTTCGATGAGCAAAGATATCTTCAAGAACAAACGCTGCATTTATCATGTCAGGGACTTGAGCGGCCATTGCCACTACCTCTTGATTCTCTCTGAAACAACTGCCACCACTGCATGTCATGCATAAAGAGATTTGGCCGCGTCTCTCGTATGGGTCGGTGAAGGCTTTGAAGCCGCAACGCAGGTCTAAACCGCAAAGCAGTGTGGCCATTACGTTCAAATGCTTAAAATTTGCAAGCTTACCGTCTTAACTGATGTGATGTGTTTGACATGTAGTCGAAACATCATTGGATTTCGGTTAGAAGTTTTCGGAAATTTTGCATTTAATTTTTCAAAATTCTTCCTTCATGTTCACGAAATGTTTGGATCCGCCGAAATCTTCACCCGACCTTGTAAAGAACTATGTTAACTTGGGTCGTCGCTCGGTGGGTTAATAAATGGCCTAGCTTGCCGTAAGTCTCCTGTAGCTAAGTGAGTTTGGGCATCCCACCGGTGTGCAGAAGGTCACGGGCTCGTTATTTCCCTTACTTGTGACAACTGAATTTACATCTTTCTCAAAAATGTAGCTTTTAACAATAAGATACGATTAAGCTTTTTTGAAGGCTCATATTATTATCTCGTTACACTAACCTTGCGCCTGATGTAAGAGACTGTGTCATTCAAATAGAAACTTGTCATCTCAAGAACGTATACCAAACGACTATGGCTGGGTCCTTGATCGTGTTCGTACATGAAGGCAAAATTCAAAGGACGAATAAACACAGCCATCTGCGAAAACAATGCGCCGAGCTTGTCATTTGCCTGAAAATAAAAAAAAAGTTCATGACGGGAAGTTATCATCATCCTTGACTGTATTAAGGAGAACAACGAAGACGATGTTGGAATCCACGTTTCTGAACGTTTGCAAAAGAGGTTATGTTCTAGTGTGTTCCAAAGTATGCTAGGTTCTTGAAACGATCCATACTTAAATTCCTTGCATAACTTTGTTTATGCGATTTCTAGTGATATATTTATTTATTTATTTATTTATTTAAGTCTAACATTGCACTGATAAAAACCTTTCCCAGCCATGTACCTGCTTTAATCTGCTTTATGAAAGTCAGACGTCCTCAGGAACACTGTGTACTACTAGTCTTCTTTCAGAAAACAGATTGAAATTTTGTCCACTGAAGTAAATAAAAGTAGATTGACACGAAGAAGACAGCAATATGATCCTTAAAAGAGCAAAGGGCGCAACTGAATGTCCGCATACTGATTTTCAAGATTCGTTTCGTGAAGGGATTATGCTCAGTAATCCGAGTGCATCTCAACTTAAAACTTGCAAAATCTTTTCATTTGGGACAAATCAGTATTGCATAACTTTCTGGTGCTGTCTGGCTATTCCATGTATTCCAAATCAATCATGGTTAAACGCACGTCACAAATAAAACACATGGTAAACGATGCAGATAAAGGCATTGTAAGTTAATATTCTTAGACGTTTCTAAGGTTTTAAAGTATTTGTGCCCAACCCTGACCTTTTTGTTCGATATATTTGGTCTTCATGCATATTCTCCGTTGTTCTTAGTTGTGACAGTGATCAAATGCTTATTCTGAATATCTTATAGGAATAGATAATTGATCAGCCAGAGTAAGGAACTACTATGTCTTGGCACCGACTTTTTAACTGCAAGGTCAAAGGATTTGTTCTAGCCAGTATTGAAGATTTTCTTGGTTGTTTAAACATGATTAGCGATAAAAAAAAAATACGTTACTACAAATAGAAGATTAAAGTTACTACAATACAAGTAGCATGCACAAAAAATGTACTTAAAATAGCAGCAACTAATTTTGCAAATATACCTGATAGGTTTTGAAGAGAATGGCCTTCAACTTAACATGGAAACTTTTTCGAACAAAAGGACGCCGATTGCATAAGATTAATTCGAATTTACCGTGACTTTTACTAGTAACTAACTTTAAGTGAAAAGGCGTTATCATGTTTATTTTACAGCGCAATTGACATAAATAACTTGAACTAAAATTCACAGAATAAGGTAAACGGGCCACGTTAGATGAAAAAGAAAAAAAAGCGGCAGGTCATTTTCTAGGCAAATTCTGCATTGCAAAAAAAACAAAAAAATTCTTTTTACCTGCAGCTGTTGGCCGATACAGTCCTTGTTAAGATCAAGCCCAAGAGTAATGGGAGGCTCATAAAGATAGTCCGAGGAAGTAATGAAAGGGTAGAACGTCTTCATCTGTAACAACAACAGCAAAAAATACTTTGTGTAAACTTCGTTTTGCACCTGTCATATACAAATTACTCAATAACAATTTTACCCACAAATTGGGGATCAACTTTTAAAGTGTTTCTGTTTGGTTCCTCTTTTCATTTGATCCAAGTATAGCAACAGAGAAAGAAAAGTCTGATTAAAAGAATTACTTCTAGTCAGTATGTAACCTGCGCAGTGACGTTAATAACTCTCGGAGCAATCAGCAGTGTGACCATAATCTCTGTTTGGCTCATTGAAGTGCTTGTTGAAGATGAATTCGTTGCGGTAGTGGCCGACGTTGTGCTCAGCAAGACAACAACCAGGGCAACAAACAAGTTCTTCGTCAACTCCATTTCTGAAAAAACAAAGAATAAAGAAATATTGATTTGTTACATTCTTGGAGGAACATTTTAATATGAAATATGAACACATTTCCAGTATATGGAAAAGGTAGGCAGGTACATCCGCTGGACACTTATTTTTCATTTGTTGTTGCATAATTTAGTTTTTGCGTTCCATTCTTATCTTTTCCCATCCCACCCTTTGTTCGTCTTTTGTCATATTAACCGACACCTATCATTCTACTCCAGGCGTAATGCTAAATGCAAACTTCGCTTTCCAAGTAAAACACTTTGTTAGGCCTTATATGCAGAAAAAGTATTTCAGTTGTTTGCAATGAATAAATTGATCGTACGATGTATCTAAGAGACCTAAATCTATATTACGAGATAGAGCGCAGTATAGCAATTTGGACCACTGTCATGGCTTGCGCCACCGTGTAAAGCGTTTGCATAGAAGCGCCGTTAACCATAATACACACAAATCAAAGATATTCTTTTGTCTGAAGTGTTCACTAAAGTGAAAAATTCATTAATCGACTCTGAGAAAGCTGAACTGAGCAGTATTACTCAACTAAATTGCTTTTCATTTCTCCTTTTCTGTCCATAACAATTCAACATGCCATTGCGTTTGTTTACTTCATGAATCGATGCCAAATTTGTAGATGTAAGGGGATTTATTTCCTCGTTCTTTTTGCCAATGAAGTATTTCCTGGTACACATTGTCTGTGTGTTGATTTTATGTGCGCGTGCTACTTACCTTTGGCAGATTAACGTTGGAAGAACGCTTCTGTTATTTGCGTGTTGCTTTGATCTGGGGCAAGGCTGAAAACTGAGATTGCGCGGTTACTGTATGTCTCAACTCCCATGTTCCTTTGATCACTTGGAAAATTGTAGAACTCAAATATGAGTTGGGCCATGGGGATCGCAATCTTCAATAACCTTTTCTGTTTGCTGGAAAGATAATAAATGTTCTGTGGTTGCTTTGGTATAGAACAATTAGAAAAATAGAAATATGGTGAACAAAGGTCAATTTGGGAAAAAAGTAGCACTCTTCCTCGAGCCAAGGCATTTTGTGTGCTACAACGACCAACGAAACTATTGCATGGCTTTGTTTAAATGGTGGTAATGTTATGTTAGCATTTGAATAAAAAAAAAAAGGTTACTATTTTTTCATTTTCTTAGTCTCTTTACTCGCTCTGCAAATTTTAGATTTTCTGGTGACCAAAAAGCATTTCTTGGGGGTTAATACAATTCCACTAAAATGTGGTACGACTTTGTAGTCCTTTGCTGTTTCTGATAGTTTTTTTTTCGTGATTTTATATAATTCTAAAACAGATCCACCTAACTCTCAATAGCTTGTACTTGCTAGATTTATAACTTCAAAAATAATCTTAACCCCAAGTCTTTCAGTCCATTCTCCCTAACTGTTGTCAATTATTACCGTCATCGTGAATGGCATGGCAAGGTTTCTTGGTTTCTGTGTTGCTCATGAATACTTCGGGTTTTAGTTCTGTATTCGCCTGGTTCAAAGTTGTACCACTCAAATGTTAACCTTAGGTTTGAGGAAATCTTGTTAGTCTTACAAATTTGAAAGTAATATCAGTTGAATTAAACACTTTATAAACACTTTAAATGATTGTGCTTGGCACACGTTTTACTTAGCAGCTATCGAGAATAAATGCCAAGGTCTTACTTGGACGAATTTTTCCTTGGTCGTTTTCTTTGTTCCTTTTTTGACAACACGAAGGTTGTAATTCTTTACTTCTTTTGAACCCATTTTTTGACAATATATCAATACGGTGTTTAAAGTTTTGATAGATATAAAAAGGAAAAGTTATCTCAAAGAAATAATAATGTTTTTGAAGTTACCTTTCTCCCTTCTATAGTCAGTGTTGTGCTGGCGTTTCTATTGTTATCACTATGCTCTCATTTTCGCCACTGAACAGTTTCTCTGTACTGAACATCTCTTTTGGCGTCATGGATGTTTTCTTTCGCCGTGACTGTTATTTTGTGTACATTGTACTCGACACCTTTCCTTCAAGGACACGTGGATCAAGACTAGAAAGATAAATAATGTGTTATAAATTAGGGTGTGCAATGTGGAAGAGGAGCAAAAACTAGGGCATCAATTTAGAAAAATGTTTGTGAACTTGGCTATGTTTGCAATCAATCATTATCTTGTTAGCTAATATGAGAGTCTTTGTCTCTATCACGTTGCTGCACAGAAGTGAATATTTATCATATCTGAGTTACCCAAAGATTCAACTGTTTCTTACTAGGAAACTGGCAATCAGTAACAATCATTTTGCTTTTAAGGATAATTGTTTACAAATTTAACACTATGATTATTGCTGTCAATGATTTAACAGCCTAATCTACCTAATCTACCTTAGTGGTTCATAATTTAGTAGCCTTTTTAGCTGTTTAAGTTGTTTGTAGACTTCTTAGTAGTTTAACGTTTATTGCACAAACTTTGGACTACCCTTAACAAGCTTTAAATGACCTCAAGCAGTTTTAACAGTACATAGCTCAAGAAACTTAAAGTAATAACTCAACTAAATGTATTCTATAATACCATGTATTAGTGCCATGCATGTTAACAGTGTTTATATTTAAATTTAAATCTAAAGTTCTAACTGTTTAGAATTCTTAGAAATTATTTAATTATCCAAAAACAAATTAACAATTTGTTACAATTAAAGACATCATAAACTTGAACCATCTAAAAATTGCATAGAAAAGTAAGTAATGCTTTTTTCCAGGAGCAGTTTGCTCTCATTAGTCCTCGATCTGTGAAGACCTTTAGTAATTGGTATCTAATTAAATGATTGTCTTTGCTTATTTGAAACAAATTAGATGGTAATTACTTCAACATTTTGCTATTATTCTTAGGATAACACTGTTTACAAGGTATGGTTCAGAGAAACAAATATTCTATTCAAATTACACCAAGGAATGCAACAATATGTTTAAACACCAACTTGACCTGGACACTCCCCACTTCAACTAAAGAATTATAATGTTATTATCTACTTTAGGAAGATACGACCATTAAAAGGTCTGTATTATTGAAAATATATAAATGTGTGTGTATATCAATTAGACTGCATAATAGATTATGCTGGAGATGTAGAGGTATATTCTGACAAAAAATTATTCTTAATTACATGATTTCAAATACGTGGCGTAAGTGGAAAGAAAGGTTAAGCCGGATGGCAATTGATTGGTATGAAATCAAAACAAACATATTATATCATTCACTCCCTTTATTCCTCCATCGTCTAACTGATCACGTCTTCTGATAGACCGTGGACGTTTTGCAGTGCCAAACAATCCCATGCCAGTTTCAAAGTTGTTTTTGCTCTGTACAAAAAATATTGTAAATATGTACTCAGCCAAATCAGCAGTTACAAGCTAAATTGAAAGAAGGATCTGTAACATTGTTTTCCGATGCAATGTTTTGTTCCATTTCAAAACCAAGTCAATGCACAACAAACGAATACTTAATGTAAATAAGTATACAGAAAATTTGTGTATGATTTCTTTGTAGTTGTTGTATTAAATGTCGTGTCCTTGAAGTTATGACATTTAGTAGTTTATTACATTACGAGGAAAAAATCTATGTTTAGTTTTATTTTTTAACAGCCTGTTTGACGGAGCTGTTTTGTCATTTTTAAAGCATTTTTCAGAATTACCACAGAGAGAAAAAGACTTTATTGAACTCTTCCCTGAGCTGCTTTTCGGTTATCAATACAAATTATGTTAAAAAACTGAAATAAATTAATGTATATATAAAAACGATGCATAAAAGCATATGTAATTCTTTATCACAACTCTGTATTTAAACGTAGGATACAGCCTCCCATAAATATACACAAGGCATGTCCTTATGAGTTTGTTACCTGCCCTTCCTTTTAGTAGTTTTGCTCAATTAAATGGCTCTTCACATTTCAATTTCGCACTAACCATGGTACATGTACCAACCTGCCCTTTTTTCTGGTTAAAGTTTTTGGCAGGACTCTTATGGCAACCATGCTTTTAACAGGTACGAGTTCACTAGGATTGGCTGCAAGATATTTTGCAGTTCATAGCCTGTAAATACATTATCGTTGGCTATAGTTTTGCAGGCAATATAAGCCACTTTATTATGTCAGATTTCTTAGTAATATTTCTAATCCACTCCACAAATGAATTCCTGCGACTGACCACTCTGATAGGCATGAATATGGTCTAATGCAATAACAAATTAAGTAAACTCAGTTTATAACATGCCGCTCGAGCATCTAATTAATTGCGATCTAGGTCGTATCGATCTCGACATGAAAATAGAATAGGATAAAATAAAATAAGTAAAAAGCATTGCCCTTTAGATGAAGGTGTAATAACTTGATTACAGCTGGCTAAATTGAACAAGCAACGTTTTTTGTATGTTGTCTTTCTCTGAATAGAAGAGGTCAGAATAATAAGACCTTCAATCCTTAGCAATGTCCTTGCTCTAATTGATATAAACTAGTAGCTTCACTGTTTAAATGTTTTTAATGCACCATTTATTTCTATTACTTACCTCTGTAACTCGCACGTTGAACTGAGACCACTGTATTATAGTCTTCCAACCAATGTACCTGTTTCATTGTCACGGCGTTCTCCCGTTTGCTTGTTATTGGTTATAATGTTACTTGACTCTTGAACACTGTTGTGTATCTTAAGTTTCCTGGTGTATACCTCTTTAAGTTGTTGTGAGTTACAAATTATAATATTTGCTTGGAAGAAATCCTCCTCGATCGTTAATGCACTCCTCCGTTGTTGTTTTGAAGTGAAAAGGGGATTTTCGGAGAGCGAGCTTTAATAGTCTTTGTGATTCTTCGAAACATGGGAAGTTTGTTTAAAAACAATGACATTATTCAGGGAAACATTTTTGAAAATCTATTTAGTACTACATTTGACTACAATTTTTTCGTTCAAGGAGGATTCATAGATGTTGAGTTTCACTAGAATAAGCGTTGTATTTAAAATAATTTTGATGGAAATTGTAGTTAGGCTCTCGTTCATAGCATGCAGTAACGAGTACGTACAAACATCTTCTAATATCTGAAATGAGTTCGCTCCCTTGTTTTGTCGTTTTAGAGTTATTTATCTTAAAATAAATTTACTCGCGTTTATTGTCTCTACGCTTTTATAATTGGGGGCTACAAGAAACCCAGAAACGCCTCGCAAATACGAGTGAGGTCGTTCACTTGTTCAACCTTGTCCGCCTAATTCTTTAGTCTGCAATACCGTTCAACTCCTATCTCTTTTAATCTGCAGTACTGTTCAACCCCCTTTACTTCTCTTTAGCTTTGTCAAAGAAAATTTGATCGTGAGAAATGAGAATGAAGTAAAACCCAAATTCTCCTAAAGGATCAACAGAAAAACAGAAAATCTATTTACAGGCAGTAAGGACAATTTCTATAGGCGAATCTTTGCTGACGTCGTTGTTTACATTTTTCCTCATTAACACACGACTTTGCGCATAGAAGGCATCATGCTAGACACGGTTTTACTAGAAAAACGTAAAGAACTTGTGAAACTTAGTAAGTGGTGAAATTTTTGGCTCTTTGGGTGCAATATTCGAGGAGAAATTGGCTTTCAAAAACATCAAAATTTCTGTGTGGCAAAAGCGCAAATGAGCTGATACATTCTTTGTAAAATGTCGAGCTTTTAAACCCTCGTCACACAAAAAGTACTCAATACATCGCGCTCAAGTTCCTTGGAACAGTTAATAGTCCTGTGCGCTTTCAATATTCAGTATTAATCTCTTTGTAGCTCCATCTGAAACTGTATCGCTTATGGTAATGAGGCAAATATTGTAAACAAAGATTCTCCTACTGTGACCTTAGGTCCGATGGACTTAAAGGGTTAAATATTCACATCCTGAAAGTTGTTCTCCATCATCATTGTCACTTTATTTTATTTTAGAATTTCAATCTTAATTTTTTTCAAGCCAGTGTTAAAACCAATTTTGTTTAATCAATCCCATCATGTTATCACACAGCCCATAAATGCATGTGTTAAAAAAACAATCACTTGATTTATTATTCATTTCCTTCTATTTGGCATTCACTATCGATTCAAACTTTAATTTCAAACCTGAAATCGCAAATCTTATTCTTTTATCTTAAAAAAAATACGTTATTACTTTTCAAAAAGTATTTTTGTTTTTATTTTGTTGGTCATGTTAAGCTTTTCTTAGAGTTCTTTGACATTCTAAGTTCTAGGTTCATATTTCACTTCTTTTGTCATGTAATAACATAGCATTGTTTTGAGTAATTCTTTTCTCAGAAAACTCCAAAACGTTTCTCAGAAATCATTTATTTTGTTAAATGTTGATCTGAGATAAAATAGCTAGGACGACGCTCCTCCCACTTTAAAACCACAAAGTAACGCAAGGCAGCAAACATTGCCATTATATGCAAGTCACTTCTACTTTAAAATGCAGAAACTAAATTATCATAAATGTGTTTAACTTAAGCTTAGGAGTGATATTAAAGCAATGCATGAATTTGCATGAGAATTATAAAGGGAATTCGTCAAATTCTTGAAGAATTAAGTTAATGCTGTAAACACTGAAATACCGCAGATATTAAGGTGTGGCAAATATGAATCGATACGTCCATAGTCTCGATTTATTTGAGAAATCAGGATGAAATAGCGGGCAATTCGGGATGTAAAGTTATGTAGAAGTATATTTCAACTCTATATTAGGTTCTTCAGTAAGAAAATACAATTCAACTGTAAATAGTTTACCGGCTCAAACTGTGATGAATACATTCTCATGGAGTTGATTGTCAGTAATAAATTATGCTACCAAAGACTCATAAAATAAAACGAATGACTTGGGTGAGGCAAGAACCTGCATACTTTAGTACTGCGTTTGCAGTCCTTCATAAATATCCAAAGGATACTAACCTGGCGCTGCCCTAATCCGTATTATCTGCCTGGTCCTAAGAAATGCCGTCTTAACTCGAAGGCGTCGAATATCTATTGCTTGTAGCAGAAAAATCATGATGACTCGTGTGACACTGGAATATATGCAGTAGTCTTCTAAAATGAACCAAACTCAATAAATGATTGCAACTGGTCCATCCACTACAGAGTAGGGCTTGCATACCAAAAATGTGAGTTGTAGTAATATGCTCAAAGGCTTTTGTTAGTGAAAACCTAATTCCACGAATTCAGAGCGTCAATTTGACTTTCCTGTTTCTAGGAAATCAAACGATTGCGACATATTGAGCAATGCGGTTTTATTAAGGCCTTAAATAACACCGGAACTGTAGTCGGAGTTGACAGGATCAAAAATATATAAAATAAAATTATCTTAATTACTTATCACTCTTCAGGGAGTCTATGTCTTCGTGTTACCCTGACTAAAAGAACTAAAACTAAATCACGATCATGATTTTGCGGTTGGAGGTATATTGAATTCTCGTTGCTAGGTTTGTTTATACAACACTGAAAGTGCGTCATTACGAAGTTTCCTAGAAAACTGAGAAACCCGAGAGGGTCGACCTTTCCTTAATATTGTGTCCACTGGCGGAAAGCCCAAGATCTCGCAAATCAGTAGAGACCGGGAAAAAGTGAAATCTTAGAAAGCAGAGAGCTTAGCACTGAAGACCTAGTAAACGTAGCCTTCAAGAAAGTAATATATATGGATATTTTGAGAAATGTTCTTTTTTAGGAAAAAATCATCTCATTAAAAATGTGGGGTTGTTGTGGTTGGCTCGCAAGTCTGCAGCGTGATACTTAACTTCGCAAGCTTTAGCCTCTGGTTCCAGTTAGAACCTCCAGATGCTTTCATTTACTTACCTAATGAAAAATCATAGTTCTTGGTTTCAAATCTATTCTCATTCCATTCTTTGCTCGGAACTGAGAAAGTAATGATCTAGCTTCTTCGACGGAAATTGTTAAATAAAACTGCGATATTCTCCATAGGAAAGAAGGTTGCTCAGCAAAACTAACAACTAGTTTTAAAAGAAAGTTGGTGTAAGATAGCATGAAGAAAGAAAAAGGCTCTTTTGCTTCTACTTCAAGCTCACGCGGCGGGCAGCTTGAAATGGTCACATTAATTTTGGGAACTATAAAACCTGTATATTACTTATTCATTTGGTTCACGAGAGATGTACACCCAGATTCTGTTGAGCGAATGTATAAGAGGAGCGAATGAATCACACGTAAAACCGGCTGATTTAATTACTCTTGCTCCTCAAATTTACAGGGATCGGAACACCGCCGCTGCAAGTACTGCTGAGCGAATGAATGAACTATATGAAATATTTGTTAGTCATAAAGAGTGACAATTTATACACATATTCCAAGAAAGAATCTCGATGAGCTTTAAACTGTCTTATTATATCAGCCCGTTTGTATAGGTTTGCTATTTCGCTGAACTCTATTAGGAATACACTAATAATTCATGATTCCTTCCATGAATGTCAAATGATCCGTCGTAAACAAGCGACTTAGAGAATCTAATCCACATACCCCTTACCACTCTTTCTCGACAGGAAAATATTCGACGTTCCGTTCATTTTTTACGCACCCGTCCAGCGGTGCACGATCTGCGAACTGAAATCGTCATGTAAGCTGATCATGAATAGTGATATGTTTGACCTTACTTACTTGAGCGAATGAATAATTTATATAAAATATTGGGTTAGTCATAAAGAGTGACAATTTATGCTTGTATTCCAAGAAAGAGTCTCGATGAGCTTTAAACTTTCTTATTATATCAGCCCGTTTGTATAGGTTTGCTATTCCGCTGAACTCTATTTAGGAATACACTTATAATTCATGATTCCTTCCATGAATGTCAAATGATCCTTTCTAAACAAGCGACTTAGGGAATCTAATCCACATACCCCTTACCACTCTTTCTCAACAGGAAAGTATTTGACATTCTGTCCATTTTCTGTGCAACCGTCCAGCGGTGCACTATCTGTGAATTGAAATCGTCATGTAAGCTGATCATGAATAGTGATATGTTTGACCTTACTTGGGCGGTGCAAGCAAATCAGGTCTGAATTTTGTTTGGGAAGACCATTGGTGTAAAAGTAGCAGAGATTGTGGGCTAAAAAAAAAAATATATTCATTCAATAGGAATATTCCTGAAGCTCTTCGTTTTTATCAGAGCATTGCTGCCACAGACCTTTTGAAAGTAAAATAGTGAATTCGACAAAACTATAGAGAACGATTTAAAACCAAACGTGGATGACAGTGAAGAGGAATGACAAAATACAACAGCAACATGTACACTTAAAAATGTTACTTTATTTGAAGCGCGTGCATTCTATCTTTCACGTTTATCTTGAATTAACTCTAAAACTTCGCTGGGCTCAAAGAAGTTGCCCTTTTGCGCTGTAAATTCTACTGTTTTGGTTTTACATTTGATTCAAACAAATTAACAACGTTTCCGGCTGGTTTATATCTTGCCACCACGTACACGTTAGTGTTGTCTCTGGTTTTCGCCTTTGCCATTCCAATTTCATTAGTGGCACCCCAAACCAACTGCAAAGGAAACGGAATAAACCAGAGGGCTTAAAATCATCATGTATTGTTAAGTATTAAAGTTAAAACCAAGATATTATTATTATAGATATTCATATCTGGCCACTGATGTAAGACATTTTTCAATTCATACATTCGTTCATTTCAAGGTTGCGCTGTCGACCGAATGCCATTAATTCCATTCTGTCGGCTCTGATTCCGACTCTGATTCCAATTCTACACAAGATAGTTTTAACAGACGAGTATATCCTGATCGTATGAAGGCTCAAAGCTTAGGACAGTACGTGATAACTGTTTTAGGTTTATGTTAAAGCAATCGTGTTCTTACCTGTGAATAGTGGCCGGTGTCTGTGGAGAACTTGGGATCTTCATAGTTGTACAGAGACACTTCATTATACCATGCATCAATAGCTCGCAGTAGGGCCTTGTCTTCACTTCCTACCTCAGCCAGATTTTCGCCGTAATCAGTCGAACTTTCGTTCTCATGTACAAGTCTCTGTTCTTTGGCTAATTTGTCGGCCCAGTCTTGTGCTTTAGCAGCTATCTCCTTGTTCCAGGTTACTGGTGGAGCCTGATGCATAGCTCTGTACATGTTTGTTAGCATCAATGCGTCTTTACTTTCGTCAGCATTTGGACCTAACCGCGACCAAATGATAAATACACAACGTTTAGGTAGAATTGTCAAGTCTGCGCGACTAGTCTGAAAGAAGTTACTTTTTCCCTTTCAAGAAACATTTAAACAGACATCGAATTTTCCAATTCTACCACAACCTACAAGAAGTAAAAATTTCAAGGATAAAATGCTAGCTTGGCTATTTCTTTTAATCCTGCCGTTTTGTGAAATTCTAGTGAACTAAGACAACCATTCGTTTCCGTATTTTATGTGTGACGCTCCTATCCGATAACTTCATTTCAAACAAGCTCTCTTACCCCTTTCTTCACACAGTTCTCCCCAGTATCCATCGGGACAGGAACAGGTAAATTTCCCCTCCTGAGCTTCACAGGTGCCTCCGTTCTTACATGGGTTTGGCTCACACGGGTTTGGAGGAGCAGGTGTCGTAGGAGGCATCGAAGGCGTTGGTGGCGTCGTTACTACAAGTTAAAAAAGAAATATTTTATAGAACTTTTCTGGACCAAAATTATAGCAGAATAGACCACTCAAATATCCATAGAAATGTTCTCTTACATGCATCAAGGTTATAGGGTCTAAAACCTACTGACTAAGAAATTAATGTCACAGTTAACAGTCAATTTATATTGTTTACTTATTTTATGTTACACACGCATTGTCATGATTCAGGTATTGCACTAGTTTCAACCAAGGATGATATACTTTATTTATTTTGTTTGTTTGTTTGGCGAAATATTATTGTGGTATATGGACCACCGTGAAATTACTGAAATAGATACTCCACATGGATGGGTTTGTTTGAGGCTGGTCACTTTTCGGTAGTACATTAAAGACCATTAAACTAATATAGAAGTTGTAACGAAAGTAAACTACAATCTTCGAGTTAGAAGAGGAACCGAACAAGATTGCCAAATTAAGTGCGTGGGAAGTCGTCTATATCTTTTATTGGCAAATTTCACAGTTAACCGTTATCATGATTTGTAAATGTTATCATGGTTAGTAGGAAACGATTGAAATGTATATCCAAAGTAGGCGAGATGAGGACTGGGTAGCCTGGTACCCACTTGTTTTGTGGATAATCATTTGCAGCCACATCGCTAGTGCTTAATTTAACTTCCATCTGCTGATCCACGGGCATGTCCCCTCTGTATCAATCTTACAGCGGTAGCTGTTAAGTGTACTTAAGTGTTATTTTTGTTAAGCTGCTGTTAGATCTATAACAGAGAAAGAAAAATAAGAAAACAGACAGGTTTCTTGTCAGCTCAAAGAAATTAAAACTAAATAAATTAGGACAAATTTTCAATAAACTGTACTTCGTGACGGTAAGGGCGCGTTCATACGAATTGTGCAAGTCTTTTTTTTTGAAGGTTTAAATAAAATGTATTAATTCGGCTGATAGGAAATACTCAAACTAACGAATCGGAAACGGTGGTCACATATTCCATCTATTTCGCGTTTCTGTACTTGCTGCATTGGAAAATTGCCTCATCTAAAAAAGCCTAACGAAAACTGTCGGGGAACAAGTGCCGTTTTGGGAAATCCTCGTTCAGTCATGAACCCGACATTTCTCCGATTACTATTCATAACCAATCAGATATAAGCTCCAGCTGTTCGAAAGATGTCCATCACATCTTTTTCCGGCAACATCCCTGCCCAAAAACGATCGGGGTTTAAGTTGATTCTCTGAGACGCGATTCCAACCGAAAACGGTACTTGTTTCCCTCGAGTGAATACTTGAATCATGCCGTTAGTGCTTTTGAACGCACCCTTTCCGCCTCCAGTCTCGCATTGGCATTCTGTACCTGTTGTGGGAGTTGTTTGGGTGGTTGGTTCTGTTGTGACATTAGTTATTCCTGGTTTTGTTGTTGGCTTAGTTGTTTCCTGTCCCGGCGTAGTCGTTGGTGTAATGGTCGTCGATTCTGTAGTTACTGTCGTTGACTGTTCTGGCTGGCCTGTTGTAATTGTAGTTGTCGCTCCTGTACTCGCTGTACTTTGAGTAGTCAGAGTTGTTAGTTGTGGCTGTACCGTAGTCGAGGTTGTCAACGTTGTTGGTGTTGTCTCAGGTGTCGCAGGGGTTGGAGATGTCAGTGCTGGATTGACAGTAGTTACTGTTGTTGGAGTAGTGAGCTCTGGTTTTGTTGTTGGAGTCGATTCCTCTGTGCTTATAGT
>Ga0126339_10001311_pt1 | contig 16607 bp, 10 predicted proteins | sample OrbTmetagenome_2_FD_92532 | JGI IMG/M metagenome (GOLD analysis project Ga0126339, IMG submission 92532) | Coral microbial communities from Petempiche,Puerto Morelos, Mexico - Orbicella T R C metagenome | ecosystem: Host-associated > Invertebrates > Cnidaria > Coral | place: Petempiche,Puerto... | reverse complement strand
TTCATTATGTTTCCATAGTAGAAAACAGAACAATGGAGATAAGAGACAACAGCAAACAAACAAAAAATGCAAATGAAAACAAACCAGTTGATAACAGTGAAAAACGTAAAGCTTACAGAAGAATACATGAGAGAATACATGAAAGACAGTAGAGCTGATGATAACTTTAGAATAAATGAGAATCAAAAATGAGTACAAGGCTGCAACATTAATAGCAAAACGTCTAGGCTGCTAAAAGAACAAAATTGAACCCAGAACATGTCAGAGAAATTGAGCAGCGCTCCTTTAGAAAACGAAAAGCAGAGAACCAGCAGCACATAAGGCAAATAACCAAACCGTCGGTAAGAAAAAGACAAAAGGTTGAGGTTCTGGCAAGTGTATCGCAACTAACATGTAGCCGTCATGAGCTGCAGCCACAAGAAAACAAGTACGATACAATTTCTATGATAAATTTGTTTTACAAAAACATTGCATGTGGCCCAGAATATGTATGCACTTGTTGTGCCCAATTGTGCTTCAAGTGCTCTGTAGTGAAATGTGATCCAAGCAAATATAGGGCATGTTCATTAGACATTGTTGAGTCCTGTCTTACTGGTTTTAAAAGTGTCAATGACACTGAACGGATCTGCATGACTTGCAATAAAAAAAAGTCTAAAAAAAGTCTGAAAAAGCAATTGTCTAACTTGCAATAAAAAGGTCTAAAACAAGGCAGGTTACCGAGCTGTTCTAAAGCCAATAAGATGGGTTTTCCTTATAAGCCTAATGTATTGAATTTCACATCACTAGAAGAGCGACTAATATCACCTCGTATACCTTTTATGCAACTCCGTGAACTATCTAGGGGTGGTCAATTGTCTATTCATGGAAACATTGTTAATGTGCCAAGTAATGTAATAATAATAATAATAATAATAATAATAATTATGAATTGTGGTATGTAAATTCAACTGTTCGTTGTCTCCCAAGGCCAAGACGCGAATGACAGACCATTCCAATGAAACTTAAAGGGCGACTTATCAGTTACAGAATGTCAGACCTAAGAAAGCATTAGATGAAGCCAAATTTCTTGTAGACAATAGTGAATTATTTAAACCTGAAGGCATAAAAGTGCAAAATGCATGAGTAGATGGCATAACTTCGCAACCCATGAAGAGTGGGGTGAGTTTGTTCCAAACCCTAACATCCAGTGCTAATGTGCAAACTAATGAAGTTATCACAAATTGTCAAAACAATATTTGCACTGCTGATGTTCATAATCCAGACAGAGAAGAAGACACTAAAGGATTATCAGTGTTTCCTGTCAAAATGTTATATATATATTAGATGAAGACCTTATTTCTATAAACATGATTTCTGTTAATAGATGAGGCGGAAAAAATCTCCGTTAAAATGGAAACATAAAATGTCCATATTTTGTCAGGAAAAATTGAGTTCAAATAATAGCATAAAAAGTTAGTACAATCTGCACAAATAAACTACACAAAATGCCATAGAAAAGTACACAAAATATCTGTAAAATGTGTACATTTTATTATAACAAATCTCTGCAAAATGTCCAAATGTTCTTTGTAAAACTAGCTTGTAGAACAGGACAAGGTGTGAAAGCCATAAGACATAATCTAATTCCCTGGTGAAATCCTGACAGGATCTTTGAGGATTTTTGGAGATCTTCAAGGACCTGCCAAAGATCCTTAAAGATAAGAATCTTTCGAAGACCCTACAAAGATCTTTAAGAGATATTCAAAGATCTTCGCTGTAAAGATCTTTCAAGGATCTTTGCTGGGATCCTTGAGGATTCAGTGAAGATCTTTTAAGGAATCTTCTGAAGGATCTTGCAAAGATCTTTGTTAGGATCCTTCAAGATCTTCAAGGAATAAATGAAGATCTTGCGAAGATCCTTGGGTCTTTGCTAGGATCTTTGAAGATCCTTGAAAGATCTATGGGGAATCTTTTGAAGGATCTTACAAAGATCTTTTTCAAGATCCTTCAAGATCTTCAAGGATTTGATCAAGATCTTGCAAAGATCCTTGGTAAGATCTCAACAGGATCTTTGTTAGGATCCTTCAAGATCCTCGAAGATTCAATGAGGATCTTTGAAAGTTCTTAAAGGAATTTTGTGAAGGAATTTTTGCAAAGATTTTGTTAACATCCTCCAAGATCTAAGTTTGTTAGACTTCCAACAGGTTATTACTTTACCTTGTTCATTAATGTAAAACTGAACATGCACATCAGCTTGTCAGCGGATAATTATTTAGATCACCTTAGAACCATTTATAATAATTATTATTACAGTTTACCCTTACAAAGACAACCTTATTTTATTTCTATCTTGTGGCTATTCTAATGCTATTACATCTATTTTTGTCCTATTTTATTCTTGAAAAGTTCTTTTTTATTCCTAGCTTACCAGATAAACAAAATAGGGCTTCTATTTTATGTGTTTTACAGTAATTTTAAGTCTATTTTTAAGTAAGATAGAAAAAAAGTGAGGTGTTTTATTTTACTAATATTTTTTCATAACATCCCGAATAGCCCACGAAATAGATTAGTTTAATCCTATATTCCATTCTTACACAATATAGTGATAAAGTAGACTGTTTTATCTATATTTTTGGGTAGCAAAGTTGAAGACCTGCTCCTTTCCAAAATAGACATAAAAAAAGGCTATGAAAGTCCTATTTCATCTGAGTCACCTTTGACCAATGACAAACTAGCTTTAAAATACACTTTTCTATCCCTAGTTTTTGACATTGATTTAATCCATGTCTTTTGCATTGCAAACCACGTAAAAATAGTCTATTTTAATCTTATTTTATCCCAGGCACCCAAATAGTATCTAAAAATGGCAAAGTGTATGTTCGTGATAAAATATTTCATTTTATTTTGTATTATTTGTCAATCCAAGATTCACTAAATTGTAACACTGTAAATCGTGATTTTATGGCAGCAAAAAACTACAACAATTGATGTACAAATTCCATCAGCAATGCTCAAACAAGAATAATTTCAAGTTTGATCACGGAAATCTGGCATGTGAGAAGCTTGAATCCACTATTTATGTTGACATTCAGTTTTCTTTTAGAAACATACGTTACAAAACAGTTAGTTTCCCTTTAGGAATACATAAGGTTGAATGAGAAAGAGATGACAATCGCATGTCAAAATCTGATTTAAGGTCATACTCCCGAAAAAGAACTCACAATAGATTTTCATTTTAATGTTGCCTGTTGCCTGCCTACACAATATCAAGAAAACTCAAATTTTGAAATAAAAAAGGGGAGTCCCGGTACTCGTTTAGGAACAGGAAGACCTTCAATAAACCCCATAACTCTTTAAATTATCTGCTTTTAGAAACGTTTATATTTGAACCACTCACTTTACGCTTTGTAAGAGCAGAGAAATAGGGAGAACGTTAAGCGGATGTATTGCATTAATGTTAAGGAGCAATTTGATGTACGTTTCATGATAAAGGCACCCATATTTAGTCGACAGGGATTCAATATGTTCCAAGCACACAATGTTCTTGTGAGCACATATTATCTTTCACGCGTGCTAGCTATGTTTTTATTTTTAGTGATAATTTGTCACTCTGCAATAGAAATTGGCCCATATTCACTGTATAGAAGGAAGGTGATTGCTGAATTCAAACTAAATAAAAAAATCGTTAGGTCCCGGTACTCGTTTCCGAGAAAAAAAACGATGATTTGCCTCTCGTAGGCCAAACCGTTTAGAAAAAGCCACCATTTTGTATATGTTGTGTATATGCACGCGCTCGCGAGCACGCGCTAATGGCGCGAAAATCCTGCGCAGTAGCGATGCGCAATGCAATTCTAAGGAATAACCTTAACCTTAAGCTTTAAGCTTTAAGCTTCATCTCTTCATTAAGACTTAAACTTCATGCTTCTCACAAGTAGATAGCTTTCCGACTCTGTAAGACAAATGATGTCTGCAAATGGTGTCTTAATACTTTCCAGCCTATGCCTGGCCTCTAAAGTCACTGAAACAGACTAAAAAAGCCGAATTCGAACATGCCAGGCACGGGACGCCATCTTGGATTTGAATGTCGATAAGAACCTGGGACCGAGTTCTATGCCCATGATGCAATGCTCTGAGAGAGGAGCGCATTTCAACGGTTATTGGAACAGAAATGCGTTAGGGATGATGTTTATAAGGAACAGAATCTGGTTCTTTTGGCTCTAAAAGAAATTGTAAGTATAAAGGATCACAAAGCCTCTGGATTAAGACTTAAAATGGTGTTTTGATGATCAGCACTGCAATGATATTATCACTAAACGTGATCTTGGCAATATGCTGCAGAAATTGTGAATGTCTTTCTTCTTATACAATCATAACTTAACCAAAAACAATTTAAAGCTTGTAATTGAGCAGCTGCTTTTAAGTTACACGAAACCTTCAGAGGTCAACGTACATGTATTTAGCTGATATTAATTACATCTTGCTGTGTGATTCTGTTCTAGTTATTCACTGGTTATCAAAAGCAGAAAAGCTTGAAGTGATAGATTCACCAACAGACCTACATGGTTAAAAAACTAAGTAAAAAACAATTCGCAAACATGAGTTGTGATACTTTCACTATTTCCATCACAATCTGTTCCACGGCAACAACAACAGCAACAACAACAACGACAATATATTTGTACTCAACTAAGAAATTAGAAATTAGCTGAACTAAAACTAGTTAAAATATAAAGAGTACATGGCTGCCCGAAATAACCTTAATGGGCTAATAAGACTGGGCAGCCATTCTTAGTTATTTAAAGTGATTGTTTAATTGGGTCAGATAAGAAGAGAAAATAAGAAGGCATGCAAGAGCACACACACACAACACACACATAAAAAAGACTAATCACACATACAGATTTGCTGAAAAATAGTTGGATGATACGGTGTACTGGTGAGAATAGTAATACTTTACATACAGAGTTACAAATATTAAATATGTACTAATAGCTTGCAATAATGTTTGATTTGATTTTGATTTGATCTCTGCTGAACAGGAACAAGATGGTGCAGCTGGTCTTTAATCTGATGTGGGCACCCTCTTAGCTTTGAATACTGGACAAAAATCTTGGTGATAATTCTTTTAAGAGTAATAGAAGTTTAATGTTGGCGAGTCATTGAATTTTGGTGCAGTATTATTTTGTTGAAATTGTCACTCAATGCCTCTTAATTTCATGTCACTTTTCTATACACTGTGTCTAGATACCCGACAGTCGGAAAGTGTTTTGAAAAACACCGGATACCTAGATAAATTAGATAACTAGATAAATTATTATTAATAGAATTTGCACTGAAAAACTAATTCATTTCTTCATAGAATGGTAGATATTTCTTTAGAAATGTCAAGCAATTTCAAGTATTATTTTGACTTTGTAGTTTAAGAAATTTTCACCCTTTGGCAAACTATAAAATTTCGACGTTTTTACACTGAGAAAATAATTATCGTACTCTGACTCCAGAGTCAACTCTCACAGACTTTTAAAGTCTACACACAGTTGAAGCCCTCTGAGAGTACTCGATGTTTTCACCAAATAAACTCAAAACCTGTTTTAAAACTATTTTAAACCTGCTTTTGTCCTATTTTTCATGATCTTTCTGGTCACTGGGGTACAATAGAAGTAGGTTTAATGTAGGGTAACTGTGTTAATAATATTTTTTTTCCTGTTTCGGCCTACTTTAAAGCTATCTTAGGCCTACTGCATTATTTTGTTTAAATTGTCACTCAATGCCTACTGTATGTTACCCCAATTTTATGCCTGTTTTATGGCTATTTTAAGGCTATTTTCTAGGTATTTAATTTTCAACCTGTTTCATTCATGCTATAAGTTGCATAGACATCATTCATTTTTTAAAAGCTGATTTCCAGTCCCTACTGTGCACTCTCGAGAGTTTGTTTACGTATTTTGTTTTATTTCATGGAAGACATCACAAAATGTAACGTTTCACAACTACTTACATAAAGTAAATTAAAATTTTGATGTCAACCACCATTATCGATACGAAGCTTTATGCTACGTTCTTTCTCATATCACTTGATGAAACAATTTCGCAGCCGTAAAAATCAATGAAGCTGTTGGAAAGAACTTGAAAGGCCTCAAAGATAACGTACGTGGTTTGTAACGAATAACATCGATTTGCACTCCATCAAGTGAGACACATAAACATTAGGGTGCTGAGACTGCACAGTGCGGACTGGAAATCATTTTTAAGGCTTCTTTTTTGCTTTAATGTTATGTGTGTTTTTGATGAAAAACACAAATAATATGAAGAGAATTTAGGTTCACACCTTTCTGAAAAATTTTGTAAGAATTATTACACAAATAAAATTTATGTTTACAAGTAACATTTGTTCGTTTACAATTTGGAAATATCCTTTGTTAAAACACTTAATGATCATATCGAGAAACATATTGTGTGTCCTTAAATCTGATAAAAACTAAGGCATGTAGTTATTTGAAGTGAAAAATTTGGACAAAGATCTTTAGGGTGTTGAGAGATCTTAACAAGGCCCTTGAAGATCTGAGCAAGATTCTTGCGAATGTTCTTGTGGATCTTGCAAAATTCTTAATCAAGATCCTCAAAGATCCTGGTCAAGATTTTCAAGGGTCTTTGAGGATCGTCAAGGATCTTCAAAACTCTTGCCAGGATCTTCAAAATTCTTGCCAAGATCTTGAGGGATCCGTAAGGATCTTCAAAGATCTTCAAAGTTCTCGCAAAGATCTTTAAAGATTTTGAAAATGTCTTCAAAGATCTTGAAAAGAACTGAAGATCTTTCAAAGATCTTTAAGGATCTTAAAAAGAACTTTGAAGATCCTTAAAGATCCTTCAAGATTTTGGCAAGATCTTTCAAGATCTTGCAAAGGTATTGCCAAGATCTTTGAAGATCTTGCAAAGATCTCCAAAGATCTTGTCCGGAACTTTGAAGATCCTTGAGGATCCTTAAGGATCCTTCAAGATCTTGGCCAGATCTTTGAAGATCCTGACAAGAAGTTTGAAGATCCTTGAAGATCCTTGAGGATCCTCAAAGATCTTGACCAGGATCTTTAAAGATCTTGATGAAGATCCTCACAAAGATCCTCATGAAGATCTTTGAAAGATTTTTACCAGGGATTGCTGTAAAGGCATATTGAAGTGGCATAAAATCTATGTAAATTTTAGAAAGCATTTACAAGAAAAATAGCAACATAGGTAAATGTACACATTTTACTACTTTCATCGGGGTCCAATTTTCCAGTGTGCGTTCGGTAGGAGAAAGGACTTGACCGTTCCAATGGTGTTGAAAATGCATCTTCGTGTCTGTCTTCCATCTTTTTGGGAACAACTTTGCCTTCCGCCCCTCTAGGTAAAAAAAAAAAAGGTTTTTGGCCCTTATTTAATTTTTGAGGATTTCTTCATCAATACCGTTCTATTAGGCATATTTTACAGACTGTAAGCTGACGGTTTTTTCTATATAAGGCTAATGTTTTTGGTTTTTCTTATTTGCACTGTTTTCAAGGTTTGTCTTGCTATCACATTTATTCCCAAACATGTTTACAAACCATAGTTTGGGTTATTAAAAGGGTCGGTAATGCGATTCGCAAGGTAAATATCTCTGCGGGGGATAATGATTTATTCGGCGGATAGAATAATCTAGCCTTTGAACAACCAGGATCTAGTAGAACGTATTGCATTGGGGGAAAAGTCTTTTGTGCTTAATGTTCTTGTATACGTACTATTTGTTAAGGATTTGAAATCGTGAATATCGTTAAGTAAAGCCAAGACAAGCTCAGCGCCCTTTGAATTTCATTGCCTTTCTTGGACATGTTGCGCGATCCACGTATCTTATTGAAATCATTGTTATTTCGCCGTCAAACGGGCAATGAAAATAAATGATATACAATTCATAAATTCAAAATAGTCCTAAGACTACGAAGAAAGTAAAATTAATTAATAACTAGATCGTTATGGTATCTACTTTATCTTTTTGTCTGTGCTTTGTCTGTCCTTTTTTTCTCCACTTGTCTGCATTGCCTTCACTGCAATAACTGCTACACATACCACGACAACGACTCCTAATACAAGCCACGGATTAGTGGTTGTCAATTGCACAGTAAACACGCTGGCAAATGCAACTGTGATTGTTATAGGTCCGTCCATGTTTCTAGTCAGAATAATAAAAGGAGTAAGTCTGGCAACCTACACACCTAAATCGATACCGGATCTCGAGGGAACTCCCATATAAAAATGACGGGGGTGCTCAACGAGAAGAACCCCTAAGAGGTACCAAGATGCCGTTTGTGTGCGTGGCTTGCGATTTTTTCACCCCTAGGAGGTACCAGTTTTAAAACAACACATTTTCTCCTGTCATATTTTTTTCGGTTCAATGCCCTAAAAGATACCGCAAAAGTTCCCGCTGTGGAATTTTTTGCGGCTGAACACCCTAAACTTTACCAAAAACCGCTTTTTTAACCCCAAAAAGGTCCGACGAGCATACCCGTCCTTTTTGTATGGGAGTCTCTGCCGGGTATCGGACATGATACTAAAATGAAATGCCTGGTTGGAATTCAAAATCACACAGCAACAACAAAAACAACAACAACAACAACAACAACAACAACATACAGTAACAACAACAATCCATTTAATTTGCTTGTGGGATCGTGTATTTAGCTAAAAGTTCAAGAATAACAGAAATGTATACAGTAACAATGATAATCTTGTACGTATTCATTCACATTAGTAAAACCTAAAATCCGTCACGATCTTGCTTTGGTTTTGAATCGAGGTCACATTAAAACCTAATTGTTTAATGAAAACGTCTATTCTAACTTTGGCATAGAATTGCTTAAAATACATTTGCATTTACATATACATTTCAGCCTGATTTGCCTGTTCAACATGAATGATCGGTTTCCATTTGAGTGTCGAAAGTAATCAGGCAATTACTTTGGTTTTTGTTTTGGTTTTACTACGGTTTTAGATTGACTAAGTATTCTAATTGGTTTGTATTGGATTGGTTTTGGTTTTACGACACTCAATTGAAAACTGCTCTAAGTGGCGTCTCGAGCGATCAAGAATAGCTCAGGCTGCAGGTGCTTGTCACGACTTCTTGGGCAATCCAGTAAATCATGGATGCATCGGAATCTAATACAAAATACGTCCTCTAAAATATATTCCTTAATGACTTTTTTAAGTCAGCACATCAGTTGCACCAAAGCTAGAACAGGTAAACGACTGAGAGCAACGGTTTGACGTCACAACCTCAACCTTCCTAGATCTGCTATACGCGGTCGTGATCCATTTCAAAGGGGCACAGAAAATCGAGGATTTGACCAAATTGAAACATTTTTGCACAGAAATACTCCAAAAATGAAGCAAATTTTTTTGATATTGTTGAAATAGCGTTCTCTTGTAAAAATTGTTAAAAAACATAGGCTTTCGACAGCCGGTTTACTGTTGCAAAACATGCATGGACTTTTGACCATGTAATTGACTTTGACAACTCTAGAAAAAGAAAACCATCGCACCAGAAAGACACATATCATGGCACACGGCCAAAACTGTCGAGTCCGATGACAACCATGGCCACTCCCTAGAAAATACAACTTTTTTTTAAACAAACATTAATTTGAGCACTTTTAGCATTCTTCCGAACAGTATACATGCAGTATACGGGCAGTATTTTTAAGGTGTCTCAAAACAGTAATATTTCCGTGTAATGCCTGGGCTCTAACGCGCACTTCAGCGCGAGGAATCACGCGATCACCCGAGGGATCGCGAGATAGCGCTCGAGATGCAAAACTCACAACGAACATGGCGACGCGACGCCTAATTCATAAAACTTTGTTTCCGCTAAGTTTAGTAAGCTGTTTACGATATCGCTTATTTTTACCTTCGACAAAATCCATCCTTCAGGCAATTTCAAATGAAAAAACATTCTTTTAAACCGCTGTGCTGGAACGTAAACTAAAATTGTGATGTTGATGTTGTGATCTATCGCGCCGGCTATCAATCTAAAAGAACAGGAAAAAAAACTACTCTTGAAGTTTTCTTCGTTCTTTTTACTAGGCCACCTTTACCTTCGGGTATTTATGGTACGTTTCTTCGCGTGGAATTGCGGGCTTTAAAGGGATACTCTACACCATATTTCGACTTTTGCTCAAAATGTAGCATATGCACTATAAAAACTTATGAGAGACAGAAAGAGCGGGAGAAATAAATTCCAACGGCTGAAAACTGCGCTAGAAAAGCGAAGTTTCGCTCAATTCGAGGACCGGAAGTGAAACGGACGACTTTTTAGGCACGTGATCAATGACGTAGAAAGGAGAACTCGATTAGCGCCATTGCTTGTTTCACAAAGTTTATAGTTAGCATGGAATCGGGGGATTCGTGTATTTCTTCTTCTGTTTCTTCTCAAGAACATTCTACAGAAGACACAACCTGGGAAGACTGTCAAGGAACGCAGCCGTATCTCTTTGAACCTTACGACAGTGAGGCTAGCTCAGACACGGACTCCACAAATGAGTCCGATGAAGAAGAATTCGAACGACTGCAAAACACAGACTGGTAAGAGATCAATCTAATTCTTGTGGCGAGTTCTCTTTACAACCCGTAATTTTAAAACTTGATTTTTTAAGCGAATAAATGAGTTCAAGATGACACCAAAGTTATCTTGTCGTGGTCTCTGTGATGGAATTGTTTTACGTGTATTTTCGTGCGCAGATATCCACAATATTGATGTCTGAAATAATTCTCGGCTGGAATGTGTTTGTGCGTTCATATGCATAGGTCATAAGCTCTGGGTCATAAGCTAAAATCTCGATTGGAAATTGTAGGTGTAAGTGTGGAAGTTGCCAGAGACTAAATCGAGTTGTAGGGTGCATTTGTTGTGCCGAAATTGACTGCGTCGTGGCCAAAAACAACGAAGCTGTTGAGGCAGGACTGGCCGAACCTCCCATTTGCATCACACAGCATCCAGGGTTCAACGCCGTTTGTTTGAATCGCTGGGTTCTATAGACGGTATGGTACCAGTATAAGCAACAATACCAAGATTCGTACGAGGGGCTATCTCACAAACAAAATAGACACATAGCCTACAGGCAATTGGCGAGGTGGTGCTGGGGTCTTTTGGGAAAGGAAGTGCGAGTGGTTCTGCCATCATGTGCTGTGTGTTGCATACGAACACACTTCCCGCCTCCAGGGCTCGAAGAAGACTTCGTATTTGAAGGATTTCACTTTCCAGACGAGTAATTGTTTTAATACTGTATAGTATTTCAATTGAGCTTCTAGTTGACCCTACTAGTCTGTTGGGGTTTTCCTTGAGATTATAACTGACGAAATAATTGCATCTAGGGTGATTGGGTAAGATACTTTGAAGAACATATTTATATTGTGAAGATGGTAAACATTCTAAGGTCTTCATTTAATGTTTTATTTTCCATTTCACTTTGTGTCACTGAGTCAGTCTTCTAAGACTGATCAAAGATCCTTGCATTTATGAGATCGGTGGAGTATTACTTACAACAACAGGGACTGCGGAGGGGGAGGGGCTGGTAGGGCTACAGCCCTGCCACTTTTATTGCTGGGATTTATTTTCTAGGGCTTCAGCTGACGTGGATAAAATTTGGATTTTACTACTTGAAAGTAATATTGGCCAGTTTTTTTTAGCCCTACAACTTAAAAATGGTCTCTGCTGTTCCTGAACAACAACAACAGCAATACTCTTTATTTCCTTTCATTTTAGTATATAATTCTAATGAAATTAATTTTGACTTCAGTCTGACTATGGCTAGATTTCACTATTTGTATGGCTGTTTGTTTAACAATATATTGCAATGTGAACGGCGAATTGATCAAAGTCATCATCATTCACCATCTTTATTCACTTATCACTATTCATGATACTTTGACAGTGCTGATCCTAGCAGTATGCAGGACACCTGTCACATATGAACTCACTTAAATGACCTTGCTGTCCATGAGTTCTCTAGCTCAGTGGATAGAGCGTCCACACAGTTTTCGGGAGGTCATGGGCTTGATTCCTGGCGGGGACTCAGAATTTGTCTCTGTCCCATGCTCGTGTGTTGTTGATCGATTCACCTTTCACATTTCAAAACCTGAGCTTAAAATTCACCATCTGTATTCACTTATCAATATATTGCAATATAGCTTTTAAGGATGAGGACGATCTTGGTGAAGAAAGTCACTTCCTGAATCTTGATTCTAATGCATTGACTGCGGCCAGTTTGTCACGGCGGCCATAATCCGATGATAGTGATCGGGGAGCATCAGCTCTCTCTAAAACAGAACTTTCAGTTCCTTGGAGAATTCGCACAACACTCTATTTCAGGTTGGCAACATACCCTACCTGAAAAATGAAAGTGTAAGTGGGGTCTAACCATGCACATGTAGTGTAAATCTTGCAGTCTCGCCTGCTCCCTGTCACTGTTTTCATTGAAATGCAGGATTGCAATCTGCAACCTAAAAAGATAGATACTTTTGGTTTTGTTTTGCCTTCCATTCAATATGACATAAATTCAGAGTGGTTTTTTGGCAACCTGAAAATGTCACATTTGTAACCAAGCTTAGTGTGCATTATGATGTTATGATATGTTCAAGTCTTCATACCTGCTTGTCACTCCATGGTATGAAAAGGCCACCATTTTTGCAGCAAAGTGGTTGTAGACAGAACGGAAGGCCTCCAGAGAAGATGTAGCATGTTGTCCTGAAATTTGCTTTATATCTTTCAAGAGGGACCCCTTTGTCAGCAGCTCTGTGAGATTTTCATAGCGTTGTGTACCTGCAAAAAATAAGTGATTTCACCTATTAGTGATAAGCATCTAATCCCTCCTTGTAACTATCAAAGATCATGATACATGCCAAGTAACTGCGTTCATGTAAAAGCATTCTCCTGAATATGCATGTATATATGGGGGCTATTAACGAGACAGGTTTGTTGATATTGAGACTTGAAGAATTTTAAGGTTTTTTTAAAATATGTACCTGACTTGAGCCATTTTTTCTTTCTTTCTCTCCCATGTAACCGTCCATGAGCACACTTATGAAACAATGGATTTTCATGTCCAGAATGCCTGTTCATGAGGTGATTTAATTGTTATGGAGAGCCATTTTGCCTCCTTGAGGTCAGGGTCATCATCATCTGTTGACGAGGCACACCAGAACATGTGGTTGACAATACTCTTCTTCCATTTTTGGACCACAGCATAATCCTTTTTTCAGCAAGGGCATCAATCTTTCCAGTTCCTAAATAAAATTACACTTACTAGTTGCTAAAAATTGTGCCTGTTGATTTTAATCCAAATTATATTTCTTTCAAATATTCACCTTTTCCAACATGCCAACCATCCAGCCTGTGCTGAACTCCGCGCCATCTCTCCCTCATGTATTTTCTTATTTGTACTTGCCTGTCTGTTATTAGGGTGTTAATAGACAATCCTTCTCCAGTTAAGAATGTGAGTGATCTTGCAAGCCCCTCTTTTTCCATGGCACCTGAGTTTTTCACTTCGTTGTTCTAAAGATAAGTATTAATTAAAATGCAGCATTACTTAGCACGAAAATACTTCTATGAGCCCATTTTTATTTTAATCCAGTACAAACCTGTATCAATTGAGAATGTAGGATTTTATTTTGCTCGGCATCCATAAGGGAATAGGTTCCATACTTAGCTGAATGTTCAGGGCTGTCACAGCGGCCATTACCTCCCTCTATTAATTCCCTCCCTTCAGCTTTGATGTTGTTCAGCAGACTGGACTGTTGCTGTTGGTATGTCTTCTGCACAGCAGTATGTAGATACTTCTTTTGGTGATTCATAAACGTTGAGTACCATATCGTTGGCACATTCATATGTTTCAATATCTTCAGCACCTTTGTTGGGCTTCCACCACCAAATAGGATAGAAGAGGACAACATGATGTTCCCATCAGGAATGCCTCCAACTGAGGGCTGCGAATCCCAGCTTGTAGTGAACGTGCAGGAATAACATTTCTGCGACACTGTTATTTTCGTACCAATTCTTGATTCAACCATCCTTTCACATTCCGACCGGCAAACTGGGCAGAACCGAAAGAGGTTAAGAAGTGAAGACTCTGCCACTAGGAACACGTTTTGTTGGTGGGGAGATGCATTTTGGGGAGACTCCCTGTGAATTAATAGAGTGAATTATTAGTGGGCTTGTTCTCTTGAAATATTCATAGTATGTTGCTACAGTAGATCACAGTACAATGACTGCATAATGTATAGGGGTTGTGACAGATGGTTCGCTTAACTTACTCGTATAAACAATCATCAAAATCGTCAAAACCAGTATCATCATCATCTGCATCAATGTCTTTGGGGTCAGGGACGTATGAAGGGTCATCATCTTGCTCCATTTCTTCTTCATTGTCTGACAAGTCGTCACTCTGGACTGGGGTCAAAGTCGTGAAAAATTCTTTGAGAAGGGTGCATTGAGTTTCTTGACTTTTTTGGGTGATGGACGTTTGACAACCTGCAAAGATATTTCAGCACAGAATTGTTTTTCGTCTGACTGGATGACCTGTGTTTATGATATACAAGGAAAATTATCATGGTAGTTTCGTATTTCTATCACGCATCAGTAGAGAAACCAAACTTGCCTTTAGCGGTCCGGCTGCTTCGAAATTGTACAGAAACGTACGTTTTTCCCTGTATTCCGGGTTTGGGTAGCAACCTCTACAACTGCAGGCGATGTTTCCTCCGCATTTATTGTTAATTCCTCGTTATTTTCACCGGAAGTTGACTGCAATTCCTTCCTCTCATGTTCCGCGAGGATCTTAAGATAGCAGAACACAAGTAAGTATTACTCTAATTTTTTGAACGAGTTTCCCTCGCTTTCAATTTAAGCTAATTTATTAAGGCAAGTTTTAACTTCGTCCTAAACATACCCTAGCAGCTTCTCGTTTCCTATAAGCTCCTCGTGGGGGCTTCTGCGCGTGTTTTGATGGTCCGGTGACAGCGTCTTGAGAGATGTTTTTGCTATGTCGTTTTAGCTTCTTTGTCTCTGGAGGACCATTTTTAAAAATTGTAGGAACAGCATTGAGTTTCAAAATATTATTCATCTTTAAGCCCAGAGATTTCGCTATCACCATCTGTTCTTAGCTTCAAAGGAATCCTTGATGAAGTGAGCGCTACAAAGTCGGCTAGTCGTCGGGTTGAAAACATCAGAACGGGTGTTCTTAACGGCATTCGTCCATAGCTTAGCGTAGTGGGCATCTTCAGGCCATTTGTGAAGGCTTACTCCATCTTTGCGAATGTTAGAACATCCACCAGCTAGACAGCAATGTGGCATTATAATATGTTGCGCTTAAGCCGAAGGAGTGTTACGTACGGGGCTGCGGTCGCGTCGCACTGTTTGGGCTGGTATTAAATTCACACAGAATGGGCACACAACTCAACTGCTGTATAATAAACTCTATTACACTTTATTGCTTGAATTGACTTCTTGATATGCGAAAACGAATTTATACACGTGATTATTGGTACGAAGAATCTTTGAAGTGTCCTCAGTCGATAACAACATAGCTGCAATTTTAGAGATAGTCGCGCCTGCTTACAAATGGCTGTAATGATGTTGAACTAGTCATTTACGAGAAGAATCTAACGCTAAAATTATTCAAAGGGAGAAACAACGTTTTCTATGGTATTTTAAGCGTAAGGCCTGGACTATGTTTTCCCACAACACGCGACACGAAGAGCTTTTCCGTAGCACAGCCGATCTTTCCCAGTGTAAATATTATCGAAGAGGTTTTGCGAGTTCTCCATTCTACGTCACCTCCGGTTTTTGACCTGTGATCCAAAGCTCGAACCGCAAGTCAAGAACGTTGCCCATTTACTCAAAAAATTCGAAGATTGACCACTTATATCTGTTCAATACTTTTTATTTGGGTTATAAGCTATCTTTTTTTAAAATGTTGTTCTGAGGTGTAGAGTATCCCTTTAAAGAGCAGCAGACCGCCTTCACGCGTGCGCGAAATGCGATCTTGCAAAGGCAAGAATTTAATTTGCGCGTACGACGCGCGCTAAAAATACCTTTTCCACGAAGCCAATATCTCAAAAACTAATCCGGTGAGCAAAAAAATATTCAAAAGCAAAAGCGGAGTGCATGTGGGAAATTGCAAAAAAAAAAACAAAAAAACAAAAACAAAAAACAAAAAACCAAAAAAACTGTGAAGTGCAATTTTTCCATTCTTAAAATTTCTTTTTTTTTTTTAATTTAAGCAAAGTCTACTTCACTGATTTTTTTCTAATTTTCCCTGTTTCTTCTTCTGTGTGTAATAAGATAGATGCAATTGATGGTAAAAAATGGGTCAAGTTTGTTGCTATGCGACAGAACAGTGCAACCTTAATTTATGACTTAAACACAATGAAAGGTACAGTGGAGAGTTGCCTTAAAAAAGAGCACAGCCATTCAGAACAGTGCAGTTCCAAGCCTAAAAAATCGCACCTAGTTCTAAAAGTCTCAAAAAAAAAAAAAAAAAAAAAAAACAAAAACAAAAAAAACAAAACTGTATTTTATACGGTCAATGGAAAATACACTATAATTTAAAGCCTAGAATCAAGCAAATCGATAT
>Ga0126339_10001309_pt1 | contig 16615 bp, 6 predicted proteins | sample OrbTmetagenome_2_FD_92532 | JGI IMG/M metagenome (GOLD analysis project Ga0126339, IMG submission 92532) | Coral microbial communities from Petempiche,Puerto Morelos, Mexico - Orbicella T R C metagenome | ecosystem: Host-associated > Invertebrates > Cnidaria > Coral | place: Petempiche,Puerto... | reverse complement strand
AGGACCACGGAAAAGGAGCAAGACACGGCAGACTGGAGCAGTTGGAATGCAGCGAAGGCAGCAGCCAGGGACAGAAGAGCATAGTCAACCAGCGTGGAGGCCTTATGCATCTACTTGTGTGAGAAGAAATGATGATGCTGACAGAGCAATGTACATGTTTTATGACAAAAACGATCAATTATCCTCACCCTGAATAGCTTTGTCTTGTTTTACTGACTGAAACCTTTTATAGAGTTTGTCATTTTCTTTGAAGAGACACGAAAAGGTTTTCTTGACATAATAGTCTGAATCAATGTTCTCTATGTTATCAATCACTTCTGGTAGAAGGTGAGCCCTGCCAATACCACAGCCGGGAGCATCGTACTTCAGATGGGTGAAATGAACATGAAAATGATAATAGGAGGGTTGATAATGCACATAAATCCGAAGCTGGTCTGAAGGGACATCGTACTTTTCCTTAATGGCTTCCTGCAAAAAGAAACAACAGAGACAAAGAGATAAATGGAAACATTTTTAACAGCTGACTTCCGTAACCGCCCGCGACAAACGTTGGTCTTTGTTCCACTAACAAATCAAGCAATGTTGAAAGTGTCCTATGCAGAGAGAAATACAATGTAATGAAAAATGGTAAGTTTTAAGCTCAGTGAATAAATATGAATAATGAAATGTTCAGGATGCTTTGACTTTGACACATAAAGTCTGAGTCCCTGAAGGGATCAAGTCCCTTGGATGATCATCAGAAAAATGCCCATGGTCTTAGTATCCTCACTGAAGTGCAATAGTAATTATAAGTGTGATAATAACAGTATTCACGCTTTCATGTTCAATCTCATTTGGCAGAAATAATCCATTGTTTGTCTGCCGTACTGTACCACTTCTATTTACTCTTCTAGTCCCACCACATTACTCACTAATTAGAGATACGAAAGGCACGATAACAGGTTCAAAACAAACCAATATTGTTACCTGTCCTTTTAGCAGGATGTTCTTCAAGAGAGGGAGATGTGACTGACTGAGATCTCTGAGAGATTTGATTCCTCTCGCATGGCAAATAGCCACAAGATACATATTCTCCATCTGCTTCTGATTCCATTTCAGATCTGGTAACAACACAAAGCCTGTCACAGGATCGCTGTCTTCAAACACAACACGCTCCACTTCAGCTTTCTTTTCTAAAATGTTGTACACCCACTAAAACAAGGTTAAAAACATGTGAAGTCTTCAAGTGAAAAAGGGACAGCGTTTTAATGCAGGGGACTCAAGTCCCTGTCCACAATTCAGCGGACAAATTTCAAAACAGCATTTCCACTCTGAAAATGCATCAAATGTTTTCTGTCCACACTAGCTGGAGAAGTTTCAAAACACATCAACCACCGGCCATTTTGGATTTGTTGGGAAATCACATTATATTTGTGACATAATCATTTTTAAAAAGCTCCATTTTCAAAATGTTTTCTGCCCACACTAAAATGCATTAGGCCAGCATTTTCAATTCCCTCCACTTTGAAGAGCATTTTCCAAAAACTCCATTTTCGTGATGGATTAGTGTGGACAGGAGGCCTGATCATTGAGATAAAGCTGTGATTTCAAATTTCTCTGACATGGTGTGGACTGGGCCTAAGTGATACAACTGCACACCCTACAATGTACATTGCACGTTGATTGTTTACCATTCTAAAATTCACAATAAGTCAATCAGGAGCCATGTTTACTGCCCTGATATCCTGTGATATCAAGTCACTGACCTGACATGGCTATGATGTCATGGTCACTTGGCTGAATTTGGGTACGCTAAATACCTAATCATACCTTTTTGGTATGCAATACAGCAGCATATCAGGCTTGTTTGGTCTTGTCTGATATGCCGCTGTAGCATACCAAAAAGGTATGATTAGATATAAAAATCATACCAAAAAGTAACAGTAACAGTAACAGCAATAGCAACAGTAACAGTAATGAAGGACTTTCAAACAACCAGGGCCTAGGGTTACAGTAATGTCTTTTTAGCCGGATCTACTTTAAACATACCTGAATACTGAAGGACTGCTCTTCAATAAATGGCAGAGTAATTGATTTATAATCTGCTGGTGTCTCGTACAAAAAGTGTATGTTCTGAGCAGAATACTTATCCAGATGTTTAGCTGTGGCTGGGCAAATAACTGTTCCCTTCAAAGTGTTAAACTGAGGCTGTGGTTGACATGTGTACTGCCTGTAAATGTCATTGTTAAATTCCATCACCAAACTAGTTTCTGCTGATAACATTTGAGACAAGGTATCCTCTGAGAAGGGTGTTTTCTCCAAAAGAACCACAGCATCAGAATCAGAATTGGCAAATTTTCCTAAGTAAAATTAATTATTAGTTTTGTCTCAAACATTTCAGTGGTCTTTCCATAATATGGACACTGAGCAGAGTTCCAGAAAATATCCATACTTCCCGTACAGAGGGGATTAGAATTTCCTGGGGGAATGGGGGGTGGGGGTTATCTAAGACCAAAAGATTTAAAGAAATGTATCAAGCTTAATTGGAATTTCCAGAGGGGTGGGGTGGGGGGGGGGGGCAGGTCTTGGAAGATATTCCTTCTGTAGGGAAGGTATGGATAATTTCCAGAACTACACATTCAGTTATGATGCTTTGGTGTCTGTATTAGCAAGGTTAGACTTACATTACAATTGATTGTGGGAGCTCACTATAGGCAGCATGGGCAAGTAATTACAGTGCTAGTCTTGACATCTGAAGGTCACAGGTTCAAATCCCACTCCGACCACTAGCTGGTGCTGTTCTGGGTAATCCCCAGTTCAACTCCACAGCTGAGCTCCTGAATAGCTAACTAGTCTGCCTCCTGTTTGTTGGGATTTTAAACCTTGTTGTGTTTAATACAATATTTGTTTCAGCCTTTATTTACACATTTTTAACACTAAAAGCCTCCAATGTAATGTGTTGAAAACAGGAAAATCCATATAAACTTAAATTTAGACTTATTAGTGGAGCTCCAGCGACCCAAAGGGCCGCCAAGCAGAGCCCCATAACTATAGCAACAGAACCAAATGCATGCATAGAAATAGAAAACCATGCAACTCTTTTTTCATGGTCAACATGGCTAGCAGAGTGGGTCGTGGGCGTGTGCGCCCTATGACAATGACAACATCGTGCCATACTCCAACTAATAGGTCGACCAAGGCATACAGCCTTGGTTTACAGTGTACATATTTGATATTGGACCGAGGACCGATATTTGATATTAGACCGAGGTCGTGAGTACAGACCGAACGCAGTGAGGTCTATACACACAACTGAGGTCAAGATCCTTCCATACAGACCGACTTAGCTTGGTTAATAAGATGTTTATTATATGGCAAAGACGAAAACTTTAATTTGTTTAATGTAACTGGTTTGCTGACATTTTGCTTACAAACAGAGAGGAGCTTAACTTAAACCTGCCGAAATTTGCTCGTCCTCTTTTTTTTTGTCATCAGGCTTTTTGGCACTTCCATAAATGATTAAGAAGAAAATAAAAGAGAACGGTGAACATTTTTGTATTTGAGTTTGCTACTTTTTCAATGCAAAATGAAACCGGTCTAGGTGCCGGTCTACATGGGAAAATCTAGACCGCGGTCAATATCGATTTTTTGTGCGGATACATTCCTGGTAGAGCTACATGCTGTACATTTGGCAAATTTAAACTCTACATTCTTTTGCCGCGTCTTAAGAGAGCTGTCAGCGAAATTCTAGTTATTAAAATTCAACACATTTTCCCTCTTGGCCGGTACCCCTTGACCAGTAAGTTAAAAAAAGGTTAGGCTTATAGCTAGAAGAAATAAGCTTAGATGCAAATTGAAAAATTGAGTCACTCACCATGCACAGCAACAGTCTTGGCTTGAGCATTTTCGTTCAAGACTTTGATGAGCTGAAAACCGCGAAAAGTGTGAAGATCGCTGTTATCCTCGTGGCCTTCTTCATTTGTTAGTTTGATCTTTTTTGCTGGAATTTCTTCTTCGCTGTTTCGGATGGAGGCAGCCATGTTGTCTGTCTTGCACGCGATCTCTTCTTGTATTACATCGAAATATCGTCGGTTTTAGATTCTATTCGATAAAAGATCGGATAGTAGCTTGGTAGCCAGGCACATGGCCTTCGGAAATCATCGACCTTGACGGCCATGTTGTGTTTTACCAGTCGGCACGCCCTCACGGTGCACCACATAGACCAAGCAATTCGCTGCGAATTGTAAATTCATCTTCATTTAATATACCAGGGTAATCGGATGAGACTTTGTTGAGACATTTAACGTTTGCGCCCAACAGGAAAACCGAAGATTGTCAAGTTTTGGGGCGAGCAGGTTGGCGATACTGCCTCGGTAAGGGCATCTTTTGGAAATAGGCTTACATTTCGGAAATATTTTAAGTTGAGCTCAACTTAAGCGTATGCTTACATTGTAAGCGGAGAAATGCCTGCCATTTTTGAGTGTGAAATCACGATGTTTTGGTGTATCTGTTCCTGTGTATCTGTTCCTGTGGCAATTGTTAAACTAAATGTTTGGTGGGTTGATTTTTGGTGTAAAGTGCACTGCAAACTTTCAACGCCGGTCAATGTTGTGGTTGCAACATAATTCATATTTCGATCCATTGGTCTTTGATTCAGCCGTTATGCCGAATTATCCTTCGGAACTTAGCGTTTGATAACGTCATTTGGACCTTTAATGGTTTCCCTTTAATGTCTCCATTTATAGAAGTTCTCTTACAAATTCGCATGCAGTTACAAGCCCGAGGGATTTTAAATACGTCATCTCTGGCGAGTAAATATTGCCAACACTGTGAATTTTACGCAGTTACGGGTATATGCCGTAAAACAATATTCAACGGTAATCATTTAATGAAAGATTGTCGTCATAACTGTTGTTCAGAGGAATTCACATCTCTTGAGAGGCTGTTTCTGGAAGATTTTGCAGCACCTTATATTGGCAAGCGTTGCAATTACATTTTAATGATCATAAATACTAGGGTTTTGCAGTTCACGACTTTAAAATAAGTATTGAAGGAGTTTTCCAGATGTCTGTAAATTAAATAATTGATGTGGGTATAACTGCAGGAACAATTTAGTGTTTTGCATGTGCCAAAATAGAATGTTAAACATCTACATTATTTTGCATGTTGATCAATTCAGGGCACAGCATTCTTTGATATTTTATCTTCTTGCAACAATAATTATTTCCAGTGAGAGTTTGCCACTTTGGTCAAGTCACACACACTCAAATTGGTTTATGGCGTTAAAAAAATTGTTACCAGGTAGAGCTCTTTCTCTCTTAGTGAAAGTGGTGAGAGGAGCTTTTGCCCTAGATTGTGACTAATTGTTTACCCAATTAGCCATGGTAAATGTAGTCATACGATTAAGTACTTGTAGTTACAATTTCATGAGTAGGCATTAGGGAGGATATTTGGACATGGATTTGATTTTAAGCTAATTTTTACTGGGATCTTTTCTCAACCTTTGAATAACCTTGTTTGGGTATTTGCTGTTGTACTGCCTGCATGTACATGCAGAGCTCTATGTTTAGCTTCTAGATGGAAAAATGATATCCATCCATATAGATGTAAAACTTGGGCAGCCCAATAGTCATTTTGTTTAAATTAACTGACATTAGATTTTTAATATCATGGGTGACAAATTTCTCCTTGATTTGAGTGCAAAAATTTCAGTATTAATTTATAATTTTGCTTGTGAAATTACAATTAACATGCCAACGCGTGGTGTGAAATTTCTTGATAAGTAAACAAGTCAAAACCCTATGATTGTAAGAGTGTTATTTGCCACCCATGATATTAAAGGGTAATCAAGTAGTTTACTTGTGAAATTAAGAAATAATTTCACTTGTGTTTTGTCAAATTCAAATAACTTCCCTTGCCTAAAGGCTCAGGAAATTATTAGAATTTTGACAAAATGCATGTATTTCATGACGTCACTGGTTACCATTTCATTAGGCTTACGAACCATTTGTTAGCTTTTATGTTTCACCTGAACTAATCACTCAGCAATTTGTATTTTTGGGGGTGCATTTCTTTGGGATGACCCAGATCAGAATCAACGATCCAACATATCTTGTATCTTGTTGCAACAAAGGAAAAGATGAATCTATTCTGTGCAAGGATTCATTGGTTCCCTTGAGTTGCCATCTTCCAAGTCATCTTGGATCAATGTTCCTGTACTGTACTGGATCATTGCAAAGAAATCCATCACCTGTAAAAACCTAGTCAAAATCAAATCACCTAACTTTAACAGGTGTCATGGGTTACAGCCGTTACTGACAGCCCTGTCTACTTTGAAACAAAATCCAGAAATGATTTATAATAAATGAGCCAACCAATGGCTCCACTTTTGTTTGTTCTTTTAATATAGATGTGCTTGAAACCATTGTGTAAGCCACAATGATTTCTTGCTTGTTTCAAGCTACATGTAAATTGTGTTGAATGTAATTGACTGGGAGGTAACTAACAAACTGCATCATGCTCTTTCTTTGCAGGCTTTGCCGACATGGGGAAATTATTATCCAAAATATTTGGTAACAGGGAAATGAGAATTTTGATGCTGGGTCTTGATGCTGCAGGAAAAACTAGTATCTTTGCTGTGATTATTACAATAATAGTTGCTAATATTGCCTTTTGTCAATACTCAGTGTGAGGTAAAATAATGTATAATGGTTTACAGTTTTATCATAATTTATGATTTTTACAGTTACATTGTAAGATATATGAGATCTTTTATTGTCAACCTATTATAACTACATGTAGTAGATGTTGAAAGTATTTTTATCGACGGGAATATACAGCTATTATTTCATGGGTTGGTTTTCCTGATTACACATGTAATAAGTTGAAGATCTATGCTAGTTATCATTTTTAACTGTATCAGTAGCAAAGCAGAGTGTATTTACTCTTAACTCATATTTAGCTGTATTATACAAACTTAAACTTGGTCAGTCCGTCACAACGATACCAACTGTAGGTTTCAATGTTGAGACAGTCTCTTACAAGAATGTAAAATTCAATGTTTGGGTAAGTAGCACAACCTTAAATTAAATGTTTCAATACTTCTTGTATAGAGTACTTTTCGGTAATATGGAAGTTCTTTGGTTTGACTTACATAAATTACATGAATGTTATATGATGTGTTTTATGTCTGGCTTGGTTTATTTTCAGTGATATGTACATGAATTTTCTTTCACCACATGGTAGACTTGGTTTACATGTATTGAAGTGTTCTCAGTGGTACTACCCTCTGTAAGCTCATTTGATTTTGTGCACTCTCGCTCACCTAATGGAACACATTTCAGCAGAACCTGTTTTATTTAACAAACCATTAAATTCTGTTGTCACAGTGATACCACCAACTTGTGGTGGCTAGTCAAGTGCTCAAGTGCATTTGTTTTTCAATTTGAAACCATAAGAGCGGAGCTCCAGCGGCCCAGAGGGCCGCCAAGTGGAGCCCCATACTCATATAGGAAAGAAAAGGCAACCCTTGAGTTGATTTTCTCATGGTTATCATGGCTAGCAGTATTGCTCGTGGGCGTGTACGCACGACGGCGACGACGATGGAGTCGTGCAACATGGCGCGGCGGCCATACTCCAAATAGGTTGACAGAGACATGCAGCCTTGGTTTACCCTGTACTTCTTTGATATTGGACATCCATGTTATGATCAATTGACACCAGTCAAAACAAGGTATCCGCTGACCAGTATCACGTGACCATATCGCGAGCTCAAGTTTATAACTCATCGAGGTAACATGTTTTTTGGACGTTGACCGCTGACCGTTTTCAATTGGATCGCGGGCTCATGTCAGGTTAACTTGTTGAAAACAGGGCAGGATTGTTCGTAAGCCGGTTAACGCTAACCCAGGATTAAAAGTTAACCGAATTACAACTTTTTCTTCTACTGACAATGTGTTTTGCTGCTTTGTTTTGTATATATGATGATTATGAAAACTCAAAACAGAAGGCCAAGCAATTTACAGAAAACCTCACCGCAAAGTTACAAAACTCAAATCAAAATTCTAGCTTTACCTGGGTTAGCTTAATCGGGCTCTAAACAACCCAGCCCAGGAGCTACGCTTTTAGGCTGGCCTAAATCTATATATTAACTTTAATAAGTGATTTTTATTAATATTACTTGTAGCTACCTAAACTACATGTAGCATTCGCAAGCTGCCTTTAAAAATTGTGAGTTGCTGGTAAGCATGGAATGGCGGTTTTCAATAACTAAGTTAGGGTGATTTTGTTCTAAATTCAGGATGTTGGAGGACAAGACAAGATCCGTCCTCTCTGGCGGCATTATTATGCTGGTACCCAGGGCCTGATATTTGTAGTAGACTGTGCTGATCGGGATAGAATTGATGAAGCCAGACAAGAACTCCACAGAATCATTAATGACAGACTCATGAAGGAAGCCATTATTTTAATATTTGCGAACAAACAAGATTTACCAGATGGTAAGTAGAGTTTGAAGATCGATACGTCTGTTTATGAATAGTTTTTGTGCTAATGCTCCAACAATTCCAGGCAATGGACCGTTTTAGCTTGGGAGGTTTGTTGTCCCATTTCAGACCATGTGATGATACTCCTGAGAATTGTTGTTTTCAAATTTTCACATAGTTACGTGGATAAGAATCAATAACGTTTAGATGTGTAAAAGAAGAATTCTCTAGAGAATATCACGTGCTCTGTAATAGGACTGTTCAAGCTAAAAAGGTCTTTTCCCGGAGTTCGCCCTGGAAAACACTTTGAGAATACCTACTGGTGGAAAATGTACGGGATTTTATATGTGGTGAAAAATAAATTAAACTGCTTGAAAAGTATGATGATGTTAACCATTTACACCATGAAATTTCTTTTATGAGTTACGAGTTATGGGTACTGGAATTTTTACCTAGATATGAATATTTTGTACCCTGGAAACACCTGCAATTTCATCATTTCTAAATACTATGATTATACATGTAAATGTACGGTAGTATTGTATGAAATTTTCATTGATACTATAATAAACAACTATTTCACAAGCACATGTTGGATATGAGATGATAGATAGCCAACGAAGTGCATAGCGCTGAGTTGGCTATAATCATGTGCGAGTTGAATAATTGCTTTATTAAAAAGACCCCCAACATTATAGCAAACTAAAATAAAATTGATAAAAATGAACCCAAAAATTTCACAATATACTTGCTATATTTGCAGATCATGGTACAGTGCCTCATATGCAGTACCATGATGGCTAAGCCAATGAAAATTCTTAAAATTGACAGCACTAAAATTTATCCAGTGATCGAGTATTTAGTAATTGGTGTTATCATATGACCCATACGGCCCCACTCGCTGGAAAACCATAAGAAAAAAGGTCCTGTATAAGGGTCATACGCGTTGAAGTGATAGGGCTGGAAAATGCATATGGCCCTACTAAAAATGGGTACGGCCCTACAAGGGCCATATGTCCTCCCACTCAGTCAATAAGTACAATCATATTATTTTCTCTGTTGGGTATAGAGTTCCATGAGTAATACAGCTAGTAATCACTGATTTAGCAAACAACTTCTTTAATTCCAGCAATGAAACCACATGAAGTGCAAGAAAAACTTGGGCTCACAAGAATCCGGGACAGAAACTGGTATGTGCAACCATCGTGTGCGACAAGTGGAGATGGCTTGTTTCAAGGATTGCAATGGCTCAGTTCCAATCACCGGTCCTGATGAATGGCTAGAAAAATGGATATTGTTTTCACAACAATTGAATAATTAATATTCTTTTACCTTATGGTCATCCTGGATGAAACTCTGAACATGTTGTACACAGAGTGAACTCAGTAGGACTGTTTTTTATCATTAAATACTTTGTACGAGGCTTGAAATTTGTTGACTGCCACTACTGCTGTGTATATTACTTTGATAAGAGTGTTAGTTTTCTATCATGTGTGGCAACCGTGCTTAATGCACCCGCATGATTAAATGACATTTCAGTGCAGTCCACATCAATAACAATATTATTGTTCATAGTACATGTAGTACGGTGACCAATCTAACGGAACGATTCTCAATAAAATTAACGTACTGGGTCACTAGTAAAACTTTTATGCTTACTTATGACTGAGTTGAGTAGCCAATGAAGTGATCAATGGAATAATTTCTACTTTATGTACTCACCACTTTTAATTTCCATATTTAACAGCCCTTTTTTTAAAGTTTCTTAGTTTGTTTGGTTATTTTTTTTTTAGTCGTGGGCACAACATATATGTAGCAGGAAGAGGCTTACAATGTCTAGTTTTGTGTGTAAACAACTTCTAGTTATCTAGAGGGAAAAAGATAATGCACACTTTGTTGCAAAAAAATCAGTGTTGATAATGTTTGTTTGTGGAAGTTGTTATAATTATTTGGAGAGTAGTTACCTTTGGAGAGTCATTTCTTTTGGAACTTTACTGACAGTATGTCATTCCTAAAGAACCCCGATAGCACCATGATCAGCATAGAAACTCTCCTTACTGCTACTACAAGTTTGGGGGAAATTTTTAAGTATCTAGACAGTTCCTCTCCAGTGATCACCATTCAATTCTCATGGCACATTTTCTTTATTTTACTTTACTTACATACTTTATTGTCACCTCGCCCGTGGTGCATTTGAGGAGCAAGAAATAAAGAGTCTGTAATAAATACAATACAAATTAAGTAAAAAGAGTGTTGGATTTGTATGAATACCAAAGGCATATCTGGCAGAGTTCTTTACAAATCAATGCAGTCCATTTCCAGTTATATACAGTCAAACCTCCAATAATGACCACCTCTCTTCAACAGCCAATTTTTTAGTCCTTTCTTATTTTAACCCCCATACAACAGCCACCTCTCTGCATCAGCAACAGCCACTACTGGCACGTCCCAACTGTCAAAATAACCTCTGGCCCCAGTTGTTTGAAGGCTGGACAACACTATCCAATGGATAAATCGCTATCCAGTGGATAAGTGTTGACAAAACTAACCATGCTATCCTCTGGATGGTGATTTGTCTGGAGGATATTGTTATTCACCTTTTGAACAACCTGAGCCTAGACGATGACTTGTTTTAATTTCAATATTTTGCTAAATGATTATTTTTGGACGTTAATTTTGAACTTTGGTTCTTTTGGGAACAATGGAGTTGAAATATTCACATTTCTTTTGGCCAACTGTTTGTGAGGCGGTTCCAAACATAGACATGGCTTGTCAAGTCTGCCCCAGGTGCTTGATTTGCTTCAGTCACATGCTTTCTTGTTTTATGTTGAAACTCTGATCATATGGCGCAGTTAAACATTACATTGTATCACATGATCGTCAAGCAGTTTAGTCAGTGCTATTTATATAGAATCTTGACCATCTCAAGGAGATGAGAAATTTTGAGTGTGGAATTAATTTTACTTGGAAGTGTCCTGTCACTTTGAAGTTTGTGATTTCTAAGTATCTTGCTGCATGCTGGGCTGGTTAAATTTACAAACTGACTAATAAAAATTATTGCTGGTGGAAACGAGAAAGTAATTTATCATCCATTGTATTATGGTAAAGGTACTTGAACTGTGAACACTAAACATTTTTTTGACATTCTTTCTGGTGACCATGGAATGAAGGCTCTTCTAATAATGTGTTAAGACTAGCATTTTTTCACTGCCAAAATGCTAGTTTTATACATTAGTCTTAATATGAAGGGTCCTTAGGCTATGGCCACTAAAAAATGTACATTAAGAGTGAAGTGTTAAGGTTCTAATCTTCGCACTGTGAAACAAAACTCCAAATTTATACTTGATAGTAAAAGACTTGGCAAACCAGCTTAGTTTTCATTTCCCACACACAGTAAACAAGGGTTGGAAATGTGAGTAAATCAAATTTAGCTCCATTAAAACACTCTTAGATAAAAGTCATAAAAGTGAACCACAATTGTCTTGGCTGGTTATTGAAAGTTCTCTTTCCTTATTTCTTGGGTGCAATCAAGAATATACATGATGAGTGATATTTAGAAATCCTTGCAAATTTGTATGTGCCTTTAGGTGAGATAAATTTGGAAGAATTTCAATTTTCGTGGACAGTGTAAATCCTTGCAGTGTAATTGCTTATTCCACTTTTTATTGAGTAAGAAAATTATGATAAATTGGTTTGCCCTCAACCAATGACAATGAAATAATGTTCTCTGACAAGTAATAAATTGGGTACAATTCTATACAGCAAACAACAGTGCCAGAATTATGGGGGATAGTTTTATACAATTGGCTCTTTTTTTTTTTGAGATACAGTAAAGTTAGTGGGGAAGAAAGAGGCAGCATGGAAAATGAAATTAAACTGATGTTTTCTCTCATTTTTCATTGAACACTTACTTTATTTTCCAAAATTGCCTGCTAGTTTTGGTCTTGACCCTCTTTATAGATGACTTCCTATTGTAACTTACTCGAAGAAAACAAACCACAAAGTTGTAATGAAAAACTAACTGAGATTTCAAAAAAAATAAACCAGAGCTGACGATAGGCAGCGATATGTTTGCCTCGTCACGATCACGCAACTGGCTGAGGCAGTGAGGCGTAAAGAGTTGTGTGACAAATGACAGTGGAGGAGTGTCGCGTTACCAAAGTCTCACCCATCCAGTTGTGGCAACCAGCAAACCAGTATTGTAAATCTACAGGCTTGAATCTGAGTGAGTTCGTAGGCTTAATGTTGTTTGCTCTTTTGGTGAGAACTTGTTGTAACCCTGTGTTATAACGTAAGCACAAAACATCACGAAACCGACCGAGTTACCTATTACCCATAGTGCTCCTTGCGTATTTCTCTTCAAGAGGGCTGGGTTCTAGGATGTTGTTCGCCAAGGTGTGTTTCTTTTCTAAAAATGGCGGAGAATATAACAATGCAGTAACGAGATTTTGAAAGCCATAAAGCCATCTTTTCTTCGATCAGTAACCCTGATTTGCCGATTAAGCCTCAAGGTAATGTATTGTTCTATGCTTTTAGTCTAGTTTTTTATACAAAGTGCTTTTAATCAAGTTTTCGTGTTCGTCATGACACTACGAACGCCGTCATGTCTTTGAGAAAATCTTGAAACTTCTAATCAAAACCATGTTTATTTAGGCATTTTTGCAACTTTTTCCCGTCCATATGTTGTATTGCATTGTTTGTGTGATCTAGTGTCGTAACTTACGGCATCTGCATGGTAATTTTCACCGTCTTTGAGGAGTTTTTGAATCAAAGGCGAGCACTTCGCCGAACGCTTTGCCATCGTGTTTATTTTTTGTCCTGTCTGTAACAGTGTTTGACACAGTTTTCATTGTATGTAAATCGTTAATAATGTATTTTTCTATCTTTTTCTTGTATTACCTTGTTTTCGGTGAAAAATAATCAATTTTAGTTTATCGTATATAGGGTTGTGCAATGGCAGATCAAATGGCTTGAGAATATAAGCCTTGCTTCGTCTAGATCTCGATTGTCGATATCAAACGTACGTATTTCAACTTTCGTTATATTCGTGTAATAAAAGAATTTTCGTTTTTAAGAGGGTTACATCCTGAAGCAACTGTTGCAAAAAGAGCAGCTATCCTTTGAGGGGAGAAACGTACAATGAAGTTTAGGAAACGGAAAAATACTAACAATTATGCTGAAATGATAACACAGGTTATCATTTATAGAATGCCTATAATAATGAATATTGGATGCAGATTTGTGAGTAGTGAGCATTGTTTGTAATACAGGTTTGATATATGCCAAAAGTGTGCAGGTATTGTCAACAATGTAATGCAAAGTACGAATACTCCCCCAGAGGGGTCTGTCTTTGAATTCCCTTAATTTTCTAAACTGTCATCTGTGTCAAATGTCTCCAAAAAATTTCAAGTCTCTAGCTTCCCAACTTAAGGTAGGGTAAACCACAACTTTTAATTTATTTCTGGTCCATGCATTTATTTATATTAATTGATTAATGCTAATTTTGGAAATTTGAAGGTTCACACACCTACGTTTTACTGGTCTTTGTTAAGTCAATCATTTTTGGCATTCTGTTCTTTAGTTTTCCTGCAATAAAAGCCTTTGACTGAATAACTACCCACAAAATGTGGAATTTACTAGTATAAAACTGACGAAACTGAGTTTCACAGGGCACACTAAATATACTCAGGGTTATATACCATAAATTAAAGTTAATTAATAGTGATAATGATAACTACATGTAACTGCTGGTACCAAGCAAATTTCTTGTTTAATCACAAGGTGTCAGCATTGTGAATGTCTCCATTTTACTTTGAGAATCCTAACTGATAAATATGTAGTTAGTGGTAACAAAGGCAAACTATTTTGCTGTTTGTTGACTTGTTAGGCCTGGTTCATATGTCGCATTTTAGCCGTGTTGAATTCAATTCAACAAATTAAATTTGACAGAAATTCGAAGTCTGAATCGGCTGCCGCATTTCTGCTGCACGTTTGACTGGTCTTGTCGCATTATCTGACGGAAATGCGACACCGATTCTGACGTCGAATTTCTACTGTGTTGAATCTAATGCATACATTATGTTAATGTATTGAGAATGCAGAAATGTTTTCCAACCAAAGAAAAAGAAGAAACTTGCCCGTTCTCGACCCAATGCAATCCGAACATATTGCACCATAGACTGCTCCATTGTCAGCCTTCTCCTTCTCGTTCCATTGGTGGACAATTTTTCGCAAAATTAAAGTCCTTCGTCGCTCAGTATTTTCAGGGTTAAACGATAGCATTACATTCACCAGTGCCCATTATACAATTACTTGAAGGAGGAACTGCGAGACAGTGTAGAGTAGTGTCCTGTCCATGATGCTTGCCAGGACTCAAACCTGGGCTACTTGAAGCGATGTCCAGTGCTCTAACTATTAGTCCACTGTGGCTCCTAACTCAAGTGTGGTTACCAGGGAACTAATTCCTTTGAATTTAGTAAGGATGTTAGACAATTTTGTATCATTTGTAATCTTTTAGACTCTCATGTCATGGACATGTTACCATATGGAGTTGGTGTAATGATCTTTCATCTAGTATATTTTTCTCCCATAGTTCAGATATGTGATATGATACATCCACTTGCTTGTCCTCACCAACTAGGAGTTTATTGTGAACTCACAAGTTACCAGCTCCAGTTGGTAGAGCACTACACCATTATTGCAGAGATCATGTTTCGGATTCCTGTTCTCAGGCTTTAATTTCTAAACTGTCTAATTTATTCTTTGATACCACCAGTGGGAATACAATTAAAATTCTCTCATAAATTAAGAAATGGAAAATATTTTCCATCTTTCTATTAAAACTTTTTGTGTTTTGTTCGAATCATGTGGGGAAGTTTGGAAGAAAGAGAAATTCCGTGTGAACATGAGCCACAAGCAAGTGTTTCACAGCTTTTTTGAGTTCTTCGAAGTGCTTTTTATAACTTGATAGAAACACAGAAGATGCTTTCTACTTCTTTTAAAAAACACTAAGAAAAAGGAAGAAAAATTGTTATTTTGATTAAAATGTAAACTCTCTTTTCTCACACCATTAAGTCAACAGCTCACGCTTGTGTTATGTCTTTTTCAAATTGTAGAAATACAGTTTTTGGTGAGTGTTATCTTGCAGGGCATTTTCTTATGGTGAATATAAATTACAGCATAGATATTTTTATTCTACCCTCTGTTTATACCGTAAGGGTATTAAGGGACTGTGTTTCACCTCTTACTCCATTATGGGAGGTGATTTTCGTGGTACAGGTCTCAAATACAGGGCATGCCATGGTAATGTTCAAAAGAGAGCTCTAGGACTGACTTTAACATCTTTCTTTACTTTTGATTTGCAGGCATTGTTCAACATGGGGAAATTATTATCTAAAATCTTTGGTAACAAAGAAATGAGAATTTTGATGTTAGGTCTAGATGCTGCTGGAAAAACAAGTATCCTTTTGAATTTAGCGTGCTTTTCATTTTTAATTAGTTTGCGTCATATTTCTTGCCCATACCTGAATTAAATCAAAATAATATTTGGATGACCTAGCTTTTGCAAAATGTCAAACTGAAATCAAATTTGCAGCGGTTTTATCATGGTTTCGGCAGAAAATCAATTGGCTTTCACAGGCAGGAATGTCTTCTTGAACTGAACTTCTAAACAAGAATTCAAAGTAAAATTAATAAATTTCTTGAGATGGCCAAACATGGAGGCGAAAAAGTTCTGAGAGCTGGTTAATTTACCTGGTGCCTGGCCTCAATGAAACTCATGAAATATTGACAGTAATTTTTATAGATTTTTTGCTACCATGCTGCATTGAAACTATATCATAGTTATCATTTATAAGCATTATTTTTCTAGTAGGGGAGCAGGGATGGTGCAGTGGTGAGAGGGCTTGTCTCCCACCAATGTGGCCTGGATTTTGATTCTGCCCTGGTGCACTGGTGCTATATGTGGGTTGAGTTTGTTATTGGTTCTTGCCTTGTTCCGAGGGTTTTTATCTGGGTTCTCCAATTTTCCTCCCTCCACAAAACCCAGCATCTCCAAATTCCAACTCCACCAGGAAAGAGGACCTGCATGAAAACCAACTAAGGCTGATGTGACTTGCTCTTTAATTATTTATTTATTTATTTATTTATTTATT
>Ga0126339_10001308_pt1 | contig 16617 bp, 10 predicted proteins | sample OrbTmetagenome_2_FD_92532 | JGI IMG/M metagenome (GOLD analysis project Ga0126339, IMG submission 92532) | Coral microbial communities from Petempiche,Puerto Morelos, Mexico - Orbicella T R C metagenome | ecosystem: Host-associated > Invertebrates > Cnidaria > Coral | place: Petempiche,Puerto... | reverse complement strand
GCCACTTTTATTAGAATTCGGATCAAGCGGCTGGTTTTTGTCAAGAAGCCGCTTGAGAATTGACCCTTGAGGACTTTGCGAAATTTCTAGGAATTGTCGAATCATTGACAAAACAATGACAAAAATATAATCAGGGTGTGGAGGGTGGGGCATGAAGTGGTCATCTTGCGACATGAGGATGTCACAAGAACGTCTGATGTTACATTTCGACTGGTGTGCATTTTTTTGTGGTAAACAAATTATTTCATCAAGTAAGCAAACTTTTTTCCCCTGGTACTTTCCCTTTCACGAGAACTTTATGGGAGCGACAAACTTGAAAAGTCAAACATTGAAAATTAAAAGGTAACAAGGGATTTAAAGATGAATTCTCTCAAGCTGCGTGCTGTAGATGCTTTCTTAGATATGTTTGTGAGAATTTCGAATGCATGTAAACAAAAATATATAATATAATAGAGTACTTTCCCTGCTTCATTTGTTCCTTTTTGCTAAGAAGCGTCCCCCTTCCCGTCCTGTCCCCCGTTAGTTACGTCTTATGAACACTTTTCTGAGAAATCCAGATGGGTTTTGTAAACAATGTAATACCGCCACGCGTGGAATTTCAATTATATTAGCTGCAAGGATGTTTTTCAAGTTGAAACTTACGTTCTTCCTCCTTCTCACACCCACTCCGCTCCTTCTTTCCCTTGGCGATGCTTTCCAAGCTGTAGATCTTGAACCTCCTGGGCCCTTGAGACGAGCTTCCATTGCGCACCTCTTTGAAATCGCGAAGAGCATTCAACGTGCATCTAAAGTTCGTTTTCCATTTTCTGGGATCTTGTGTATCTCTGGACGGTTCGTACTTTCCGGAGTAAATAGCCCACTGGCGAAATATTTCAACATCGTTTATATTCCATCTTTGGTGAGATCCGTGTACCCAGGGTATTGTGAATAGTCCTCGTTCTCGATCAATCCACTGCACTCCTTCGATTTCCTTGCTGTTAAGTCTATCGATCAACCAGTCCCTGAATCGCAATCGTTTCTTTCCCAAAGGTTTACTGTAATCATGCATGGTGCTTCTTTACCTCTACGCTGCGTGGAAAGCCGGCCAGACAACTGAAAAATGAAATCTTTGAAATTAACCAAGTCTTGATATTCTGAGAATCACTGATGATATCGGATCCAACCGGAAGTTCCTACGCTTTTTTCCTCAACTGACTGAATTGAAAATTCGGCTTATTGAAGGAAGCTTAATCGCACATAAGACCCTTTGCCGCGCTCGGTGCAACAGGCTGTGTGTTATAAGGTCTACACGCGATATATTATATCGATATACATCTACTTTATGGGATTAGGGAAAAGTCCCTTTCTTTATAATAAAAGGGGTTTTTCCCGTCTCTGTTTGTCAACAGTTAGTCTGCCATTTAAATTATTCATGTGCAGTAAAGTAAAGTAAAGTAAAGTAAACTAAATATCTTTATCCGAATCCCCACAATTTTTATTTTGCTTTACATATACTATTTAACAGTAAACCCCGATTCAAAATTTGTGACCATACTGATATTTTTCGACTTCAAGTGCAGTTGTTTACGTGAGTAATATTACATTCGTTATGCATAATTAATTAACATTTTAAGAACAAGTTTATTCAGGGCACGAAAACAAAACATATTTAACTCTAGAATAAGATTTTTTTTTTATATACAATGCAAGGAAGGATTTCGATATTTTTCTGTCTGCAAGCCATAAATTTTGTGAATAGAAAATTTTAATGCCCTAAATTTCAGGTCTCTGCATTTCATTGAGACATAAATCAGCACTGTAAAAGATTTCAGTCTCAAATCACCAAAATAGTTTTCCCGTTATTTGTTGTCTCGAAAATTGTTCTCCACAAACGCTCGACTTCCCGCCTTCTTCTATTTTTGTCGAGTGTAAAGCGCCTTAATTTAGTCGACGAGTAAATGTTGACTTTCGATGTACAAATTTGAATATCCTTGCCTAAAAATGCAAATGAATTATCACAGCAGCGACTGCCTGACAGGTGGCGGAAAAGCACACTTAATCCGGGGAATCCCCTAGATTTGTATACATTTACGTATAGGTCGATAAAAAGTTTAGTAAAGCGACTTTATTGCTCGTGTTCGAGGTTTTACATCTTAAATGTGATGCAGGCTTGATCTACATGAATGATTTTGAACAATGTTTATATATTTACTCACTTTGACGCGCTGACGTGATTTTAGTTATATTGACCTTTTGTGGTCACAAAGCCTCCCACGCACCGCGACCTCATCCACTGACTCAAAAGTAAGAACCACACTGTACAGCATAACAAACAGTACCACATGAACGTACTCCTCCGTAGCTTTCATTTGAATGGTTACACACTGCGGCTTCATGCACTGACTCAGAAGTTAGAACCACCTTGCACGCCATAATAAACAGTACCACATGAAAGTACAGCTCAGTAGCTCTCATTTGAATGGTCACTCACTGGGTTTCATCCACTGACTCAGAAGTTAAACCCACCCTGTACAGCATAATAAGCAGTACCACATGAAAGTACAGCTCAGTAGCTCTCATTTGAATGGTCACTCACTGGGTTTCATCCACTGACTCAGAAGTTAAACCCACCCTGTACAGCATAATAAACAGTACTACATGAAAGTACAGCTCAGTAGCTTTCATTTGAATGGCCACGCACTGTGTTTTTATCCACTGACTCAGAAGTTAAACCCACCCTGTACAGCATAATAAACAGTACCACATGGAAGTACTGCTCAATAGCTTTCACTTGAATGGTCATATAGTAGGGTTTCAATTTGATTTAAAAGATAGACCACTGTTTCATGATTGGACTGAATTGAAGCTCGACATTAGCTGAGTACTAGTTTTTTCAACGATTGTAAGTAAATTGTATATTTGACTTGATGTAACTGTCGACACTTCTACGAAATTAAAGCTACGTCAGTCATGATGTAAATTAAAACAAAACCACTTTATTTCATAAGACTTATACTCCTTAAAATAGAGTTGATTACTTTATTCCTATTGTCACGTTTGAAAATTTGCACCGATAAAACTTCAACAAAACATGTCAGACTGATATCGAGGTTAAGAAGAAGCGATATCTTCTACGCTGATTCGGTCATCGCAACATCAACAAAACAGTGAACAGTTAAAATCATTTCTACGCTAACTTCTAAAGAAAAAATGACTTTTGTTACGCACACTTTTGACCCTACAGCATAAAAGCTTCTTAAAAAACTAACACGCACAAAATATATATTCGTTTTTTATATTTTTAAAAGTACTAACCACTCGTTTTAAAACAGGTTTTGTAAAAACGATTTATTTCTGTCAATATGCATAGCATGTATGGTTCTTTGATGGAAAATTAATTATGGATGCCCAGAGACGAGTTTTCAAATGATTTTTGCTTCTGAATGCCAATTCATTGGCATTCAGGAGTGTTGTTGATGTAAGATTACGTTTTGCGTCAAATTGTGAACAAAACCTGATTGCTAGTACTCTAGAGTGATCCCATAGATCAGTTTATTATGTTTTACCTTCCATCTTTACTTCCAGGAGTGACCAGATTCATAATGTGAGATAAAGTGTTAGTTTTATAATAGTAGTACCAAATAAAAGTACTGTTCAGCGGCTTTCATTTGAATGGTCACCCACTAGAGTTACATCTACAGACTTAAGAATTGGATCTACAGTTGTGCAGTATAATAAACAGTACTAAATGAATGTACTCCTCAATAACTTTCATTTGATTGGTTGAACACTAAGGTTTCATCCACAGACTTCATAGATCGACACATATTTACTGACCCTGGAAGAGGTAGGTGTAAGCCTACAACTTAAGCGAATGAACTCTACTAACAATGTTACATTACTTTTTCTTTCTTTACCACTATTTATCTTACATGATACAATAAAATTTGTGCAAAAGAAACACCACCTCCTGATAAGAGGAAGGTTAGCTATAGTTCTGGTCACGTGAAAACTCTACTCGTTTAAACGTCCAAAGAGGTACGTGCAGTTTGTAATTAAGGTGTCCTCTTAAGGCAGGTTAGGCAGACTTGAAGTCCAATAGTTCTTTGACCGAAGCTCATTGCATCGGTCTAAGACAGTGTGAAAATACGTTTCCTTCGATTGCTGAACTTGACTACACGTGTATAATTCTCTGTAAGAGTTCTTCACTGGGACGTCTTCAAACCTTGCAGAGTTTGTTATCATTTTTTCATGACCTGTTGATGACACTTAAAATCTCCCTAGTGGAGTCTGGAGTCAAGGGAAGGGAACTTGTGTACTCATTCCCATAATCAGATGAGCCTTCAGTCTTCAAAACCAGCCGTAGAGGGGGACGCTCTGTTGGAGGAGAAGCATCTTCCGAAAAATCTATAAAAGAGCAAAATGAATATGTTTTCTTGAGAAACAGGCTAGAACAGTCACCCCGTTTATATCACGGGTGCTCACTAGTTGCAGAAAATCCAGTTAACGCGTAACGGCTTTTACGTACGCATACAACAGCATACAAATGGCACTCATGATTTGTTTCAACCAGGAAAAGGGCATCACCCCAAAATTGGCGCAAAGCTTCCAAGCCCTTGCCAAAATATCCACATTTTGGGGCTAAATGAGAAGACCTTGAAGGCACCTTGGAGCACCTTGGAGGCGCATAACTTGAACCCAAAAAAATGGCGTGCAGTTTTTTGAAATCTGTTTACTCTTTATATTTTTATTGTAGCGTCATTCATCCCTAATGACTAGTAATTCGATATATATATATATATATATATGTGTCTGAATTTATGAAAACTGTGTCAAATTTGGGGCAAAACTTTCGCGCCTGCCTGCCGGCGATAGCGGTGCTTGAAAAGCCAGGGAGGCTTCCTTCAAGGAGGGTTGGGGAAGATAGCTGGGACCTGGCTACCAGCTGATACCAAGCGGGACCGCCACGCCCTTACCCCAGGGTGGTGGGGTGGGTCACAGAGAGAGGCATTTTCCCCAGTTAAAACTGCTCATTTTCTTTGCAGAACAGCCTTGGCCAGCAATGCCCTGCAGCCTTAGGGGCCGGCAGCCAGCCAACCAGACACAAGCAAGATGGGTGAGTAGGCTGTGTGTTGACAGAGTACCTGTGGTTGATTGAGTGAAAAAGCCTGTGTATTTTCTTGGAAAAGTGTCAGGGCGGTTGTGTTGAAATTAGCACGGTTTTCATAAATCCAGACATATATATGTTAATTATTTTACACGTACCTTCCTCATTTGATCCCTCCATGCCGTCCAAATCCTCAAGTGAGGAGCTACTCTGATCTGACATTTGATCTACCAGCTAGGGAGGAGAGGGAAACACACTTCGGTTATATCCAGGCAAATTGAAATTGGTAGCGGGAAGGGCATACAGGGGAAGAGTACGAATAACAGTTGACGTTTCATAAGTAGAGGCACGGTGGCCTCATAGTTGTTGCGCTCGCCTCCGTATCGAGTAGTCCCTGGCCGGGGACATTGCGTTGTATTTCTGGGCGAGACACTTTACTCTCCCAGGACCTCTCTCCACCCAGGTGTATAAATGGGCATCGGCAAATTAAATGCTGGAGGGTAACCCTGCAATGGACTACCATCCAATCCTGGGAGGAGTAGAAATACCCGTACTCGCTTCATGCTACTGAACCCGCGGACACAAGCACCGGCCTGATGGAACACTTGGCTCGTATGCAGACTTCACACTTATTTTTTATTGGTATAGCGTATAGGAGGCCAGTTCAAACACGTCAAAAAGGGCATAAAATTACTCAGTGACAGAGTCTCCGAAAATCACACTAATACATGCAGACTATAAAACAGCAACAATAACATCAATAAACCAGAGCATTAACTTACATCGATGATTTCTTGATCGCTGGGTACCTCATCTTCTGCAAAATTCATTTCAAAGCAGGATAAGTATATGGTTAAAGATCCTAACGTTTCAAAGAACAAGACTTGCAGTTCAAAGAACCTCTAAGGCAAGCTTAATCAGTATCTCACCTTCTTTCACGATGACCTTGGCACCTGCTGGGGAACTCTGAAAAATACATTTAAAAACCATCTCACATTTATATGATATACCTTGCGACCATTTCCAAGTAAAACACACAGTTTTCATGAGTGTTTCGTATTTGAACCGAAATGCCTTGATTTTTGTCATTTTGTGATTTCAAACTCCTTTTAGAATTAAATATTGTCTTATCAGCTAACTAGTCTTCACAGAGGAAACACGTCCTTTCCAGGAACAATTAGAATGCCAGGTAGCCGAGAAAAACTATTTAGCATTAGAAAACTCTCCCACTCAGTCCTTCAGTAGTACAAGTAAATGTACAGCTCTGGTGCTTTTTGACAAGAGAACCCTGGAAACGATTTTAGGCATTTCACGTGACTTCAGTCAGTAAATACCCATTTTTTTCACTAGATGTTTGACGATTTTTTAACGAATCATTTTTAATAAGTACAATACCTCTTCTAAGTCAACAAGTTCCCGAGAACATGATGCCATCATGTTATCGCCTGGAGACAAAGGTTCTTGCTTAATTCCTGGTTGAGTCATAACTCCAATGTCTGAGAAAAATACGAGACAAGAAGACGCTTCATTAGTATTTTAACTACTTTGATTCCATTTCAAACTTCTAAAATTCCACTTACTGGCTAGGTACTCAGTACAATAGACAATTAAAGGCTTAGTGCATGACATACCTTTCATCTCGGGTCTTGGGTCGAACCACGTATTCATGTAGTCATGATCAAGCAGATGTGGCCAGGCGTGGAATGTTGGCCAGAATCCAAAGCCACTGAATGGTGGTTTACTACCCGGCAGGGGGTAGTATGGAGCCTTTCTAGGCTGTTCCTAAACAACGAGAAAAAGATTAGCGCCTCTGCTAGGCTGCTACAGGAAGTCTGAACCGCCAACTTCTTTTCATTACCTAAAGGACTGTTGTTGCGAACAAGGCGTACGCCTCACTTCTTTATTGAATCTTTTCACATAGCAGAACGAGAGACCTGACTACACTTGATCAACGCCTTTTAACAAAGCGTGAAATTTCGTTTGCGGTGAAGCGATGAAACTTTCCGCTGATTCTTGTACCTACTCGCTAATTTCGTGTTGTGACAGAAAAGTAGAGAGTGCAAGGTGGCATTCAAAGAAGAAATAACAAAAAAAGTTAACAAAAACAAGTGTTCTTTAATAGGTGGACGATTTCTAAGAACGACATGGTATGTGCCGCAATAGCTATATATATACTGACTGCCAGCTTTGATTGACAGCTATGATTGATAGGAATGGATCAAACTTACATAGATCGAAAGCTCTAGATTGTGCTTATTGTTCCTATAACAACCAAGAGAGGTTTCCAGTCGCGAAAAATTAGCCCAAATATCGATCCATTGCTAGTTTTAATCTTTGTTTCTCCTTCGTAAGAAGCGATCTTCCTCCTGTCATTGTTCTGACCTCGGTTAAGGAAACTAAGTATCCTTTCGATTGATAACGAAATAGTTTCGAATGTTGCAAAACTGGCAGCTTGACAGTCTTGACTGACACGTGTCTGTTGACTCAACACCTAAAAGAAACTGAAACGGTCTGAAACACGACTTACGCTATAAGCATTGTGGTTGCATTTTCGCATTGCTAAGACTGACACAAACAAACCTCGGCTAAAGGAAGCGAAACTAGTTTTGCGTTCGAACCCCGAAACGTCAAGCTTTCGTTTTCTTCTTTCAGTTTTACCCACCTTTGTCTTGAACAGTGATCTTCAGCAAACATTTAATCCAATTCTTTTAGCACTCGTTCAAGAAATCTTCGGTTAAATTAGAAGTCAAAAGCAATTTCTCATTGCCAAACTGTGAACAGATTCAAGAGTCTGCTTTGACTCCTTCAGAGGCAAATTCGGTACCCCCAATGGTAAAGTTTCTTGGAAATCAATCCGTAAAATTGAACGGAAGTTGCCGCAGGTTGTTTACTCGGGCAAAACTGACAATTCCTTGAGAGATAATCATTGCTCTTTTAGTTTGTTGAGTAAAACTTACTCAGATTTAGTTACCTTAGAGAACGCTTGCCTGGAAGTTCGGTTGTTTCGACCCAAATTCACTGAACGTTTTACGATCTTTCGGACATATACTGTACTTTTTTCGATTTGCCTAAATAGGATTTTCTTCCTTCATTATTTTTGGTCGCCCCATCAGTAAAGATTCAACGATTATTATCGATAGTTTTACATATACACTTGTTAGAAAGGTTCATAAAACCTCGGATATATCAGGCAAAAATTAACATGATACGAAATGGTAATGCGGCTCAGGTATTTCACTATCTCGGGCGCCCAATTCACAGCTTTCCGAGTATACAATACATACAAAAGCTACTGTAAATTTAATTTTAATATGCAGTCTCTTGAATTTCTTCGTTTGTCGCCACTTTGTTTTAAGAGTGGTATCACCTACCCCTGGAGTTGCTCTCTTCAATCTCGCTGGCTCTGGTTCCCTCCTCGCTCTTTTCGCAGCTGTGTGATCTCTGGATGGTGGCGTTACGTTTGTGTTGGTAACCGCACTGGTAGAGGCGCTTGCTGCAAATTAAAGAGCAGCAAATTACTGATAGAAAGATATCAGAAATTTTCCAAACTCTTTTGCGCAACCCACAGATGCTTCGCAATCCATGTGCAACATTCATAGCCAAAACCCGACTCAACCCAGATTGTGGAAAAGTTAGAAGATTGAGAACATCTACGAAATAAAACAAGGAGACAACATGTCCATTCACTTTCACATTCGTGTGTTGTTCAACTCTATTCCATCACCGGATCCATGATTAGTACTCGATATGTAACCTGATCCCTCCTTAAGCCCTCGTTTGAATTTTTTCTTTTACTTTAACTCATTCGCCATTCTACCCTTTACAATGTTAAAAAGAAGTATGAAAGTAACTTTCAGGCCAGACTACACATAAATTCAAACATAACACTGTCCATATAACACTCAATGCTTCAAGCAGCCGTGAGTAAGGCAAAGCCCTCGTAGATGTGATGTGCTTTACGGATGTTCAGCGAGGCTGATATACATGCATGTTCACTTGAATTTTATCCTAAATAGAGACAACTAATTCCTAGGTCCGACAAAGGAAGTGGTCAAAGAATACTCAGAGGGTCCCGTTTCGTTTGTTAGTGTATTCTGGTCGTTCCAGCTTCACGCTTGCTTGACAAGCTAAGGTAGCGCTCCTATAGTCAACAATTCATGACAAGTGGTGAACTCTAAACATAATTTGCCGACAAATGATAAAGGACTGCTCGTGTTATATTCCGGCATGGACAATGGGGTGTCTGGTTTTCCGGTCTTTTTCTGCAAATTTCATTCGCACTTGAAGCAGGTCATAAGCCTTTGTAATCTAGTCTGAAATACCCAATTCCGCATTACAAGAGCTATTCCCGATATCATGATTCCATAATCATTTGATAAACAGGAACAGTTCAAAGCATTTAGCGTACCGCGCCAAAAAAAAATTATTACCATGGAAGTCTCACCGTCAGCACATTAGTAAAATCATTGGAATCACCTAAAGTGGAGCTGCATACACTTAAAGTAGTTCAACTTAATATATTTTTCCGCATTCTCCGACTTCAAATGGAGGTCGCAGTATAGCGAAATGATTCTTCCCTCGTGTTCCTTAGAACTCGAGGCAAAATTTTTGTAAAGGTATCTCAAACGGAATTTCTGTAATGAAATCTCGAAAATATTTGAACTGCTTTTGCTTAAAGTAAAACGATGCGACTTGTCTTCGAAGATTCAACTGTGGGGTTTGATACGGACTTCTTACACTTGCACTCCACCTCTCTCAAAGCAAGATCGATCTCCTTATAACATACAGATATGACTACTTTTAAGCTTCTGGAAGAGAGAATGTGGATATTTGTAACGCGTTTCTCTTTGGACTAGTGCAGAATGTGGTTTTACTTGAAAACCTGTCTGTCTGGTGTTTAAGTTGAGCCATCATGATGACCTTATATTAGTGGCCCTCTGTGCATTGTATCTATATTATTTTTACAATATGTGTTTGAGAGCAGCTAGGGCAAAGCATCTCATATTTATTCTCAATTTTCACAGGAAACTTATTAGTCGATGCATTTTTTACCCGCCATTTCTTGGTAAGCTCAAAGAACAACAAATGCCGAATAAATAAGTCATTGACCACCTGACGCCAAACCGGATCGAATCCCGGTATTGCATGCTGATATCGAAAGAGTCTTCAAGACTTTCGAACCTTTCGGTTTCAAATTAAATTCTCATCACGGCCTATTTGCATCGTCAAACTATGCACGAAAATTGTCTCCAAAGGACGGTCTGTTCGTCAAACTGTGACGCTTTCCGAGAATATTCCCACACCAAACAAAAAAAACTTCCCTAAACTAGACAAAAGCCCCTTTTTCTTCAGCTTTCAGCATACTGTGCTAAAACTGCCGAACATTACTCGTTGAAATTTAGAGTCAGAATGTTTGCTAAAACCTGATTTCATCAGAAACCGAAGTCTGTAGCTCTCTCGTGTTTGCTGAACTGGTCCGCGGGTTAACTGTGCTTGATCAGTTTTTTTAGGGCGTCACCGATGACGCCCTGATCAAGTTTTTTTTTTCGCGGAATCGATATAACGAGGATGTTCACAAACTCCGAATAAACTAACGATGATAAAACTCCCTTGATCTTAACACTTTAGCAAAATTCCCCCCTTCAAATTATTACGGTTTCGTTTAAACGACTTCACCAGTGCTTTAACGATATGCAAATTACGTAATTCGAAGCTTTTTCTCGGAAATGCTATCGTAAACGGGTTTTTGCCTATTTCTGGGAATTGGCCATGCTTTGTTGACTTCGATTTATTCTTTTCGCAGCGTTCTCACAAAAATAAGCCTCGAATCCTTGCTAAGATTAAACTCATGATTGTAGCATGTTGTAATTTAGTCGTTCTGAGAACTTCCGCTAAGGATAAACACTAAAATTGGCCGGAAATTTGTCGAGAAGTCGGTTTACAGGTCACGGGTTCCAGATCTGCACAAGAGCGCGCACAAATTCTATTGACGTTTTTGTTTTCGACAACGATTTCCTTCGGTTTAAACACACAATCTCTAAAATGAAACATTTGTCTCATAGAACTGCCACAACATCCGTGAATAAACAGGTTAAAATTTTGATTCGGTAAGCACTCTTCGCCTTCTTATTGATTCGTGTGCACATATTGAGCCGTCAAGGCCGCCGTTGTCTAGCCTCAAAACCACGCAATATACTTACATTTGCTTTGCCGTTTATTGTGGCCGTCTTTCTTCACCGATTTCCTGACTATCTGATAGACTTTATAAGCATCTTGGCCCCGCGCAATGCCCTGGTTTGGAAGTTCAATGATATCCGGAAGAGCGTTGAGAGCACATCGAAAATTCGCTTTCCATCTTCGCGGATCGGGGCGGTCGTAACCTTTCCTGTACCGTCCACTGTGGATTGCCCAGCCTTCGAAAACACAGGCGTCCTTAGGAAACGACCAGCACTGTCTCGAAGCATGCTTCCAGGAGACTTTAAAGATGCCTTTGTCACGGTCCTCCCACTCAAGACCCGGTAGCCTGCCGCCGTCTGCTTCTTTCTCGATCCACGCTCGAAGACGAAGTCTCTCCGCGGGCATTGCGAAATATTTCTTAAACAGTAGCCTGCGTGAGTAACTCCTAGAAGAGTATTATAATCTTCGTTTCAAAGTCCGAGGGCGTTTCGATCCGTTCGCTTCAGTGTCTGAGCTCTAATGCTACAAAGTTCTGGGGAATAAGCGTTTTATATTTTTAGAATTCACATGATGCGCGGGGAGTCCCCTCAACTTTCCAAGAAATGACGTCATTTGTTTTTCAGCCAATCACTATGTCACATGCTCGCTCTATTTACAGCAGTTGACGACTCGTCTGTCTCGAATAAAGCAAGGAAATATTCCTTAATAAAACAATTAAATAGGTAAACTATAACGAAAGAAATTGTACATTAAAATATTTTGTTCTTTCTGTCGGGCGTAATGTCCAAGTTAATAAAATCAACATAAATTTCTGGCAAGAAAATCAATTTGAATTGATTTCATTTTTTGGATGAGTGAATGGCTCAAAAAGCGAAAGAACTGAACAGGAAATCACCGGCCTGGTTTAAGAAACGAAAGAAAGGATTTGCGAAACCTAGAAGAGAGATGCAACCGAAAGATTTCCATTTCGGTATGAGGTGTTTGTACATGAGCATCTTCGTGCACATAGGGCTGTAATGAGGTGCCTTATGCGTTTTTAATTTGTGAAAACTGACTTGAGTCACAAACTTAATCCAGCTACGGAATCAAAGCTCTGACTGTATCAGTCTGAAAGTAAGACGAAGACATCAAGTAACTTGCAAGATGAGGTTCTCATTTTTTTCCGGCGTCATAGTTATGATATGCTAATATATTCATGTGTCATCTGCCCGATGCAGGACAGAAGTAAAGGGATTAAAAAGGCTTGCGTGAGAGATATCTCATATATAGAGCATAATGAAAGGAGAAATTAAGAAAGAAAAGATTATAAGTTGTTTCGAAAGGTCCTCAAAGTATACATCAAGAAATTGTGAGCTTGCATGACATCCAAACATTTGCAAATAAATCGACAGGCCGCGAATTCACCAAAGCGGAACGGGATGTTTCTGAGGTAAAAGTTTCAATTACACCCAAAGAGCAAAAGAAAATCCCGTTTCGACTGAAGCAGTACGTTTTCACAGCTGGCAAACATTCTGTTTTTCACTATTCTTCAGCTTTCGACCATTTAAATACTAGAAAATTTGATTGCCGAGGCTTTTAAAATATTCCACGTGGGTAATTTAACTTCGACTTCCGGAGCAAGACCCGTGATAGAAGGGTATTATATTCTGTTTTCAAAGTTTACACGCTTTTTTCTTTTTTCTTTTAATCATTAATGCAGGCGCTGGCTGATGCCCCCTCGTTACTCCTTCCTGCAATGAGCTAAGCTAACTTCTAAGCAAAAGTTAAGAGTTCTCGTTAAGTTTCAAGTCTCTGTTGTTTACGCCAGTTATATCACATGACTAGGTGCGTAATGTCAGTGAGATCAAAAGTAATTCAAGTGATTTCTTTCATGAAGTCTCAAAGAATTCGGTCACACCTTTGGGACACGCCAATGTTATTTCAATCAAAATAGCTATAGTCGCAACTTCCGTGGGAAAATTTGGTTTATATTTTGTCCAGCACTGAGAACGCATGCAGAATATGTATCAAGAAATTGAAAGAAGAATGTGCATCGTAAATATAAACGAAAGAGTTCGCCAATCGGAAATCGTCTAATTAAATGAATTAATCAAATTCTCACGACTGTGGCAGCAGAACTTATGGAAACCGGTAATGAGAATTCCTATGTTAAGTTAAATAAACCGTTCGCAAGATCTCTTGTTTTCACCTCTCTCCTCAATGTCGAATTGTTGCAACACTTGAGCGAAATAAATTTCGTAAGAATTTAGCCATCAGACAAAAATCAATGCGCCGAGCTTGAATAGAGTAATAGACAAAATAGGGATAAATCCCGGGCAATTGGGATGAGTGATTAATTGTTTCATAAACTTCCGCGTGTTAAAACGTCCTGTGCCAGAGGCTAACTGAAATGTGCTTAATATTTGAAATAGCAATCCTACTTATTAGCAACTGGATTTTGATCCGACCCTTTTAGGAAATGGTTAATTAACTCACCGGGCATTCTGTAAGCTGTTTTTTATTAGCTAGTTCATTATTTACTTGCTCTCGTGCACTGGTATAGACCGCTCTATTTCGATGTATCGATACATCAGTGCCAAATCAGTGAGACTGATCAAAATGAAATCAAATCAAAGCAACTGATGATGTTAAACGCTTCAAAATGTCGATATAGTCGAAAACATATTAGTCTTTGAGCCGAAAAAAATAACTAAATCTGAAGAAAATGATTCATTTCTTTCAGTTTGAAAGCAGCTTTTGCGTATATCACTTTTATGTCAGTTCTATTTTAATATACAATGGAGAATTAAGCCATTGTTTTGCTGCGAATCTCAAGGGGACAAGTATGGGAGCTGCATAAACTCGACAAATGCTGCAGTGTTTGGAATGTACACGTCGTTAAAAATCTGATTTCTAAACTATTTTCGGCTTGCAAACTTAGAAATCTACCACTTAATTTGAGCGATGAAGTTAAGATAGACATGTGCAGTCCCATTTTCAGATGTACCTGAAAACATCCCCGTGGAGTTTTGATTTTAACCGTGAAGGAAAATTAATGCATAGAAACTGAAAACATGACGAGAGGCTTCTCAGCACGTCTACATCAATGGACCTCACAAAAATCATTAAACAACCAATAACCAAACACACTCTTTATTTTAATTAGCTCCGGTGGCGATAAAACGGGAATCATTGTGTGCTGTGATTACTTTGCTAAGGCTGAAACCCGGGGAGGGGGTAGGGGCACCCCTTTATATGGGCTATATGTATGTGCAGCCCCAAAGGGCACGGTTTTTGAACGGTTTTGATCTGAAAAATGGGTATAGATTTTGTCTATTTTGGTCTAGAAAAGGGTACGCTTTTCACTCTGGTTTTGCTTTGGGTATTTTGTTTACAAAGAATTTACGCCTCAACATTGGCAAATTTGTAGCCCTTCTCGAATCTACGCAACTGGAAGCCAATTCTGGTTAGCTGCGGTCATGCACTCGAGTAGGGGGGTGAATAGGGGTATGCAAATTCGCCGATCCGTGCCTTTTTTTCGCCAAATCCGTCGATCCGCCAATATTTTTGTTCAAATCCGAAACCACAAGCAATCCGGAAACAGAAGTATAAAAGTTCAAAAGGTAAACTGGTAAATGTGAATGCCATTGTTAATTTCGCACGGATAATAAAAAAGACGACACACCTGAGTTTAAATGAACTTCGTTCGAAAAAGAAATAATTTGGATAAACTCATTAACTTACCGACCAAGGTTGAAGAAAGATCTATAATCCAAATTTCGTTTAGGACCCAAGATCCGAAATCAAGACAGGCACAATCCGGAATCCGCGCCAAAATTTACAGCTGATCCACAATCCACTGTGTTTTCGAAATCCGCGAATCCGCTTGATTTTACCACAAAAATCCACAAGCAGTGCATTTTTTAAGGCCAGATCCGTCGATCCGAAAACCTATTCACCACCACCCTCCTCAAGCCCTGGGCTAATTTTAGAGGTCTGAAGTGAGGTAGCAATTTTTCGCGCAGGTCTGAAATAGGGTATGGAAAATCACAGATTTTGGCTTAGAACAGGGTGCAGGTTTCAAGAGTCGGGCTGCTCATCCCCACCAAAAACTTTGGGAAGTAGCCCCACCTCCCCCATCCCCCCGGTTCTGAAACCACCGCGTATTTCTGAAAGAACAAAAAAATCTTCATCGTTTGTTTCATTGGTTACCCCTGTGAAAGGGAAAAAGAATAACAGAAAATAACTTCGGTAACGAAGATAAAATGGTCCATCACAGCTAATTGAGAGCCTTTAAAATGGGAACAAATATGTCGTGCCAACTTCTCAGTCCGCATGTTTTGGTAACTTCTGTACTCCAGCTTGTAACGGGTTTTATAAAAATCATGTCTTCCGGTTCAAAGTTCTAGAAGCTGGAAAGCACACAGGAACACGACTGAGTAACTGGTGATGAAAAGCGGAACAAGCAGTAACGATTTGATCAAGCCTTGAGCTGAATACGGCGTGTGACAACTCTCGCATCCTGGTTCGGTCGAAGGAATTGGAGTTGTTCCAACCTTAATTCATTAAATTTAGTTTTCGTCTGTGAATCGCACAGAAAAAAGTAAACAATCAAACAAAACGAAATAAGCTGCTTCGTTTCTGAGAGTATGAGAGGAGCAACTAAAAGGTTTTGGATCGAATCTTTTGATTTTCAATGGACACTCCCATTTAATTTATCAACTAAACGGACAAGCCTTCATTTGCCTTCAGCTTCAAATTGGGTGTTCGAGGCGATAAAAATGCAAGTAGATTCAAAGAATCATATGTTAATTTTGGTACTTAAGATCCTTGACAAGCCATCTTCTAGTTACTTAACGGGAAGATTAGCTTTATTGAATCCATTGCTGTTTTATTTCGGTTGAGTGGAGCCAAATTATGCGAGCAGATATCCGCTAAAAGACTTACAAGTAAAAGTTTGAAGTTTTGTTAAAAGTGAAAATCTCCGTGGGAAGTGTTCTGGTGGTCTGATCTTAAATTAAAGGACGCGGGAATATTTTTCATGTCACAGCACTTAACCTGTACTATATTTATAACGATATTCGTCCGGTCTCGATTTATACCATACATGGTTGCTCTGTTTAATTTCCTACTTTTCTGCAATGAACTCGTTAACTGGCTTAACTGTTAACGTTATCTCGTTGTCTTTTGAATTGTGCGCAAACCGATGCGAGGAGGTCTTTCGGTTGAAGCTAGCTCTAGACTGTGGGTGTGGCGAATATCACACTTTACCAACTAAAGGGATTAAATCAATCTTCAACAATAGTGATTCAATAAACTGAACAGTAATTACTACCTTATATAGTGAAAACCTTACGACTTCCCTATCAGACCAG
>Ga0126339_10001307_pt1:0-15000 | contig 16619 bp, 5 predicted proteins | sample OrbTmetagenome_2_FD_92532 | JGI IMG/M metagenome (GOLD analysis project Ga0126339, IMG submission 92532) | Coral microbial communities from Petempiche,Puerto Morelos, Mexico - Orbicella T R C metagenome | ecosystem: Host-associated > Invertebrates > Cnidaria > Coral | place... | reverse complement strand
AATAAGTGGCCGGGTATTCTGGAGTTAAAACTTGTTTGTTAATAGAAGCTTTTATAATATCGGAAACTACAAAGCGTCTGTACGCTTAAACCTAACGAAGCACGTATCTCCAAGATTAGCGTGGACTTGTTCCTCATGACAAAAAAAATCAAATCAAATAAGCTGAACATGTAAGCTTAACTTCATTGCTGTAGACTAAGCTTGCTTTGCTATGCAGCGATGAGATATCGTAAGAAATAAAGCTCTAGTTTGATTTTTCGTTAGCTGAAGTAAAATAAGCTGGAAGCTGTAAGTTTAAAAAGGTCATCAAAAATGCCTTAACTTATTTTATGATTGTTAGAGCAAAACGAACGGTACTGCACAACGAATCACTGTTAAAATTGTCAAAAGACAAGTCACTGTTTTGGTTGTATGGTTAAGTTTAGTTTTAATGTTTAAGAAATTCCACCAACATTTCGGAATATGTTCTGGTAAGTTCTCTGTTTGGCAAGTGTCCGTGCTGTTTACGTTCATTCGTTCTCAAAGCGGTCGTTCATGTCAGAGATATCATTATGATGTCTGCGCCTCGAGGCTGTCGTTAACCGAGTCACCGCAAGTAGGGGAAAATAGAAGGAAAAAAGAAACAAAACAAAGCAAAACAAAACAGTTCAACTGACTCTCAGAATTTCTGCTCGTAGTTTATGCGTAGTCTTATATTATTCGTGGAGGTCAAAGCCATTTTTAGCCATTTCTGCCATATTTGTCATTCTTGCCTACTCCGCTCGCTCCAAGTCAGTTCGCTCCAACCAAAGATCGCTCAACACTGGCCGAGTTCACTACCTCGGCTTACCGAGTTTGGCTTGGGAGTGGGTGAAAGAACGAGGAATATTATACACGCGCGTTGGGGCGAACTGACATGCAGCGATCTAACCATGGAGCGAAGTGATCGGATACCTTCCCTTCACAGTCGATTTGAATTCAGTCTTCTTACTTTAATTACTCGGTTTAATTTCTACGCGTACGTGCATTAAGCTAAAGGGAAGTACGTGCATGCATTCATATTCTATTGCTTATTACTGAATAGAAAAGCAGTTACTCTGTTGTTGAAAGAACTACATATAAGCTTAGTGTTGAAAATTATATCAATGGATGAATGTACTTACATGGAATTTTGTCTCATAATTTGTTGATCGCGTCGTCATCATCTTTTACGGTCAGTTTTATTTCCATTTTCGTCGATGATTTTCGACATCAAATGTTTCTAGGAGGTGGTAGGTTGCCTCATGGATTAGTTAAAATTCTGTAAATACAGTAATCCTTTAGTATGGATAGCGAACAAGTCCCCTTTTCCGTCTCCTTTGGTAATTGTTGAATAAGTTGCATTGTGTTTTCAGTTACGGATCCTGCATTGTGAATAAAATGTTACCCCAGTTCATCCTGGTAGCTAATTTGTCCAGTGAGGGCATCTCTGCCAAGATGATAGAGCCTTTCCCTGTTCTTCAACTCACTAACTTGGCCATAAGTTAGTGAGCCAGAGACCTTCCCTTGTATAAAAGCGCCCTCTTATAGAAGTTTTTAACTGCGTCACAGTCCGGTGGAAAAAATCCCACGTGCATGTGATTGGTACACTTCGTATCACATGAGAATTGTAGAAGCCAATTGCGATGAAGTAAAACTTTGTTTTGATTTTACGCAAGGACTGACTAACATCATTATCATGCGTAGAGGATTAAGGTTCAAAATTGTGACTAGATAGTGTGCAATATAATACAGCACACACTGTATTGGTAACAAAGACTACCAGTTTTAACAAAAAGATTATCGGCAACAAATTAATTAAATAACCAACATCGAAACATCCCAGTCTGCAAATCAGTTGACTTTTGTTGATTTTATGCTGTACACAGAATCTATGTGTCAAGATGTTTCTGTTCAACTTCAGACAATGAAAATTACTAGATCATAAATGCTAATCATGCACCCAAGGATTGAAACACAGAATTATGATTAAGTTGGTGTAAAGTTGAGTTGACATTGTTCCAAACACATCAGCACGTCAGCCTTCATGTCATGTACAGTAGTAGCATGAAATGTAAATCAAGATTTACATGTGGGTACATTTCCAGATCTTTGTCGTCTGCAATTTCTCTATGTGTATACTTGTATATGCAGATGTGATTTGCTTCTGCCTTGTTGCCTGTATGCTGGGCATGTATGAATTGTTTAGTTTATTACCATCTTAGTATGGTCCATCTCTTTTCTTGCGAATGGCATGAAACCACCAGATAAGAACATTCTTCACCTTGGTAATAGTGTCATCGTGACACTGAAACATCAGTTTTACCATGTGTTTGTTTTTGATTGCCTTAGTAGCTACATTTAGTTGTAAAACTGCGGTGTGAGCAGAAAAAATAACTTATTTAATAACAAGCACTAGATCACGAGAGTGCGTCCTAGGTTTTCAAGGTCAATCTGCTTCCTGCTATCAACAGTGTCATTAAAATTGTCTAGCGCCAAGGAAATGAGCTATTTTGGAGTCTGCATATCTTATGACAACTGGGTCATGAAAACCAGTCAAGAGTTCAATCACTAACTTCTAAGAATAAACAGATACCGATACATGATATGTCACAAAGTTTAGATTCTTCTGGTACAGATCAATATGTAGACTGAGATTAGTAATTAAACTACATTGTAGTTTACCTTTAGATAGACAGTGATTGTTATGGTGACTTATCTAAAATATCAACCTCAAATCAATTGCAGCAAAGGTAGATGTAGCTGGCGGCAGGCAGGCAGGCAAGCAGGCTTTAAAAAATAGATCTGATGAACTATGGGACCAAATTGAAATGTCATTTCAGTGGACGTAGAAGCAATGGCAGATTAAGTTTGATCATAACCATCACAGTTTTAAAATTTTACGCAGAGCAATGTTTCACTCCAAAGTGACAAGTGCTTAAGCTTGCCTACATTCATTGTTTATGAAAACAAAGTAATTTGAATTTCTTTTGTGTGGGCTGTTTAACAAATGGTGCCTACTCAATTATTTGCTGCGTTTTCTGAGAAACAAAGTGCAAAACAATGCGCAAAAAACTTGGAGCAATGTTATTTTTAAAATTCAGTAACTGAGCTAAATTTGAGTATTTAAAATGAAACTGCATTAAAAAGTCACTTACATATAGCATGGTTTAGACCCTATGGACGGCATGAAGTTATGACTAAAAGGGTTCATTGACCCAAACCAAAGTTAGTAATGACAACATCAAGATTTTCATCACTGCCTGTTAACAATAATTGTAATGCTAGACTGGCTTTTTAAGTAAATATAAGCAGTGACTCAAAGTAAATAGCATGAAGTTGTATATTGTCCAGTGTTTTAGATCCATGAATGACAAGAAGTATTTTTTTTATTGTGATTGGGCATAACATTTTGGATTCAAAAGTGTACTTGACTGTGACATGGAATTCCAAATGTATGGATATACATGTATCTCCATGTTTGCTGATCCAACTTTTCTTAAGTACTAAATTCAGCTTTTGTTGTACTCAATTTTCCTGTCGTTTCCATTAAATCTGAGTTTATAGTAGGTTAAAAATTATTCAGTTCCTGCAAATGAATGAAGGCAAAGCATTGAGGTGGAAAGGAATTAAGAGTTACTTTTCCCTGTTTATGTTTCATAATTTATGGCCTTATGTGCCCAAGGGCACGAAGAGGATTGAGTGAGTGAGTGAGTGAGTGAGTGAGTGAGTGAGTGATGTTACATTTAGTTCTTCACAAAGGATCTCAGTTTTATAATAGAAATAACTGGTCAGAAGTGCATTGATATTCTAAGGATTGAAATACATGAAATTCCCATTTCCTCTCAAATATCTCAGCAAGACCCTGTCAAGTCTGCAAAGATTGTGTTTCTCTAGAAGCAATATTAACTCTTAAGACAATTGATGCTCCATGTTGTGATATTGTACCCTGTCAATTTCACCTCCAGTGGTGGTGTTTTGTCTGTGCAAAGATAAAGAGTCAATGTCTTGAAAGTGAACCATACATTAGTATGTTGGCTGAAGCTCAACATTTTTTAATGGAAACAGTGTATTGTACATGTATTGTGGTAAACAGGACAATTGAATGCAAGGCGAAGTGTGGTTCCAAACCAAACTAGATGAAATCAAGATTCTAGCCGGCCATATAAAATCTTAAAAGTAAAATTTTAATGGCTGGTTTGGGAGCTTTGCAGTTACACAGCATTATAACATAGATAGGACCATGCGCGAGCTCTGATTGATCAAAAACCCATGTTTTATCAGAGTATAAAACATAGAAAAGGCATGTTTTATTGTTTTGCACGTGTAAAATCTATATCATAAAGCAAATGGAGAAGCCTAAGCTGTGTATTACACTGTGATAAAACACTCCAGACATTTGAGAACACTCGAGAAATGTGCAGCTCGTGTTTTCTACATTTCCCTGGTGTTCTCAAATACCCGTCGTGTTTTATCACAGTGTAATACACGGCTTAGGCTTCTTTATTTGTTAAATAAATTAGAAGTACACATAGTAATCTATATACATTTGCATATATATATACTGACATAAAGGAGGTTTCAAGGGTTTGCAGATGTGTATTTTTTAACCCAACAAGTCTGTTCTCATTCCATTTATTTTGTGTATTTTAGAGAATACCAATCCGCTTCAATCCATGTTAAATACCTTTTGTAAGATCTGCAAGTGGATCTGTAATAACGTTTTGGAAGAAAGCAGCACTTCAATTTGTAAAACATATGTAGTTTGTGTGGGAAATTTTGCTCATTGTTCATTCTTTAAAACAAATTAGCAAGAAAAAACTTATTATATACTTTTAAGTAGGTACATGTTTCTTGTAAAGCAGGTTACATTATAATTATCATTATTAGGATATGTGAATCTATATAAAATTGTATGCAGTACTTTTGAATACAGACGATACCATAAAAATGAATGCATGCATGTCATCACTTTATTTTTTACCATATAGTACAGAAGTGTTTAGATGAGTTACAAGTTGGATAAAAACAATTTTCAAAGTTAACTTGAAAAATTTGGGAGACCAAATGTATATGCTATAAGGAGTCTGAAATAAAATGATTATTCAACAAATATTGAGCAGATAACAAGAATTTTCATGTGCTTGAAAATTTGTTTTGATTTGCTTGTATGCGTGGGTATTAAAAATTAAACAGCATGAGTAAAACAAACAGTAGATTTATTGTTTCACTTAAAATAGTGCTTTTATTTAAGGAGGTAGGTGATCCTAACTTCTTATCAAGACTGAGGAGGAATACATGTATATCAGTTACTGAACAAAGCATGGAAATTTTAGTGTGTTATGTAAATCTAATACAGGGCCTCTATTAAACTTGTGAGCAAAATGGTTTTAAGCAGTCAACTATCTGACCTTTCTATATTATTTTACCAGTACACTGTATATTCTAGGGGGTTGTGTCTTTTTTATTTCTAGGTGTTATTTTTCCTGTGTACTTTGGCACTCTCTGTGTTTTGCAGAGCAGGATTCAAAAACAAAATCATCCAAGAAAACAGTAGATACTTCCAAAGCAGATTAAAGATATCCTCTTTTATCTAGAAATGAACACACCTCCTAGCCAGCAGTAGAACAATGTTGGCTTAAATTTTGTCTTTTTGTTTGATTGATTTCAAAGCCACAGCTATAAGTGCATTTTTGGGGTGGTTTTGTTATTGCCCCAGTCAAATATATATTTTTTAATCGCACTGGAATTTGACCCTCATGTACAGTGTAAGTAATAAAAAGTATCTTATTAAAGTACATGTAGCAGGGCTTGAACTTAGCTAGCTTTTATTCCAGGAGCAACATTTGTAGGGTATGTTTTGCTGGCAAAACAAGTTTAAAAAGCCGCAAGCAAAATTTTTTCTAGCAGTTATTTTCTTTCCGCTTTAAATTTCTATCTAACATGTATTTATATGGGGTCCTTGAAAGACCATTTTGTCTTGGATAACATGTTGTTGCTTGTTATGTGTGTGAATTGAAAAAGGCTAACTGATTGCAATTTGTATTGATTCAGGAAGTGAAACTACATTTAAAAGTGCCATAATTTCAGAGAAGACCTGGCAGAGCATATGTTGATTTTAGGGTGACAAATTTTTTGCAGTCCAAAGCTACTGATAAGCAAGTATAGTTTTTGTTCATACATGTTGTCAAGGAATTGAGGCATAGAACCTGTGCTGTCACATTAACAAAATCCTAGTTTCTTGCGTAGAATGCACTGCCTGGGTAAGGGTTAGTGCAAAGAACACTGCTATGACTGCATACATGTATCTTTTGGAATTACCCATAGCTGAGGTCATGAAATGCTGTCTGCTGTAAACTTTCAAAGTACTGTGTGTTTTCCAAACTATTGTGTGTTTTCCAAGGTTCAAATAAAGAATGGAAATGTACATGCACTGCTTTTCCTTAGCAGTTTGCTTTTTTTTTCCTGCAATATGAAAGAGACCAAAAATATCATATTCAGCCAAAACTTTCCCTCGTTAGTGGCATTCAAACCAGTAATTTTGTGACAAAAGAAACTTTTCAATCATTGCTGCTGACTCCATGACACGTACTGAAACCTCAGTCTTTGAGGTGACTCGTTCGCTGATCAATGTAGGATAAAATCTTGGTCAAGTAACACTCTTTACCTTCATTACTTCTAGCTGAAATGCTTTTTGAACAGCTGTATTAATTAATGGGTTTCATTGTACGTAAATAAATTTGAAATGGTTTAATTTTTTGTTATCACCAAAGTTGGCCACAGAATAAGAATGTGCTCTTCCGTGACTCCATGTGACTATTTGATAATTAAATTACGGTAGTTCTTGTTTATTGATGGAATGAAAATGTGCATTTTGAATAAGACAAAATTGTTCCTCTTCTCTTTTTTCATCAGACATTTAACTTTATTCCATTTAGAAATAGAGAAATGCAGTATTGTGTAAACAAAATACACACAAAATGCACAGATTTTGAGCTTTGATGCAGATGAGCAAATCTTGGTTCTGAATGTAAATTTTTAAGGCCATTGTTTCCTAATGTGAAATTTTACTTGGCTTTGCAAAACTTTGCAATGAAAGTTATTAGTACACACGTATACCCGTTTTTTTTTTTCTTTTTCTTTTTCAACCGCGCAGCCATAAGAGATTTGGAGAAAAATTAAAGATTTGCCGAGGTAAACAAGAGCTTGCCAGAACTTGCAACTTTTAAGTCAGTGCTAGGGGAAAAAACACAACCGTTCTAAAATTAGCCATGGATAGTGTAAACCCTCTGATTGTGTGACTTGTGTGACTACTTCAAAGCACAAACAAATTAAATTTTGACTTTTCAGGAAAAAAGCTGTTTATTAAAAGCGTTATTAATAGCAGGACACTCGTTTCCTTTTATATCATTCATGGGCATATCCCGAGCGAACTTCCAGATTAAGACCATTACGTCTTCATAGATTTCACAAAGGCTAAGAGTGATGGTGCAATAAGTTATAACACAGTTTGTGTTGATCAAGTGATGTGTTTACAGTAATCAATGAATCATCAAGGACTGCTTTGGAATGTGCACTACATTGTGACTGTAGTATTAACAAAACAGTTAAATTTTAAAAGCACGGTTATAAGATCTAACAGATCTTCTTGTTTTTTTTTCATTTTGTCAGTGACCTGAGCCAAACTCCCTCTCGGCCAAATTTTGAGTCATGCAACATGTGATTTTATTCACCAAAAGCTGTTGAAACATTAATACATGGACAATTTTATGGATATTGATTTTTTTGTTCTGGGTAAAATATATTTTCTTTTGGTTTTATTGAAGCGTTGGATTCAAAGGGAATAATAAATACGCTAAAAATGGTATTTTGTCAGCCATGGGATGTGCTGCTGTTGTAGCTTTCACTTTCGCTACGTGACAAATAAGATCGTGTTTACTTTGCAAGTTTATTTTGCCAGAAGGGATGATCATTAATAATTTATTTGCAATTTTGCAAGTATTTTTTGTGGTTTTAGGCAAATGAAGTAAATTCTTTGGCTGTTTCACTTGTGTGACTACTTAGCTAGCGCTTTACTCATTGAAAAACCAATTAAATTTAATCATGACTTTTAAGTGTTATTATTGTAGCGTTTGTATAGTTCATGCCCATATACATATCCCGAAGAAAGTTCCAGATTTAGAACATTACGTCATCGGAGCTTTCACAATGGCTACGACTACGACTGATGGTGCAATAATACAGTTTGTGTTGATCAAGTAATGTGGTGTCTACAGTAATCAATGAATCATCAAGGACTGCTTTGGAATGTGCTCTGCAATGCAACTGTAGTACTAAGAAAACAGTTAAATTTTAAAAGCGCGGTTATAATAGATCTTCTTGTTGAAACTTTTTTTGGACTCGATACTGAGATACTCATTTGAAGTGGTTTTCTCTGTCAAAACCAAAGAAATTAGGGATCACTAGTCAGGAATGAGAACACTGCTGAGTTTTGAAATTTGTTTTTGGTTGCAGGTAAATGTAACAAGATATTATTATTTGTTAATGTCAAATGGTAACTTGACACTGTTGTTTTTCACGCATGAGTAGTTTCAATTAAAAGTGACGAATCAGTGACTCTTGTCCACATGGTCAGAATAAACAAACAAGCCAATTTAGCGGCATGTCCAGAAACTTTAACCTTCTATAAATGTTTGGACGCCTCTTTTTGTTAGTGTATCCAGTGGCATTTTAATATCTTGCATTAGTGGCAATTCTTTAAAACTTTTAATAGGGATTTGTGGTAGGTAAACTCATCAAATATTCCTGAAGACTTCATGGCGACAAGTTAACCGCAAATTAATCAAATTAGACTTTGAGGCAACACAGTGGTTCTTTCACTTTGAAGCAGATTCCTTGCGTGGTTCAAAAAGGCAAACTTACATCTCTCATAAAGTAAGAAAACTTTTTCTGTAACTTACATTTTTGCAATAGTCTGGTTGTTTCAAGTGTCAAGTTAGGTAATGCTGTTCACTTTCAATAATGTGTTCTCATTTAACTGGGTTTTGATAACAATATTAATATGAAGTGGTTTTGTGGAATATCAAACCGAAAAAAACTATCATCATTGCTGGCAGCATAATAAGACCATGCTATTGCATGACAGTGTTACAATTAAATTGGTTCTTGTTGTAAAATGAGCCAGAAACGTGATCCAGAATCAACACCAATCGGCTGTTTACCATTAGCTACAGTACTATTACAGACTCCATGATGGTTAGCTGTCTGGCTGGGAATAGTTCTAATAAACATAGCCACTGATCGACTGTTAAAACCATACCTTGATACTGTAAATGTAACTTAAGCTTGATATCACAGTTCCTAGGGTGAAACAATTTTTTTTTTTTCACTGTACGTTGTAACTAAACAAACTTGTTGGATTAACCTTATCGTAACTGTCAAGCATCTGCTCACTGCTATCTCCAAGAGATTAATTCACCAAAAAAATAACTCATGCATGCCTTGTGTGCCTATGTTTTAAGGTTGTGGATGTACATTCCTTTTCCTGCATGTATAATATACAGGAAGTATACATTGTGTAAAGCAAAGTGATTTTGACTCACCACAGAACAGTGAACTACATGTATTTTCTGAGTAAACAAACATTATTTATCAGAGAATTTTGTAATGTTAGTCACAAAAATAATGTAGACCCTTGTCCTCTAGACTCGTCATGTTCATGAACCCTTTATAAAATTGTAACTTTTACATCACGTTCCCTGATCTCATGGTAAATGTAAAACAGTTCATGTACACAAGCTTTTGTATTTACACTGTTTCATTAACCTACATGAATGAAAATTGCAGCTTCTTTATGCTGTCAAGGTATAAATTATACAGGCTGTATTACATAGGACCTGTGAAAAGAGTTTGTAGGGAAGACATTTCCTTATTACAACTTTTTTCTTGCCTACATGTACATATACAGCTGTAGTAAGAGCATTTATTTCAATTTTTTTTGCAGGTAAAAAAAAAATCATCTAAAGACATTTGAAAGTCTGATCATCATGATGAAGAAGAGCATCAGAGGAAGTACTTGCCTGGACCATCTTGAGAAGTTTAAAACTTTATTACCCCGTAAGGAGGTTTTGGAAGGAGCTCATAATACTCTAAAGCCAGCTAACATACTTCTTGTAACTGATGGCCTAGACATGTGTCAAGAGTACTTAAAATCCATACAGAGCTATGTTGACCATTGTATTCTGAAACCCTGGAATGATCGCCAAGACATGTTCATTACCTGTATTCTTACTTCTGAAAGTGATACTGTCAATGGGCTGGACATCCTCTCCGCTCTAAGTGCACTTGCTTATGAAACAGGTGACATGGTGTGTTTAGAAGAAATAGCAGACCAATATCAAGACCATGTTGGTGTTGGTTATCTGATGAGTAACCTTGGAGTGATGTTGAGTGAGAAGATGGAGTACAAGAAAAGTGAGACTTGCTTTTCTAGAGCCAAGAATTGCTTTGAATGTGAACATGATCATCTGGGAAATGCTGTTGCCTATTTGAACTTGGCAGCTCTCCACAAGCTCCTTGGAAATGATGAAAATGCCTGGTCTTGCTGTGACTCTGCAGCCTCCTTGTGCCATGATATCTCCATGAGATTGACAAGAGATGTTCATCTGCCATGGAAAGTCTTAAGAAGAGTTGCTGATTTATTTCAAGAATTTGGAAACTACAAGAGATGTCAAGATATTCTGCGTATTGGTGTGTTGTACGACATCAGTGGTGCTGATGAAGCCTCCACAATAACCTTGATGAAGAGGTTGATGGCTTTGCAGCTGAAAGAACAGAGTGGTGAGAAAATACAAGGTGAAGAACTTGAAGATGTTGCCTCCCAGTTGCTTGAGTTTTTGGATCAATTGTGCGCAGATAAAGGAGTCAAACAAGAGTTGCTAAATGCTGACCTTATTACAACAGCAATAATCTTGGCAAAGATGTACCGTGATACCAATCACCTTGAAGAAGCTTGTGTGTTGCTAGAGAAGTTGGAAGCCAAATACTTGATGGCGCATGGCAGAACCCATTATCTCTATGCCTCATTGCTGTATCAAGTTGGTAGGTTTAAACTTGCTGCTGGAAAGGCGGGTGAAGCTGAGACAATGCTGAGACAAGCACAAGAAATATTTGTCTATTACTTTGGTAAAGGTCACCATATGGTTGCATCATGCAAGAGTCTACTGGGTACATGTGCACTTCTAAAAGGCCACTCCAGAGATGCCTCCATTTTCCTCACTGAAGCTCTGACTGTATTCAAGAAAATTAACCCTCATCATCCAGATGTGGCAGAGATTCTTTTAAAGTTTGCTCGCCTCCACAGTGAAGAAGGAAATTTCCAGAATGCTGAAATGACCATGCAGGAAGCATTGGATATTTTCATTTCAGTTTGTGGTGAAGACTCTCCAAAGACAGCAAGTGCATACATTGAAGCAGCAGCCTTCTCGCTAAAGTTAAGAGAATCCAGAGCTTCAGCTGGAGACAAAGTGAAGAAAGCCATTGACATCTTTCTGAAGCTTGGGCTGCGACGTGACCATCCAGATGTCAAGATTTGCCATAGTTTACTTGGTGTCTTGCAGCTCAACATGGGAAGTGATGAAGCAGAGGAGCTATTTACTGAAGTGCAGCAGCAAGTTTCCTTCCAAGAGGAATCTTGTATGGCATTGAAAATCATTTCCCCTGAAAGTACCAACATGTTCTTACAAGTCAAGACCAGTGGTGGTGCAGAAAGATATTCCTGCTTTGGTGCTGCAGTAGTTTCTCTTGTCAATCTGGTTCACATGAAAGTAGGCAAGGAGAGGAGGGCCCATCTGAATACACTCCTTAGTTTTTTGCAAAGTCATGAAATAGAGATGCCCTTCTTTGTAGTTTTTGCTGGTCAAAATTACATATTTCATAAAGTGTGGTTGTCTGACAGATATGTGTACTGTGTTTTCACTGATCAAGATATGAACTCTGATTTTACTTCTTTGAAATCAGACACTCTCAAAGATCCTAATGTGTTCTTGTTATCATCACCAACTAGCCATGGAAAGAAGCCATGTTATCTCCTATTTTGGAAGACTCCTAAAGTGCTGGAAATGGGAGAACTAAGTCGTGTTTGCTCTGCCTTTCGTGAAAGTGTAAACGTGCTATTTTTGCAACCAAAGTTTAGAAAAGGTTACATAGATGGACAGGATTTCTATGTGGAACTGACGTTGCCAACAGAACCCTGTGCTATGACTTCACTGTTTGCTCAGATTGACTACCTTCCTCTTCTGGTGGAGCAGGAGCTATCAGTCCCACACAAAGATGGCGACATAGATCCTGCTCTCCATTCATCTTTGACCTCTGCTGTTAAGCCTTCAACCCATGTCTCATACTTTTTGTATAGATTTTCAAGTCAGCGCCAGGCTGAGTTTGTTTTTGATAATTTGATTTGCAGTTTAGGTCGGTCATTGGCAGTAGCCAAGGGGGAAGGTGTTGAAATTTCTAATGCTTCTGCTGTGCAGAATGGAGAATGTTTCTTTATTCTGGAGCCTAGTAATTCCTCTTTATCTCTTGTTGTGGAAGAAGAATCTGTCCTAGTGAAATGCTGGACTGTCAAAGAGTACGAGTCAAGTTGCATCTGTTCATCAGTGAAGAACACTTTAGAGAGTACAATGGACTCATTGTGTTGTGTTGTGAGGGTTACCTTTGAGCAGTCTTTGCAGTTGTTTTGTGATGATCATGATGTTGGCTGTAACTACATAAAAGAGTCAGTAAAGAAACCCTCTTGCTCTGGCCAATCATCAGATATATGTGGAGATGGAAGTAGCCAAGAACCTGAATGTGATCATCTGGGAGAAAAACCACCAGCAGACTCACTACAGAATGAGGTAACCTTTCATTTTGTAACCATAGTGAGATTCTTAGTGTTCAAGATCATATACCAGGTTCTCATTAAGATGACTTGACCTGACCTGGCAGGGTCTCTATCCACTAAGATGTGAACAGGCTCATGCAAAGTAACATTTAAACCTGTTCAACATGATGTTGCCTTGTAGCGATGCAACCTTACAGAAGGTGACATGTTACGGGGTGCTGCGCTAATGAAAGGTGTCAGAAAGTTACTGCAGCTTACAGTGTAAATGTATTTCATCCAATAAAGCAGTGCTTTTTTTTTAACAGGTGGAAGAAGACAACCTATTTACTGGCCAACCTGGTGACAAGATTAGCACTGAGATTTGTTTAGGCCTTCTGGAATGCCTCTTGACTAGCAGACATGTATCATCAGAGGTACAGCCCTCAGGCATTGGTGAAATGTCTTCTTTGACTCACTCAGCGTATTTGGATGATGAGAAGCAGCTTAACCATTGTAGGTTATCACCTGGCTCCATGTCATCACTGAATTCATTTCCTACCAGCCCATCTGATAAAGTGTGTGAGATGCCTGCGTTTTTACAGAACATGTCTCCAACTTTGAACAAAGCAGCAGGAGAACCATGTGATGAGAAAAAGGTTTCCACCAATGTTGATATGATAGGGAGTACACCCGCGGCTTGTGCAGTTCGCAATGAATTACCTTTCAATTTGCAAGAGAAGCTATCAAACCAATCTGTTGGAGACAACTCTGTCGGGGAATCTTCTGCAATGAGATCAAGTCATGAAGAAGGTGTATCTTCAGGAGAAAACAATCAGGATTCAGAAACAAGAGAGACTGTGCAGTTAGAAGATGGTAGTCAATTAAGTAAAGAGGAAATTTTAATTCTTAAGAGTGAGGTTGAATTTTGTCAGAATCAGTGCCATGAGCTCAGGCAACAATTGAGTCAGTTGAAGGAGCAGTTCCAACAATGTGAGGAAGAGAAACAACAGCTTGCATTAGAGTTGGGAACAAGATCATTCCTTGAGGATAAACAGAAGCGGAATGAGAAAGCTTTCGGGTCATCCAGGGCCCATGCCAATGAGCAGAGCAAGTCTTGTTCAGCCAGTAGTGCATCTTGTGATTTTACTGATATGGAAGGAAAACTGCTTGGTGGGGCAGGACCTCTACAAGAGTCATGTAAGCTAAACCAACATGAAACATGCTTGTAGAACAAATATTGTTTCATTTAAATCAAGTCTACATCTTTTTTATTAAAATAAATATGATTCCTGGGACAGGTGTTAACAGGACCTGAGTCATGTTGTTAGCATAACAAATAAACATTTGCAAGCGAAATCAAGTATTATTCTACGTGTAGATTGGCCCTTGTAGGCACTTCGTTTTACATAGTGAGATTACCAATTGAAGAACCCTCAATTCACTAATATTGGATTTTTCAACATACATTAGTTTTTACTTTGCAATATACTAATAGATTTTTCATAAGGTTTAGTTCCTTACATGTTCATGTTCATGTGTGTGTGGTAATTTATGCTTACTTCTCTTGGTCAGGTTTTTCACTACAACTAAGACTATTGGAAATCTCAAACTCCTTGTCAGATGTTGAACTCAGGCAGATGAAGTTCTTGGCCAAACCCAGGGTGGAAGCTTCTCGACTTGCCAAAATCAGAGAAGGTGTTGAGCTGTTTGAAGAATTGGATGCCAGTGGAGTACTGTCTTGTGCCTATGTAAGAGACCTACTCAGAGGAATTCAACGTTTTGATCTTCTGGAGAAACTTGATATCCCATTACTTGACAATGCAGAAAGAGGTAAGAGGATCTGCATTGGCTGTTACATGTAAGTGTACATCTACTCTTTGCAGATTGTGTTCGGTAGCCCTTTCCAAAATTAACTTTTCTTAGTTACATTACAGTGTAATCCAGTATGGACTTGAGTCATTTTTGGATGGAAAAACAAAATTATCAAAAGTGGTGTTGTAACATGTTGGATTATGATTGTTGTTAGTGATGCAACAATCATAATCCAACATGTGGACATTAGACACATTTACATTGATGTCAGGGCTGTCATTAAGTTTTGAGTCACCTGCAACAATAAATGATGTATGTATGTATGTATG
>Ga0126339_10001306_pt1 | contig 16625 bp, 8 predicted proteins | sample OrbTmetagenome_2_FD_92532 | JGI IMG/M metagenome (GOLD analysis project Ga0126339, IMG submission 92532) | Coral microbial communities from Petempiche,Puerto Morelos, Mexico - Orbicella T R C metagenome | ecosystem: Host-associated > Invertebrates > Cnidaria > Coral | place: Petempiche,Puerto... | reverse complement strand
CAAACGAGTTTAGGACATAGTTTAGGACACATTCTTTAGGATGGTCAATGTTAGGAGGACTGACAGAACTAGCTGGGACGTGACAGGATCACATAGCCACAAGTAATAATACCGGCTGTAAGGATGAAAGGAAAAAGATCAGCCAACGCCTTTAACTGAAATGAGCACAAAACAGCGATCGAGATCAACACAGGAACACAAACAGCCCTTTCGCTTCCTTGAAGTTGAAGATCATTATGTCAAACACGTCCGTAAAAATCCTTCCCGGACAATGCCGGACAGAATATGAAATTCTTTCAAGTTTACGTCCTTACCCAAACGTAGCGTTCAAAATTTTTAGCATGTGGAGCGGAAACAAAACATCACGAGTATTTTTTAGCCGGCTTTGGTCAGTTTAAAGGCATGTGACTCTGTTTACTGTGAACTGAAAAGACAGAGTAAAGCAAATGAAACATGCGCACCCCACATGTCACTGGCTTCCTTTCTAAGCTGTACAATATGTTTTTTTATGGAATGGCGAGCAGAATCTTGGCCAAGTTCAAGTCACCCGCGTATTCCTTTCTCTCTTTAGCTCCTTTTCCCCGCCCCTTCCCCTTCATTCACATCTAATTTGTCCGGCTTCACCTCTACTCCCGGCTTGGACTGTTTACTCGGAAGACACGCCCTCTCGGCCACAGGCAAAATTCTCGGCATAGGGTGATTATGATTATTTCGTTCGTGATTCAGCTCGATTAGCACGCTCTGACTAAGTACATAGCGCTGTTAAGGAAATTTACACGCTAGAAAAGGAAATTCAAATGACGACGCATAGCTTGTTTTTCTGCTAGTAACAAGGTCAGGTGTTGATCATCTACGGTATCCTCCTTCCAGTCACCCAATTTAAATAAATTAACAAACATCGAAAACAGCACAAGATATATATAGATTAACAAATACACTATAGTGACCAACTATACAACTTGACGCAAACTCCACTGCAAGAAGGTCAAGACTCTCTTTCCGCTTAAAGCGACAAGGGGGTTTTTACCTAATCATAGAGAAGCAAACAATATCACTCCCAATACTGAAACTACAATTCTCTTGTGACTTAGCGACATCCTGTAGGGTTCCTACGCTTTTTCCGTTATATATTGATTGTCTAGACAAGAGATTTGATAGCAAGCTATGTTTAGACAAAAACACTCTCCGTCAAAACTAGCCCGGTTACGGCGACGGAGACAAAGTCCTACGCGTTCAGCTGAGGCGGACACGAACAATAGTTGAAAATTCCAATAATGAAAGAACAAGTACAGATCTTTGCTGATAAAGAGTCCTGCTTGTATTAAATGACTTTCTGAAAATATTTTAAGACTTTCCTGTGCTCCGGTATTGCTTAGTAAAACCGATATGAATCTTTAAAATACGATGCTTTAGAGTGTTGACTTGCCTGTAGTGGGGGAGTGAGTGGAGTTCGCATTTTCACCATACTTTTATCTACCAAAGGTGTAGGCAGCCTTCCTGAGGTTTAACTTGTTACAATAATTTTCGTTCAATTGATGTCTTATCTTACAACATGAAATATTGAAAGAATTTGAGCCGGAGGAAACTGCAGCCCTAATGAGAATTATATTCCGAAACTAAACTGCTCGTAGGCAGGGGCGAATAAACACACTTTAATTGCTTTATACGCTCTTTGTTCAACTTAAAAGCAGTGAACAACGAAGGGCTTGAAAATTTCTTGTACGTCGTCTCTAAGAATTAGACAACACCGAAAGAATATCTACGGGTTAACGATTTTTTTTCCATTTGAGAAAACAAAGCCAAACTTTAAAGAAAACTACTTGGTAATAAAAAAAATTGACGTTACTGTAGGTACCCGTCTGTCATTGAGAAATCTCGTTAAAACTTGTTAATTTATAAACCCACTTCATGGCATTGTAGACAATAAGGTTTTCGCGCCCTCCACACAGAGCGTCAAATACGTGAGCCAGAGCAAAAATAGCCTACGAACAGGCTCCCGGCGAGGACGGAAAAAAATTTGGGCGATCGCGAAACAGAAGAATTCGGAGAGCAAAGCGGCTTCCTTCGGGCTCACCGGGAGCCTGTTCGCAGGCTAGAGCAAAAAAGTTTAGCGCAGTCCCTTGAGCGATAAATTCCACTTTAGATTCGCTAACATGATTTTGAAACTTGATTTTTAAACTAGTCGGCGAAGATGCCGTTGCATTTTGCAAGCACTCAGCGAGTCTAATGGTTTTCTTACAACAGAAAAACAAAGTGATCTGTTTCACAATGTGACCGACCAACAATGATCACTGGTTTAATATCATTACAATGTCAAGTAGATGGGTAGCGGGTAGAATAAAGAAACTCAACCAGTTGCACAACCAAATTCTCAAGGCTCGCTTTAAAAGCCTGTAAGGCAATTAGTACGGAGACTTAAGAAACTGAGCTTAGGGAAAGCTGAGAGAGTTCAAGATGGCGGTCGACACGTTCACGTGATCCTTTGATGGATCTAAGTAATAAGAAAACTTCCTATTTTTAATCAGAGCTTTCTGAGAGAAAACTTCTGCTTACCTCCGTAAACTGTTATACCAGTACGAAGAAACCATATCGTAATCACGTTTAAATAAAACCTGATATAGTGCCTTGTTGACGTAAACAACTGAAAAATAAAGTTGATATTGTTCTTCGAGCGAATGCTATTCCAAAACGAAACATCTTGAAACCTTTTCAAAACGACTCAAGATCCTCTTTAAGCTTTGCTCTAAAGGTTAACCAGTCTATTTCCGTCAGTTTATCTGCTGGCTAACAACAGCACGCAACTTAAAAACCGTTTGTCTTATAATGTATCAAAATCATCATGGATGCAAAAAGAAGTTAAGGTCGTAAATTGACGATTTTGACAACAGGAAAAAAAAAAGAGACGGGAAAAAAACGAACTTTACACTCCACTTTCGTCGTCGATAAATCTTATCGCAGTTCACGAACAATATTTCAATCCGACGATTTCTTCAATTAACACGGCGCGAGCAACTAAAATCCTCCACAGAAACTAAGGATTATCCGTCTCGTTTTAATATCCAATTGTCACAAGACGGAACTCGTGCTGGCCTCAAAATCGCGCAACAAACTTGGAGACTGAAAACAGCGTAACACCATACAATAACTGTAAGCGGGTAAGGAAATCTCAAGTTGATATTATTTAAATGACTCATGCTGACGATTCCGGCAAAAATACAAACGCACTGGGTAAGCTTCGTGCGGGCAAATATCATCCTTTAGCGATCTATTTTCGAAAAAAAGACGTTTGGAGTGCAAGCGGAAGCACAGTGACCGAGCTGACCATTGAGGGCTGAGAAGAAACATCGAGTATCGAAATTAGACGCCTCCCACTTCCGTTTCCGACCAAATGCGCGATAAGAAAGTATCAGCACGTCAGATCACAGTGTTTTCTTTGTTATCACGAGGAAAAGAAACATTTAAGGCTCGCTAGCTCTGATCAATTTAGATCGCTCGCTGAAACATTTTCAAATATTCACGCCCAAAGGTCCGAGCCTAACGGTAACTAACAATGAGTGGGCCGCAAATGCTTTATATGCTGAGTGGGTTAGTGCGGGTTTTCAACGTGACCAAGAAAACTTGAGTCAGTGTTGGGTTAGTTTTGATCCAAAATCGCACAAGACTCGCTCATCGCCAACATCTTGGCAGGCGGTTCGATTTACTAACGCAAAAGAAGGAATGAAACAGCTACGCTAGTGAAGGAATGTTCCAAAACTATGACCAAGAAAATAACACGCACAAAACATATCCTGAAACACCCAGTTTTATTCAATTCCTCTCTGAGCGTTCCGCATAACTTCGACCTGAAGTAATAATAAGAGTCTTCAGAAAAGGAGCAATTTTACACACAATAGTCAAACAAGACAAAACTTAAATACAGAGATTAATAACTTCATAAATTATAATTATTTCTGCGCTTCATAATTTAACTATTTCTTTTTTACACTGCTGCATATTCGCAGATGATATGTATTTTTTTTGTAGGGTGAACCTGAATTCAAACGACGTCAAACAGATTTTTCAAAACAGACTAAATAATAAATAGATCAGTCAATGAAAGAACACTTGGGAAAACAAGAACATTTGATACCCTGAAATTGAATCGCGGGGATATTTTATAATCCATCAGTCATCCTATGATGTAAATAAAGATCCAAAAACTCTGATTTCAATTTTATGACTTAAGATAAATAGAATGACATGAAAACACAACGGCTGTCGTCATAAACGTAAGTTACATAACAAAAGTGCAGATAACGTATCCCCGCGCGCTATTAATCAGATCACAACTGCGACACACACTGAGTCCTGTAAACGAAAAACTGTTTGAAACTTCTGTGAATTCGTATCTCCCATCCGGTAAATAAAATATTCGATTTCAACTCTTATAATAACTCGCACATAAAATACGGCTGTGTATTTTACAAAAATTACTTCAATGCTCTGACTTATGAAGTCAAAATGTTTCTAATCTGAAATATTAATTGATCCTGGTCTATTAAGGGTTAAATCTAAAGCGTTTCTGCGGTTTTTTCTTCTTCGCGCCCTTGGCGGCTTTCTTGCAGCCCACAGCAGGCAAATAGCAGCACAAGCAGGGAATGAATAGGGACAGAATAGCTAGGCAACCCCAGCGCGGCGCGCACGAACTGACGGGCCCCGCGCACGAACACGGCTCATCAGCGAGCTGTCCTTCATCGAAATTGTCTTTCGTACAGTGATAAAAGATACCTTTCACACAACACATACAACTGGCATAGTCTATGAGCTCGTCTGCTTCCACACCACACAAGAGGGGTTCCTGCTTCTCGTTTGTCCACTGAGAACAGTTCTCCACTCGTTCGCTTTTCATTGAGCTAGTGTCCACAAGTCGAGTCGTAGGTCGTGATGTCGGAGAGCTCGGCTGACTCTCGACTAGACTCGCTTTAGTCTTTGAATAATAACAATCCGAACAGAGTCTCCGTTCGAAGCTAGACAGTTTTGCGAGGCTATTCTTAGACTTTAAATCCACGGGCTGTGACCGAAGAGTTGATAACGGTATGGGAGGCGCTTTCGCAAGCGGTGAAAGTTCACAATACTCGTCGGCATCGTCCGCACTGTCAGAGCTACTTGAAAATTTTGTATTCGTTGTAGCGGGAGTTTTGTGACTCGCCATCGTCGGTTTTTCCGCACAATCGGCAACCTTAACAGGTACCTTTGACTGAATATTATGTCGCCGCAGTTGTTTGTACACTTTGGGGTCGATAACTTTAAAACTCGACCCGTGTCCAATAACAAATGGGTAATAGTCGTCCGCATCGCTCTCCTCTGTTACGCCGGTCGTAGGAAAGTTCGTCGTTAAACGCGGTAATTTATCGACCAAGGCGAAATTATTTCTGTCGTTCGTGCCGTGCATCATCTTGCCCAATCCTTCGTGTTTCATCGAGTATGACGAACTATAAGTCGTTCTGTGATCAAGTCTGTGTTGCCATACAGCGGTGTTCATGTGTCCCTCGGTGTTGGCCGGCCGCGCGACCGTCCTGTGCTGTCACTTTATTCAAACTGAACGCGTCCTACGTCGTGACTGTATTATAATGGGCCTGTCTTGCTTAGCTTGCGTGGCACTTCCGATTATCAGCTTGGGAAATTTAATGTTTCCTTTTATCAAATCTGCCAAAATACAGTTCCCGCGAATTTCCTATTAAACTGAGCAAAGAAACCTCCCCGACAGTGTTAATGTTTCCACAGACAAAGAGCGAGCAAGGATTCAGCCATCGTATGAATATTACCTCTCCGCGATATAAAGACCCTCGACAAGTTGAGAATAAATTTCTTGATGTACTCCTGGCTTTTCTTTCCACAGCTCTGAAGATTCAATTAACCCGCCAGCCGAAGATGTCCGGCGGAGTGATAAAATGTTTTCGAGAAGCACTCTAGTAAAGAAAAACTGGCTGTTTCACTACCCAAACACTTTCGTTCTCACCCCTTTGTCGTCCGTTGTTTTTGAGTAATTTATATTTAGCCGAGGTCGATTATTCTCTATTGTAATTCAAGCTTTAAAATCCCTCAAGTGATAAACTTGTTTTAGCGGAAATGATGGTATGCTATGGCGGGACTTAGTTCCGGTTCCACGAGTGAACGATCACCGACTTACGTAGGCACTGGTATCTCGCTCTCAAGTACAAAACTATAGCACACGGTTTGCGAGTTAATCGCAGCTTAAATGCGAGAAACAAAACCGATCGAGACACAAACAGAAACGTCAACGAGTCCCGATCTTCGAACGATGGCAGCCACAACAAAAGCTTTAGAGCCTCAAGTTTAATTTCCCGTTGCGAAAGATTAAAATGCAAATGGTGCCCTACATAAACACGACACAAAAGAAACCCACTCAAAACGGAAGTCCACACCCAGTCACTGATGACAAATGACAAGAGGCTTTAGAACTTCTTGTGCGCGGTATTATCTCTCATTGGTCGGCTTTGTCACGAACCACAAATCAACTTGATCACCCTCTAGGGAGGACGAGATTTGTTTTCTGTCGACACGAATCCCGCGCTCTGTCAATCGCGTTCAATTTGGGCTGAGTGAATCAATAAAACGGAAAACGGCCGCAAATTAACTTGTGATGCGACAAAAGACAACATTTAACTGTTTTCTTTGCTGTTTTCCTTTCTAGGACTGCCCACGACTCAATCAATCAACCCTTAACATTTGTTTATGTTTTTGTTCCATTTACACGCGTTTCAATTTTCGGCGTTCATTTATTTTTTTTTTTCGGGGTCTCCGAAATGTCACGTTGATTGAACTCTGTACATACACACTCGAGATGAGACGCTTACTTGTGACAGAGTACTTCAACGTTGTTTAGATTACGGTTGATATGTCTGTTGTGAAAACCATCAAGGTACAGCCTGTCAGCCCAAAATCAAAAGAAATGCAAAGTTGGCAGCAAAAGCTTCGAGATAATAGCCATGATTTGGGTAAATCGCTTCCTGTCGATCAACAGAACCACAACTGCAGCGACAGTACTTTTCCACTTGGTGGTTTTGGTATAAAAAGAGTGAATCAGAATGCGCAGGATATGGTAAGGTAGAGGCGCCGAGATGGCTGCTGTACCGGACACGTTGCTGGTATCATAATCAGACATCACAATTGTACACTTGCGAAAGTATGTTAGTACAACTGATTAGGAGATGGTTTACGAGACATTCTAATTTCGGAATAACTGACATAGACAAGAGTAAAACGGGTGCGGATTTTTCAATAAACAGTATTTCGTGAGTCGTTTTAAGTGTTCAGTTGTAGACCCAATATTGTAAATGACGTATTAAGAAAGTTTGAAGACAAATAGTTAATTGGCTAATGATTTTTCGTATACTTCATGGAGCAGATGTGCCGGCTTTGATAAAAAGCTTTCTTCAGTTGCTACTTAATGTAATGTCAGCATCAATACTATCGAAGACGCCTAATTGATGACTTTCGGTATTCTCATTAACTGCCCGCTGGAAAATGTCTTCAAACTATAACGAGAAAATACATGTTGATCATTCTAAGCATGCAAGTGGACAGTTGATAAACCGTTACCTAGCTTGACGTTCGAAAAATGCAACGAAAGCTGTTCGGCCATATCCAGTAATCTTGACGCTAAAACAGAAATAGAAAAGTAAGATGTCGTTATGTTCTCATGCAAAACTCCAAACAACCCGGCATCGATCCAAACCAAGCAAAAAAATTACAAAGAGATAACTTTTAGTAGTGTTATTGTTTGAAATCATTGTAATGGAAAAGGATGTTCGGTGCTGTTTCAACAGTCATTAATCATTGACTGGTCGGTCAGTTCAAGCATTCAGTTCAAGAGCTAGAAAATTCTTTCCTTTGTAGCAAAAACCTCGAAAACTCATTTGGTGATATCAATTTGCCCAATTAAGACCACAAAATGCTACCGTAAGCATTCTTCGTGTATTGCACCTGGAACAGAGCAATATGACATCCATATGCAATTTATTGTGGAAAAGAGAAACATTTTGACGAAGCAAAATTTAAAAGGACGCTGAGCGTAAAAATGTAATAAAACCGACTTTCAACACCAGTCTCGGTTTCTGCTTGAAACATAGTGTTTAAGCACGCGTTTCGAGTATGACTCTCCTTAATTGTAACCCAAATACGACATGTTAGTATCCTACAACTTCTGCCGGAAATCGTTCACCCGAAGCACGAATTCTTACACCGAAATAACAGCGACAAAACAAAAAAAAGGTGTTGAAAAATGATCAAAAATCCGTAAAATTAAAGGAAGTGCTGTCTTCACAACAAAAAGATAACATCGCAAAAATAGCAAACTATTTACTTGCTCTAATAATAGAACGCTATATAACCGTAATGTGAAAAGGCGAGTTCCCTCATTAGTCGAAACGGTTCTTTCCAACAAAAGAAACGCTGCTGGTTTTCTAACTCGGTACAGTAAAATGTGTGCCCTTTGTTAATAAAAAAACGCATCTTTTTCAAAGAGAGTTCTGTCTTTAGTTACTGTGGGAGTAAAATAAGAAAATGATTCAACGGAAAATAGCAATTTCAGAAATCCGGAAAAAATGTACTCAGTGGCAACAAAACGTTTCCTTCATGAATCGGTCTCCAAGGTGTGCTTCGGTCCTGGATCACTCAAGAGAGTGAAAGTCGATTCCGATGAAACGGAAAACAGCAAAATCCGTAGAATCACATCATTTACAATCAAGGAAATCGTGTGTCGGAAATAAAATGTATCTTTTCCAAATAAACAGTACGGGGGTTCTTCGCTGCATGATCCAGTTGATCCGGGCCTCGCTCAGTTCAGTGCCTTTTACTTAGAGCATGACAGGACGCGTTAGCCAGCAACTGAGTCAACGGGGAAATCTCACGCCTAACAAAGCTCTCTTACTAGGCTGTAGTGCATTTGAAACTTTGTAATGAAAGAGTGTATTAAAAGGAACTAAAATGTACCGAGAACGAGAGAACCTTGCAATGTTTGAGTAGCTTTAAATCTTGTGAAGGATAGCTACATAGAGTTATGGATTCATAGATCGACTGAATGAGACGATGAAAAAGGGGGGAAAAAAAGATTTCTGATCATCGATACAGCATGTTTGCTTTCAGCGAATCAAGATTTTCAAACCGTGGTCTTCTGTAACTTTGTAATAAAGAGTCTGTGGAGGTGCTAAAATGCACTCAGAATAAGACAACCTTGCAATGCTTGGGCAGCCTTATTTCTCGTGAGGAATAGTCCCATAGAATAATAGATTAATCGACTGAAACTGGAGACGACGAAAAAGGAAAAAGGTTTTGAACGACACATGTTTGCTTTCAGCGAATCACGACCTTCAAGCATTCTTATCTTCCATCGTTCTACTTTGTCTCGCCTCTCTTCGAAAAGTTGTCTGACACTGAGAAAAGAAAGAGAGCGTACATGTTGAATTTAGTTAACTTTGGAACGTCTTAAACATTCGTAACTGCAATTTCCGTTCATCTAAGTAGGAAAGATGTTAGAAAATATCTAAATGCACGTAACCTAAGGTTGCATTGCATCTGATGAGTCGTTCTGCGATCTGCTACTTTAGGCCAGACACACAATAGAGTCATTTGAAGTAAATTTTTGCAACCCTGAATGATGAATTTGATTTATAATCAATTTGCAATCACAGAAGAAAGCCCCCTGGGGCGATAGGCTTATTCAAACTTCCTATGTATTGTTGAAAAGTGTTGATAAGACTTTTAGATCGGAATTATCGTTGGCCCCTAATTCCGCTTCTTCTCAACAGTAAGACTAAATCATGTTTTATCTTCAAGTAACCTTTTTAATTGATCGCTAAAATTGGGTTCGCATCTGTAAATGGCATTTCGCTTGACTAGCTTCAGTGCCGTCAACCTTGTTGTACTGTAAGGTGTCGCTTCACTCTTCAAACGCTAACCACAGATAACTTTCGTGACAAAGTTCTTGCAAGGATACCCTACCTCCATGCTTGGTTTGAAAATTCGTGATAAAAGAAATCCCTTTCTGGCAAGGCTCTAGAAATCTAATTATTGAAATGATAAAGTGGTTTCCGCCGTCAAGAAGGTTGGTTCGAGAAACCGGCAGAACGCGGAAACGTGAAGCTACAACATTGGACAAACAAAGGGTTCGTACCCAATCACTGAGAGCCACAGTTTATTCAGTAATGGGCATGAATTTCTCTTGGTCACTCGACAGAACGTCAGTGCTTTCGCGTTCGGTTGTCTTAAGAAGTCAAAAGAATACGGCAAGCCAAGGCATATACGCATCGTAGCGAAAAATCCGCAAATCACTCTCAGTCACATAAAGCCGGAAACGGCCACCAGCCACCGGCCACCGGCCACAGACACAACACAAAACTAATTTGAGCTCTACCCAAGTTTTCTATTTTTAACAAGACCAAAAATCTCATCAGCAACAATGTAGTTGCATTTAAAATTGCACATGAAGGAAAAAAACGTGAGTGTCAAAGGCCGGTACAAAGGAAGTCGATTTGGTCCCTCCCTTTTGGGCAATTAGGAGTTTGTTTGGGTTCAACGGTTGAGTAACCAGCTTACTTCCCGGCCTAAAAAACGAAAACACAACAATATGGCCGATTCTCACCTCTTTATTCAAAAGCCACTTGGTCCTGTTTGCAATACATCTTAAGAGAAGTCACGTATCTGAAGTTCTGAACACAAGTTTAGTCTTCAAGTGGTTACTCAAATACAGGAGTCGAATAACACACGCCCCTTTACTATGAAAACGTGAGTTTACACATGCAAAGCTTTTATTAGGCTCTACGGTAAAGAGAACGCAACACCGTACATTAAATTCAATCCAAACGATAAATAAATCGCTCAATTTTCTGTAAGCATCTGGGTGAATGAGTAATTTACTTAATTTAATTATTCAAAAATAATAATACTCGCACAGAACTGACAAATTACGTGTAAATATTACGTGCCCTAGCTATCGCGGTTTAACAAAAAATGCATCGAATGTTTTGATGGCAGTATATTCTACTCGACAGATCATGCTTCCTTGCGTCATTCAAGGGTGTGTGACAGTTAAGTGTAACTATTAGTTGCCAAGCACTTGCGTCACCAGGATCCAAATTGTACCGTTCTCCCACCCACTCGGAATCTCATCAACTTGATCACGTTCATCGCAGTAAGTCTGCCGCAGTTGAGTGGGGTTTAGTAGTAACTGGAAACCACCAGGAAACCGACAGAAAGCTGTCCGATTCAGCGTTGAAGAAGCCCCCTAAATCTTAAGGCACACAAAAGCCCAGTGTTTCTGTGTTTCTCTATGTTCTCTATGCTCAAAAACTTCACGCTTCTAAACTTCGACTGACTGTTAACCGCCTCAAGAGAGAGACCAACTTCTATGACCTTATTCTAGAAATATCAGCGACAGTATCGACAAACAGAATATTGTTTGGATGTACTACCAAATTCTCAGCACTAGGATTAAGAGAATTGTATGGAAGTCGATAAGGGGAATTTTCATTGAATCGAACTTTGGAGTCTCAGTCAATGGCGAACCGAACGAAAATCCGCTTCACCTGCTAACAGAGAGCAATTTATATTTTCACCATTTCCCTAGCTTTGCTCAGTTCTCTGATAACCATTTATATCAGCATTTGGTGTTGCATCAAAAGCAAAATTAAGGTGGTGCGGAACCCTTTGTGCATGGAGGTCTCTTGCTTGTAGAAAATTGGTCGTCAACTTTTAATTCTCACTCTGAATGGCAAAGTTATCTCTAGTTAAATTGTGAACTCTTCTATGTGGTTCAGGAATCCAGTCTTTGCTAATGCTGGTTAATGAGTGAAGGATGAAATAAGGGAGGTTTCAAGACATATTTTCAATGATGTTCAAATAACTTTCCCGCCTTTCCCCTCCCTCTCGGTTTTATGTTTCCTCTTGGTTCTGTACCTCATTATTGAGAAGACTGAAACATTCAGTTAATCCTCCCCATGGTCACCAGAACATTTAAATTCTGTCACAGGCACAACGCCACTATTACTAGCACCGGAAAGAGACTAACGTATGCAAAAAGTACCAGATACTATACAGATGGGAGACAAGGAAAGGCAATTCAGTAAACTTCTACTGACTCCGATTCCCCACACCACACCTTCACAAGTGAAGTTATAAATGCCGTGATAAGGGTTATAATTCCACTCTAACCTTATTAAAAACATCATACAACTCTTTCCGACTTCAAGCACGTTATATAGCTCTAGCTCGGTTTAATCTGATTAAACCCAACTTAACTGCGAGAGAAGCCAAAGTAAGCCACATGGACCAACGTACGAGTTGCCACGACATGTCACAGAGAAAACCGGCGACATCCGCAGGGTTTCGTTTTATTAAGCTATCAGCCAAAGACAAACTTGTGCCAAAAGTGACAGCGTGTTCATACAATGAACATAACAATTCAATCCAAACGTGCATCAGATAAACAACGTTTTACTACGACGCCGCTTTGATGAGAAGCGGCCATGAGCGGATTATCTGACTACCGTTTTTCAACTTAATTTTTCCTGATTATGGTAGAGTGAAGTAGCGACAATGATCGAAAGTCGTGCGTTTACTTCTCGGGTGATTTCAATAACTGAAATCAAGCAAACAGGACAAATTTGTGTATGCACGTTCTTCTCTAATGTTGTACCAAGGCTGGTCTTTCTAGATAAGCGTTAGAACAAATAATACGAGTTTTTCGTGACGCTGTGCCATTCGTGACACAGTAATAAGTAAACAAACTGTTTCCTTTTGATCAAAAAACGCAAAACTGACGTAACCTTAATGAGGGCTATACGGCGTGTGGCATCCCTTGCTCAACATCGATTTACTTCTCATCAAATGTTTTGTTTTCCTTTTGAACATTCTTAAATTACAAGTAGCCCAAAACATTCCTGTATCTCTCACGTTCTAAAATCTTACTTTTTCCGGTAGAAACAAGCAGCTAACAAATGCCAAAAGAGTTACAGCACAAGTTCCTTTTTTTCAACGAATCTATTCTGATCTCAGCCTCGGGCGATCTTCGTTAGACTTAACAACATCTACACGGTTTAACACAATGGAAAATGAGTTGACGTAAAGAAAAGTCAAAAACAAATAAAAGTTATCCGAGCGAGAAGTTATGCTCAGCTTAAATAAAAACAACAATTACAAGTATGCTGAAACACACGTTTTGAAACCGTTGAAAACAACGGCTCGAAAAATGTTTCCGTGTTGGTTTTGCGTTGACGTCAATTGTTGGCGTAAGAATAATAGCAAACGCGAGCGCAATATCAACTTTTTCACTGTTCCGACGTTACACGATAGTCAAAATTTCAATAACGACACGACAGAGAAATGCTATTTGAGATTGATCCAATGTATAACAAAGCAAGTGTATTGAAGTTAGATACATATGGAGTAGAAACGGAGAAAAGGACATTGTTTGAAATCACTGGTTCATTTAGTTTACGCTGAATCGCTGATTTAAGTTTATAGTACCACTATGAGATACGAGTACAGTTTAGGTACGTGCTATACAATCTGCCTAATCATTCAACTATTTTCGCGCTTTCCAAAAATAACTGAGTTGACCATATTTTCCCTCTACAATTGCTAAGGCCAACTCAGTCATTTCCCGGTGATTCGGACGATATCTCACTAATCGAATCCACGTTAATTTACAGCTGAAATGAAATTGCAAGAACTTTTCAGAAAGGGTGGAATTTATCAGGGGCGGGGGGGGGGCAAAATAATTCATTCCCATACTTCAGCAGCTTTCTCGGCTACTGACACGAAACGAATATAACGGATTTTCCTGTGCGGAACCGGACTGCGCCACTCGATATCCCACGCAAAACCGTACCAAGGTTTCAGCTTTTTTTAAATACGCGGAACGCGTCGATTTTGCTACATCTCAGCGGAGGCGCGACAATGAAGAGGAAAGAGATCACGTGGCGGAGTAGACCACAAGAATGGGTAGAACGAATCTAGAAAAAAATACACGCTGACCCATTCGCGTCGTTCTGGTTCAGTTCATGAATTCAATAGACCAAAAGTGTTGTGGTTAGACTTCGGGACTCGCGCGCTAATCGCCGTTTTGCTAATTAGACCTAATTAGGCAAGTAACTGGATCAACTATAGATTACCGGATGACGACTTTAACATCACGTAACGAGCTCACTGAAACGTGAGAGTTTTTGTTCTAAGGGAGCTTTATCTAATCTAGTGCTTTCCACGTTACTCCGTGAATGTCGCAAGAAAAGGGCGGTGAACTATAAAAGGTGCTACATTCATAGGTTGCCACGTCACGAGCAACAGGTGAAAAGTGCCGCACACGAAAGAGGGCTTCGCGCGCGCGCTGAAAGGCTGCGTGGGAGACACTGTCACGTTCTCTCCCCAGGCTTCAGCCGTCCTTTGATTGATCAAAATAATCTAGAACAAACCGTGTCCGTTCCGTTCAGAGTTTGTAGTAGGCTATTATCCAATTTTTGCGCAAAAAGAGTACTCGAAGAGCAAGAAGCGTAAAATAAAAAATTAAAATACTGAAAAGAAAAAGCAAGGGTCAATGCCTGCCAGCAGTTACCCCATTAATCTACGGATGAAGAGATTAATTGAGTTATCTTATCTAAGAAGACAGGTACCGTTTGCTCAAGGAGTGATAAGGGTGTACAATCGATAAAACATTGTTGGATTAAGTATTTTAAACAAAACAAACTTGATTATCCGTAGATAGTGATCCATCTGGTGAATTCCGGTTTTTGAGTCAACCGAGCCCGAGCCGTGAAAATCGCAAAGGCCTGACTGACTGTTCTATTTCACGTTCAAGGAAATTTCGCGCAATAGTTTCTCTTTTTACCCAGTCGCGTGGCTGCAGCGTACGTTCCTTTTCCCACAGTTTGAATGCTCGTGAAACTAGCCTTCAATCCCGTGGCCTGTATAGGTATGTGTGACGCCAAAGGGTATGGTTTTCTGAGCCGTTTTGGTCTGTAACTTGTTATGTTTTTAGAATTTACTTCTTTATCATTGTAATCAAGACCATCAACATTGTACGTTGTAAAGTATTGCAGCCTACAACTGTACTTATACAAGCGTATAAACTTGCCTTTAACGCTGGTCTTAACAAGGGAACTGATTATAAGGCAGGTCTGAAATGGGGTATCAATTTAAGGGTCAGGTTTGAAATTGGGCATCGAGTTTTGAGTAGGGTCTAAATATAGGGTAGGGAATGGCAAATTTTGGCGTGAAACAGGTTAAAGGTTTCAAGTACCTCGCTGCACACCCACACCCAATATTTACCTGCTAATTGCTCATGTGCAAACATTCAGATACAGTACACGATTTATTTTCTCAATAACTATTAATCATGTATTCACCCTATTGCAATCTATCCATGTCATATCATGTAACTGGCATAAAATGGGCTTAAAATTGATCTGCTCCCAAAGCCGGCTTCATAAAAGTAGATCAGTTGGCAAAGTATTTGCACAGGTACCACAAAGGTCTTAAAAACAAGTCATACAAGCCTCATAGTGATGCATGTACTTATTTTCTACATACAATATATTCACAGTATTCTAAATTATACTTGCCAACACCTACACCAATGAATTGAAGAACTCAAAGGATCAGCAGTTGGAAACCACCTTAGCGAGCAACATGACAAGAAGCCAGACGACAATGAGCAAAGTTTTAAAATTAACACTGAACAAACAGTGTGATTCAATTCACACTAAATTATTTGTTTAGATCAGTTCTTTAGGGTTATTAGTATTGTTTTATTGTCTCACTGGTTTAGGTCACCTCTTCAACTTTGTAAATATGTTTATCACTTATCTTACATATATTATTGCATTCTACTGTTTGTGATATTTTTGACTATTTTTTACTGTCAGAAACATTTATGCTTATTTCATATATTTTCTACACACACTTGAAAATGACCTTGGAGTGGTCGAAACATTATGACTTTTTATTGTTATTTATCATTACAAAATCGATTTCTAAGATATTACTTATCAAGGTACAGTATTGTAAATTACACAGTATTTGCAATGTAGCACAAAGTAATGAAATGTATTATTATTATCACAAGCATATCACCTAGGTGATATGCTTCTGTTATTATTAAATATAATGTACTGTACTATAACATAATGTAAAAGAATTATAATCAGTACATTACATTATATACCTTATGGAAATCTCAAAAAAAATTACAGGCAGAAGAGAGACCAAAACATTTGCTCATAATCAGCTTCAAACAGCTTCACAGTTGAGATGGCTGAGCCTTTGTACCAGTATTGTACAGCTCTTGGGACGTTTCAAAGAAATAAGCGGGATGTTTCTTTCTGTAACGTGAGAGGCTTCAAGTATTTCTACCTCCCTTGGATGGAATGTAGTTTCCATTGAAAGTATTCTCAAATGAGGGCTTACTGACCACAGACTGTAGAATAACCCCTCTGGTCATAGGCTCCTGTGCTCAATTTCATTTAATTTTGTTTCATACACGTTAGCTCTGGTAATTAATGCCTGCTTCTGCAATATTATGCCTCAAGCCACAGGCACTGTTTGGTTTGATTTTGTTTGATTTTATTTGGTTT
>Ga0126339_10001305_pt1 | contig 16634 bp, 14 predicted proteins | sample OrbTmetagenome_2_FD_92532 | JGI IMG/M metagenome (GOLD analysis project Ga0126339, IMG submission 92532) | Coral microbial communities from Petempiche,Puerto Morelos, Mexico - Orbicella T R C metagenome | ecosystem: Host-associated > Invertebrates > Cnidaria > Coral | place: Petempiche,Puerto... | reverse complement strand
TATTCCGAGATCAAGTTGGGTCGCGATACGGACCAACTTGATCTCGAAGATACTCAAAACCTATAGAATGAGAGTGAAGTCGGGTCAGCTTGACCCAAGCTGATCCCGCTTCACTCTAGGCCATGGGTTCGAGCCCCCGTCACCCTTGATGGACGCCCCGGGAAGGCGCACTGTCCGGCGTCCGTCCCAACCCCAGGTCCTCCCTCATGAATGACGCTTTGAAGGTGCTCGACCGGCTGCTGCTGCGGCCCTTCGGCTATCGCATTACCCGGTCCGGCCAGGTCAACCTGCGCCCCATCGCCCACCCGGAACGGCTCAACGATCCGGACTCGCTGCTGGCCGCCAAGGCCCTGTTCGATCGCACGGGCAGCGCGGCCCCGCCGGTGGCCCTGACGGTCATGGCCCGCACCTGCTTGCGCGCGCCGCGCCGGCAAAGGCGCCACACGCTGGTGGACGATCCCCTGGAAACCGTTGTGGGCGCCTGCCTCGGCTCTCTGGTGGCCAGCGTCAACCATGCCGCCGAGACGGCCGGCCTGGAGGACCTGCGGGTGGAGGTGGACGACGACCACTCCGACGACGACGCCCGCGCCATGATCGAGGCCATGCTCTCCAAGCTCACGGTGCCCTGGACCCTGCGCACGCCCGAGGTCACCCGCGCCGGCCCGGTGATGCGGGCCCAGTTCGCGCGCGCCGCCGGAGCCGAGCGGCTCGTCTACTTCGTCGAGGATGACTACCTTCACGTTCCCGAGGCCATCGCCGCCATGGTCGGCTTCTATCGGCAAGTGCGGATGGCCACCGGCGGACACCTGATGCTGCACCCGCAGGAACAGCGCGTGCTCTACACCCGGCATTACCCGAGTTACCTGGTCCTGGGCGCGGACCGGCGCTGGCGTTCCACCCGGCACATGAGCCACACCCTGTTCACCCACGGAACCGTGGTCCGCGATCACTGGACGCACTTCGAGAACACCCAGTACGTCGGCCATTCCAAACGGCGCCTCGCTCACCAGGGCGCCGAGCGGCGCACCACCAACCGGGTGCTCGACGTGCTGCCCGGCTTCTGCCCGCTGCCGGCGCTGGCCGCGCACTTCCAGGCGGAGGCCCTGTTGCCGCCGTTCTTCGACTGGCGGCCACTGTATGAGGCCCACCGGCCGGGATAGGCCAAGACGTCAATACGCCGGCCACGGCGGTTTCTCTCGTGGCGATAGCTCGAGATCCCCGGCCAGCAGGGCACGCCCCTGGACGTCGGCGCCCGAGGGCAAGGGCGCCAGCGGGTCGGCGACCCAGGCGGCGATGTCCTCCAGCGCCAGCACGCCCGACAGATCGCGCAGCAGCATGTGCCACCCGTCGCGATACAGGGCCGGGCGCCGCAAGGGGTCGCGACCGTCGCCGACGAGCGCGCGCATCGCCGGCAGGATGGCGTCACTGGGCACAAGCGGATCGTTCTCGCCAAGCATCATCAGCACCGGCACACGCACGCGAGGGATCGCCGCGTGGGCGGCGTCCATCAGGTCGAACAGACCGGCGACCGCGTCCACGCGGGTTTCCTTGACGGTCAGGGGATCCCGGGACAGACGGATCAGCCACTCCCGGTTGTCGGTCGGCCAGATGTCCAGGCCCTCGCCGGTGAAGGTCATCCAGGGAATGGTATGCCCGACCAGGGGCATCACCAGGCGGACGAGAAGGGGCCGGCCGTCCTCCCCCCACACCGCCGGGGCGCTCAGAATGACGCCATCGGCCGGCAGGGGATCGACCGGATCCCCCAGCGCCGCCAGCGCAACCGCGCCCCCCATGCTCTCGCCCAGCACCAGCACGCGGGCGCGCGGATGCGTTTGGCGGGCCAGCGCGACCAGGTCGCGCAGGTCGTTGGTCAATCGCTCGGTGCCGGCCCACAGCCCGCGATGGGATGTCTCGCCGAAGCCGCGTTGATCCGGCGCCCAGACGGCGATGCGCCGGTTGGCCAGGAAGGGACCGGATTCGTCGAAGGCGGCGCCATAATCGTTGAATCCGTGCAGGGCGATCAGCACCGCCGCCGGGGAGGACGCGCCCCGCTCCCAGCGGCGCAGGGGCAAGCGCGTGCCGTCGCGCATCACCGCGTGACCGTCGCCATCCAGACGTGGCGCCGGATTCCCTTGGCCGGGTCCCGGCCCCGGGGGTTGCAGGCGGGGGGCGCAGGCGGCAAGGAAGGCCAGTATGGGCAGGGCGAGCACATCCCGCCGACGCCAGGTCATCGGATCCCGGTCTCCGTCCTTACGCGGCGGCCGTCGCGCCCGCACCCGCGCCGTCCCGAGTCAATTGCAGGAAGATATCCTCCAGGTCCGTTTCCTCGGTCACCAGGTCGCGGATCTCCAGGTCGGCGGCACGGAAGGCATCCAGCACGGCGCCGATGGGGGTCTGGCTGGGCTTGTAGCGCACCACCACCTGGTCCGGGCCGCGCGCCGTGGCGTCCAGGGCCGCCAGTGGCGCCGGCAGCGGATCGGATGGGACGCCGCCGCCCACGGTGACGATCAGTGTCTTGCAATCCAGACGCCCCAGCAGGTTGCGGGTGGTGTCGCAGGCGGCCACCCGGCCCCGGTGGATGATGGCCGTGCGGTCGCAAAGCGTTTCCGCCTCCTCCAGATAGTGGGTGGTCAGCAGGATGGTGGTGCCGCGCGCGTTCAGGTCCTTCACATAGGACCAGAGTTGCTGGCGCAACTCGATATCCACGCCGGCGGTGGGCTCGTCGAGCACAAGGATCGGCGGTGTGTGCACCATGGCCTTGGCCACCAGCAGGCGGCGGCGCATACCGCCCGACAGGGTGCGGGCATAGGCGTCGGCCTTATCGGCCAGGCCCACCGCGTCCAGGATTTCCAGGGTGCGGCGCTCGCGCTTGGGCACGCCGTACAGGCCGGCCTGCACCTCCAGCAGTTCCCGGGGGGTGAAGAAGGGGTCCAGGTTCAGTTCCTGCGGCACGATGCCGATGGCGCATCGCGCCTGGCGGTCCTCGCGGTCGATGTCATGGCCCCAGATGCGCACCGTGCCGGCGGTCTTCAGCACCAGCCCGGCCATGATGTTGATGAGCGTTGACTTGCCCGCCCCGTTCGGCCCCAGCAGGGCGAAAAAGCCGCCGCGCGGAATGGTCAGCCACACGTCTTCCAGCGCCGTCTTGGCCTCCTGGCCGGCGCTCGGCCGATAGACCTTGGTCAGGCCCGCGATCTCGATGGCGTGATCCGGATGGCGGGGCGCTTCGGAGGACCGGGCGGCGGCGAACATGGGGGAACCTTCCAAGGACAGGGGGCCAATTGATCGGGAGATCAACGACAAGGGGGGGCCTGGTCACGTAAGGGTGTGGAACGGGTGTTGCGCGGGCGCGAGCGCCGAGTATCATCCGGTCAAGGTCCGCCCCCAAAACATAGGGCGCCCCCCTGAATTGTCGAGGAGCCGCGCGATGGAGCACGTTCCCACCTTTCCCGTCACCGAAACCGTGGTGGTGGACCAGGCCACCGTCGTCTGTGACGGCATCGGCATCACCTTGGGCCACCCCCGGGTGTACCTGCACATCAAGCCGGGCCAGGACTCGGTGACCTGCCCCTACTGCTCGCGTCAATTCGTGCTGAGCAACGCGGCCGCTGTCGCCAACGCGCATTGACTCCAAAGGTGTTTTGTCCTGACCGGTTGTACCTTTTTGCCTTGGGCGTGCTCGCAATACAGGCGCGGCGTACCTTCGTTTGGTAGGGTGGCGCGCCGTCCACTCCCGAATGCTTTTCGGATGCCGGAGCCACAAAGGCGAGCAACGCGAGCGGGGCGATCAAGCGTACCTTAAAAAACGAGAATCTGCGCGCCTAGCGTCACCAACATAGTGTGGCAGGGGCAATATGTATAGTGAAGACAAGATAAAGTCCCTACAGAAGACCCTGGATGATGTGCGAACCATTAGATCAGATGGATCACTGGGCGCTCGTCTTGCGGCCGATATTCTATTAATTTTTATTATATACATGGGGTTTCAGACCCTTGATCTACTGATCAACTTTAGTCTATTAACGATTATTATTGCCCTATTGCATTTGGCTGATTTTGATTATTCGCTCACGCAAAGCCTGTCGTTCGCTCGAGCGCAAAGTATGCTGTATCCTGAATTCCAGCTCCTCATTCACACGGCTGTCCTGTTCGCGACGGTGTTCATTGCGTGGCGGGCCCACCGTCTCTACCGGAGATGCGTGAACTTCGCGGCGTTCGAGCGAAAGACCTTGGACAAGATCGCCGACCTGAAGGCGCGCGAATCGATCTGATTCGGGGATACCCGGTTTATCTCGGGCCATCGTGGCGGTATGCATCGGCTGGGTATGTCCACCGGCCTGTAGCGCACGGGAACTGAGATGATCGACCCCGACACGACCACCCCCGCCAGCGACGCCACCCCCGACCGCCTCTGTCTGGTGGACGGCTCCGGCTACATCTTCCGGGCCTATCACAGCCTGCCGCCCATGACGCGGCCGGACGGCACGCCGGTGAACGCCGTCTACGGCTTCACCACCATGCTCATGAAGCTGCTGGCGGACGTGGACGCCGAGCACATGGCGGTGATCTTCGACAAGGGCCGGCGCACCTTCCGCAACGATCTCCATCCCGACTACAAGGGCCACCGCCCCGACGCCCCCGAGGACCTGGTGCCCCAGTTCCCGGTGATCCGCGAGGCGGTGCGCGCCTTCAACGTGGCCTGCGTGGAGATGGAGGGCTTCGAGGCCGACGACCTGATCGCCACCTACGCCCGCCAGGCCCGGGAGCGGGGCATCGCGGTGACCGTGGTGTCCTCCGACAAGGACCTCATGCAGTTGGTGCGCGACGGTGTGGCCCTGCTGGACCCCATGAAGAACCGCGCCATCGGCCCGGAGCAGGTGCACGAAAAGTTCGGCGTCGGCCCCGACAAGGTGGTGGACGTCCAGGCGCTGGCCGGCGATGCCTCGGACAATGTGCCCGGGGTGCCGGGCATCGGCATCAAGACCGCCGCGCAGTTGATCACCGACTACGGCGACCTCGATACCCTGCTCGCCCGGGCTGGGGAGATCAAGCAGCCCAAGCGGCGCCAGAACCTGACCGAGCACGCCGATCAGGCGCGCCTGTCCCGCGACCTGGTCACCCTGCGCGACGACGTGGATGTGCCGGCGCCGCTGGACAGCTTCGGCCGCAAGGCCCCCGAGGGCGACGCCCTGCGCGCCTTCCTGATGGAGAACGGCTTCAAGTCGCTGCTGGCCAAGGTCGAGGGCGCCCTGATCCCCACCCCGGACGACGGCCCGGGCGCGGCGCCCGATCCGCTGACCGAGGCCCGCGCCGCCGAGGCCGACTACGTGCTCATCCAAGATCTGGAGACCCTGCGCGCCTGGGTGGCGCTGGCCCACGAGGCCGGGGTGGTGGCCATTGATACCGAGACCGACGCCCTGTCCGCCATGCGCGGCGGCCTGGTGGGCATCTCCATGGCCGTGGCACCCGGGCGAGCCTGTTATATCCCGCTGGCCCACAGGGCGCCGGCCACCAGCGGGCAACTGGACCTGGACGGCAGCGGCGGCGGGACCGGTGACCCGGCGGAGGCGCCCCGGCAACTGCCCCTGGACGCCTGCGTCGCCGAACTGGGCGACCTGCTCGGCTCCCCCGGGGTCCTCAAGGTCGGCCACAACATCAAGTACGACCTGCACGTGCTCCACCGCGCCGGCCTGGAGGTGACGCCCGTCGACGACACCATGGTGCTCTCCTACGTGCTGGACGGCACCGGTCAGGGGCCGGGCGGCCACGGCCTGGACGACCTGGCCCTACGCCACTTCGAGCACCGCATGATCCCCTTCAAGGAGGTCTGCGGCAGCGGCAAGACCCAGATCACCTTCGACCGGGTCCCCCTCGACCAGGCCCTGGCCTACGCCGCCGAGGACGCTGACTATACCCTGCGCCTGCACCGGCTGCTGAAGCCGCGCCTGATCGACGAGCGCATGGTGGCTGTCTACGAGACCCTCGACCGGCCCATGGTCCCCTTGCTGACGACCATGGAGCGCGCCGGGGTCAAGGTCGACCCCCGCGTGCTGCGCGACCTGTCGCAGACCTTCGCCCAGCGCATCGGCGACCTGGAGGAGGAGATTCACCGCCTGGCCGGCCATCCGTTCAACATCGGCTCCCCCAAGCAACTGGGCGCGGTGCTGTTCGACGAAATGGGCCTCCAGGCCGGCCGCAAGAGCGCCAAGACCGGCGCCAAGTCCACCGGCGCCGATGTGCTGGAGGACCTGGCCGCCCAGGGCCATGACCTGCCGGCCCGGGTGCTCGACTGGCGCCAGTTCGCCAAGCTGAAAAGCACCTACACCGACGCCCTGGTGACCGACATCCACCCCCGGACCGGGCGGGTGCATACCACCTTCGGGCTGACGGGCACGTCCACCGGGCGGCTGTCGTCCAACGACCCCAACCTGCAGAACATCCCCATCCGCACCGACGAGGGCCGGCGCATCCGCGAGGCGTTCATCGCCGAGCCCGGGCACCTGCTGATCAGCGCCGACTATTCCCAGATCGAACTGCGCCTGGTGGCCCATGTGGCCGGCATCAAGGCCCTGAAGGACGCCTTCCATCACGGCGCGGACATTCACGCCATCACCGCCAGCCGCATGTTCGGCGCGCCCGTCGAGGGCATGGACCCCATGCTGCGGCGCCGCGCCAAGGCCATCAACTTCGGCATCATCTACGGCATCTCGGCCTTCGGGCTGGCCCGGCAACTGTCCATCGCCCGGGGCGACGCCCAGGCGTTCATCGACGCCTACTTCAAGGAGTTCCCGGAGATCCTGACCTACATGGAGGCCACCAAGGCGGAGGCCCGCCAGCATGGCTTCGTCCGTACCCTGTTCGGCCGCAAGTGCTGGACGCCCGGAATCACCGACAAGAACCCGAATATGAAGGGCCTGGCCGAGCGCGCGGCCATCAACGCACCCATCCAGGGGGGCGCGGCCGACATCATCAAGCGCGCCATGATCCGCCTGCCGTCGGCCCTGATCGAGGCCGGACTGTCGGCGCGGCTGCTGCTTCAGGTGCACGATGAACTGATCCTGGAGGCCCCCGAGGCCGAAGCCGAAAGGACCGCCCAGGTGGCGCGAACGGTCATGGCCGGCGCCGCCGCGCTGTCCGTGCCCCTGGTGGTGGACACCGGCATCGCGCTCACCTGGGCGGCGGCGCATTGACATTTGACGTCAAGCGTCAACTCTGGTATGTATTGACATCATGATTCTCAGCTATGGTGACAAGAGAACCGAATCGTTCGCACGCGGAGAGTTCGTAAGCGCCTTCCAAGGCTTTGAAAAACAGGCGGCAAAACGTCTTTCCATATTAAACGCGGCCACATCGTTAAGGGTATTACGCGATCTCCCAAGTAATCGACTCGAATCCTTAAAAGGTGACCGGTTAGGACAATATTCTATTCGTATAAACCAGCAGTGGCGCATTTGCTTCAAATAGCCGGACACTGTTTCCGGTCCGATGAACGTCGAAATCGTCGATTATCACTGAGGGACGGAGACCACATCATGTTTGCGCGCGCCGTTCACCCCGGTGTTGTCTTGAAGGATGAATTGGACGAATTCGGGATTTCTCCGACCGAGTTCGCACGTCAGATAGACGTTCCCCCCAACCGGATTTGCCAGATCATTGCCGGCAAACGCGCGATCACGGGCGATACGGCATTGCGTCTGGGTCACTGGTTCGGGACCGACCCACAGTTCTGGTTGAACCTCCAGGTCCAGTACGACCTGTCCAAGGCCGATCGGGAAACCGGTCCGGCGATCGCCTGTCTTCCGACCAAGGACACGCTTTCCAGACCGCGGGACCTGTCATCGGGGGATCGTGCCTAACGCTCTCCGTGCTTCCCCTCCCGCAACGCCCGCCGGATCACCTTGCCCGTCGTCGTCATGGGCAGGCTGTCGACGAAGGCCACCTGGCGGGGGTAGGCATGGGCGGCGTGAGTGGCCTTGGCGAAATCCTGGAGTGCCCGGGCCAGCGCCGTCTCGCCGCCGGCCTGGTCGATGGCGCCCTCGGCCGGCACCACGAACGCCTTGACGATCTCGGTCCGGTCGGGATCGGGCACGCCGACCACCGCCACCATGGCCACGGCCGGATGCTTGAGCAGCGCGTCCTCCACCTCCCCCGGGCCGATGCGATAGCCGGCCGAGGTGATCACGTCATCGTCCCGGCCCACGAACCAGACATGGCCGTCGTCGTCCAGGCGGCCGGTGTCGCCGGTCAGCAGCCAGTCGCCGACAAACTTCGCGGCCGTGGCCTCGGGGTTGTTCCAGTAGCCCAGGAACATCACCGGGTCGGGCCGGGCCACGGCGATGGAGCCCAGCTCGCCCGCCGCCAGCGGCGCGCCCGTGGCCGGGTCGACGATCGCCACCCGATGCCCGGGCACCGGCCGGCCCATGGACCCGGGGCGCACCGGGACCAGATCGGCGCAATTGGCGACCACCAGATTGCACTCGGTCTGACCGTAGAACTCGTTGATGGTCACGCCGAGGGCCGCGCGACCCCAGTCCAGCAGACCCGCCCCCAGGGTCTCGCCGCCCGAGCCCACCGAGCGCAGGGCGCAGCCGAAGCGCCGGGGGTCGGGCACCTGGCGCAACATCTTCAAGGCCGTGGGCGGCAGGAACACATTGCGCACCCCGTGGCAGGCCATCAGGGCGAGCGCCGCCTCGGGATCGAACTTGGCGGCGCGATGGGCCAGCACCGGGACCCCGTGGTACAGCGACGGCAGCAAGACGTCGAGCAGCCCACCGATCCAGGCCCAGTCGGCCGGTGTCCAAAACAAGTCACCGGGCTTGGGGAACAAGCGATGCGGCAACTCCACGCCCGGCAGGTGACCCAGAAGCACCCGCTGGGCATGTAGGGCCCCCTTGGGTTTCCCGGTGGTGCCCGAGGTGTAGATGATGAGTGCCGGGTCGTCGGCAGCGGTGTCGGCGGGCGCCCGATCATCACGGGCGGCGGCCAGGGCAGCGTCCCAAGCGATGATCCGCTGCGCCGGATCGGCGGCGGCGGCCGACCCCGCGCCCAGGCAGACGATGGTGGACAGGTGGGGCAGCGGATCGGGCAGACCGGTCACCCGGTCCGCGCCCGCGCCGTCGGTGATCAACGCCCGGGCGCCCGAATCGGCCAGGCGGAAGGTGAGCGCGTCGCTGCCGAACAAGGAGAACAACGGCACCGCGATCGCCCCCAGCCGCTGGATGGCCACATGGGCGACGGCGGTCTCCCATTGCTGACCCAGCAGCACCGCCACGCGATCGCCGGCCTGGACACCCCGCCCGGCCAGCGCGTTGGCCAGGCGGCTGGACTGGCGCCGCAGATCCTCGAACCCGTATCGGCGCACGGTGCCGTCGGCCGCCTGCTCGATGACCGCCACGGCGGACGCGCCCGACGGCGCGGCGCAATGACGGTCGCAGACATCGGTGGCGATGTTCACACGGTCGGGCACGCGCCACGTGAAGCGCGCACACAGATCGGCCCATGAGGTGGGGTCGTCAGGACGCATCGGCTGTGTCTCCCCGAGCTCCCGCCGCCGTCTCCGCCACCATGGCGTCCTGTCCCGGGGCCACGCGGGGCAGACGGACGATCACCGTGGTGCCCTGGCCTTCCGCGCTCTCCACCGTCACGGTCCCGCCCAGCGGGCCGGTCACCAGGTCACGCACCAGGGGCAGGCCGAGGCCGCTGCCGCCGGCCTCGGCGCCCGTGGTAAAGAAGGGGTCGAACAGGCGCGCGCGCACGGCTTCGGTCATGCCCACACCGTCGTCACCGACCCGGATCTCGATCCGGGCGGGGGACGGATCCGGGCCCGCGCCGTCCCGCAATCCCTCGGTCGCCGGATCGCCCTCCTTCCCGGATAGGGGCCGGACGGACAGGGTGATGGTGCCGGCGCGGCCGTCCGGGAAGGCGTGGGCCAGGGCGTTGAGCGTCAGGTTGGCCACCACCCGGAACAGCGCGCCCGGGTGGCTGTCCAGGGTCAGGCCGGGCGGACAGTCCAGCGCCAGCCGGTGGCCGGTGCCGCGCAGGCGGGGCTTGAGGCTGGCCACCACGTCGCCAAGGTAAGTGTCCACCTGGACGCTGCGCCGCCGATGGCTGGCCTCATCCACCGCCACGGTGCGCACGCTGTCCACCAGGTCCGCCGCCTGGCGCAGGGTGTTTTCCAGCAGGCCCACGGTCTCGCGCACCTGCGTCAGGAAGCCGTGGCAATCGGCCTTTTTCACGTCACCGTCGTCAAGGTCGGCGGCGATGCGGTCGGCACGCTCGGCGAGGAACGTGACGCCGGTCAGGCCGGTGCCGATCGGTCCACCGAGGTCGTGGGCCAGGGCGGCCAGAAAGCCCGCCTGATTGCTCTCGGTATCGGCCATAGGCCACGCTGGCGCGAGACCGCGAACTGTGATCACCAGAACGGCGGTCAGCCGGTCCGAAGCGCGCTCACCCACCAGGGACAGCGACAGAGGCAGGGTATGACCATCCGCGTGACGGCCATCGCCGACCCAGGTCGGCGGACTCGGCGAGGCCAGGGTGGTGACAGTCAGGGCCTTGAGCCCATCGCGCAGCCATGCCGCCGTCCGGTCGTCGACCAGATCCGCTATCGGCCGCCCCAGCAAGACCGCCTCGGCATGTCCGAATATGCGTTGCGCGGCGGCATTCACGCCCTCGATCCGGTCATCGTCTCCCAGCAAAACCAGCCCCGTGGGCGTCGCCGCCATCAACACCCGGACTTGCGCGTCGCCATCGTGGCGGGCGCGATCCATGCGGCGGCGGTCGGCGTCCAGGGCCGCCACCGCACGGGTCAGGGCGCCCAGTTCGTCGGCCCGGTCGGCGCCACGAGGCAACACCAGCGGTGCCGAGTCGACAGCCGCCCGGGTGGCCCGCACCAAAGCCCGCAGGCGCACCACCAAGGCGCGCCACACCAGACCCGCGCCCAGGGCCGCCGCCGCCAGACCGAACACACCCAGCGCTCCAGCCCCGATCCGCCAGACCAGGGCCTCGCGGTCCAGGGCGGCGCGTCGCACCGCCTGGGTTTGCTCGAGATCGGCAATCACCTGGGTCACGGCGGCGGTCAGGCGATCGGACGCCTGCCGGGCACGCGCCAAGACGGCCGGCGCGTTCTGCTCCACTCCCAGGCGCTGCTGACGCAAACGAACCACGCCGTCCCGCCCCTCGACACCGGCGGCCAGTGCCGCCAGTTCGGCCTGCAACGCCTCCAGCAACGGGATCACGCGGGTATTGGCGCGGCGGATCGCGGCGGCCGCGCGGCGCAGCGATTCATCGGCGCGCAGCGACAGGTATTCCAAGTCACTGGGAGTGGCGGCGCCGGTGGCCGCCAGCAGCATACCCACCGCCACCTGGGCGTTGCGGGCCCAACCGCGAACGGCCTCGGCCTGACGGGTGCCGGTGGGCGGCGCCGGGTTGATCGTGTCCGGAAGGTCGAGGAAGTCGGGCAGGGTCTCCGGCGTCCGGCCTGCCAACAGCGCCCGTTCCAGGTCCGGCAGCAGATCGCCCAGGATGGCCAGCCGGGCGGTGGCCAAGGCGGTGGCATCGCCGAGGTCGAAGCGCCGCCCCATCAGGCCGTCCAGGTTGTCCAGCGCGGAACTCATGTCAGCCAGGGCCGCACGCAGACGATCCCGGGTGGCAATCTCGAGACGGGTCCCGTTCAGGCCGTCCAGCCGCGCCGTCAAGGCGTCGCGCGCCTCGGCGATGCTGGCCCGCGCCCGCGCGCGCTGTGCCGGATCACGGGCCGTGGCCAGGGTCCCGGCGGTCTCGGCGAGGACGTCGCCCAGGCGGCTGACCGCCAGCATGTCGGACAGGCGCGGCAGGGACTCGTCCAGCAGGGCTTGACGATCGCGCTGCCAGCGATGCTGGGCCAGCAGGATGCCGCCGATGAAGAGCATGATCAGCAGCGCCAGAAAACCATGGATGGCGATCAGGCGCAGGGCGAGGCGGGGACGTGGCGGCACTGCGTCGGTGGTCCGGTTGTTGACCCTGGAAACCCTCCGGGTTCATCCCCACTATGCCATCAATGGGACGCCGTGACACCCCGGATGCGGCCAACCCCCCGGGGTGACACCGTCTCTGTGCCCCCTCTGTGCCCCGGATCGGCTGGGTACGCCACCGGCGTCACCATGACGGAACGATGACACGCCCCGGACTCCGCCCTTGCCTCAAACGGCGGCGGGTCTCTATAGTGCCCTCGGAAGGCTGGCGGTGGACGGGTCCCTCGCCAACCCGGTCAGGTCCGGAAGGAAGCAGCCGTAACGAGTTTCGGCTCGGGTCACCGTTCAGTCTTCCACTCAGTCTTTCATGCCCGATGGCCTGACCCGGCGAAAGGATGTCGGCCCCTTTGGGTCCTTCGTGCCGCATGTGCCACCGTGGGGGTCCCCGCCGGCGGACGTCCCGCCAGACGGACCCGACCGACCGATGAGCGAGCCCCCCGTCGAGGTCCCGCCCCCGTCGGCCACGACCGACCCAGACACAGGGCCTGGCACGAAGACGGACGCCGCGCCGCCGCCAAACAGCGATGGGGGATCAGGGGATCCCGGCTATCGGGTCTTGGCGCGCAAGTATCGCCCCCTTTCGTTCGACCAGTTGATCGGCCAGGACACCCTGGTGCGCACACTGACCAATGCCGTGCGCGGCGGTCGGCTGGCCCAAGCCTACATGTTGACCGGCGTGCGCGGCGTGGGCAAGACCACCACGGCGCGGTTGATCGCCCGCGCGCTCAACTGCGTGGGTCCCGACGGCACCGGCGGGGTCACCATCACCCCCTGCGGCATCTGCGATGCGTGCCGGTCGATCATGGAGGATCGACATGTCGACGTCCTGGAGATGGACGCCGCCAGCCGCACCGGCGTGAACGACATCCGGGAGATCCTGGACGGCGTGCGTTACCGCCCCACGGCGGCGCGCTACAAGGTCTACATCATCGATGAAGTGCACATGCTGTCCAACCAAGCCTTCAACGCCTTGTTGAAGACCCTGGAGGAACCGCCCGAGCATGTGAAGTTCATCTTCGCCACCACCGAGATCCGCAAGGTTCCGGTAACCGTGCTGTCGCGGTGCCAGCGCTTCGACCTGCGCCGGGTCGACCAGGCGGACCTGGCCGCCCACTTCGGACGGGTCGCCGCGCGCGAGGGCGCCACCGTCGCCCCGGCGGCGTTGACCCTGATCGCCCGCGCCGCCGACGGATCGGTGCGCGACGGGCTCTCGCTGCTGGACCAGGCCATCGCCCACGGCGACGGCACCGTTGACGAGGGCCAGGTGCGCCACATGCTGGGCCTGGCCGACCGCGCCCAGGTGTTCGACCTGTTCGAGTCGCTGATGAAAGGCGACGTGGCCGCCGCCCTGACGGTGCTGTCCGACCAGTACGCCCTGGGCGCCGACCCTCTGGTGGTGCTCCAGGACCTGTTGGCCCTGGCCCACTGGCTGACCCGGCGCAAGGTGGTGCGCGAGCAGGACGACGATCCCACCCTGCCCGAGGCCGAACGCACCCGGGGACGGACGATGGCCGAAGGCCTGTCCATGGCCACCCTCACCCGCGCCTGGCAGATGCTGCTGAAGGGATTGGGTGAGGCACGCCAGGCTTCCGATCCCCTGCAGGCCGCCGAGATGGCCCTGATCCGCCTGGCCTACGCCAGCGACCTGCCGTCGCCCGCCGAGGCCGTGGCCCGGCTGACCAACGGCGCCCCCACGGCCGCCGTGGGGCCGGCTCCCGGGGGCGGATCCCCGAGCAGTGGTGGGGGTGGTGGACGTGGTGGCGGCGCGCCCACGGGGACCCCAGAGCGAGGAACTGGGCCAGGAGGGGAGGGGCCAGGAGGAGGACCTGTGGGCGGCGCGCGCGCGATCGGCGCGACAGGAACGCCGGCAGGCGCACCCTCGGCCCGCGCCGACGGCGCCGCCGTTGCGGCCCTGCGGGTCCCCGACCCACGCCCGGACGACCCCGATCCGGCACCGGCACCGGCTGCGGATCCCGCCAGTCTGCCGCCCATGCCGGCCAGTTTCCAGGCGGTGGTGGACCTGGCCCGCGATCGCCGCGAGGCCACCCTGGCCATGCACCTGAGCCGCGACGTGCGTCTGGTCGCCTTCGCGCCCGGACGCATCGATCTCAACCCTGGTCCCGGGGCGCCACGCGATCTGTCGGCGCGGCTCGAGACCCTGCTTGGGCAGTGGACCGGACGGCGCTGGACTGTCAGTATCTCGGACCTTCCGGGCACGTCGACGCTACACGAGACTCTGCAGGACAGCCTGCGCGCCGACCCCCTGGTCAAGGCGGTGCTGGAAACCTTTCCCGGCGCCACCATCGGCACGGTGCGCTCGCGCGCCGCCGATCCCGGGCGGGTCCGGGCGGACGCCGGCATGACCAATGGAACCGACGATGGCGACGGCGAAGACCTCGACCTCGACGGGCCCAGTCTGGAGAACGACCGGCTCGACCCGGAGGATGATCCCTTCGGCGAGGGCCTTCCTGATGATGGATTCGGAGACGACGACTGATGAAGAATCTTGGCAACCTCATGAAGCAGGCCCAGGAAATGCAGGGCAAGATGACCGCGCTTCAGGAGAAGCTGGAAACCATGGAAATCACCGGGTCCTCCGGAGGCGGCATGGTTGAGGTGGTCATCAACGGCAAGGGCGCCATGCGCGGGGTGACCATCGACAAGTCCATCGTCGATCCCGAGGACAAGGACATGCTGGAAGACCTGATCGTGGCCGCTTACAACGACGCCAAGCAGAAGTCGGAAGAGGTGATGCGCGAGGAAATGAGCCAGGTCACCGGCGGCCTGAAGCTGCCCGGCGGCATGAACCTGCCGTTCTGACGCCCTCGGCCTGATGCCGAGGTTCGAAGGCGGGTGGCCGGCCGGGACCGGGATCCGGTCCCGAAGCGGGATCGTCACGCCTCATGGCGCGGCCATCCGTCGGCGGATGCAACAGTGATTCTTCGCCGCTCGGCCCCACGCCCGCCGCCCCCATCCTGGTCACCCGTGATCCCATGACCGGACCGGAAATCGATCGTTTGATTGCCCTCCTCGCGCGGTTGCCGGGGCTCGGGCCGCGGTCGGCGCGGCGCACCGCCTTGCATCTGATCCAGGCCCGCGAGGCGGCGCTGGTGCCGCTGCTGGGGGCGCTGGGCGACGTGGCCGAGCGGGTCCGTCCCTGTTCCACCTGCGGCAACGTGGACACCCGCGATCCCTGCGCCATCTGCGTGGACCACCGGCGGAATGACAGCCTGATCTGCGTGGTCGAGGACGTCGCCGACCTGTGGGCCATGGAACGCGCCCGCGCCTTTTCCGGCCGCTATCATGTGCTGGGCGGGGTTCTGTCGGCGCTTGACGGTGTGGGGCCCGAGGATTTGACGATCCCCGCTCTGGAAGCGCGGTGCGCAGCCGGGTCGGTGCGCGAGGTGATCCTCGCCCTGGGCGCCACGGTGGACGGCCAGACCACCGCGCACGTGATCGCCGACCGCCTGGCGGAGACCGCGCCCGGCGTCACGGTCACCTCGCTGGCCCAGGGGGTCCCCGTGGGCGGCGAACTGGACTACCTGGACGACGGCACCATCGGCGCCGCGCTGCGGGCACGCCGGCCGGTATAGGGCCGGACACCGGGGCGGTTTGTCATGGCACCCGAGCCAGGGTACGCTGATCGTCAGGCGATCATGTGTCCCCGTCCTCCATCCACTGAGTCGTCCGGTCCACCGTCCATCATCTCTTGTCCACGGGAGCCCCCATGGCTGGCGTCGATCCGTCTCGTCCCTTTCTGCCGGTGCGCCTGGCGGTGCTCACGGTCTCTGACACCCGGACCCTGGCGGAGGACCGCAGCGGTGCTGTCCTCGTCGAGCGCCTGATGGCCGCCGGCCATGCGCTGGCCAACCGCGCCCTGGTGCGCGACGAGGCCGACCTGATCGAGGCCAAGCTGCGCGCCTGGATCGCCGACCCGGAGGTCGACGCCGTGATCTCCACCGGCGGCACCGGCGTCACCGGCCGCGACGTCACCCCGGAAGCCTTCGCCCGCGTGGTGGAAAAGGATATCCCCGGCTTCGGGGAACTGTTCCGCATGCTCAGCTACCAGACCATCGGAACCTCCACCATCCAATCGCGGGCGCTGGCCGGGGTGGCCGGCGGCACTTACCTGTTTGCCCTGCCGGGGTCCACAGGCGCCTGCAAGGATGCCTGGGACAACATCCTGGTGACCCAGTTGGACAGCCGCTACCGGCCCTGCAACTTCGTCGAGTTGATGCCGCGCCTGTGCGAGCATCTGACCGTCGCCAAGGCCACCCCCCAGGACGCGACGTCATCGCACGGTGCATGATCCCCAGCCGCCTGACCAAAGGACCCCCTGTTCCCATGGCTTCCCCGAATGGCGCTTCGCCCACGCCGGTTACCGTGCTGCCCCAACAGCGTCTGTTGCTTCAACTGGTGGCCATGTCCGGCGACATCGCCGTCACCAGCGTGGCGCCCGACTGCATCCTGCGGCGGACCCTGCGCGAGTGCGAGCACCGGGGCTGGGTGGAGATCAAGGAAATCAGTCCGGGTGTGCACAAGGTCACCCTGCGCCCGCCCGGACGCGTCATCGCCCATGCCGAGGAAGACACACCGGATCCGGCGGTCGGCGGCGGCTGACAT
>Ga0126339_10001304_pt1 | contig 16638 bp, 13 predicted proteins | sample OrbTmetagenome_2_FD_92532 | JGI IMG/M metagenome (GOLD analysis project Ga0126339, IMG submission 92532) | Coral microbial communities from Petempiche,Puerto Morelos, Mexico - Orbicella T R C metagenome | ecosystem: Host-associated > Invertebrates > Cnidaria > Coral | place: Petempiche,Puerto... | reverse complement strand
TATTGTAAGGAGACTATCATGCATTACTGACAAAAGCAATTTTGCTAATTAAGCAGGACTTCAAAGGAATCCAGCCGAGCCAAACTTCTGGTAATCCATCTCCAGCCCAGGTTTGGTCCGTCAGCTCTTTTTCCGGGTTCTTGCCCTGCCTGTTATTTATCGAGTAAAGCAATGCTCTCAGAGTATCTGTATAATAACATTAGGGCGCTAGAAGCTTTCTTAGGTTGCAGGGTTTAAAGCCGTTAAAATGTGCCGAGTAGTTTTATTGACGAAGTTACTGTATTAGAAAAATGTGCGAGAGTAATCTTGCTAAGGTATCCAAGTTATACCTTTGTCCATGGGTCTTATTGCTTTTCCTCCACGGACTGCTCATATATAGCCTGCGAACATAGGGCGAAATAAACACACAGAAAGACGAACGAGCCGAGCGCAGTCTGGGTGGGATTATCTGAAAGTTTTCCTCTGCGAGAACGCTCGGCTGTCCAATTCGTTTCGCCCCATACCCCAATAGGTAACCTGTTCACAGGCTCCTCAAATGCTCAGGTAGTCCTTGTTGTCTGTCATACGCGTAAATGACTGATATCCTGTGAGAGATGTCATTTGCCGTATTTGTAAGTGCGCTCAAGGAGAGTTGTCCGACATTTTGCAAATCGCTTCACCACAATCTGAACTTTAGAAATGCGACTCGTTCAGATTCTCATGTTAACGTATGATTTTAGCAACTCGGTCTATAGCCTCGGTTTTCACCTACTTATCTGGCGATATTCCAAGAGTAATTGCTAATAAGCGAAAATTTGCTTTACAGAGATAATTATCCACGTTATTGCTCCAAATTGCTTGATGATTTGCGAAAGGGTGTTCTTCCACTAGTATGACGGACACTCTACCACGGAACAGTGATAGTTATTTATGTTTCCTGATTTGTTTTAGTCAGAACTGAAAGAATTATTCAAGTTCTGCGGATGTAATGCAGTACCACATTCGAGATTCACACCAGAAGGCCAGCCCTGCTCAGAAGCCCATTCATTACCCAAACAACAAGAAACCACAAACAACGTTTCAATAAACTGACCATAGCAAAATTTATTTGACGTGCTAGAAAAGTTGTAATTTTGTTATTTTTAGTTACAACAAAATAAATATATCTTTGCTTGTTAAAAAAATAGTAAAGAAAACACGCATAAAGTAACTTGGCTAAGTATAAGGCTACCAAGAAAAGGCTGGCTTTCTGATCTTCACTCGTGTAACCACTCCAGGTAAACCAACCCTTAACGTTATACAAACTACATAGCATCACACAATCCTAGAAATTCTAAGTGCCTGAAACAGTCTAGCGGGCCACTTGCAGCTTTTAACGTCTGTTTGTGCAGTAAAAATAAAACAAAGTCCATATCGACCATTAGAAAATGATGTAATACGAAGCGGTCACGTGAGCCGTGAGCTCGGCCCAAGTGAATCCGTAGGCCAGCCTTTGCTTTGTTTACAGATAGTAACCTAACCACGCTGTCTTTGTTTTTTTGGATGGTAAATAATTGTTTCGCGAATAAATAATTTATTTGGAAATTGTAACTGCTCGTGTTAACTGCTCGTGTTAACTGCCTACAAATTACAGCATTATACTCCTGGATTTTGTTTACCTTGGCTGAGAAAAAAGTAAGCGAGCAGGACAAAGCTCTTTAGTTTCAACAGTAAAACAGAAACCAACCGAATTTTAGACCCAATGACTTTCACCTTTTTTGTCGGCTGCCAATCATCCAACCCCAAATGTGTTCTGATCAACTGCAAAAGTCCCTGTTAAGTCACAGTATTTATTTTTTCATTATTAAAATGTGGCATAATTATACACAAAGCAAACAGAGGTCGATTTGAATTTCCATAATACAGTTAGGAACAAAAACCAAAATGCACCTAAGCAATTGTTGAGTGCTTTTTAGGGGCTAAGAGAAGACTCCCAGAGGGCAAAAAAAAAAGAGCTGATAACATAAAAAAGAAAATGTAATAGCATTGTTCATTTTATAGCGTGGGTTACTTCGGAACAAATTATGATGTTATAGATAATTAACATTAAAGTGAATTAACGTCAGGCGAGGAGAGTCGAGATTTGTGATCAACCACAGTCAAGAGATGATCCTGAAGCCTCTAAAATAGTAACACAAAGGTACACATGAAAATCAGTTGATGGGTTACGTTCAAAACTATTTTGAAGGATACGTGAATCAATGTAATCTACCATTTCAATTAATATATGTTGTTATACAAATCAGTCTTTACAGCTTGGGTCAAACGACTCGGAAAACGACTTAAAGATAAACCAATCAAAACATTTTCAAAAAACCGATACTCTGCCGATAAAATGTACGGCAGACTTGGTTCGCAGTATTTTCTTTGGATTTCATATTGCTCATTCCCAACAATGGTAACTGAAAATAGAACTAAAAATGTCATCGAATTTTAAAATCAACAACAACCGAGGAATTTTGATTTATGTTTCCCGCCTAAACTTTTCATGTGGATATTCTAAGCCAGCTTAGCACTTAACAGTGTCAAAGAAGAACGACAGTCCCTTTGTTAACAGCAAAAAATTAAGTGGTGTGTAACAACGAGAGAATTTTAAATTAAACCCTCGCTAGTCGAAGGTACAACTTACCGCTAAATTGGCATCCAGTGAATGTCGTTGAGATTGCCTTGCTGTTGCTCGTCGTTTCAAAGAGTCTTCCACCTTTCAACAAGAACACAAATATGCGATCAAGGTCAGAATAATCAAATGAATGACTTAACGCCAGATTGAACTTCAAAACTGAATCAATTTTAAATTTGTGCGACTTTACGCAATGACTCACTTGAAGCACGCAGCTGAACTGCTTTACAAACAGCTTTTCAAAGAGTAACACAATGAACAGATGAAATCATTTAGCAGAATGACAAAAGGCTTCTTTTAAATCTGTTATAAACAAGCGAGGGATTACACGGCATTTACTGAACACAAATGGTCCGCCTACTGGCGGACAAATCACCGGGTCATTCAATATTAACTGCAGCGTGAAACAATGACATGATTGACCCACCTCATTCTCTAACTCTTTTAGATCCATTCTAAGTGAGTCTCGTTGTTCCTAAATAAAAAGACAAATTATTGCAATTAGCCATAACTAGTAAGCTATAAACAAAGACAATATAGCAATATAATAATACCTTTCTTTCTCTCACTGGAAATCGAGCATTAAATCGGTTTTCTTTGCCATAAGCCCTCTCTGACATTCTATTGAAAGAACCTTCTGTATGATTGAAATATCCTAATCCACGAATTTCCTGAAGTTGTGATGTTCAAATACATTAAAAACGTAACAGGGCGACAGACGGGCAAACTTTTACGGCTACAAAGATGTTAAGACGCTTCGAAAATGCCGCTTTGTTGTTCTCAAATAAGCGAACGTTGATGCGATACACTGACAGTTAGCAATGAACAAAGGTAACTCGAGTTAGCATATCATTACTCATGCTGTTCAAATCACAGTACGTGGGGTTAAATCAATATTTCCTCTTAGACCCATTCTCCCCAATTGAGCTCCATTCTTTCTCTGATTAATTCACATTGTTAAATACCTCTGTCTGCAATTGAGTTACCCTGTGGTTTTGGAAGGGACAGAATTCACCGCGACCTTTATCCAATCGACAAACGGACGTTGAAAATTATTGAATGGCCTTTGAGAATTTATCGCTCCAGGATATTAGCACAAAGCATATAAACAATACCCCCGAATGCAATATTTGAGATAAAATCTCCCGACTGGTAGCGTAATGTTCTTCTGTCTGTAATTAGACCATCTCTGTCTGGCGAGATTCCGCTAAAAAGATATGTTCAGTAACATTTCAGGTAGCTAAAGTGAGATAAACAGCTTGGCCCCTTACTCCGGTTGAAGCAAGTATTTCTAGTCCTCCATCTCTATACCCTCCCCCTAATAGAATCCTTGCCCATCGTAAGTTGCCCTTCATCCCAGCGCACAGTAACAGTATGAGGCAGAGTGTGAGAATGTCTTGACCCCAGCCAGGGCTCGAACTCTCTTCAAATAATCATCAGATGTCGAGAGCTTGGCGGGGGTCACTATTTAGAGACCACGCTAAAAACCAGGAAACTACAAAATGCATTTTTTGATACCTGAATTTTTTGAGTTTGCACCGACGAAGTTAAAATACCTTCCAACCTCCCAACTTCATATTCCTAAAAGGAAAGTGAAAAACTTAAGAATAGGATATCACTTTCTGGGTGGCTCCACTGTAGAACTTCGATTAGCATACACTAAAAATACGGCAAAACGCTACACTGACAGAAAAGAGAGAGAAAACAAGCTTAGACGGTCCTCCTGGTGGAATCTTAGTTGAAGGTCAACAAGGCAACTATGCTTTGTTTCTGGTGACTAATTATGGTTCAGTTTAGTGTTGAAACAGTCATTTTAAAGAACTCTAGTCACATTTTCTTTACGATAACTCAGCTCCATAAAGAGAACGAATCAATTGTAGCAACAACAACAGTAACAACTAGCTTTATTTGTATGACCATGCAAAGACCTCGACTTACCAAGCCCTCGTGATTTGGAAAGTTACAAAACAACACGTCATCCTGCTGTTTCTTGGTTTTTCTCTTCTTTCTTTTCAGCGTGTCGTCATCTTGACTGGTGACGTCATTATAATGATGATGATGATGAAGGACAGAAGATGAAACAGGGGCGGTTACTGTGGTAGCACTCAAAACCTCAGGGGAGAGGTGTGGGGAGGTTGTTATCGTCAATGATTTTGGTTTTGACCCACCTATCAGAAAACAAAGATACTCTTCAGCACTAAAACTACAGTTTAAAAAATAGTTCTAATGAATTACTTTGGTTAAAAGAAACGCAGTGGCCAAGTATCCCATCAGAGCTTATCTGGGTTTCTGTACTATGAAGATACTCTCTTCTGTACTATGGAACTACTCCCCCCTGCATGAGATGCTTGTCTATCGCATGGTTACACCCAGCATTAAATACAACAGCACCCATGCCATTTAAACACCTGAGTGGAGAGAGGTGTGTCTTGCTCAAAACCATAACACAGTGGTCCCAGTCAGGGCTCGAACCCAGACTGCTCGGCGCTAACCATTAGCCAACCATTAGTCACAAACAAAAAAACTTAACTATTCTAAGAAGAAACCGACGAAGACAGGTTGTGCAAAAGGTATGAGAGATAATACTTTAAGTCAAGAGGTCATATTCTCTTGTTTGTACATGTAGATGTAATCATGACAGCAAACTACTGTACATCAGACAGAGAGCCCTTGCTTGATTGTAAGCTACTTATTAATAAAACGATTTGGAGCTGTTTTCCACTGAGTGTCGTAAAACCAAAGCCAAACCATTTACTTACCCCAGACTACTCGCTCAATCTCAAACCGTAGTTAAACCAAAACCAAAACAGAAGTAACTGCCTGATTACTTGCGACACCCACTGAAAACCACTCTATTTAAATCTCCAACCGTTTATTATAATTTATGTAGGAGAAATAAATTACTGGTGCAGCAGGCAGTGCGTACCTCGGCTGGTCTTCTTTGAATGATAATGATGATGATGAACCTGCCCAGGACTAGCCAGATAGCTGTTAGTACCCAGGCCACCAGAACTGGTTATCACTGGTGTCATGATTGGAACAGTCCGCGTGCTAGCAGCTCCATTCAGTGCCCCTACAGAAACAACCGGAGCCACTCCAGGTACGTGTGTTTGAGTAGTTACCAGGCCTGGCGTGGTCGCTAGACCGGAAGAGGTAAATGGCGGATATGGCGGAGTTGAGAGAAGTGGAATTGGTCGGGTGAGGCTCCGGACTTGTTGTTCTTTTTGTAGAAGAGCTGCTCGTAAAGCTTCGACTTCATTGGCCAAAGCAGTTAGACTGGGATCTGTAGAATTAAAAGGTAGCAGATAAATGACGCAGACTCGGATCTTTCAAGCTAATACATTAAAAGGTATAGAAACAGCAAAGGTAAGGGTGAAGACACTTGTAACCTGTAGTAACTACTCGACCTAGTTTCACCCTTTTCTGACTTCGACCAATCAAGCTGTATTGTTAATAAAGGTATTTGACTCTGCCATAAATTGAACCAAATTCATGACTATCATAGACATAAGATAGCAAGTAAAGCCAATATCGGAAAAAGCTTACATTGAACGATGCTCCTCTGAGAAAGATAACAAACCGACTGTTCGTCATGTTGCCTTTCTCTTATTAGCTGTTGGCATGTCACATAATTGACTCGTTCACAAACAACCGTGGTGTACACTTTTTCCCTCACAAAAACGTCAATTTGATATTCTCTGATACCAGATCTTGTTTGAGATAGAGTAATTACAGTTTAATTAATCATTCTGTGTCAACTAACCTGCAAGATGGAAATACTGCGGATGGACTGGCGCTCGTGACATGTCCCCAAGATCCTCTTTGAGTCGTTCCAGTTCCTCATTCTGCTCGGCCAAAGCTGATGCAAGGTTTCTGATCTCTGCTCGCTGTGCAGCTAAAGATATGACAGAAAGAACATGACTCGTGTGACTTAATCTTTGTGGATAGAGGAGCCATGGTCGTCACGCAAACAAATGCCGAGAGGCAAAGTGACTGTTAGGCTCTTCAGTAACTGAAGTAAATTTTCTGGCAAGCAGGCCGTTACTTGATGGGTTTTTTTTGGAAATTCAGGTTAAAAAAAAAGAGTCTCGTTCCGTGCAAGGCTACTTTGAAGGGAAAACATACTGTTACAGCCTTGCGGTTAAAAAGAAGAAATCGGAAGTTCGCTCTACCTATATCGGATGAATTTTGTGCTCCACGTTTCATTTGCTGTTGAAGTTGCTTATCTTTTGCGTCAAGCAAAGATTGCAACGAAGCCACCTAGAACAAAGAGAAGACTTGATCAAGTTATAATGAAGAGAACCAGCTGCCAAAATGGCATACATGATTTACTGGTCTAAGCTAGTCTTCTCATATTGAACCAATTTCAAAAGAGCGAAGCCCATAAATTAAGAATGTATTCCATCGTATTGTTCATCTGTGGCCGACGAGTTCCCGGTAACAACTCAGAAGAAACGTTATCCTCGCGTTGTTTAAAGTTTTTTCCATTAAATTCCATTTCGGTATCCTCGCTTATTGAATTTCCTGACATTTCTCGAGTGTTGTTGTACAATATCAAACAGAACGATTTTCAATGATCTAGAAATGTTTTAAGCTTCTTGATATCACGCGAAAAACAATGATGTCTATCTCATCTGGAAGGCTTTTGAAAACTCCATCCCCGATTGTAAATGGAATAGTCATGAGTTGTTTTTGTTAGTTGGATAGCCGCTGTAAATAAAGTAAAGTAAAGTAAAGTAAAGTTAAAGCTTTACTAATGTGTCAATGTATTTAGTTTTCACAACTAATTGGGGACACAACAACAACAAAAATTAAAATTATTTATCTCCTATGGCTGAGAAAAAACTGGCAGTTGTTGATTTATCCCCAAAGTACAGCAACTGTTCGACATTTGTAACCTAGTTTTGATTTTCTTTGTATACCTGTTGTTGTGCATCAGCCAGTTGTTTATCCGCCGCTGCCTGTATCGCTGCTCTCATTCTCTCAGCTTTGACTGCTTCGAGTTCCTGTTCAAGTTTATCCTGCGTTGAGAACAACGAGAAAACAAACATGAGCGACCAAGGAAAATCCAGACTGCTGAAGCCGTCTCAAGCTCAAAAACATCACAAGAAAAAATGTCGTTATAAGGTGTAAAATACGGCAATGCAGATGCTAGCACCTTGAACAGCTGTTACAGATGCTTGAGGTAGTAGGAAACAAAGCAAAGCAGAATACAAGAGTTTATCACCTTCACTGCCTGAGTTTGTGCTTCTTTCAAAGTATTTCTTAGTCCATCGATCTGATTCTCTAAGTCACGCAGCTTGGCCTGCTGGGCGTGACTTTGATGCGCAGTTCTCTAAAAGAAAAAGACATGGCCGACAAATGTGGTTATACCTTTCTAGGAGAAGATACTGGAAACATAATAAATGTGGTATATTGGTCTACAGTATCGCTTGTGTTGCGTTGACTAGCCTGCTCACCTGCAATTGAGCTTCTGTTTCGCCGAGCAAGTTTTGCAATTCTGCTTCTTTACTGTGGGCTCTTCTCAGCTACAAGAAAAAAAACACAGATCTGACCGCTTAAGAACAGGAGTCTTCATCAGAACTAAGAAGTTATTTGTCTACAACATAATAAAAATGAATCCACGCCAAATCATACAGATAGTAGTGGAATATGTACAAAGACAGGGGTAAGGGCGGAGTGGGGCTCTGCGATTCACAAAGGACAAAGTGGCCTTTAAATGGAGAGAGAGATTCGTAAAGAGGCCGTACTCTCGCAATGCACACCATTTACAAACCGACTCCCAACAAAATTTATTGTATGAAAGGACCAACCATACACGACCGTTTAAAACAAGAAGGAAACAGTTGACACCATTAACCTGCTACATTGCTGCACCAGGCTTGAATGGTGTAAATCGTTATCTTCGTGGTGAAAAATATTTACCTCAATAAATTTAGAACTAATTCAATCAAAGAATGAGAAGAAAACCTGCACTTGGATGCCGTGATACCTGTTCTTCGCCTCGCGCCCTTTCATTGTCCAGTTGTCGTCTGAGATCGGCCATCTGATTCTCCAGGTCCCGAACCTTGCGCTCTCCAGCATCTCTTGTTTTGTCCAACTACAAATGAACACAGGCAGCTGATGATTAATGAACGCGTCCATTGCATCACCGTGACAAAAAAAAAACAAAACAAAACAAAACAACGGAAGGTCACACAGTTTCTACTGGTTGAATTTCCTGCTGGATCCTAAACTGTTAGTCTCTCACCTCACGCTCGGCCTTGTGTTGAAGATTCCTCAGTCGGCTCTTTAGACCATCTATTTCATCTTCAAGTCCATCTATCTTCGCAGCAGCCTTCTCCTTTTCTACTTGTAACTATTTAAGTAACGGAAGTAACAAGCTAGTGCAACTCTATTCAGATTATGTTACGGTTTCTTAGCTTATGATTTGTGGTATAGTCAAGCACTTTAACACGAGCCTCTGGCTGTGGAGATTGTGCAAGCCCTCCCCGTGTGATTGAAATTAAATAAATTACTTACCTACTATGATGATGTGAATATAAATACGATAAGTTCTCAAACTTGCTGTAGGTTATTGTTCATATAAGTCTTGAACTCGCATTCTATTTGTTAATACGTCAATCAACAACAAAGAAACAGGTACATGGACAGCTACATACAAATTCTTCCACCTGCTCATTTTACAATTCTCTTCGCATTCATAGATTGTCGAAGTAAAATTAACACGAGTTACCACAAAATAATGAAAAACTTGTACCCGTTCTTCAGCCTGCGCCCGCAGTGATTTGAGTCGATTCCTTGCCCGTTCGAGTTCGTTTTCAAGAGCTTCAACTTTAGCTTCCAACGCTTGTTTCTGTCGCTCGTATTTGTCATTCTGTGGGGTAGATTGTACGTTTATGAATTAAAGAAAAAAGCAAAGAAGAGAGTGCACTATCAAAGTAGAGAGAACACATACATACATAATCTTTATTTAAACACGGTAAGCATATATGTTTACGTTCGTATCTCATTCTCAATGTGATTGTACTCCGTTTCCTATACGGTCACGTGTTATATGGCCATGTGACCAAATTAGGTGGCCTTATAATATGATCACGTAATCACTCACCGCTTCCTCAGCTCGTGCCCGTGCCTCTCTCAGTTTATCCATCATTTCTGCAAGTCTGTCTTCCAGATCCCCTCGGCCCTCTTCAGCGGCCGCTATAGCTCCCTTTAACTAAAAAACGTGACAACAACCAAAAACATAACTAAAAGCAAGGCACTGACTCATAAATGCCATGTACTGAACGACCTACATGTACGACATTGCGCCGGTACTAGTAAGCTACTATCTAGCAAACAAGTTTTAAAAACCTAGAAGCTACACAAGGAAACAGAAGCTCGACCCCTAAACTTTCTCATTAGCCTGTGGACCAAGCGAGGGCTCAATTGTACGGTCTCCGTCAAGTAAGTATTAAGTAAAACCTTAATTTTTTTCAGGGCAACTCTGTCAGCTCTATAAATAAAACTGCTGTCAATAGAGGCCCTGCCAACGCAAGGTCTAGTCAAGATCGTGTTAATTTTCTTAACATGACTGCCTATCGTTTTTCACACATATGTTAATCCCTATAGTGTTCGTATGCCTGAACGCTCTTAAACTAAACAAGTAACTTACCCTGTCATTCTCAGCTTTCACTTTATTAAATTTATCCTGTAAACGTTGCATGGCATCTTCCATGTCCTCTATTTTAGCCTGAAGAGGAGCTCTAGCACCCGCCAACTGGTATTAAAAAAAAAACCGTACAATTAAGAGGAAAAGTTGGATCAGTATACGACAACCTTGTAACAGGACTCGTCAACATCATTAAACCCGTAACACCTTTTATTATATGGCTGTCTCACAAGGACTGGGAACTACCGAATTCACGAATTTGATTGGCTGAAATCGATATTGACCGCGGTCTAGATTTTCCCATCTAGACCGGCATCTAGACCGGTAATGTTTTGCCGTAGAAAAGTAGCAAACTCAAATACAAATATGTTCACCGTTTTGTTTCTGTCGCTCGTATTTGTCATTCTGTGGAGTAGATTGTACGTTTATGAATTAAACAAAAACGCAAAGAAGAGAGTGCACTATTAAAGTCGAGAGAACACATACATACCGAGCTAAGTCGGTCTGTATGGGAGAATCCTGAACTCGGTCGTGTGTACAGACCGCACTACGTTCGGTCTGTACTCACGACCTCGGTCAAGATTCTCCCATACAGACCTTCTGCTCGGTTAATAAGAACTAATTACAGACTCTACATCTCAACTTTGCGTTACCTGCAAACTAAATGATGACCCCCAAAGCTTTAATCTCCTATAAATGGATTTATTCAGAGAGCAGATTGGATGCAAGTCACACAGCACACAAACCTGTAGGCTCGTAATTCTTGAACAAAATTGCCAACAACCTGAAAAGCTTAACCCGATGAGGTTTCCCCCAAGAAAAGTCGAGAAATAAACCTTACAAGGCTTACAAAACAAGAGCAACAATAAAAGAACGGAGACGAAGTTGAACAAAACCTCTGCCTTGATACTTCTCGCTGTCTATAATGCTCAAGCTTGACAAAGAATCAGTCAGTGCTCATAAATCGTTATTAGTAATATCGGATATCTACTAAGAACTTGCCTGATCCTGCAAACCATGTCTGGCCTTGTTGAGCTGATCTTTAAGCTGAGCTATTTGTTTCTCCAGTCCACTCATGTCTGCAGCATGTTCTGCTTTTTCTCTTTCAAGCTTTAAAAACACAACTCGACTTAGCGACAAACAATATCACTTCAGAAAAAGTTACAAGGAAACGCACTTCATCCCAGCATGTACAAGGACTGCTCGTATGCTTGTAATTGTTAACCGACTAACTGTTGCAACAGCCAGCTATATGTATAATACCCAGAACAAGCTGACGGTATAACCTTTGGCAGACACCCATCGAAGGCATTAGTTCTACTGTTAGTCGAACAATGCAAAAGAAGGGAAACAGTTGGGCCTCAGCTGCAGGAAGGTATTGTCTACAGTCGGGAAGAGAGAGCTCGCCCGCTCACCACACCAGCGCACAATTACTGCACAATCAAGCCAACTCTAGCTGTTTGGCAAATTGGCGAACAACTATCAATGAGTCGAAAGAGCAAGTGAGAAAACAGGTGTACACCAGCAAGGTAACTGTTATGTATGTAATTAAGATATATACCTCATCTTCTAATCTCTCCTGCCTTCCTAGCTTGTCTTTTAGTTTCTTCAGTTCTTCTGTCATTTTCTTTAACTTGGCGTCCCTGTCTTCTTTGTCTCCAGCAAGCTGGAGAGAAAAACAAACCAGCCGCAATCTCATCAGTATTATGGGTTGAACATTGTACTACTAAGTGCAACCACTTCAGTTTTATGGACCCAAAGCGACTGATATTAAACATCTGAGCGAAACAATCAATGCGAAGCACAACGAATCGACATTAACTCCAATCTCAAGTGAGCCCGCGGTTTCCGTACACCCAGATGACCAGTGCTCACGAGGTTGGTTGACTGGAATAGTTTCGATTTTATTACGCTAATTTACACAATCACCTTCCATGGAAAGAGAGGAATTATTAGTCATTTCTTCGCCTGCCAGTGTTTTACCTGTGAAGCTCTATCTCTTGCTTGCTTCAAAGCTCTCTCGGCATCTTGTAGTCTGGCCTGCAAACCTTCCAGTTCTCCATCAGGCTGTTAATAGATACAATTCAATAATCGAGCAAACATTTATTCACAACGAACAATCAAGAAACTTGCCCCAGTTTATCTTCACAACATGTTTACTCCTAGAGTTAATTCATACGGAGTATCTTCGGAATACAAATCAGACATTAAATCATTGCTGAAATTGAACTGATTTCCTCGAGTGTACCTTTCTATAGCTTTAGTAGCATTTCCTTCCAGAAAAAATCCACAGAAGACTTGAGAGTAGCTAGTTATTTGCATGTATTTGGGCCTCTATCAATGGATGGTTCCCTGTATCGAACTATCACACCGAAAATATGTAACCAGCTAAACGAACTTTCCTTCAACACATTTCATCATGTTTTACTATGTAATATAGTTTTGTTATCTTCATAAAACAAATTAATTAACCATAATCCTGAGACTACCTCTTTGTACACAGTGCAGGATATTTATAGTTCTTGTTAGAGCGATAAAAAGGATTACAAACTTGTTTTCGTCGCTCTCTTTCCAGATCTCTCATTAGGTCCAGGTACTTCCGATGAAGGTCAGCTAGAGCTCGTCCCAGGTCATCCTGATCATTGAACGGTTCACGGACAGCAGATCGTTTCTTATTGATGTCATTCTTTAACTCGCCCAGTCTCTCCAGTACCTCTTCTTTGTCTAGCAAGTTCTCTAAGTTGCTCAGTTCGTCCTCTGCGTCGTTCAGTCGCTGAGCGAGAGAGGCATTGTCCGCCTTCAGGGAAAAAATGTTATACTCAGTAATAAGACAAGTAATATGACACAGAAATTTATCGTTTTCACACCTCAGTTCAAAGCAGTGTCCGGTTTATAACAAAAAAGCTTAATCAAAAAAAAATTTCTGATCCAGGAGAAAACAATTAGACATTGATAAAGTTTCTGTTATTGTTACTGTTCCTGGTGCGTCTGAATCCATTCTTCAGTGTCCTCTGCTGATGTCTAAGCGGCAGTGGCGGACCTAAGGAAGGGGCCCCGGAGGCCGGGGTCCCCCTTATTTTGTGCTAAAAAAAAATTAATAATAAAATCGTAAAAGAAAGAAAAGCCGGCAGGGTGAGCGAACCCCCCGCTAGCTCAAGGTCTGGATCCGCCACTGAGCGGCGCACAATTTCAAACAGAAACAAGCAAAATGTACTGTACTTGTGATTCATTGCGGTTTCTATAAAACGCAGAATTGATCATTTTCTGTTACTGTTTCGTAGACGACAATTTAGACCGAAATGTAGCCAGAAGTAAAACGCACCTGCAGAGTCATTATATTGGTTGAGATGTCATTACATCTTTTTTTAACTCTCTTCTCAATGTTATATCCTGTAACATACCGTAAGACTATCAACCTGTGCAGCCAGCTCTTTAACTTCTCTATCTTTGTTTCCAGCATTCCTTGCAGCTTGTAAAGCTTTGTCAACTTTCTCTTGTTCCTTTCTTAATCTCTCATCTGCCGCTCTGCGGTCATCCTTCAATGAATAAACCAACAGTGCATTTCTTAACATCTATTGAACCCATGCTAATCTCAAATTGTACCGAACTTAAATGGTACTCCGGGGAGATCCGAGATGAGAATGCCGCGCCTAGAAATTCACTAACACTCAGTACTGAAAGCAAAATTATTGACCTGTAGTTGTTGTTTTAGTTTATTAAGAGCATTCTGCAGTCTGGCGACTTCAGCTTCAGCTTCCTTCAGTCTGTTTTTTGCCTCAGCAAATGCTGGTTCCAGAGCTGACCCTTGGGTTGCCTGTGCCTCCATATTGGACAAGCGCCGCCGCAGCGCTTCACAGTTCTTTCTCTCTCGTTCCAAAGCATCTTCGTTCACTGAATAGGAAGAATGGACACTTGTTTACAAACACTGACTAAAGTTACAAAAGCTTTCGAGTGTATCAATGCTATTAGGTAAGTGATAAGAGTTTTAAACCATTTTAATATATATTTCTTTATTAAAATGAACATCAAAAAATTTAGAAATACGTGTTTTTGGCTGAATATTTCAGAGATAAAAAGCTTTCAAGCTTATAGACATTTCGATTTTCAGAATTTTTACCAATGTCACTGGCATTATGTATTTGTTTTTGGTACCTTTGTTGTCTTTAGATTTGATTGATTCGGAAAAATGTTGTAACAGCAGAATAAAATAAAAAAGACACCTTCATACTTGCAGCCCTATCACACTCACTATTGTGACGTGTTTTGGAAACTGTTTTGAAAACAGTCAAAAGTCTTTGTGCTAAATGATTGGGACCACAGTTACTTCACGAAACCTTCTGTTTTAAACCCAGCATTAATTTTTGTAAGCCAGCAGGGTCATCCTTGTTAAAAACTCACATTTCAGTTGTTGTTGTAGTTTGGCGATAGTGTCCTTGAGCTGTTTGTTACCAGCCGTCTGAGCCTGCATGTCTTTTAACCGCTGACCTAACGCGTCCTTTTCATGTTGAAGTTGATTGATCTGTCTCGCTTGCTGCGCCACTTGCTGTTTCATGGAGTTTAAGTTATTATTCAAATCGTCTATGATATTCTTTAGTTCTTCTTTCAATTTATCTTGGTCGCCGTTTGCGTTTCCTGTGTAAGGACACAATCGAGAAAAAACAATGAAGACATCCAAAACTCTTGTATTCAGCCTAACGATATAAAAAAACTCTAAGATATACGGTTATTCATAGTACTTCGGCGATCTGCGTTCAAAAATAATTTGTAAAAAAACTCAATTTTTTACCACAACTTTCGTTACTTGGCAAATACAGCAACAACATGTCTGGACCGGATTAAACCTCTTTTTTGATCTTTGCCCAGCCCCACCCCTTTCCGTTTTCGCGTGTGTAACCCACGAACCGGGTTAATAAATTCGCTATGTTTGCGATCTCGACGAACTAGAGGTTCTATAGACAGACTAAAATATACAGTAAAAGTGTTTTTCACAGAATATTTTGTAGAGTTTTAGATCAGGCGACGTCACAACTGCAGGCCAGAAAATAAAACATGAAAACGTCCCTGAAAAGGCGTAACACTGAATTAAAAAAATCACAGTAATCCCGAATTAGCTTAGTCAAGGTTTAAGCAACCAGGCCCTGATTGTTTAGTTGCCCCTTGTTCAAACATTCTTTCGTTAACATGCAATGCTTCATTATTTAGCCGAGCCTTTAAGCCCTGGTCAAACGGCGGAAGATAGGTTATGATAGTTGAAGCTTAAGGTCCCGTGAAACAACCATTCACTATCGTCGACTATTATCAACTGCAGTTGAACCCCGCTATTTCAACTTTCAGGGGAATCGAAAAATAGTTTGAAATAGCCGATAGTAAATGAGTGAAGGGCAAATCCACGGGAGATGGTTTTGAGTTCGAAAAAACGGGGAATTCGAAAAACCGAGTTGGAAATAGCGGGGTCCAACAGTATCATTGACTTTCAGCTTGTTTAAATTCTGCATGATGACCTATGATACTATTCTTTTTCCGTTTAACCACACTCATAATGCAGAGTTCGCGATCATGTTTTTTTGGTCAGCTGTTTTCCCAAAAATCGGTAGCCTCGACGCAGGTGAAAACTATCAAGGAATTCCTGCAAGCTAGGACGGCACTCACAGAATTAGACTAATGCTGCTTCAAATAGCCGCCCAATTTAAACAGCACTTGTACCCAGAACTGGTCGCTAGCAAATCACTTACTCAGTGCAGCTAACTGTGTTTCTAGTTCCCTGACAGCAGCCATCTCTTCTTGCAATCTTTCCTTTGCTCTGTCATGATCTTGTTTGAGCTTTCCATACTCATTCCTCAACTCAAGCAACTGCTGCTCTTTAGCTGCCAAGCGAGCTTGCAGATGGGTCTAAGAAAAGCGAATCTGCTCATAAGAAACATCATGAAGACCATGCAGATGCTACTCACAAACTATAAACAGGAGATGTAGGTACATACAAGTCTTTGGCGCACATTAGCATGTCATAGGGTTGTATTCCTGATGGCCTGATGTAATCAGGTCCCTTATAGGTACATACATAGGCAGGGACATTAGGGGGAGTATTCCTGATGTTACCCTCCTGGGTACATACATAGGTGGGGTCATTAGGGGGGATATTCCTGATGGCCTGCTGTTATTAGGACCCTTCTAGGTACACTGTACATACATAGGTAGGGTCATTAGGGGGAATATTCCTGATGGCCTGCTGTTATTAGGACCCTTCTAGGTACACTGTACATACATAGGTAGGGTCATTGGGGGGAATATTCCTGATGGCCTGCTGTTATTAGGACCCTTCTAGGTACACTGTACATACATAGGCAGG
>Ga0126339_10001303_pt1 | contig 16638 bp, 13 predicted proteins | sample OrbTmetagenome_2_FD_92532 | JGI IMG/M metagenome (GOLD analysis project Ga0126339, IMG submission 92532) | Coral microbial communities from Petempiche,Puerto Morelos, Mexico - Orbicella T R C metagenome | ecosystem: Host-associated > Invertebrates > Cnidaria > Coral | place: Petempiche,Puerto... | reverse complement strand
AGCGGGCAGGGTCACCGGGGCGCACCTGTATCGAGAACCGGAAGATGGAGCCGTGACCCAGGCGGCTGTCGACGGAGATGTCCCCGCCCATGGCGTCCACCAGGCGCCGACAGATCGCCAGCCCTAGCCCTGTACCGCCGAACCGCCGGGTGGTCGAATTGTCGGCCTGGATGAACGGTTGGAACAGCCGTGCGCGCTGGGCGTCGGTGAGGCCGATCCCGGTGTCCCGAACCGTGAAATGCAAGCTTTGTCCGCGAGGCAGGGAAGCGCAGCGCTCCAGGCCCACGACCACTTCGCCGCGCTCGGTAAACTTGATCGCGTTGCCCACCAGGTTGAACAGCACCTGCCGCAACCGGTGGGGATCGCCACACACCGCCGCCGGCGGGGGCGTGGTGTTTTTCACCGACACCATGAGGCCCTTTTCCGAGGCGGTGAAGCGCAGCAGGCCGACCACCTCTTCGAGGACGGCGGCGGGGTCGTAGTCCACTTCTTCCAACACCAACTGGCCAGCTTCGATCTTGGAGAAGTCCAGAATGTCGTTGAGCAGTCCCAGCAGCGTCTCGGCGGATCGCTTCACGGTGTGGGCGAAGCCGCGCTGGCGATCGTCCAGTGGCGATCCAAGAAGCAGGTCGGTCATGCCCAGCACACCGGTCATGGGCGTTCGGATTTCGTGGCTCATCACCGCCAGGAACCGGGACTTGGCGGCATTGGCATGTTCGGCCTCGGTCTTGGCTTGGCGCAACGCCTCCTCATAGCGGCGCATCTCGGTGATGTCGGCATGGGTACCCACCAGGCGCACGGCCTGGCCATGCGGCCCACGCACCACCTGGGCGCGGTCCAGAATCCAGAGATAGCTGCCATTCCGGTGTTTCATCCGGTGGACGTGCCGGTATTGGGCTGTTTCCCCAGACAGATGGTTCGAGAGCGCGCGCACCGATCCGGGGTAGTCGTCCGGATGAATGCGGTCGGCCCAGAAGGCGGGCGCGACCTCGGTCTCGTCTTCGCCCAGCCCCAGCATGTCGCACCAGCGCGGCGACAAGTAAATGCGATTTGCGACCAAGTCCCAGTCGTAGATGCCGTCAGTGGTGCCGCGCATGGCCAAGTCGAAGCGTTCCTGGACTCGGCTGATCTCCCGGTTGGACGTGTCCAATTGATCGGCCAGCGCCACGAGCGCCACGGCCTGATCCTCAAGGCGCCGATTGGCGTCCTGCATCTCCAGTTCGCGGGTCTTGATGTCGTTGCTGTTCATCGACGCGCCGCGGTACCCCCGCAGGCGCCCGGTGTCGTCCAGGATCGGCAAGCCATTGGTGCGCAGCCATATAATGTCGCCGCTGCTATTGATCATCCTGTAGTCGCTGATCGCGTACTTGGCGCGGCGGCCGACCGCGTCCCTGTGCAAGGCGTGCACCCAAGCCCGGTCATCCGGGTGGATGAACGCGAACGGCGACTTGCCGAGCATCTCCGCGACCGTATAGCCGAGGAAGTCCGTCGCCCGTTCGGTGACGAAGGTCAGGCGGCCATCGGCATCCACCTCCCATATGAACTCGTCGGCGGCGTTGGCCACATCGCGGAAGCGCTGTTCGCTTTCCCGCAGGGCCTGTTCATCACGACGACGCTGAGTAACGTCGCGGTAGAACCAGGCGCGACCCCACGCCGTGCCCTGATCGTTGCGCAGGGCGCGCGAGTATCGTTCAAGGATCCGGCCGTCCCTGAGCCGCACCTCGGTTCCGTCCACGTCGTCTTCGTCCGGATTATCATACAGTTCGTCGATGCGGCGGACGAAGGCGTCGGGGTTCTCCACCCGCGGGCGGAGCGCGTCCAGAAGACCGGTCCGCCCGTTCGGCTCGATGGGCTCGAAGACGGAGTCGGGCAGTCCCCAAAGTTCAGCGAAGTGGCGGTTCCACGATAGGATCCGTCGACTGTTGTCCACCACCAGGATGCCATCCGTGGATGTCTCCTGTTGGGCCACGAGCACGGTGTTCTGGCGTTGCTGCGAGAGCTGTGCCGCCGCCTGCAGGCGGACCTGGCGCATCAGGCCGAAGGTCAACCCGGCGACTCCGGCACCGGCGAGGGCCAGCACCCCCAGGGCCCAGGCGACGCCGCGACGCCAGGGCGCGAGAGCGGCGTTAAGGGACACCGTGACGCCGGTGATCAGGGGATGCCCGCTTACGTGTCGCTCGGAGACGACCCGAACAACGTTGTCCACGGGTGAGCGGACGACGTAAATCTCTTTCGATGCGCCCGGCGGGTCGCGGGTGGCGACGTTGGGGATGCTCTGGCCGACCACGCCGGGAACCTCGGGCAGGCGGGTCATGATGGTGCCGTCGAAATGCACCAGGGCAACCGACGCTTGCTCGGACTCCAGGATGGTTTCGAAGGCGTTCGCGAACCGGGCCTGATCGACCAGGGCCATCACCGCGCCTGTTGCCCGGCCGTCTCTGTCGCGAGCAGTGTGGGCGACGACGAACGTGAACATGCCACTCAGCGCATCGTCCCGGTACACTGGGCTGACCCAGACGGCGTTTGGACTCCTGGTGCGATGGTCCAGGTACGCCGGATCCCGTCCCAGGTCTGGCGCTGGACCCGCCCCGGTCCACAACAAGGCTTGGCCGTCGGCGTCGGCGACCAGCAGCTCCCGCACGAACGAGGTTTGGCGACTGCGTTGCCGCAGGAACGCGGTCATGTCTGTCGTCTTGGGCAGCGTTGCCTGGCCATCAAGGAGGCTGGCCACCTCGATCAAGGTGCCGGAAATGTTAGACAGCGCCTGCTCGGTGAAGGCCTTGTAGGTGAGCGAGAAGCTCCGCGCCACATCATGGGCCCGTTCGGTGGTGACTTTGTAGCTTTGCCATGTCCAATAGCCGACGACGCCACCGATCAGCAGCATGAACACCGCCGCCGAGGCCAGGATCGCCTGCCGGACGGGCCGCGACGGGTCGTCGGGGGAGTCGAAAGGTGAGCGATCCGCGGCCATGGTCTGCGTGGGGCTGGGAGGGCCGGACGACGAGTCACCCGGTGCCCACAACGGGCCATCCTTGGCCGACGGCGTGTTGTAATCGCCGGTCATGGAGGCCCGTCGGCTGGGCTCGGGACTCCTGGACTTAAGCAAGAAAAATGCCATGCGTTCCGGGGTCTTGAGCGCGAGCGAATGCCGCGTGTGGTGAGGAAAAAGGGTACGCGACGACGTCGCGATCCCGGTGGTGCGTCGCAGAACGCGTGTCACATTGACGTGGTTGCTCGCGACGACGTGACAGCGTAGGTGGTCACGCCAGCGATCGACGTGGCCGTGGGCCGCCCGGTCTCCGGTCTAGGACGGGTGAGGGGGCGATGGTACCCTGCCGCTCACCCACCGACAGCCCTGGAGAACGGCTATGTTAGAGACAACGGTACTGGTGATCACTCTGGTCATCCTGGCCTTACTGTTCATCGTTCTAAGCGTCAAAATCGTGCCGCAAGGGTGGGAGTTCACGGTGGAGCGCTTCGGCCAGTACACAAAGACCTTGGGTCCGGGGCTGCACTTGATCGTGCCCTTCGTAGAGCAGATCGGCGCCCGATTGAACATGATGGAGCAGGTGCTGGATGTTCCCGAGCAGGAGGTGATTACGCGCGACAACGCCATGGTCACGGTGGACGGGGTGGTGTTCTACCAAGTTCTGAACGCGGCCAAGGCGGCCTACGAAGTCCGGCAACTGGAACTCGCCATCCTCAACTTGACCATGACCAACTTGCGCACGGTCATGGGGAGCATGGATTTGGACGAACTGCTTTCGCAACGCGACAAAATCAATGCAGAGTTGCTTACTGTTGTTGACTTGGCCACCAACCCGTGGGGTGTCAAGGTCGCGCGCATCGAGATCAAGGACATCTCGCCCCCGCGCGATCTGGTGGACGCCATGGCTCGGCAGATGAAGGCCGAGCGCGATAAGCGTGCCTCGATCCTGGTCGCCGAGGGCGAGAAGCAGGCCACCATCCTGGAGGCCGAGGGTCGGCGCGAGGCGGCATGGCGCGACGCCGAGGCACGCGAGCGCCTGGCCGAGGCCGAGGCCCGCGCAACCACGCTGGTCAGCGAGGCCATTGGCAAGGGTGGCATGGGGGCCGTCAACTACTTCGTGGCGTTGAAGTATGTGGAAGCGGTGACGGCACTGGCCGCCGCGCCCAACCAGAAGGTCCTGGTCATGCCGATGGAAACCGCCGGGGTGCTGGGATCGGTGGCGGGCATCGCCGAAATCGCCAAGGAGGCGCTCAGCCCCCATGCCTTCGGGGCTGGCACCGGTGAAGGTACGGGCGGCGGCGGGGGGACACGTGTTCCGGCGGCCAGCGTTTCGACGGGGTCCGAGATGGCTTCGGGCTTCGACAAGAGCATGATTCCCAATGCGGGGCGCCCGGGGATGCCGCCGGTCTAACCGGATCGGCCGGGGCCGTGTGGTGAGGTCCGGCTTTGAGAGGCAATGGCTGGAGGCGTGACATGATGGAGTCTTGGTGGCCCGACGCCCTGTCGTACTGGCACTGGTGGATCCTCGGCGTGCTGTGCCTGGGTCTGGAACTGGTGGCGCCGGGCGTGTTCTTTCTGTGGATCGGTCTGGCGGCCGGCGTTGTCGGCGTGGTGGCGATGCTGTTGCCGTCCCTTGCGTGGGAACTGCAAGCCCTGCTGTTCGCGGTGGCGTCGCTGGTGTCGGCCGTGGTGGGCCGGCGGGTGTGGCGACCGGGCGCGGTCGTCAGTGATCAGCCTCTTCTGAACCGTCGCGCCTTGCGGCATGTCGACAGTGTGGTGACCCTGACGACCGACCTTGAGGACGGGCGCGGTCGTGTGAAGGTGGCCGATGGGGAATGGTCGGCAGTGGCCGACGCGCAGACCTTGCGCTTGCCTCGTGGTAGCCATGTGCGGGTCACCGATGTGCGCGACGGACTGCTGGTGATCGAGCCTTTGGCGACGACAACGACTTCCCCGACGAACGGAACCGGAGCCGGGGCTTCGCCCGCCGCCTCACGCGGGCCTTGACCAGACCTGGCGACGGGGGCGGGATAAGCGGGGCGACCTTATACAACACGCCGCGCGTCGAACGAGCGTTTACCGCTTTCGGTTGTAGGGACAGCGCGGCGACGGCTCGCCACGGCTCCATGGAGCAGTCGGGTGCCTGGCGCGTGTCAGACGCTTGGCGGCGACCGTTTACAGGGTCGTATCACAGGCCCATACTGCCTGTTCCCGATGGTCTCGGCGGTGCTCGGAAGGCAAGATACGCGTCACGTGACGGTCCGGCATCTCATCCGCCCAAGGGGTTGCAGGGCGTTCGGGGCCCGGCAGGGGGGCGGTCCGGCAGGAGGGATTGTGTGTTGGATGCGAATGATACGATCAGTGATCAGATGCGTCAGCGCTTTCAGACCCTTCGGGTCCTGGTGATCGACGACAATACCTTCTCCCGATCCGTCGTGACGACGCAACTCGCCAATTACGGGATTCGCAGTGTTTCAGAATGCGGCGATGGGGTCGAGGGACTGAAGCTGATGCAGCAGATCACCTACGATATCGTGCTTCTGGACTATGAGATGACGCCTCTGAACGGCGCGGAGTTCGCGCGTCTGGTGCGACGCGATCCGTCCATCACCAACCCAGAGGTTCCGATCATCATGATTTCCGGATATTCGGATCTGGCCCACGTGCGCGAAGCGCGCAATGCCGGCATCAACGAGTTCCTGACCAAGCCGGTGGCGGCCAAGACGCTTTACAAGCGTATCGAATACACCCTGCTGCACCCGCGCCCCTTCATCCGCACCGACAAGTACATAGGGCCCATGCCACGCGAGGAGCGGCCCAAGTCGTCGTCCTCCGACCCGAAGACAACGCGCGGCTCCGGCACAGGGTGATCGTGAAGCCACTCGCACAATACCAGCGGCATCAGATCCAGGCCGTCTCTTTTTGCGTGTAATGCGTAGGATGCGCTCGCGCCGCAGGGCACCGCGTGCCATTGCGCCTGGAGGCGGTGCGCTGCCCGTCATGTCATGACGGCCGAACGCACCCACCGTGTCACCGCAAAAGTCAACGTCAGGAGCCGATGGTATAGCACCGGCTGCGGGACGTCCCTCGGGTCGGTGACACGACCCCCCCGGCGATGGGCTCGCCGGGGGGGGCGCGTTCCGGATGAACGGCCTGCTGTCCAGACTCAGTCCGTCTTGCAGGTCTTGATGCCCAGTGGGATGTACAGCGGGCACCAGCCCATCAGGCCGGTGGCCAGCGGCACGATACCGATGAAGCCCCAGGGGTTCAGGGGCGGATAGAAGAAGGCACCGATAATCAGCAGGATACCGAGGCCGATCCGCAGATTGCGGTCCATGCCGCCAACATTCTTGGTCATGGTGAAACTCCTCCCGGAATGAATGGGGGCCCACGGCCATCGCCGACCGTGACCATGGACTCCGACATACACCCCTGTCGTGTGCCGATCCGTAACTAAGTCACATTTCCCCTAAGGTTGATTCCCTGTGGTTGAGGGGCGGCGACCGCCGTCGCCGCCACCCATGCGGTCCAGCGCGGGACGGTCGCGTACGACGACACGGCCTCGCGCGGCACTCACCCATCCCTGGCGCTCAAACTCCTTGAGTTGGCGGCTGATCACTTCGCGCGCCGATCCCAACTCTGTGGCCAGATCTTGGTGGGTGGCCCGCACCTGACCGGACGGGTCGGCCCGCGTCAGCAGAAGGTGCGCCAGGCGGGTATCGATGCGGGCGAAGGCTACCTCTTCGATCAGCATCAGCAGGTCGCTGATGCGCGTGGCGTAAGCCGAGAACACGAACCGCCGGAATACCTCGGAGACGGCGAGCAGACGCCGAAACGTTGCCAGAGGCACGACGGCCACCGCCAGGTCGGTTTCCGCCAGACCCTCAGCGCCATAGGGACTCGCGGCCATCAGGGCGTTGGTCGTGAGCACGCAGGTCTGTCCCGGCTCCACCCGGTAGAGAACGATGCAGCGGCCGGATTCGGAGACCTTCTGAACGCGGACGGCGCCATCCAGGACCAGGGTGAAGGCGGTGCACGGGTCGCCGTCCAGGAACAACTGTGTCCCGGCTGTGACCGTGGCCGGGCGTGCCCCGGTCTCCAGCAGGCGGCGCGCCTCTGCGTCCAGGTCGCGCAGGGGCGGGAACCGCTCCATCAGCCGATCCATCAGGGCGTTCATCGCCGGCCCCACCCTCCCCGTCGTGCCCACGCTTCTTGGTGGATCGTTACGCCGACCGCGCGGCGCGGCGCCGCCGGGCCCGCCGCGCCAGCATGTTCAGGGCCTCGACGAGAGCCGAGAAGGCCATCGCCGCGTACATGTACCCCTTGGGCACGTGCACCCCGAAACCATCGGCGATCAGCATCATGCCAATCATCAACAGGAATCCCAACGCCAGCATGACGATGGTCGGGTTGGCGTGGATGAAGTCGGCAAGCGGCGTGGCCGCCACCATCATCACCGTGACCGCCACGACCACAGCGATGACCATGACGGCGAAGTTGTCGGTCATGCCGACGGCGGTGATGATGCTATCGATGGAGAACACCAAGTCGAGCACCAGAATCTGGGCAATAGCGGCGGTGAAGCCAAGGCTCAGCGCGCCTTCCGTTGCCTGGTCCGGGGTGGGATCCACGGCGTGACCGATTTCCTTGGTCGCTTTCCACACCAGGAACAGTCCGCCCGCCAACAGAATCAAGTCGCGCCAGGAGAAGCTGTGCCCCAGCAGCGTGATCACCGGTTCCGTCAATTGCACGATGATGGCCACCGTCCCCAGCAGCGCCAGGCGCAGGCCCAGGGCCAGGCCGATCCCCAACCGCCGGGCCGGACGCCGCTGTGCCTCCGGGAGCTTGTTGGTCAGGATGGAGATGAAGATCAGGTTGTCGATCCCAAGGACGATCTCCATGACGATCAGCGTGGCCAGGGCCGCCCAGGCGGTTGGGTTCGTGGCCAGATCAACCAGATGCTCCATGATGTGCGTTCTCCCCCCGTATGACACCCCTCACGGCCGCCGCTGGCTGCGCGAACCCGGCGAGTGTGCCGTCGGGACCAGGCGATTGCCAAGGGGCATACCATGCTTCCGAAGCCATGACCCGACGTCGGTTGTGTGCTAAGGAGCAACTTTCTTGCTCACCTTTTCAGGAGCCGGTTCCTTCATGCCCCTGACCCCTTGTGATCTGACGTCCGCCGATCTGGACCGTATGCTGACCCTGAACAACGCCGCCGAGCCGAACGTCAACAGACTGGAACGGACGGATCTGGAGCGCCTCATGACCTGGGCGACCGTCGCGGCGGGGGCACGTGGCGACGACGGCACGCTTCTCGGGTTCGTTCTGGCGCTGCCGCCCGGACTCCCCTACGACAGCGCCAACTACCGCTGGGTCTGCGCGCGCGGCGTCGAGTTCCTGTACGTCGACCGGGTGGTGGTGGCCAGCGAGGCTCGCGGGCATGGGGTCGGCCGGGTCCTGTATCGAACGGTCATGCGCGTCGCCGCGACCCTTCACCGTCGGGCCGCCCGAGTGGTCTGCGAGGTTAACGAGCGCCCCCCCAACCCGGGCTCGATGGCCTTTCATAAGGCGTTGGGCTTCCGACCGATCGGCCGCGTGGACTATGGGGTTGGCGGCAAGGCGGTCCGCTTTCTCGAATGCCGGCATGCGTGAAGGGCGTCAGGCCGGTTCCCGAGGATCGATCGGCGTCGTCGGCCACCCCAGTATCCTCTCGAGCAGCGCGGCCTGGGACAACAGGCGGGCCTCGGCCCGGGGCGGCGCCATGAGTTGCAACCCCACCGGCAGGCCGTCGCGGGTGCGGCCGCAGGGGATCGAGATCACCGGGCATGCGGTGAGCGTCAAGGCGAAGGTCAGCCCCAGCCAGTCCACATAGGTGTCCAGGCGTCGTCCGGCGACGCTCTCCACGTATCGGTGTTCCACCGGGAACGGCGGCACCATGACCGTCGGGCAGGCCAGCAGGTCATGGGTCTCGAAGAACGCCGCCACCCGCGCCATCAGCGCTGCGCGTCCCCGCTTGGCCGCCGAAAGCTCGGCTTGAGTCTGAGTCAAGCCGCGCTCGATGTTCCACACGACCTCGGGTTTCAGTCGATCCCGATGACGATCCAGAAGCGGCCCCATGGTGGTGACGAAGGCGTCGGCCCGCAAGGCATGGAAAATCTCCCGCGCGCCGGCGAAGTCGGGAACAGTATCGTCCACCAGTGTGCCCGCGTCCTCGAACCGGCGCACGGCCGCGGCACAGATCGCGGTCACCTCGGGATCCACGGTCCATTGGCCGAGTGTGGGACTCCAGCCGACCCGTGTCGGGGCTTGCGGTCGTTCCGCCGCCGCCAGGAAGGGATGCGCCGGCGCCTCCAGGGCCAGCGGATCGGCGGGGTGGGGGCCAACCATGGCATCCAGCAGCAGCGCCACGTCGGCCACGTCGCGGGCCATGGGGCCTTCGACCGACAGCGGCGACCAGGGATCGGCGCTGGGCGCCCGCGCGACCCGTCCAGGGCTGGGGCGCAGGCCGACGACGCCACAGAAGGCGGCCGGGATGCGCAGGGAGCCGCCCATGTCCGATCCCGTAGCCAGCCAGGCCATGCCCGTGGCCAGGGCCACCGCCGCGCCGCCCGAGGAGCCGCCGCAGGTCAGGCGCGTATCCCAGGGGTTCCGGGTGGCGCCGAAGACGTCGTTGAAGGTGTTGGCCCCGGCGGCCCATTCCGGCGTGTTGGTCTTGCCCAGCACCAGGGCGCCGCGCCGTTCCAGGGTGTCCACCAGGATGTCCGAGTGCTCGGGCACATGATCGCGAAAGACCGGCGAGCCGTAGGTGGTGCGCACGCCAGCAACATCGGTCATGTCCTTGACGAGCAGGGGCAGCCCCGCCAGCCAGCCGGGCGCGGTCAGGTCCAAGCCGGCCGGGTCATCGGTCAGGCGCCGGGCGGCGGCGCGGGCGCGGTCGGGGCAGAGCGTGGGCACCGCGTTGACGGCCGGATCGACAGCGGCGATACGCGCCAGCGCAGCATCGATCAGTTCTTCGGGCGAAACCTCGCCACGGCGCAGCATGGCGACGACCACTCTCGCCGAGACCTGGGTGAAGGCGGGGGCAGCATCTCTTGTGAAGTGCGTCATGATGGATGGGACCGATCGGCAGGACGGAGACGGGCGGCACCATCTGAAGAGGTCTAGATCAACAGGGTGACCTTGCCCTGAAACCGTGGACAACATGTTATGCGGCAGGACGCTTGGCTTGCTCTGGGGTGAGGTCACCGAGCGCTGAGTGAAGGCGTCGGCGAGTGTAAGAGCTTTCGAGGGTGGCGAACAGGTCGCGTCTGGTCTCCTCGCGGGATGCGTTATCGGCGGCCGTGAACCGGTTCGGTTTTCAGGGTGCCGAAGACGCTTTCCATGGGGGCGTTGTGTGTGCCTTGTCCCAGAAGTTTGCCTTGCGGCTCATGGACGACACCAAACCGCGCTTTCTCAGGGCTTTCCTGTCGTTATGGGAGGCATCCTGACTGCCCCGATCCGAACGGTGGATCAGGCCACGCGGAGGCTTCTGGCCCGTCGAAGGCTTCGAGCACTTCGCCGGGCATCGAAGCGAGGCCATCTCACTGCTCAACACCGGGAGAACCGAATGCCCCTGCCGTTTGGGGTTGTCGCTCTCCCTTGGCGGTGGTAAACAAGGCCCTCCCAACGTGATGAAGTCGTAACCCCTTGTTTTCGTTGGCACGGTGGCCCGTCGGCGGCCAAACCGGTGGTTTTTTGTTGTGCCATCATCCAGGTGGTCGCGTACCGGACTCACCCAGATCGGACAGGTTTTCCATGGCCGAGATCATCGTTCACGAGGGCGACCTGCCCGCCGACATCACCCTCGGCTCCCAGGTTGCCGTGGACACCGAGACCATGGGCCTCAACCTCACCCGCGATCGCCTCTGCCTGGTGCAGTTGTCGGCCGGCGACGGCGTGTGCCATCTGGTGCGCGTCCTGCCCGAGCAACCGGCACCCGTGCTGTCGTCGCTGATGGCCGATCCCGGGATCCTGAAACTGTTCCATTTCGGCCGTTTCGACATCGCCATCATGTTGCATCACTTGGGCGTCTTGACCCAGCCGGTCTATTGCACCAAGACCGCCTCCAAACTGTGCCGCACCAACACCGATGCCCACGGCCTGAGCGCCTTGTGCAAACACCTCCTGGGCGTTGACCTGTCGAAGCAACAACAGACGTCCGATTGGGGCGCCGAGGTCCTGACCCCGGAACAGACCGAGTACGCGGCCAACGACGTGCTCTATCTTCACGCTCTGAAGGACAAGCTCGACGCTTTGTTGGCCAGGGAGGGACGCACCGCCCTGGCGGAGGCCTGTTTCGGGTTCCTGCCACACCGTGCCGCCTTGGACGTCGCGGGTTGGGCCGACACCGACATTTTTGCCCACTGAGGTTGCCTTGACCATCACGGACCGCTATGGCGTCGTCCGAGCCACCTCGTCGGTGACCGAAGAGTCCTCTTCAATAATTAGTTAGGTCCAGAGGAAAAGCACCCGACACCATGCCGTCCGCTCGTCCCCCCATCACGGCGCGCATCGCCGACCCATCCGAGGCCCCCGCCGACACCAGGGCAAACACTGGGGCAGACACTGGGGCAGACACTGGGGCCAACACCCGAGCCCTGGCTGCCGCGCGGCGCGTGCTGCGCGCGGAAAGCGAGGCGTTGGGCCACTTGGCCGACTCCCTCGGTGCGGCACTGGATGCGGCCGTCTCCCTCATGCACGCGTGCCAGGGGCGCGTGACCGTGACCGGCATGGGCAAGAGCGGGCATGTGGGCCGCAAGATCGCCGCCACCCTGGCGTCCACCGGCACCCTGGCCCAATACGTCCACCCGGCCGAGGCCAGTCATGGCGACCTGGGCATGGTGTGCCGCGATGATGTCGTCCTGGCCCTGTCCAACTCCGGCGACACACTCGAGTTGACCGACATCATCGCCTACACACGGCGCTTCGGCATTGGCCTGATCGGCCTGACGAGCCGCGCCGAGGGCGCGCTGGCCCAGTCCAGCGACGTTGCCCTGGTGCTGCCCCCGCACAGCGAGGCTTGCCCGCTGGGGCTGGCGCCGACCACCTCGACGACCATGATGATGGCCCTCGGTGATGCCCTCGCGGTGGCATTGCTGGAAGCCCGGGGTTTTTCCGCCCGTGACTTCCATGTCTTCCATCCGGGGGGACAATTGGGCCGTGCGCTGTTGCGGGTCGGAGACCTGATGCACACCGGCGAGCGCATGCCGCTGGTGACGACCGATACACCCATGTCACGGACGCTGATCGAGATCTCCAGCAAGGGGTTCGGTTGCGTGGGCATTCTCGACGCGGCCGGCGTTCTGGTCGGCATCGTCACCGATGGCGACCTGCGTCGGCACATGGCCGACGGCCTGCTGGCCCGGCCGGCAGCGGAGATCATGACACCCACCCCGCGCACGGTGTGCTCGACCACCCTGGCCGTGGAGGTGCTGCATATGATGAATGCCAGCGAACGCCCCTTTACCGCCGTCTTCGTGGTGGACGATCCTCAAGCGGTTGGCGGTCAACCAGTCGGGTTCCTGCACATGCACGACTTGTTGCGGGCGGGCCTGGCTTAGATCAAGATTGATCGGTGCGGGAGCACCAGCAAGCAACGCGCCCAGCAAGCAACGCGCAAGGTTCCCGGCGATCGCGACCGTGTCGCGTGTGTCTGGCAGGGTCTCCGTCCGTGGCGCACGGCTTACCCCGGGTGCCTGCCATGCGGGTCTGTCCGGCGAGGCGGTGCCCAGACTCGGTCCGGAGATCCGGGCGCGCGGATCTGGCCCGTCGACAGAGGCCAAACAGTGATAGCCCAGCGATGAAACTGGATCGACCCGACCGAGGCAACAAAGACGCGTCCGCCGACGCGCTGCCACCGGTGTCGACCTGGCCGGATCCCCGGCGCCGGTCCCGCGCCCTGCGCACGCGCGCGAGCACGCCCGGCTCTGGCGTGACCCGGGGATATTCCCGGTTTGTCGCCCTGATGAAGATCCTTCTGCCCGGTCTGGCCGCCGTGGTGCTGGGCATCATGCTTGCCTGGCCTCAGATCGAAGCGCGGACGGAGCACTTCGTGGTCGGCTTCGCCCAACTGGACCCGCGCGAAACCGACCCCCGAACCCTGGTCAATCCACGCTTCCACGGCCTCGATGACAAGGAGCAGCCCTACACCCTCATCGCCACCTCGGCGGAGGAAAAGGCCGGCAATCCGGACCGCGTGGACCTGCTGCGACCACAGGGAGACATCATGCTGCATCAAGGCCGATGGATCGCGCTGAACGGCGCCGCCGGTGTTTATTCAAAGCTAGAGCGGACGCTCGACCTGGCCGGCGATGTCACCCTGTATCGTGACGACGGTTTCGAGTTTCGCACCGAGCAAGCGCACGTGGACCTGCTGACCAGCACCGCCCATGGGGACGAACCCGTGCGCGGCCAGGGTCCGGACGGCACCATCCGCGCCCAGGGCTTCGAACTGGTGGACGGCGGCGCCGTGGTTCATTTCACGGGGCGTTCCCGGTTGGTGCTTCACAACGGCGGCGGGGCCATCGCCCCATGACCCCAGTCACCACGCCGCTCGACACCCCAGCCCGAGACACTCCGGCCCGAGACACCGAGAAGCGGGGGATCAGGAGGCGTGTTCACCTCCTGGCTCTGCTTCTGGCCCTTGGCGGGCCCCCCCTCTCCACACCAGCGGCGGCCCAGACAGCGGCCCTGGGGACGACACCGGGCGGCGATGGCGCGGACACCCCCATCGAGGTGACGTCCGACGAGGGCATCGAGTGGCGCCGGGACGAAAAAATGTACATCGCCCGGGGCAACGCGCAGGCGGTGCAAGGCGATGATCAAGTCTTCGGCGACGTTCTCGTCGCCCATTATCGCGAGACCGAGGAGGGCGCCACCGAGGTTTGGCGCATGGAAGCGCGGGGCAACGCCCGCATCGTGACCCCGGACCAGACGGTCACCGGTGGCGTGGCCATCTACGAGGTGGACAAGGATGTCCTGGTGATGCGCGGCGGCTCCCTGCGTCTGGAGACGCCGACCGAGGTGGTGACATCCGAGGACAGCCTTGAGTACTGGGGCACCGAGCGCATGGCCGTCGCCCGGGGCGACGCGCTGGCGCGTCGGGTCAACGGCGATACCATTCGCGCTGACGTGCTGACGGGGTACTTCGCCGAGGGCGATACGGCCGAAAGCCCAGAACCGGCGGCGGCCACGCAGCCGGGTCCCGTGGGCGCGACGGGCGATCTGGAACGCATGGAAGCCTTCGGCACGGTGATGATCACCACCGCGAAGGAGGTTGTTCGCGGCGAACGGGCGGTCTATGACGTGCCCGCGGGTATCGCCACCGTGGTCGGGAATGTGACCATCTCCACCGAGACGGACCAGTTCGCGGGCGAACGCGCCGTCATGAACCTGAACACGGGGGTCAGCACCCTCCAGGGCGGTGCGGCCGGCGATGGACGAGCACGCGCCCTGATCGCGCCGTCACGCCCCAATGACAGTACCGGAGACAGCATCGGGGACAGCGACGGCCGGCCATGAGCGGCGGCGCGGCGCGGGAGGGTAACCCTTGGAAGGCACGGTGGACCAGTACCTGGACGACAATGCCGAAACAGAGTCCTTGGCCACCCATGCCGGGCTGACCGCCGTGGCGCTGGGCAAACGCTATCGCCAGCGGCCGGTGCTCACCGACGTGAACATCGGCGTGCGCCGCGGCGAGGCGGTGGGGCTGCTCGGACCCAATGGCGCCGGCAAGACCACCTGCTTCTACTGCATGACAGGCTTGGTCATGCCTGATGCCGGGCACATTCTCCTGGATGGCGAGGACATCACCACCCTGCCCATGTACCGGCGCGCCCGCATGGGCGTGGGGTACCTGCCGCAGGAAGCCTCCATCTTCCGGGGGCTGACCGTGGAAGGCAACATCCGCGCGGTGCTCGAGGTGGTTGAGCGCAATCACAGCATGCGTGAGGATATCCTGGCCAGCCTGTTGTCGGAGTTCTCCATCAGCCATTTGCGTCACAGTTCGGCCCTCGCGCTCTCCGGCGGTGAGCGGCGGCGCGTGGAAATCGCCCGCGCCCTGGCCACCCACCCCGGCTTCATCCTGCTTGATGAGCCGCTGGCCGGCATTGATCCCATCGCCGTGGGAGACATCCGCGACCTGGTGGCCCACTTGAAGCACCGGGGCCTGGGCGTTCTCATCACCGACCACAACGTACGCGAGACCTTGGATATCGTGGACCGTGCCTACATTCTTCACGAAGGTCGGGTTATGATGGAGGGACACCCGTCAGAGATCGTCGCCCACGAGGGCGTTCGACGGGTCTACCTGGGAGAACGCTTCAGCCTTTAGCATCCACGGAGGTCCCGGCACGGCATGCCTTTGTCACCGCGGCTCGATCTCCGGCAAACCCAGGCCCTAGTGATGACGCCGCAGTTGCAGCAGGCGATCAAGCTGCTGCAAATGTCCAACCTGGATCTGGCTGCCTACGTCGAGCAGGAACTGGAACGCAACCCGCTGTTGGAGCGGGATGACCGCGCCGCCTTCGAGGCTCCGGCGGAGCGCCAGGATGCGCGTGCCGATGCCGGGGAGTCCGCGATCCTGGACCCGTCCGGCGGAGACGAGGCGGGCGCCCCGTCCCTGGACCAGGACTACAATACCGATCGCGACGAGGCGGGCGCCGGGGACATGGTGGGCGTCAACGGCGATGGTTCCGGCTTGGACGCGCTGGGCCTGTCCGCCGGCAGTTGGGGGAGCACCGGCACCGGAGGCGGACGCGGCTTCGAGGACGACGACCGCGGCCTTGAGGAAACGCTCGGCGAGCGTCAGACCCTGCGCGATCACCTGGCGGAGCAGATCGCCGTCGACCTGCCCGACCCCGCCGAGCGCCTGATCGGAACCTACCTGCTTGGCCTGCTGGACGCGTGCGGCTATCTGGCAACGCCGCTGGAGGAGGTGGCCACCACCCTGGGTGCCCCCCTGGAGCAGATCGAAGGGGTGCTCACACGCCTTCAGGCGCTGGATCCCCCAGGCCTGTTCGCCCGCTCCCTTAGGGAATGCCTGGCCCTGCAACTGGCCGACCGTGATCGCCTCGACCCGGCGATGCAAGCCCTGCTGAACAACCTGGAGATGCTGGGACGCCGCGACATGACCGGCTTGATGCGCGTCTGCGACGTCGACGCCGAGGATCTGCGCGAGATGGTCGCCGAGGTGCGCGCGCTCGATCCCAAGCCGGCACTGCGCTTCGACGGCGAGCCCATTCAGACCGTGGTGCCCGACATCCTGATGCGCGCCAACCGAGAAGGGGGCTGGATCCTGGAGTTGAACGGCGAGACCCTGCCCCGAGTGCTGGTCAACCGGCGCTACCTGGCCCGAGTCAACCGGGCGACCAGCGGTGACAAGGCGGTGCGCAGTTACATCACCGAGTCGTTGCAGACCGCCAACTGGCTGGTGAAGGCACTGGACCAGCGGGCCAACACCATTCTCAAGGTGGCCACCGAGATCGTCCGCCAGCAGGATGCCTTCCTCGCGCACGGGATCCAGCACCTGCGCCCCCTGATCCTGCGCGACGTGGCCAGCGCCATCGGCATGCATGAGAGCACGGTCAGCCGGGTGACCAGCAACAAGT
>Ga0126339_10001302_pt1 | contig 16641 bp, 10 predicted proteins | sample OrbTmetagenome_2_FD_92532 | JGI IMG/M metagenome (GOLD analysis project Ga0126339, IMG submission 92532) | Coral microbial communities from Petempiche,Puerto Morelos, Mexico - Orbicella T R C metagenome | ecosystem: Host-associated > Invertebrates > Cnidaria > Coral | place: Petempiche,Puerto... | reverse complement strand
CAGGTATTGGATTGAATCGTGAAAATTAAAAGATTGAATTGAACCAAAAATTTTATTTACCATTGGATTGAATGCCTTTTTCTATCTTTAAATAAAACCGTTATTTAAAGGATTAAACATATACTGCAAGGATTAAATTTTGCTACAAACGGCTTGCCATAATGCATTAGACAAGTTGGGCAGTAATATAACTAATATCGTATTTTCATACGAGCTAAAGAAGATTAAACCGCGTTACGGCTGAATAAATATTTTGCGTAAACAAGCTGACAAGTTATAGTTCATTCGTAACGAGTTATGACAAACTCATGTTGACCCGCCGAGATTTCTTCCGCAAAATATTGAAATAAAATCTAAAACTGCACTATAAATATCCCAGTTGCTTTTTAAAGTTTTTTACTAATTTCCAATGTGTCCTTGAAAATGATATAGATACATTTAGAATTGTAAATATTTACATTAGCGAACAATTCCGAAACATTCCCAATGCAAATTTCACGGGTTTGATACCCGCTTGAAAACGCAATAGCTATCTTCAAATGTACTTTTTATCGACAAAGTGTTGATACTGAAACACAATCTAACTTGATGGATTGTCGCTTGATGTGTTGTATGTTCCAGAAATCGTTCCTAAAGAGTTCATTGAAAGGTTCAACTGTGCGGAGACTGAACGCAGCCTTCGCATAATCTTGCCGCACGTCAATATTTTAGCGAAGGCTTTACGGTACGGTTGCAGCCGCCATGCGAAAACGAAAGGGTTCATGCTTGAATTCGCCATGATTAAAATGTAATTTATATCCCTTGCCCAATGAATAAAGACACAGTTGCAGGTCCCGCAAAAGCTGATCACGTAAATGAGGACCAGTGACGGAAGAAAACAACAGATGAATAGCGCGAGCATGATCAGGAAAGTTTTTGTAATTTTCTTCTCCCATTTCATCGCTCTCTTCTTAACTTGGTTGTCTTGTTCATGGCCATCGTGTAGAGAGTCCCAGTACTTAATTTGATGCTTGAAGTTCCTGAAGACTTTCGCATAAGTGAGGCACAGCACTGCAAATGTAGCTACCACTGCTGTGTTAGCGAAGAAGAACTGGTACTTCAAATAACCCACCTTGAAGTAAAGAAGAGCAAATCCGATGGAAAAGACCCAAAGAGCAACTGAAGCGATGGCCGCCCTTCTTATAGTCAGCCTGCTCTTGTATTTCAGTGGGTCGGTGATAGCAATGAATCTGTCTACAGTCAAGGCAGCCAAACTCAGCAACGACGCGGTCGTAGAGATGAAAGATCCAACCCGTCTAGCATGGTCTCGGCGGAGAAGCGTCGGGTGATGGCTTAAGGCCTCGCGCACGTAGAAGTCGACCGACATCGGTAGCGCGAAACATCCCACGACTAAATCTGCCGCCGCTAAATTAGCCACGAGGAAGTTGAACGAAGATCGCAGATTGCGATTTGGATCGATAATGACGGCCAGGAGTACAAGAAAGTTGCCCGTGACTGTTGTAGCCGTGAGAACAGAGCAGAACGAAGCTGAAGTGATGCTCAACGCGGTCGGAGCAGAGATATTCGCACACGGGTACAAACCGATCAAAGACATCGCGCCTTTAAGTCCCTCTTGTTCTCCGTAGATTTCTTTTTAAAGACAAAGATGTCAGAGTTGTGTAATCGCTAAGGACCATTTACCGGAGTTGTGGGAGTTCTTGGATTTAGTCAGCTGTCAGGTTAATAAAGACGGAAATGAAATTTACTCTCCCTAATTTAATTCGCTTGTCAACAAAACGGGAAGGTCACGTTATTTGGCGGGGGTGGGTGCGGCCTCATTATCTGTCTGTCTGTGAAAATTTGGGAAAGACATGAGTGGAATGGACTAGAACCAATTGCGGACAGTGTATTTTCGAGTTATCTGTTCATTTTGAGTGATGATTACAGTGCTTCTTCGACCATCGAACGCCAGCTACAGATGACGCATTTTGGTATACGTAAAAGAACACAAAAATAAGAAATATTGTATTAGTCCCCCATAGAAATATTGACTGTCTGTCAAACCAACTCATCACATTCACAGCTTTCCAATTGACTAATGAACAACTTTATATTATATGATTCTCCGACTTCAATACAAGCTCCCCAAGATATGCTGATAGGATAACTTGAACATGAGAAAACTACAGCTAAAACATATGAAATGCAAAATTTAAATTTGAAAATTTCACATCCTGTGTGGGAGAAGTCTAATTTCCTCGGTGCGTCGGATCTGTGACTTTACGCAGGATGTAAGCCTCAGCAGGGTAGCAAAAGTAACAAAATGTAAATGGTTTTAATGTCGTATAATTTAGGGCATAATAGGATGAATAATTAACTAATTTCATGCAGAAGTTGCGCGAATGACGTAGGTGTCTTTCTGTCCTAACTGTAGCAGACAGGTTACAAGGAGTTGCGGTATATTGGACAGCTTTAAGTGGACATCTTTAATTGAATCCTTCGTCATCACCAGGTCATCACGCTTGAAACCATTAAATTACGCAGGAAATTGATCATGTTATGAAGATAAGACTGTCATTGCCATGACAGCGAGCTTGGCTGAAAGGGCAATAGAACGAATTGATTCGAAAGTTAATTAACACAGAGCTTAAACAAACTAACGAAAGTGACCAGCTTCAAGCACACGCACCTGCTGAAACGAACTAAACTGAACGAAACAAAAAAAAAATGTATGCACGTGTTACAGAGTACTACGAAAGACTGAGCTCGCTAATACTGGGGAGTTAAAATAACAAACATTTCATGCTTATTTAGTCTGACTGAAGCTTGGGTAGAAATTGAAACAAAGCAACGAATACAGCGTTTTCGCAATCGAACTTTTTGAACAGCTCGCTTTAATGGAGCAACAAAATATACTGGGTTGAATTTCCGGACATTTCAAGTAGTAAATAGAATTTCCTAAAATGGTGGCAGCTTTGAAAGGTTAACCTATATTTTCCAATTTTTTTTATTGGGAATTTTCGTTCAATTAGATTTTGCTCAGGGAATTTCCAACGTTTTTTGTTTGAATGGTTTGCATGTTGCGATCGGAAATTGAACAGTTATTGGATTTTCTGGAAACTTTCCCGGGAAATTTCCACACTATTTGTCGCCGTTTGGAAAATTCGGGAATTTTGGGTCTAATGGAAAGCGGTCAAGGAATATAATCCAAGATACAAAATAATAACTATAAATTACAGTAAAAGGAAATCTAAAGGTGACTAAGCGCAAGGGCTCATTTAGCAGGACGCAGCGACATGAAGCTGTGACAACATCGTTGTGTTGTTCACACGAGGGAACGCACTGTTCACACATGGTTAAATAATGGTGTGAACAGGACACAATAATTTTGTCGCTGTCACATGTTCCTACAACATCTCATGGCAGTCGAAAGTGGCTTCAAACCAGTGCTTTCTCGAAACTTCGACGAAAATGTCAAGAAATAAGCTATTCTTTGTTCGATGACTCCCATGAAGTATATAAATACCGCGCTCCTTCCAGTGTTCACATTCGGCCTTCCTGTGTTTAGGGGAACATGGATGGAGCAATAAAGTGAGAGCGCTCACCCCCTACCGGTGTGGGTTCGATTCCATGTATGGGTGTAGTTTCCTTTTAGTTCACGCCTTGCTTTGAGAGTTTTTCTTCGGGTACTCCGGTTTTCTCCCTCCCGAAAAAAAAAGAAAAAAACGTTTTCAAATTCCAGTTCGACCCCGCTAGAAAACCAGCTAGGGCTGATGTGGTGTCCTGTCGAAATATTTTAACATTCACTGAAATTTGTTAGATTTCTCCGAGAAGTAAAAAGAGATCACAATGTCAGGTATGGTAAATCATTGCGTTTTTAATTTCATTCAATTAACGTTCATTTCTTCTTAGGGTAGAGTGTTTTTTAGATTTACATCTAAGTCGAATGATTACAGAAACAACTTTTAAATATCTCAACAACGCAGTCAAATCTGCTTGAAAACTTCTCAATCATCAGTTTGCAACGATCAGTTAAACGTGATATTAGTTGAAAATTACTCACCGAAGTGGAGGAAAATATCCTCCACTTTCACCGACAGCGAGGTGAATAATTGTTTCAGTATATACCTTACAAGCTTAACAACTACCGAACCAAATGCACTGATTATTTGCTCCTCGGTAACCGAAGCAAACGGAAGCCATTTTGTTATTCTTTGGCTGCTCAGAAGTGAATTGTACTTTGCTTATCACTTTCGAGTTAACCAATCAGAACGCGAGAAAAGCACTATTCACTTGCGTGGTATAAACCAAACCTTGATAGTTTAGACTTAATCTACATTGAAGGTAATAACTCTTAAAATAAATATCTTTATCGTTCTTTGCAACGGCACTGATAGACTCAGAAATCAAACTCCGATATCGAGGGCCAACAAGACTGTTAGGGTTTTGTTGACTGTACGTTTCGGAAGTTTGTTCTGTCCATATATTAAGTAAAATTCCTCTATGAAAACATTTTACTCGCATTTTATCTGTTCTTTGTTGGCTGAACTATGTTATATAGCGTTCTTTAGGTAAGTTAAGTCTGTTTTTATAAATTAAATAACAGGTTGGTTACATTATATTTCTAGTTTAGTTACAGTGATATGAGTTATACTGTGAGCGCCAGAAACGTCTCTGAAAAGCTAATTTGTCGTTATCGATCACAGGCGAGATGAAATTAAGTAGATTTACTAGAAGCTGGGATAATTAGTGTAAAAGGTTTCATTTCCGTAAACAAAACTTACATAAAGGTTCTCTTCCAGAATGAATCCCAACCTTTACTCTTACGGTTTTTTGACGGAAGTCCGTTTCTTGCGACTCACTGGTCCTGGGTTCGAGTTCTGGCTAGGTTAGAGTATAAAATGAATACTGTTGAATTTCTAGTGTGACACGTCAAAGTGGACAAAAATACTTCCTTAAAATATATGACACTTGTTCTAAATACGTAAAACTTGAAGCAAGTCCTATATTTGTGCGAGGAATGGCGGATTTTGATAAAACTTTTAAATATTTATGTCAATCTGTACACATAGAACAAGCACCTGTCCGTACACATTTTAAGAAAGTATAATTGTATATTAAAAAGATGTGTTTATTTGGGAAGAAGTGCTCATTATTTACATCAAGTTTTATATATACGAAACACGTCTTATATCAGAGAAACAACAAATTTTCTATATTAAGAATATTCTTAAATAATTTATAGAACAAGTGTTACCTATTTTAAGGATGTATTTTTGTCCGCTTTAGCGTGTCATATTCTACGCTTCACGATATTAAAGGAGCTCAGTCATGGTATTTTGAGTTATTTTTGCTACATACAGAATTACCTTTTATTTGAAGGAAACCCGAGTATAGTAGTTTACTTAGATAGAAAAAAATCAAAGAGATAATAACAAACCATAAAGGAACAAACAGACGACGAACCTGAAAAATTTAGGCTTAAGTTTTCAAGATGCGTGAACCGTGACGTTAGGTAACTCCGTTAAGGATTTCACTACTAAAAAGAACTATAAGCTGCAGTCAGAAGACGTTTTATCCAACCGGCATAGCATGCTCTGGGAAAAGAACTGGAGTGGCCACAACACCAGCGCCAGTTTCAAACTTCCAAATAACCGACCCGTCGTCGCCATGCAACGCGTACACGAACTTATCCGAGCTCGCGGCGTACACGACGTTATCACGTGATACTGCCACCGATGCCACGATGTAGTCACGTGTTGTTGGAGACCATATATGGGAACCATCGGTTTGTTTGAGAGCCAAGACACGACCATCGCCTGATCCAACGAACACCTGGGGTTTGAAAATAAATCTTCAAGCAATGAGAACTTTTAAAAATTTCATGAAGCGCCATAGCTCCCGCCCTACTTCATAAAGTCAACAACGTGTGTATGGTAGATTAGCGACCCCAAGTAGTTAACAAGTACCGTAAAACTCTGAGAACAAACCCTGGGCTTATAATGTCCAAAAGACTTCTTGACTGGCATGATTTTCACGAGGGAGGAGGGGGAGGGGAACGAGGATTATAATCGAACGAAATTCAGCCTAAAACAATAGACGTCAGTACGAGGCTTTGGGGAATAAGCCCCACAAACTCTGTAGTTATTCCCACAGCCTCGTACTGAGGTCTATTGTGTTAGGCTGAAAATTGGCCTATTTTCCGTTCGTAAAACCTCTTTTTTTGGGGTGGGGGTAACAATACGAGACTCAAAAATTACTTATACATACAAGAATACCGCATAGTAAAACAATATCCAGTGCGGTCGTTAAATGGACATTACGAGTCCAAGCATACTGCAATGACATAAAATATCATTGCCACTCAATCCGGAGACGAGCGCGCTAAGCATTAGGTCATAGCGCCTCCCACAGAAGAGGGATTATAATCGCTAGAGGATTTGAGCTCATTCTAAATACAAGCCAATAGTGGTACATTGCAGGATATAATCGTTCTTGACACAGGCCAATTAATTATTCTTACTCACCCTCCCATCCTCAGTGATAACAGGTGACGACACCACCTCCCCGCCAGTATTCACTGTCCACTTGATTTTTCCCGCCAAAGGTCCATCGATGGTATCGACAGCAATCAACTGATCCTTGATCAAGCCGACGTACAGTGTGCCATCTAACTTACTCACCACTGGAGAAGACTCCACTTCAGAACCCGTGTCACATGACCAGTACAGCTTACCAGTTTCGCGGTCAAGAGCGTAGATGTTATGGTCTAGGGAAGCAAAGAAGACGGTGCGACCGCCGGGCAGGAGAGCGGGTGAGCCATAAACGCTTCCGGCACTGTCGAACTTCCAAACGATCTCACCCGACTTAGCGTTTAAGGCGAAAATATGCGATGCGTCCTGTGAGTCCGAAGTGTTCGATTTATCCGAGGCACACCCGGTGAATAACAGCCCTCGTTTGTTGTCTACTGTAACAGCACCCCATATGGGACACTGAAGATTTGTAGTCCACAAAGCGAACTCGCCTTTGCTATCCAGCGCATAGACAAATTTATCCTGGGACCCGACATAAACTGTTCCGTCCACAGCCACGGTTGGGCTTGCCACGACAGCACCTCCGGTCTTCACTTTCCAAACGAGAGAACCATCGGCCGCAGCAAGGGCATACACGTTGCCATCGTTGGAACCAAAGTAAACAATCTCTTCGTCCTGGCTGAGAGCCGCAGATGACAGGATCTTGCCAAGAGTTCGGTATTTCCAGATGACGTTTCCGTTTGCGGCGCTTAGTGCGTACATGTTGTGATCTTCAGAACCCACGAAAACGAGTGGTTCGACTAACGAATCACCGCTGGGGTCCTCGTCATCTGTTAAAGGAGAGAAAAGGGCCTGAATGAAACGTTTCTTACAAATAGTCGTTCGATTAGAAGTTTAATGCCTGTTACTGCTGTAACCTTGTGTATGCAAGTAGATTTTTTGTATACTAGGAGGTAGTGTAACAGCTCTCGTAAGCTTGTAATTCTATTTGTCGTCTTTGCAGCAGCTGTTATTGTTTTGGGGCCACGGGGCATTGTTTCTGTTGTTTGTCCTGTTGTCCTCTCAAAGGGTTTCAAGTCATTCATGAGAGACCTTACGAGAGCTAGTACATGACCCACTGGAGAAAGCGCTCACTAGTTTCAAAATCGAGCTTTACGACTGTAAAAACGATAACCGGGAAACGAGAGGAAACCTTGCTCTTCATTAACCTGCATGCACATCTTGTTTTCAAAGAACTTTCGTGTCTTCTTGGGAGTGAAAGAATGTACAATGAACGGGGTTCAAAAATACCTTATCAAGAAACAATAATCAAAATAAACACTGTTCTGAATCAAAAAATAAAGAATGATACAGACGTTCATGGCATTAGTAGATTGAGTGAGGTTCCAGAGTCTAACATACGTCTTAGAAATCACGAGCCAAAAGAAAACCGGGAGAGTTTTCCGGATTTTCATTCGCCAGTCGGAAAACACGGCAAGCTGACTCAAGGAAAGCGAAGCCTTTCTCGTCAGTAGTATTATTATACATCATGTCGCTTAGCAACCTGAGGTAAGGAGACCGCCGGATTAAATAGCAACGGGCTCGCGAAATGTTCTTCCTGTAACAAATATAAAAATATTATAAATTCCGTAAGTTTTGAATTCAACTCACAGCACAGTCCACAGCTCTTTTGACAGTTAATCAGCATCCAGTCTGGGTTTGCTTGACATTCACCAGAGGATGCCCACTGCTCACAGTTTGAATGCTTGTTTGCGCAAGCTAAAATGGGAATAATGAATTATTAACGCTGTCTACATGTATTCGAGAATAACCATTGCTATTGTAACAATTGTGACATTTATTTTCCATGACTTAACAAAAAGTGTATTTGCTCTGGTTTAGAGTTTTCATAGAGGTCTAAGATTGGTAATCAGGTAATTAGCAGATCAGGAACAAAAGCAAAATCAAAAGTGGCTTTAGAAAAAAAGTTTTTCGCGCTTGCCCACGAATTCACATTTTCCCGCGCTTCACACTGGCTTCATGTTTTCCCGCGCTCAACACTGGTTAAATAAATTATTATTTTCCCGCGCTTCACACTGATTACATAGTCACATGTTTTCCCAAGCTTCACACCAGTTACATGTTTCCCGCGCTCGACACTGGTTACGTGTTTCAGTTCCCACGCTTCACTCTGGTTACATGTTTCTGTTTTAGTTTTCTCTTGATAATGGTACAAAAAAATTATATAAACCAAATTGGTTTAACAAAGTTACGTCATAGAAAATGCTTCTTGAAAAATTAAGACTGAAATAACTTGTCTCGACTATCGTTTATTTTAACTTTATTTAACTCAAAACCACTTATCGATCAATCATTTATCTTAGGCTTGATTTCTGTTTTTTGCACTCATAATTACCCATTCCTTTCTCCATCTTCTGTTCCAGAGGGTGATATTCAAAGTCAGTGATATTGTTAAAATACGTGATTTCATCGTCATTCAGAGAGAAGTCCAGCGCTCGGAAATTCAAGTAAATGTTTCGAGGGTTCTTGGATCTTGGTATGACTGTCACGTTCATGTGAATCGCCCAACGAAGGACAACTTGAGAAGCGACAAACTCGTAATGACTGGCGATCTCCAAAATCAGCGAAGACGTTAGAACGGGATTCTTTTGCAAACCGTGGAAGTAGACCCATTGAGTTCCTGGAAGGAAGACTTCAATTTAGCACTTCCAATATTTAAAGGTTCGTTTGAGTTGACTGAAATCGTGATCGTTACTGTGTTTTCACTTAAACCTTGTTGGTATATTACAATTGAAATTTCCAATATTTTAAAGAGGCTTAAAGTGGACAGGTTCTTGGACAAATATTTAGAGCTTTGCACTGAGTCAAGTCAAGTTTGACATCAATATCGAAATAGAGCTGTTCTTCAGTAATCATAACCATCACTAACGCTATAATTTAATTACTTTATTTGAACCACTTTAAACCTACTTAAGAATTTTGGGAGTTTCTGCCAATGTAACGCCTAACGAAATTTTCGCTTGTTGGAATATTGTTCTACGCAAAAGCCATACTTTGAGCTGAGGCTACCCTCCATTCCTCTTCAGTGGGTGTGTTTGTGGCATACCCTCTCAAAAAAGTAGAGAAAATTGCAGGTTCATTCAAATTCACTTTTTAATCACACAGAACAGGTCCGGTCTTTGCACTAAATACGTTGTTTAAAGCTCAAACTGGCAAACCTTTTCATAATTTATCTGCAGAAAAAACTCACCAAGAGTAGAGAAACCAATGTACCGAATATTGTGCTCATCACAGAACGCTCTAACCCGACGGTCTTGATGAAACGGGTCAAACCAGTTTTGAACTGCCGACACCGGTACTGTGGCAAGCTTAACTAGTTCTTCCAGGTCTTGGAGATAAAAATTGCTTACGCCAAGGCTACGAATCTTTCCTTTCTTCTGCATTTCTTCCATTGCTTTCCAGCTCTCTTGCCATGTCCCTTTTGGTTCTCCTGAAGAAAACAAAAGAGTTTGATACCGAAACACCCCGTAAGGCCGGTTGCAAACCTATTAATGGCTCAAACGGTATTAAAAGTAATGACTGTACTTGGCCTAAAGTGACTCATACATACCTAACTGACCGGGTTCAAGGTCCGTATTGTAAGTTATGGACCGAGTAAATTGAAAGGGAAAAAACGGGGATCCATAACTTACAGTACAGAGCGAGAACTCTTGAAACGATTTCAAGCCACGGGAAACGCCTTCGATTTACGTCAAAAGCAAAACGGGTCAATTCGATCTCGTTGTTAAGTCTTTAGCTCGTTTCAACGCGTAGTTACAAGTTCTACAGTTTTTACGTTTTAAACTACTTAGAACACGTGGAGATAAATAAGGAGACATTTTGGCAACAACTAAGTTTTAGCGGGCTGTATGTCAGTAGAGTACGGCCCGCTAAATTGACCAATCAAAGCGTGCGAAGTAACTGAGAGACGCAATAATGCTTCTTATTTCTGTGTTTACCCTGGTTTTCGTATCATGGATGCTATGCTAAAATGTAGTAGCTGGGTTACTTGTTTTAAACGGTAGTGTCGCATAGCTCAAAATAATCATTGTGTTCTTCTGCTGTTTTCATCCATGCTTTTGGGTCATCTTTAGACTTCCTTCCCTCGTAGAAAAATGACTTGTGTACCACGTGAGAAGAACTAAATATATTTTTTTTTCGGGGGGAGGGGTGGAAACGACTCTGTTCACTAAAATCAGGCTGAATCGCCCAACATTTATGACCTATCCAGTGAAGGTTAGCTGTGTCAGGTTTCACCAATACTTTACCGGTACACCTTTAAATTCCTGGGAAGGACGGGGGGAGGGAGAGTCAGCATTGCAGAGGTAGAATGTCTTGCTATGTGCCACTGTGGTCCCCCTGGATTGGATCTACCTGTCAAAGCCTAACAACCACCGCCCACCTCGTTCTTTGTCACTTCATGCCTCATAAAGGCAGTAGGATTTATTGTGTAATTGCAATATAAATATTAAACTTGCCTTCTTTACAGGTCAGAAGAAAGTCATCACACTGTTGAGAGTGTATTAGAAACAAATCAATGTAGTCTGTGTTCAGAGATTTCAGAGACATCTCAATTGCTTCTAAAGTTGTATCATATCCTAAAAATCTGGGATGTAGCTTGGTCATGATAAATATTTCCGATCGAGGAATTTCACTCTGTGCAATGGCTTCAGCGACTTGGGGCTCTGAGTTATAATATCCTTGGGCAGTGTCTATACACCTAAACAAAGATTGAGAAAGGATTCCAGCATCAGACCAATATTGCTTACGAACTACTCTCAGTGGTACTCCAATAAAAATTGGTTGGGGGTGTGCGGCCGGCTTGCCAAAACCCTTACCCTCTTTAAAACCAAAATCTGCGATTTCCTGTACCTAATTATGACCTTCAGGAGCACAAATTCTAGACCCTATTTAAGACCTCACCATTAAATCAATACCCTGTTTCAGACCTGCTTTATAATTAGCTCCCTCATTCAGACCGATGTTAAAGGCATTGTGAGGGGCTTTTGTTTTAATGGTCTTATCGATAATGATGAAAAAGTAGCTTCTCCTAAAAAAACATACCCAATTCAAGACTACAGTGCAAAAACCATACCCTATTTCTGGCCAGAATGGCTAAAAAACATACCCTTTGGGACTGCATGTACCTACATAGCCCATTTAAGCAAGTGTTCTCTCCCTTCCTCCCCTCCTCCCTCCAGGGAAACTACTTTTTGCTCTTTGTTGCTCTTTGACATGATATGTGCTTGATGTACAAATAATTTGTGCTCCTTTCTGACCTCTAAGAACAGCCAGTGAAGTAGAGAAAGAGATCTCTTCTAGAAATTATGCAGTAAGTTACACTTCATTGAGTCAACAACTGTCCAGTCTTAAGTATATAAAATTATTTCTCATCTAAGGTACATGTATGGAGGGCTTGCAGTTGGTAGGAATGTTTTAGAGTTCATCTAGAAAAATAAAATGAAGGGGTTGACAACAAAAAGCAGTCCAGTTTATCAGTGATCACTTCTAAACACTGCACTGTAAACCAGAAAGCAGTTTGATTTCCACTTTAGAGGATATTTATAAGAAAGTTATTATGGCTTAGCAGCCAAGTAACAGTGCTGAGTTGTGCCTTCTTAAAGACCTGATAGATGTATTCAAATAATTTTTAAGTATGTGAAGTAACAGAGCCAAATGTGGCATTTAAAATAAGTGATGATTTCCTTTTTATGAGTCTGATCACCTGTAGCCAACTTCAAGCGCTGTTTTAACAGCAGCCGTTGTGTTTTCCATCAGAGTAGCTGTACCAAATCCCATTACTGGCACTGCAAATGTAGAAAGAACATGCACAGTGAATGCGTCAGTTGAATAACAGTAAGACCAAAGCTCCTGTCTGACTAATTATTTAAGGTAGCTAATTTGAAGCTCCAAACCATCAGTTAAAATTAATAGGAATGGTGATGATGATGCTGCTGACAATGACGACAAAAACGACAACGACAACGACGACAATGATGATGATGATGACAAAGACATGTAAAAAGGTACCACATGTATGTATGCACCACTCAAAAGTGCTGCTCAGTAGCTCTCAATGATTTGAATGGGCTCACTGATTTGGGGCTAATTCCAAACACAAAAAAATAGAACAGCAATAAACTTTGGTTCACTTCACTCATCCTGTAACAATTTTGCAACTGGTCCATTCATGACTAGGTTTTCTCTAATACACAATAACGCTGTTGACGTTGTGATAGTCCCTCCATTCTTGTCGACAGTAATGGATGCAAAATACTCTTACTTGTGTATCCACTTGCAAGTTTGATGTCTGCTGGTCTCTCATTTTGTCTTGGAATCCTTAACGGTCCACTGCTGGGGTCACTGGCATTGATTTTCAGAATGGCATTCAAGGCATGCTTCTCCTCTTGGCATTGAATCTTGTCTGGTTCACCCTGCACAAGCTTGTCAAACAGCTCTGTTACCTACAAAGCATATGTCAAAAAAATTGATAGAATATCCTACAATAACTGTCAAAATTCTCATTTTTTTACAATACAAGTCAAACCTAATGATCATTGAAATGCACTAATTAAAACTTGGATAACGTGAATACCTGTCTGCACTTGATGCAACCTTGTTACCAGGGTCTCTCTTCCTCCCACCAAGAGGGATCCTGGGAACTAGGTAGCAGTTGCCAGGACCTCTCTTCTTCCCACCACGAGAGATCCTGGGAACTAGGCAGCAGTTGCCATGACCTCTCTTCTTCCTACCAAGAGGAAGTCTGGGAACTAGATAGCACTGGATGACACATTCATTTATTAGTTTTACTTGTAATGGGAAAACTAAACTATTGCAGGCTAAAACAAATTACCTTCGTCACATCTGTATCTTCAGAGATCCCAGCCTCACGAAATTGTTGCTCAAAGTTGAATATAGCAAACCAGACATTGAGAGCAATATTAGGAGCATTGTATGACCGGACAAAGTGCCACCAGTACTGAGGAATATACAGCATGTCACCTGTTGGTCAAAAACAAAGAACAATGAAGCATTTTTTGTGCAGGCTTCATAACGTAACATTTCCAACTGTATGGGTTAAAAGGACTTTTCAAAGACAGTTAATTACTTTTGCCAGGATCACTGATACATGTAGAATATGTCTAGGCTGTGTGTGTGTCTGTGTGTGACTGTGGGGAACAGGGGAAGACAAAATACTACTTGTACTTACATAGGAGATATGTTATGTGTTATGAAAATCAATGTTTTGAGAGACTGAGGGATTGAATTTTCTTTCATTTAAATTATAACAAAATGATTGGAATTTTCACATAATTATTATAAACAATAACTATGGTAAAAATATTGCCTGAGTGACAATCATTTTTCATTAGTTTGTAATATTTATTTTTATTAACAGAGAATTTAATGTAATGAAGGTTTCAAAAAGTCTGGAGATAAGTTCTTCCAGCATAATACTGTACATATGTACATACTAGTTATGCAACACTTTCAATACTGGGGAATATCCCATGACTCATTTGTATTTTCTTGGCATTGCATAATTATTTTATTCCAGCCATTCCATAGAAAATACAAGGTAAAACACAATCAATGTGACATACATGTATGCATGGTGCATGATGGGAAGGTTGGGCATAATACTGTAGAAGAGACAATGGCTTTCCTATATTGTAATCAGCTGTACTTCCTATGGCATAGTAGAGATGTATTGACTATTTTTCTATGGAATCCAATTCTACAGTTACCAGATGTGTGTTATTCATACATGTAACTACCTGAGTTTGAAGCACTCACCTTTATTCAAAGTTACCTCATAATAAGGCACATCTGCTAGCGTTGGGTAAGTCTCCAAGTCTAACTTCTCTGGATCAATCGACAACACTCCTGGGACAATGGTAAACTTATCAGCGTAAAGATCCTTGCTGTATGTGCTATTAACCAAGTACACAGTCTTTGTGCCAGAGATGAGTGTAAGAATATTCTCCAATCCATCATGATGGAAGGCTGAATTGGCATCACCGCTATTAAACAATAAATTAAGGCTATCAATTGATGACGATATCTCATGGCAGTTTAAAACTGAAGGCAGGATTATGTCATTTAACATAGGACTGTTTGGCGAGAATGAAGAATCGAGGTAAACATCATCAGATTTATATATTTTCAGGAATTCCCCAAATGATAGCGGTTTCCTGAGCGGCTGTTCATTCTTGAATTTCTTCCGATATTCCACAGTAAAAATGTCAGATCCAAAATTTGATGTCAGATAGGATTCATTTTGCCATAGCTGTACAGCAGGCCAGTGATTAGCACCATTCCTGATAACCACGGGTTTCCTTTTCTGAATGTAGTTGTGGTAGAAGTCAACGCCACTTGGAGCATATTTCAAGCTTGTGATTTCACCTTCTGATGGTCTGTGTTCACCAAAACGTTTCAGGTGGCCTGTTTAAAAGGCAGAGAATAGTTGGCAAATTGATCAGCAAGATGAAATTCAAATCAAATCTATTCCTGACCAGTACTTACAAAAAAAATCAACCTGGCAACGGAACAACCTGATTAGTTGATTTTCATCATTGGCCCTCTGAACGAACTAATTATTTACGTAGCAAGTTTAGGTCATAATTTTAAGGTGAAAAGTTTTACTCTCACAGTTAATCTTTCCAAACAGGTCCCAGATGGGTGTGTTAAAACACAGAATGGCGAAATGGTAATGCTCTGGTTAGCCTTAATAATTAATAGCACTCAGGTGAGCTTAAATATCACTGAATCGACTTGCTCTCAAGGAGACACCCATATCCCACATTGACTCTATAAACCCATGGTGCCTTTTCGTCATTTTGTCATTTCATGTTTTAAACTTGCCCTACCTAGGGCCAGGTTGTCCAAAGCCCAATTAAGGTCATTCCCCAGTATTGCATTGCGCATCCCTACTGCGCATGATTTCATGCGTGATTAGCGCACGCGCATTAAAAAATGGAGGCTTTTTCTTTACGGCTGGACCTTGCCATATAGAGGTGAATCGTCATTTTCTTGAAAACGAGTACGGTGACCTATCATTTTTTCTGTTGTGTTGAATTGAGTAATATATTTTTCTATGTAAAATAAATATGGACCTACTGTGCATGATTTCATGCGTGATTAGCGCACGCGCATTAAAAAATGGAGGCTTTTTCTTTACGGCTGGACCTTGCCATATAGAGGTGAATCGTCATTTTCTTGAAAACAAGTACGGTGACCTATCATTTTTTCTGTTGTGTTGAATTGAGTAATATATTTTTCTATGTAAAATAAATATGGACCAATTCTCAGTGTTGAGCAAGAAACAGTCATCGGAAACATGAATTTAGCAAGCATGGTGTTATTTTAAGGATTTATATGGTATAAACAAGGTGCTGTTGCTCCTAAACGAACATGGGGACCCCTCATTTTTATTTCCAAATTTAAGTCCCTACAATAAAAACAGTCAATAGGCAAAGTTTGACAGAAATCTCAGTGCAGGTTCTATTTCAGTGGAATGACCTTAAGCTAACCCAGGATTGGCGAGAATTTTGATTTGAGTTTTGCAACTTTTCGGTGAGGTTTTCTATTTACACTGTTTGTCCTTCTGTTTTGAGCTTGACTAAGCTCAAACTACACTAAACGTAAGCAGTAAAAAACATTTTTATACAAGAAAAATTAATACTTCAGTTAACTTTTAATTCTGGGTTAGTGTTAACCAGCTTTCGAAAACCTCGGCCCACTGGATATTGAATTATTCAGCCTACAACCAGCCCCAGGCTTTTAAATGGGTACTAGCACATTTTGAGGGCAACCTGGCGACACACTGGAGGAAAACCAGTAACTGACGGCCCTACATCCCTTCCAGGGGGGGGGGGGGGGGGGGGGGGGGCATCCCCCCCGGCCCCCTTTTTAAAGGTTTTAAATTTTTTTTTATTTGTTAAAAAAAAAAAAAATTTGTGGGGGGTTTTTCCAAAATTTTTTAATTTTTCCAAAATAAAAAAAATTTAAAAATCTTTAAAAAGGGGGGGGGGGGGGGATCCGCCCCCCCCCCCCCCCCCCCCCTGGAAGGGATGTAGGGCCGTCAGTT
>Ga0126339_10001301_pt1 | contig 16642 bp, 11 predicted proteins | sample OrbTmetagenome_2_FD_92532 | JGI IMG/M metagenome (GOLD analysis project Ga0126339, IMG submission 92532) | Coral microbial communities from Petempiche,Puerto Morelos, Mexico - Orbicella T R C metagenome | ecosystem: Host-associated > Invertebrates > Cnidaria > Coral | place: Petempiche,Puerto... | reverse complement strand
GGAATTAAAAAGTTTTGAAACCAGTCTCTTGAATTACACTGTAAATTTCATACTCAATGTGGACGACCCCAAAGTTCACTACGAGCATTTTGTCATCTTCAGCAGAAGTCCTTAGTTGTGCATCCCAGCATATCAAAATAGTCATAAAAACATCCCACTGCAATTGCTTTTTGGAACGAACTACACTGTAAACATTCTGCCAGAACTAAAAAGTTTTGAGCCTACAGCAGTCTCTTGAATTACACTGTAAACAACCTAATGCAAATTTCATACTGAATGTGGATGGCTCCAAAGTTCTACAAGCGTTTTGTCATTTTCAGTGGAAGTCCTTAATTGTACATCCCAGCCTATCAAAATAGTCATAAAAAAATCCTGCCAGCATTTGGCTATTGCTTTTTGCAACGAATTACACTGTAAACAAGTTTATGTTTCAAACGTACGTTTTTTCGTGAAAGCATTATTGATAAAGTAAACCCGGAATTAACTCACTCATCTTATTCCCTCCTCAAGTACATCGCTCGGTTAGTCTCCATAATACAAACGAGACTATCCCCGGCACTTGCTCGTTCCGCTTGCTTACTTTAATACCCCATTATCATGCATTTGCACTGTAGCTTACAAAGGCGACTTCAGGGCAAGACATAGCTCACATCTTGCAATACATGGATTTCTTTACTTCTAACCTTTGCTAGGCCATTCTAACAGATAGTAAACAGTTACATTACTGTTGAATGGATGTTAATTTTTTCTAATGGCTCTGCAGTGTTAGGCTTTTCGTTCTAATGGTATGATGCTAATGGCTAAAGAATACATGTTAACAGCTAACGCTTGCACTCTTCCCTCTAACCTTTTGACTTTTACTGCTAATGGTTAGATTAACGCCTCTAATGTTTATGAGAAAATTTTCCAACGGGTAACTAATGGATGGTTGACGGTTTCAGCCATCTAATGGATAAGCATTAAAGTATGTTTTCCTGTGAACGGTCACGTTTCATAGGACATGTTTTTGCTTCTAAGCTCATCTATTAAAGTACTAAATATTGAAGAAACAGGAGAGTTTTCATCCAAACAACACACACCGAATTGCACATTGGGCCTTTCTGGACTGTGTTTCATGATGAAGGATGAAGACTGGTTTAAATTCAAAGCCCTGAAAATGTCTCTTTTAGTTGACAGTGAAGTGGTGGTCGTCAGAATGATAGAGAGGGCATTACTTGTGGTTAGCGACTTGAATTCTCCCAGGTTTCCTTACCAAATTCAGAAAAGGACAACTGTGCACTTTGAGGAAGATCCAGGAAGACCCCACTGGCTTATACGATGGGCTTCATCAACAGTTATCACCACCAGAAACTTCCAATGGTGTTCAGTTAAATGAAGCTTATGCCATTTTCTCCGGTGATGCAAACAAGTAAGTGAATGCTCCTTTCTCTACTTCCTTTAGTCGTTCTTCTGATTGCTCATCGTGAAGAGCAATTGCTAATAATCCTAAAGACCGCAAATATGATACCTGGTCTTCCATTAGCATTCTTAGAGGTGAAATAACAATTATTTTACTGATCCACTTGGTTGTGAGAACAGCTCATCAATGATGATCAGGGCTGCACAGAAGATTAAAGACTTTCCGTACCCGGTTGGATGACTTGCATATATGTCCTTTCCTTTCAAAAGTGCTTCTAAGCATTTTCCTTGCTTGCTGTAAAGCGAAGGAATTTCAAAAATGCTGAAAACTCCCTGCAAAGCACAATGGAGATCCCTCGCATCGACCACCATTTTCAAAATTGACCTCTACAGAAATATCAGCCTCAAGGTTTTGGTCAGCGTGAATCACTTTCAATAATTAATAATAAATAATAAGTAATTCAATGCAAAATTATTACACGACTATCAATGGTAAATCACAGATGCTCCTTCCCGATTTTTTTTTTGGAGGGGAGGGGGAGCTGTACACAGGATGGGATGTGCACATCTGTGTCCACAATCATCATGTCTGTTGTGAAATCACTCCTATATATGTCAAGGCTTTTAAAACACAGTATGCGCTTCCTTAATTGCAAACGAATCAAGTAGGATGGCTGTTTATAGCACATTAATTTTGTTTAAAATCACTTTTAAACCATGGTTATCTGTAAGGGTTTTTCTGCAAGGATGTTTGGCTAGCAGTGTCCATGAGGTTGCACACAAAATGTATCAGCCTTGAAATGGAAAAATGTCTGTTTTCCTAATTGTAGAGAAAACCAGGACCAAGAAATTAAAACTGCTGTATAAAGTGGCTGCCAAGGTGCCCTTCAGGCAAGTACAATTTGTAAGGTCGAGTGTACAATTCACTCTGCAGGAATTTTTTTCTTCACTTCTCCTTTGCACCCTCCCTTGCATGAATTTTTTTTTGCTTTTCCCCCTTTCCCATCACTTTTGTAATGATCCATCCCTTAAACTGCGATGTTCCAAAATACATCACCCTTGAAGAGATCAAGAGAGCAGAGAGAGAAATTCTGAAGCATGTACAGAGAAGAGCCTTCCCCGAGGAGTTCAACCATCCCGAAAAACCAGTTAAGGTTACTTCAAACCTTTGCGGGGCTACTTTGTTTGAATTTTTTTTTGTCACGAAAATTAAAGTTCGTCAGTTAAGGTATCATTTCCCGAAAAAATGTACGTAAAATATTAAAACGTGCACAAGCTATTGAGAAAGAGATTTTTTAACAAAAGTTGATAAACCGACAAGGTGTCATAATCCTTTAAGCCATTGACTCCCCAGCGACCTTTTTGCAGCAAATAGCTTCATCTGGGAGATCCTATTTCATCCCATTAGCATTTTTTGTTTACACTCAACTGTGGTCACGCATTCGAAACCAAATCCTTTCGTCGACATGAAATGCTCCAGAAAGGAGAAAAGTCTGTGGATAAAAAGCAAAACAAAGCCAAGACCAAAAAAGAAAAGACCAATGAATTTCATCTAGATAGAAAAAAAAACTTACCCAAGAGATCTTATGTCCATAACGAGTGCCTCCTTGAGCCCGCGCTGCGGCACTCGCTCCTTGGTTTGTTTTTGTTTTGGCGAAGTACGTCGCTTTCCTTTCATTTTGCCCATAGTTGACCACGGCTAAAACGTGTGCGCCTAGAACGTGACTGTGACCTTATTGCTTTCCCGCGAAGCTCAAGTTTGCATACTGTGAATGCTAGGGGTTCTGTTATTTCATTGCCTTGTGGCTTTTCAAGTTGACACATTCCTCTGTGAAGGCGTGATCTGTTTATAAATCTTTAGAAGGCGAAAACTTGCACTCATTTTTTGAGAGAATCACTTCTCTTTAAATGAATTAATAGGGTATGCAGATTTGACGGTTTTCCATGAAATTTGGTCAGAACATTCACTGATAGATATGGAACAAAAATGTGTTGGCGAATTCCTTTATTTTGAATACTTTCCTCGTGGCAGCTTTTAACTCAACAGGTTACGCGAATTTCTCGATAGTTGAACTTAACAGATCTATAAAAAGATAACCAATAGAAATAAAAGAAAATGCTGACATGTTTTTGGAGATTGATGCTTTGTGATTAACTCTGCACAGTTATTTTGCATGAACGATCGCATTTGATACCCGATTAATTTGCTGGAATGTCAGTCAGTCATTTTGGAGTTGATGGCCTCTGCCACCTTTGGAAAGCAAAATCCAAAACAAAACATAATTTTATTGAATTCTACATTTTATAACCTTTCTATTGATATATAGTTTGTGGGGGTTTCCTTCAAAACAGCGTGCGTACGAATTTTTTTCTGGAGGACACCTGCGAAGGTTTGAAGTAACCTTAAGAAGAGTAGTCACCTGTATAAGCTTGATCCAATTGTCATTGATGGGCATTGGGAATTGCACATTGGTGGTCGGCTGCACAAAGCATCATTACCCATGGAGTCAAAGCACCAGATTATTCTTCCGAAAGAAGATCATGTTACCCAAGTGATTATCGGCGATTACCACAGGGCATGTGGCCATTCCGGTAGAGAGCACATCCTAGCCTCAGTTAGACGGAAATTCTGGATCACCCAAGGAAGTTCAAATGTGAGGAAGTGTTCTAGAAGTGTGTCAGCTGCCATCGTTGCCAGGCACCACTTTGCCAACAGAAGATGGCCAATTTAACAGAACGTCGCATGCTGGCTGAGAAGCCACCTATTACATCAGTAGGTGAGGATTTTTTTGGCCCATTCCAAGTCCGTCGTGGGCAGATACTTGTAAAGAGATATGGTGTGATCTTCACATGTCTAGCAATCTGTGCCGTGCACCTCGAAATTGCACATGGCTCAAGCATAGACTCTTTCCTATTGACTTTGTGACGTTTCATTGCAATAAGATGCCAAGTGAAGGAAATCTGAGAATCTAAGAGTCTGAGGTGAGAAGGAGGTGTGTGACGCTATTTCAGATTAGAATCAGGAAAAGTTACACAATTCCTTGTCACAGAAATAACATCAACTGGTTCTTCAGCCCTCCGTGTGGTTCTCACTTTGGAGGTATTTGGGAGAGATGCATCTGAACTGTTCAGAAGATTCTACAAGCCCTACGAGCAAATTACGGATGATGAAAGTCTGGCCACCTTAAGTGTGAAGTTGAGAGTATCATGAACAGCCAACCCATAACTACCATGTCTGGTGATCCAAACAACAATTAACCCCTTGACGCCCAACCACCTGTTGTTGCTCAAATCGGAAGTCACCTTACCCCCCAGTTTATTCAAGAGGGAAGATTCTCTGTTGCATCGTCGATGCAAGGAAGTACAATATTTCGGGGACATCTTCTGGAAGAGATGGAGCAAGGAGTACCTTCCCCTTATGCAACTTAGACAAAAGTCGGTGCACCCAAAGAGGAACTTGGCTGTTGGTGATATTGTTCTGGCCGCATCTGAGTTGCATCGCAATTACTGGCCGCCAGGTGAAAGTGCTCATCAAGACAGCTGTTTACGAAAGGCCTGTCAACAAGCTCTGCCTTTTGGTTGAAAACGAATGTCCAAGCACAGGAAACGTGGACACTGAGAAGTAAGAGACATTTAGTTGATTTATACTTAGCCTTCAGTTAGCTTTGTTTGCTAAGCATGCTTCTTAGAATGTACTGATACATAAGGTTCAGCAATTGTTAATTGTAAGTTATTGGATGTAAGTGACTTGCTCAGTATATAATCTCCCATCAGGGGCCAGGATGTAGAATCTAGCACTCTCTTTTATTTAGTTTCATTAATGTTCCTTTGGGAATTCATTTTGTGTTACTTTCCTGCACGTTTCATGTAATTTGCATCTTGTTTAATTTTCCAGTTTGTTTAGTTTTCACACATGCTGCAGTTTTTAGTTTCACCGTTGACCTCAACGAGAATACATTTAGTGTAATAACCTATATAAAGTTGCCCTTTCGCGTCTGACAGCACCAGTACAATGTAAGTTTTGAGTTATTTCATTCACTGCATTTCGCTTTAAGTCGCTTTTCAGTGGTACATTTCTACACTATTCTTGTAAGTTTGTATTTTTTGTTGTTTCTTAGTTCAAACCTCTTCTTGTTTGGGCATTTGGAATCTGTTGCTGTATGTGGCCAAGGAAGGATTCACCCTTTGGCAGCAACAAACACTACTGGCAAATACTCTCTAAATCTGGAGAAAGGCCATTATACTATCAAATTAATTCCTAAGCTTGTTTTGGAGGATGCTACCGAAATCACAGACTAAAAGGACATAATTAGGGAACAGGAGTATTTTTTTGAGGGGCATTACACCTAAAAGAAAACTCAACTTAGGGCAGATCGTTTGTCAACTTCTTCAACCATGATAATACAAGGACAAAGTTGTCTCCTAAAGAAGATGACTCTTGCAAGGGTTTTATTTCTGCTAAAGAATGTTTAGATGCCCTGAAGGTTATGGGTGATGGAAAAAGCCCTAGGGTGGATGGTTTTACTGCGGAATTTTATAAATTTTTTTTGGAAGGACCTCAACCATTATTAATTTTTGTATGGTCAATTGATTTCTCCTACAGCTTGGGTGAAATGTAGGTCACTCAGAGAAGTGCACTCATAGCTACCTTACCTGAACCAAACAAATCAAAGTTTTATTTAAAAATTGGACACCAGTGTCCCTACTTGGGGTCGATTATAAAATAGTTTCAGCTGTCACTGCAAATCGTATTAAGAAAGTTCTCCCAACCATCATATCACACACCCAAAAAGGCTTTCTTAAAAAAGGTCCATAGCAAAAAATACTACGCTGATTTACGATATTATAGATAAACTAAATTCTTATAACCAACAGGGCTTACTGCTATTAATTGATTTAGAGAAAGCGTTCGATTCAGTGAAATGAAACTTTCTGGATGAAGCGTTAAAGTTTTTTAATTTGGTTAGTCCATAAGACAGTGGGATAAAACCTTTTATTAATTTTAATATCTCTATTCCATATACAATGGCCACTGCTCAAATTCTTTTTTGGTCTCGAGAGGTGTTAGACAGGGCGATCCCCTGTCACCATATCTTTTCATTATTTGCACTGAACTTCTCGCATATGCAATAAAACAAATACCATTAATTTCAAATTACACGGAAATTGAAAATTGCATGGATGCTGACGAACTGTGGTTTAGCAAGTTGCAAAATTATTATTGGTGACTTACTGTTAGTGCTCACAATTTTTCGTTAACTTATTGAAAATTTGAAGAAATATCATCCTTTGTTCTAGCGAATTATTGCTCAACAGGCCGTGAAATTCCAATTGAACTTTTGAGCAAACTTTCATCGAAAAACCATGGTAACAGAGAACAAAATTTGCACATTTCGCTTGCTCTTGCTCTTGTTTTCTGATCGTCTTTACTGGGAAGATGTTTGGTTACTAAACAAAACATAGGTCCGCATTGCGTACTTGTGAGCTTATGTTTAGTTTTATTCCATTTGGTTGGAGACTGTTTTTAAAAGTCAGTATCTGGGAGTTTAATTGTATAAGTGAAAAGGCAGTCACTGCAAAGATAAGGGCATTGTTTTAAACTGGAGACATTGTACTCATGGTAGAAAACTTGAGAGACTGCTCGCAGTCTATGTCCTCAACCAAGAAGTTTGCTTGTAACGTCAGAGAACAGTTGTTTCTTCATTGACTTGATTGTGATGAACCATTTTGAATGGATTTAGTCACAATGTATTACCCAAGTTTTTCCATTTGAATCACTCAACTAAGTTTAAATGCTTTCAGTTCGCATTAAGGCGCTGGTAGGTAGGATTCAAAGGTGCGTGACATTTCCCCTAAGTACATTAAACTTGATTTAAAATTTAACTTGTCGATCATAACATAAACATATACACATAAAGCCTTTATTTCTACATGATAAGAACCAAAGCTACAAGGCTTGTGGGGTCATGTATACTACAACATTAAAATACATAAATTAAAATATATACATGTAAAATACATGTGATTCATTGTGCAAGATTTTTGTTCAGTATATATTATATCATGCAGCAATTGTGTCAAGTTTCAGTTTAGTTCATCTATCTGTAAGTTGTTTTTCTTTATCTTTTTGATTTTGTTTGTCACCTTTTCTTAGAATTATAATTGTAACCTGCTTTTTAGTCGAACACCACATGATTGAACCAGAAATTCTCTCTACATCAAAGTGAGCACTTCCTTTCCAAATGGATAGAACACCCGTCTGTGTTTGGCTGGTCATGTGTTCGATTCTTGTTGGGGACTCATATTTTTTCCTTGTCCCATGCTCGTGTTATGCTGATCAGTTCACTTTTCACATTTCATTACCAAGCTTAAAATTCACCATCTTTATTCACCTATCACACTCACAATGACTTCAACAATGCTGATCCTAGCAGTATGCAGGATGCCTGCCGCATATGAACTCAGTTAAATGACCTTGCTCTCCATGAGTTCTCATAGCTCAGTGGATAGAGCACCCACCTGGTATTCGGGAGGTCATGGGTTAGAGTCCTTTCAGTGACTCAGATTTTTTCTTTTTCCAATGCTCGTGTCTTGTCAATCAGTTCACTTTTCACATTTCATTACCAAGCTTAAAATTCACCATCTTTATTCACTGATCACACTCATGATGACTTCAACAGTGCTGACAGTAGCACACATGAACTCAGTTAAATGACCTTGTTCTCCATGAGTTCTTGTAGCTCAGTGGATAGAGTGCCTGCCGGTGTTTGGAAGGTCATGGGCTTGATTCCTGTGTGGTACTCAGACTTTTTCTTTGTCTGATGCTTGTGTCATGTTGATCAGTTCACTTTTCACATTTCATTACCAGGCTTAAAAATTCACCATCTTTATTCACTACTTTGTTTATAAATGATGTAATGCACGAAGTGCATAAATGTAAATATAGTGATACATCTTAAATGTATACAGTAAGTACTATTTTTGTAACTTATGTCTTTGTGTTATCTCATGATGTATCTCGTAGGTGTTTGTAATAAAGTTGCATTTAAAAAAAAACAATGTTGCAGGATCTGTACTCAGGAACCTCTCATAGCACTCAATCTGTGGCAATAGGTGCAGCAGAATTTGCCTTTGATAACCTTCTGGACAACTAAGTGGAATTTCAGCATCACATCTCCGACTTTCTCAAGGATAGCAATAGCTATGAAAACTTTGTTGCAAAAGTCAAGCCTCAATTACTTATAAGTTTGAATTATGCGTAGCTCTGATAATGCAAAAATATGACTGGCTTATGTTAGGAACATTAACAACGCATTGTCGATATTTGAGATATGTGCAATGTCTTGCAGGAATGTTTATCACACTTTTCGACAATAGAAAGCTTTGGAAAATAAGCAAATCGAAGCGTTGGAATCGTGCTTTGCAAGCCATGGTGTTATTGCGATTCTGACAACACGCTTTGGAAAGAACTAAATTTATCAGGTGTTTTGTTTGGCAAAGCTTTCCGCCTCAAACCAGAATGAGAGTGTGTTAGTGATTTTGCTGCCTCTCAACAGCATGGTCCAAGAACAATTCAGTGAACATGAATTCACTGAGCTTGGTCGTTTTGCCATCAATGTGAAAGATTGAACCAGACTTTCACTTGAAACAAGACATTCACCTGAAACTTTCTGCTGCTATCAGCAAACATGTCACTGCAGTTGGATGATCTCCTATGTCAAATACATAATGAAAATTCTCAGTTGAAACTCTGTATTTGAAATTTTTGCAATAACTTTTAGATTTACACCTACAGACGCAGGGAAAATCACTACAAGATGCCCCCTTCACTGTCTTCTTTTTAAAACTTCTTTTGCAGTTTTGCTGAACGAACACTGAATGAAGGTATATTCCTCACGGCATGTTTTTGCCTTGCTGCCTGAAGAGTAGAGTAGAGCAATTTTATTCAGGATATCTCCTGGGGTTATTGACAACAGGCAATCATAAGAGGACGTCAAGATAAGAAATCCTACACTGAAAAATCACTCAGCCAGGAAAGTTCAAACTCCCTGGCTTAGGCAGTAGTTCGTCCTTTTGCATGCTCCTCACCCCCAGGATTTCGGGTGGCCGTTTTTTCTCACAATTTCGTTTTGCGTCGTGCACGATGGACTAAGTGAAAGAGGGACTAGTGTTACCTCCGAATGCTGTTCCTTTCCAGGTTCGTCCAGTAACAAGCTGGAATGGTCGGGTAGAAATCTCCTGTCCTGCTCCAGCTACTCCAATGATGACAGATGTTCCCCAACCTTTGTGACATGACTCTAGTGCAGCACGCTACAAAAAATGACAACAGTTAAGTATGTACATTATTCATTTTGCCTGGTTTTTGCAAAAGTTAATTCAATTTTAAGCAAAAAGTTCAGAGGAATGGTGTAGAATGGTGCTTCTAGGCTATTCACCGAAATTCAAACAATCTGTAGAGGTCAGTAGACATTCTCTTGGTGATCTGCAGTGTAATTTGTCACAAGTTTGCTAATTGCATTTCCTCTTGTGAGACTCTCACTTACTGTAAACACCCGCAGATAAGCCGCACCCTGAGTTTAGCAACTCAAATTTTGGAAAAAAAGTTTTTTGAAAGAAATCCAAAGTCAAGCCTTTAGGAGTCTTGTTCATCAAACGTAAACTCACTTTTAACATTGAAACGAAAAATACTTCAAAGTCTTACCCACAATTTTAGCGCTTTAATATTATGAACATTGTTTCCACCATCTTTGACATATGATTGATCTTTTTCTGGAATTTGTTGACAGGTATTTCTTCATTCAACACTGTTTTTCCATAGATTTTTACTTGAGTGTTTGTCGAACGTGTGTAGCTTTCGATAGGATTGGAAGATGGAAAACTGGACACCGGAAGCTGCCTGATGTTTTTAAGAGTTTTGCGGGTATTACATAAAGCACCGTTTCTGTAACTTGTCTTGCAATGGCTAAACAAAATTGAGAGATAAGTCGCCCGAAACATTGCCCAGTGTAACGGCGTCTTTATTTGTTAATACGTAGTTGACACAAGACTGTTTTTGTAAAATACAAAATACATTTATTTGTTCACACAATCTATAACAGTACATGTACCAGAATGCATATGTTTGTCAAGAAAAAGAATTTCTTACATTGTAATATAAAAAAAGGCAATAACCACAGGGTATTTACATGTCAACGGAAAAGTTCTGGAATGAAGTGTAATAAACTCATATTCAGCCGTAAAAAGCTATTAGAAGTCATAGAAGTCCTCCTCATCATCACTGCTTCCAAACATCATTTCATAGGTTGTTGGATCAAGTCCTACTTGTTCCTTCTCGCATGCATCAGCGTAGTACAGCTCGTCAGTCGGCCCTGCATCGTCCACATCCTCAAAAGGGTCTTCACTTTCCTGCTCCCATACTTCATCATCCTTGGTTCTGTCAATTGCATTAGTGATGCAGCACTTGTGGAAAGATTTCTGAATCATCTTGGTTGGAATATCATCCCATGCTTGCTTGATCCAGTTGCAGATCACATTCAACTCAGCTTTATGCATATGGCCGGTAGCAGTCAAGGTGTGTTCTCCAGATATCATCCACTGCTGCCACTTGCTTCTAAGGTGACCTTTGAATGGTTTGTTGATGCAGACATCAAGAAGTTGGAGTAGGCCTGTCATCCTTCCTGGAATAACTGCACACTCTGTGTTCAGTGACTGCAGTGTCCTCCAAATTGGTTGTGACACATGTGCACGAAATGAGTCCCATACAAGCATCGACTTTTGGCGACTCAAACCACCGACTTTGCTCCAAACCGTTTTCAGCCAGTCTTTCACTAATTCTTCATTCATCCATCCTTTTTCTTGGTACCTGACAACGAGCCCAGGGGGGAAAACCATTTTCTTTGGTAATGTTTTTCGTTTGAAGACAACGTATGGCGGAAGTTTCGTGCCATCTCCTAGGCAAGCCAGCATCACAGTGAACCTGTCCTTGTCAAGTCCAATTGTGATAATCGGGACACTCTTTACACCTTTCTCAACAATAGTGCTATTTGTCACAATGTCAAATGTCAAAGGTGTCTGGTCTACATTACCAATATGTCTCAGTTCGAAGTTATGCTGCTTTCTCTTGGAAATAATAAGGCGTTGAAAATTGATCAGTTTATCTTCGTAGTCTTTAGACAGCTTCTGAGCGACTGTAGTGCAGCGTCTAATTGAAACTCCATTTTATTCCATAAAGCGGTAACACCAATGTTTCGAAGCTCTAAATTTTTTTCCTCCTCTAATCCAGATTTCTTTGCAATAAGTTTGGCCTTGAGACATATAATGTTGGTAGAAATTCCGAAACCTCCTTGGCATTTCTCTCTGACCCAACATGCTAGTTCTTTCTCCAGTTCCGGAAAATGCGCCACACCATGACGGTTTTCACGTTTCATCTTTGGGGTGTTTGTCAACTTTTCTCTTTGAACTCGCCACCTGCGAACACAACTTTCATCCACAGAAAACTTCTTTCCAGCGGCATGGTTACCGTGATCGATGGCATAGCTCATAACTCGCAACTTGAACCCTGCAGTGTCTGATGCACACGGAGTACCTCTTTCTGACATGATTTAGATCTGATAACTCTTATAGCGCATTGTAAGGCTGATTAGACCGTAATAAATCAAGTTGCTTGGTTCTACATTTATAAACAGCTGGGTAGGATCGAAAAGTAAATCAGGATCGAAAATTGCACAGCGCTGATTGGTTATAAATGTGCTTTTGTGTAAGTATTGTTCTTTGATGATTTATTGTAATCTGTGTTTTCTCACTATGGGTTTTTGGAGGTTAAAAAGAAATATGGATAGATTTTCTTAAATAAGACTCAAGGAAAGACTTCTACATTCATTAATGAATACGATAAGAACTTAATTTGGAAGGAAATGGTATGTAGTAAGTAATTCCTATTTTTGCGCGCTTGAAATAGGTAAACAAACCCATATGTGTGTTATTGACAGAATGCAAATAAGGCATTTCATCGCATAGCAATAGGATGCATTTTGGCACAATTGGTGAGAACGATAAGTTTGTCTTGTTTGTTCATTCTCAAGCAAAACAAGATGGAGTCGTTCGAGTTTACATCTGCTGTTCGTGGCTATCACATCTAGAAAGAGATTTGGGAGCCAAATGTCGGAGACAAATTTGTTGCTCTAAGAGATTTACATAATCAGTTTGACAAATATGCCATCAAAGTGCTAAACAGTGAGGAAACAGTGGGCCATCTACCACGCGAATACTTAAGAATAGTGTGGTATTTTCTCGCTCATGGAGGATCGATATCTGTTGAAGTTACTGGCTGTTGTCAATGCTGCGAACAGCTTTGCAGGGGAATGGAAATTCCGTGCTGCGTGACGTTTTCCTGTTCGAGAAAAGCGACCATAAGCCGCTTGAAGGATCTCCTAACGAAGAAGGTTTAACGCTTTAAGCGGCGACAAATGTAAGCTCTACAATAAGCTTACACCTACATCAACAAAGGCTCTTTTAGGAGCCACCAAACTTGCAAAAGCAATGACCAGTACTCCCTTGTAGTTTTATGTAATGTTTATTGACATACTTATCCATAAAGTGTCAATTCACGGAGATTTACGGCACCTTTTCCAAATGTTCCTGCAGATATGCTGCACCCCCAATTTTGAGGGACGATTTTTGCAAAAAAAGGTGCAGCTTATCTTCGGGTCTTTACGGTAACTTCAAATCTGTGTTAATAAAACTGAATAAGACAATTTGAACTGCCCTAACACTGTGAAAGATACTGGAGTATGAAAATGCAGCATGGGACAAACATGAAAAGAAAGATGTAACTGTCCTCAAGGGAGGTAGCTGTCCACAGAAAAGCAGCATAATTTTTGGTAAATAAGCAGCTTATGTAACACTTATGTATGCATTTAGACTAACACCTCATCCATTACACTCTATGTCTTGATCATTGTCTGAACTGAGCACCAATGCTGGACAGCCACAAAAATAGAACTTTTAAGCCAAGTTGAACTTCCCACATGTAGTTGTAGAAATATATATGTCGTGGTTGGTTAACACTTTTGGCATGTGCACTTCCACAAAAATGTCTATTTATAAACCTCTTCCTACCCCAAGGAAAATCGTTGGAAATTTTAAGGGGTCAGACATCTCAAAAGCTAGAAAGTACAAAGTTTCATGGGTGGGGATGACAAAAAAGCCATGGTGGTGTGTGTAGTTTCTGGAGCAGCACAAGAAACCATTCAATTTTCTGAAGTAACTATTTAATGCCTGCTGTAAATGAAATCTGGGAAAACTTATTTACAGTAGTTAGAAAATTAAGGATGGAGACATTGTAGGAGTTAAGAGGTTAAGACAAATAATCATGATAGATCTTGATGCAGAAATGAAGATTAGGCTAGTCCAATAAACTAAATTTATATAAGAGACTACAATGCCTTGCAGTTAACACTGACAGTAACTGACAGTAATACAGATTACCAAAGACATGCATAATTACCATGGTGTGGATATTTCCAATACATTCAAATGTGTAGTCCAGCCCACCGTCTGTCATTTCTACCAAGACCTGGAAAATAGCAAAGAGTTTATCAAAGGCAAATAAACAAATTAGAGATTAACCAAATTCTTTGTTGCAACCTCCAAAACATTCAGACACACTACACTGCACTTCACATAATTCACATAACTGCATCTCACATAATTATTACACATAATGTTCACATAATGTTCAACATATACAGTGTAACTATGTATATGAGATAGACATGTTAAAAGGATAATTTGACTCACACTCGATTGGCTTCACCAAGAACAAACTTGATTAATTATGCTAACATTATACACAAACCAATCTAATTCCATGTACATGCAGGAATTGCTAAAATGATACCTGTAATCAGCAGTTAGGTATCACAATAGGGATATGCTATAGCAACTGGACCAAGTGGAGTACAATTCAGGGAGTTGTCAGGCAAGTCATCCTGAAGTAGGTTGTTTATGAGTCAAATGGGTCTATGAGTCATGAATCAATGAGTAGACTGGCTGATCAGCGATTTTTGGTCCTGTAAAAGCTAAGCTCCTCTAGGAATACCCCATCCTCCCCTCCCCCAAAACTTATTATTGTCTCAACAGGGGGGGATAGCATGATGTTAACTGCAAAGATGAACAATAGGCAGTCAAGGACTGCATGTGGCTACCTTAGATATGAATCATTGGCTGAACTTCTCTTTTTGATAGGAAAACAAAAATGGCTTTCAAGCCAACTCATGATATTTCAATCTGATCAAAAAGATTTTGAGAAGTTTGTGTGTTTGTGACACAACATAAATTTTGCAACTATCATTAGGTAGAACACTTGAGCTGTTTTGATTGTTACTACTGATAAAGAAACGAGTTGGAACAAAAAAAAAATGAATGTGTTATGTACCGGTACATGTACACAGTACTTCAGAGTTAAAGAACTAATATATTGATTTAGCCAAGCCTAAAAGCGGAGCTCCTGAGCCGGGTTGTTCAAAGCCCGATTAAGCTAACCCAGGGTAAGTGAGAATTTTGATTTGAGTTTTGTAACTTTGCAGTGAGGTTTTCTGTATATTGTTTGGCCTTCTGTTTTGAGTTTGAATAATCCCAAAATACACAAAACAAAAGCAGTGAAAAACGTTTGTATACGAGAAAATGCTATACTTTGGTTAACTTTTAATCCTGGGCTAGAGCTTCTGAACAACCTGGCACTACTTACAACAAGTTAACCTGACACGAGCCCATGATACAACCGAAAACCAGCAGATGGTCAGCGGTCAACTTTAAAAAAACGTGACCTCAATGAGCCCTAAACTTGAGCCCGTAATATGGTCACGTGACAATGGTCAGCATAATTATACTTTGTTTTGACAGGTGTCAATTGACCATAGCAGGGATGTCAAATATCAAAGAAGAATGCTATAAACCAAGGCTGCATGTCTCTGTCAACCTATTAGCTGGAGTATGTCCCCCATCTTGCATTACTCTGCTCCTGTTAGACCAGATGACTTTCACAGAATTTGAAAGTTATGAGGCATTTCTTAGTAAAAGTTGGTAACAGGAGTTTTTTTAAAGTAATTTGATGTGCTGAAAACAAAAATGCTTGTTACCAATATTTTTTTGCTGTCTTCAGCCTCAAAATGACATTGGAAATGACGTGATCCTGGTATTGATTTTGCAAAATAAGTTAGATACTAAGCCGTCTGCTTTATATTTGCACCTCGGAATACCACATAACTTGCCTCCCGCCTAATTCCAGTTAAATTGATTACATTGCAGAATACATTCAAAGCAACATGTGACGTCATTGATGATGTCACATTTAGCTATATATTTACTAAATTGTTAATTCCTGCCCAAAAGGTCACAAAATTTGAGTGCTGAATGAAAACACACCTTATGTTCTGCTGGCTTTTAATTAGTTGTTCAATTGTGGGTAAACAATTAAACCTTCAGCTAATAGCTGAACTTACTGAGCGTTAATCTATACCCTCACCGAGTAGGATGGTTTCATTTTGTTCTAAAATACAAGCATGTTACTTGGAAGTTTCCCTATGAGGAAATATTCATTTATACATTTGCCTTAAAGTAAATGACAATGCATGTGTTTTTGCCTCATAAAAGAATTTAAAGACTATGCCTTCTGTTACCGATAAATATCGCAAAAATTCATCCCAAAAGTTTATTTTTCACATCTTAAAGTGGTACTATGATCAAATTTTTACCCCTTGATTTTTTAGGTGTATCACATAGAATATCATAAAAGAATAAAAAGCTGTTTACCGTTTGCAAATATCTGCATTAGTTCCGAAGATATTTAAGTTTGAAAAATGTGAAAAATATGCAAATGAGATGACTGATGATGTCATACACTCAACCCAATATTATATCAAGTATATAAATAGAGCTATCTTGGCCAATTTGCAACACAGATCATTGAAACTTGGTAGGCGAATAGTTCTACAGGAAACACATCTACGGTTATATAAAATTCCTTTCCCATGGCAACTCACTCTTTTCCAGTCCCCACCCACTTGATTTCAATATGTTAGTGATTTTCAGCTCGAAAAACATTAAACGAAGCGATGAACTCGAGCTAACAGATATATATGCTTGCTGGATCATGCATGAGGCACCATTAGGAAATATCAAAATGGAATGCCAAAGGTGGGCAGAAAAGCCTTTAATATTGGGGAGGTCTGGAACCCAGTATGTT
>Ga0126339_10001299_pt1 | contig 16658 bp, 11 predicted proteins | sample OrbTmetagenome_2_FD_92532 | JGI IMG/M metagenome (GOLD analysis project Ga0126339, IMG submission 92532) | Coral microbial communities from Petempiche,Puerto Morelos, Mexico - Orbicella T R C metagenome | ecosystem: Host-associated > Invertebrates > Cnidaria > Coral | place: Petempiche,Puerto... | reverse complement strand
CTTTGGAAAACCCTACCAGTGGAAAAAAATTGCTCGGATATTAATCTCTCTGAAACGTGAGTCACCAATTATTTACATAATCAATTGTTGAAGTAATATACCAAACACGAAAGAGATTGGTAAGATTTCCTGATAGGAAGCAGTTACGCGCGACAGGGTGTGCTACATCACATTTTTTAATACGAAAAGACAGTTGAAAAGGCAACCAAGCTTAGATTTTCGACGATGGAAGAGTCAGGTGAACTTAAAAGAAAACGGAAATAAAAATCGCAAAAATCTCTGCCTGTTTAGGATTTCCTTTGTTTAAACGAAACGCATTAATTATCGATAACATCGAGAAACGTTCTAAGAATAATATATAGCACTATTCGTTCAAATACATGTAGCTTTTAAGAAATCACTGACAATTACTATTATTACTTCTTTCATACAGCAAAGTTGACGAGTTGAGAAATGAATGAATTTCATACAACCTAGATGGCGATTTGTTTAGACTCGTACTTCCATTTTTTTTAGCCTCTCAAAAAATCACCACCTGTTGAAATCACGGAATTGCATATTACTGTTGATCACGGAATGCCAATAAAATTTTAGCGTGAATGGATTGTGACGACGAGACCAAACTAGTCATTTTTTTTTTTTTTGCAAATGAGGTATTATCTAAGTGAAATCAATTAAAAGGATTGTCATTTTAAAAAGGTTTACATAAACGGCTTTTCCTCTAACAGAATATTAGCTTCAGTGGTTTATCTCAGGAGACGGCGTGAAAACTGACACTAACCTGGTAAAGGGTACTGTGCAAGACCTATAAACAATCATACCACCATCACAAGACTCATGAACCAAAAAGAGAGACATCTTCTTGCATACCTTTGCCTACGGTTTGAATATTTGTTGAGTACATTACAGTTTTTTCCAATCTAAACATCAAAGAACAACGCTTAATCCTCCAAAGTAGGTTAACATGTGTTCAGCCTGGTTGCTTTGCTGTCGGTGTCTGGTGAAATGCCTTGATAGCATGATCTAGAGAGAGGAACTAGAATTCGTGCAGAAACTCGAGGATAAGGATAACTTTCTGGTAAAAACATTTTTATCATTTTGATTTAATCGCTTACTTCTTATCTCTTACTTGATCGTTTTCAGGTTGATGATGAAATCTATGGCTCCCTTCAAGATCATTGCTAAGTTGTTCGTTATTTCCCAAATATCAAAAGGTTGGACTTAATTGTTAAGCTTTTTACTGAGAATTTCGATTAATAAGGGCTCAGTTAGCTGTATGTATTAAGTGCAGCCATTGCATACGTAGTGATCATTTTGGGGGATTGTCATTCTTTTGGGTTCAAGTGCGAGTTTCGGATTTGTGTTTAATTGTCACTATTTTATGATCTGAAGCTTGTACTCGGGCTAGTCTACATAGCATTCCGGTACTGCTTGAATCTTTCTGTTTTTCGTGAAAACCGCTTGATTGCTAATGATAACACTATGCATTCATGTTCTAAATTCTTGTTATAGTCAGTGTAGATCCTTCTCCAGTATGTAATACTGTTACTGATTATGGTTTTCTTAGAAACTAAGGAATATTATTTCTAATTAAATCTAACTCTTTCTTAACAATTCGGGCTCAAACAAGCTGTCAAAGTTTTGGGAAATCATGAATTTCATAATTTGGAATTCTATTGCATTGCAAGTATTCTGCCGCCACAAACAGAAAAAATAATGCAATGTCTTAAGAATTCGGGAATTAATAAACACTTTTACCTGTGAAACGAATGGTAAAATTCTTCAAGCGAAAGCTTGGCGTGTGTATCGAGCACTTTTACTCTCTAAAATTGACAAACAACTGCAAACTTTTGACCATAATAGCACTGACTTAAATTCAAACGACTTTCATTTTTTGAAAATCGAATACAAAGTAAAAACCTTGTTCAGTAAGAACTAGCATGTCGATAGACAGACATAACATAAGCATGGGGGTGTGACAATTTCATTAAAAGAGTGCTTGGCCCCAAAAGGGCACGAGTGCTCTATCCGCCTGACTTCAAGATCCGCAACCAAAGGAACAATTTAAACACCTACCATTTAGCGGCTGATTCTTCGTGGACATTTTCAAGAATTCCCCTATTTCTTGGTCAAATTGTGGTTAAAATATATTAGTAGTTGCAAGAAAATTGCGTTCGCGGGAACTTGGGAGGTCAGAGGAGCTTTTGGTTTGTTTGTCGAGGCTTTTTTTGCTTTTTTTTTTGTTGCGTTTCTAACTTTATTTGGTCGATTTGTGTTTTATTAGTCAAGTGTACACATGATTAATTTCAAGCACAATATTGAGCGGTAGAGTTTTGCTGATTTTTCTCATATGACCATGCGGTTAAACGTTTCAGCTGTAGAAAGTTCACCTAGCGGCAGCGCGGTGAACGACTGCTATACTTTCCATGATGCTGACAGCACATGGAACGAGGCCCGTAAGGCTTGCCGCGAAATAGGAGCTCACTTAGTTACCATGGAAACCACAGACGAGTGGAACAAAGTGAAAGGCTTTCTCGCAGATAAAGTGACTGAGTCCGGTAGTTACACTCACTATTACATTGGACTCCGTAAAGAAAGTGGAACGTGGAAATGGACCGAGGCAGGATCGCCTGGTGTCACTGTGGCGACAGATGACAGCCGCTGGCAGAGAGGCGAGCCTTCTGATGATTCACGGGAACTTTGTGGCGAAATCTGGTATCCCAGTTCAGGGACCCAAGGGCATTTTAATAATATCATGTGCGATGACAAAGATGCAGGTCAAGGAATTACGTCAACACGTGGATACATCTGTGAAAATTATTGAAGTTTAATTCTAAACTAAAATTAACTGTAAGTTTATGGCGCACCATGTGTAGAAAAATTGCTTTTTGACACGTTATGGGAATAGGTCGAAATAGGTCGAAATAAGTAATGTAATATCATCATGACGTGTAATTACTAGAAAAACACGAGGATCCGTTTTAAATTCGTTAGATTACGAGGTTCAGTTTCTTTGTGTGTTCTAGTTCACCAATGAGCGGTCAATAAATAAAAGACATGATCACCAAAGCATATCTGACTTAACTATAATACAAATATGTCATAAGAAGCAGAGCAGGAAAACAAAGATAAGTACATTTAACAAATTGACGTTAGTATTTTACAATAATAAATTGTCAAATTGTCCGCTCTCGCTCGTTGGCACATCGTATAAATTATGAATTCATGTGTCTGTCCCCTTATTAAAAGTGAAAATTAGCCAATGAGCGCGCGAGAATTTCTGTAGTTATCGTAAAATCGGATTTCGAAGTAATAGGGTGGAAGAGTCGACAGATGACTCTCAAAAGAGTTTACGAGCGCGTTTACACGCACTAATTTTGCCTCAAACGGCTTTTTTAAGCAGGATAAAATAATTTAGTAGACCCGTGTACGCTGAAACTACTCTATGATCCCTGCGCGCACATTTACTTACCGAGATACAGGTAAACTATTAACCCTAACCAAAAAACAACAGTTGCAATTGATTTGTAGTTTAGGTGGCACCGATTTGCTGTTATTCTTCACAGTGTATTGCTTGGTCGTTTGTGTCAGTTCTGCCGCACTCTCGAAAATGTTTTCCCGAGCTTTTATGTTTGATGAGTGTGAAATATTTTCCGTTATAGAAAGGCTATAAAATTTTACCACGTTAATTTATATGCAAGATTGATTACATGCAAAATTGTCTCGCAATAAGGGCCGTAGCCAGAAACAAATTATGACTGAGGCAATGTCCATGACTAAATTCTATTCCCAGGTATCTAGCAGTGTTTTTCTTTGCTTCGAAAAAGAAACAACAGAAACGAAAGAAATGACAGTGGCAAGTGCCTCGGTATGCCTTATACTGGTTAGCACCCTGGCAATTGGTTTACAACTGATCTTTCGTTTTGCCCTTTTAACGTGGAAGGTTAACAGAATTAATTTCTGATGCCTTGTGATATCGCGCCTTAAATCGCGCACGCCCTTCCAATACCTACCTAGCATAAAATGGCTCTTATTGGACAAACGTTCAGCCGATAATAATATAAATGAAGCTATCTCGAGCGAAAGTATAATATCTCTTAGTGCAGCACACTTTATTCTACCGTGACAGCCAATTATAGAATTGAGTTTGTGCTTTCCAGCTGAGAGCAACACGTCAAAAATGTTCTAGAACCGTTCAGAAAAGGTCTTCTTTAGTTTACATAAATGTGCTGCACAATCCACGCCTACATTCCATAACTGAAAGCGATGAATCTTCTGGTAGGAAAACAGGAAGATTTAACTTGAGCAAGAACGCGGAATCCAACATGCAGATAACCGCAAAAGTTAAGTGATGTATTTCAGAGCATATTTCTTTTGTATATACGTACCACGATTAAAAGCCACTTAAATAACATATTCTGGATTTTGCCTATTGTTCACAGTCGCGGGTTTGGATATGCATGTAACGCCCCGGGAGTACTCCGTTATATGGACTATATGGGGTAGGGTTTATTTTATGCTGCTATACCGAGCTAACGAGACCCAGCCGGGTCGAAACAGCTCTCCACGGTTGGAATTCTTGGCCTTCCGTTTGGACTCTATCATGTCGCGTTACGTTTTCTACGTAGTAATCAGCCTTGCGTCATTGTTATTCCACAAAAATAACGCCCACACACAGAAAGCTAATTTTGGGCATGTCTTGCTGTTCTTTGTTATAAAAGGCCTCATCTTTTCTTTGCCCGTCACTCATTCCAAGGCGTCTCGTCGTGACTGAGTTCATCGGTGAAGTTTGCGAGGTGAGTAATAGCGCTACTTTGCACCTCGTTAATATGACGGCAGGATATCTATGCAGCAACCTGCCATCATCACATTTTGTCAATGTAAGCTTATGTTTCATGTAAGTCAAATCCGTCAAAATATTAGCTTGAATCATTGTGAATCATCATTACTACTGAATGTTTGGAAAACTACACACTCTAGTTATTGGGATCGATAGTTCACGCTGCTTGCGTATTGCTTAATAACAGACTTACCGCTTTGGCTTTTCATTTGAGAACTAAAATAATTCAGTACATTCCGATACATCATAATCAGCCTCCTGGCGAAGAGTATGATTTTTACACAGTAGTGCAAGAAAGTTATAATAAATATAACAATGGATATTTCTATAGCGCCTATCTAGATCTGTTCTAAGCGTTTTGCAAAAGCAAAAGAGCTAAAAAGAAAGTTCTAGGAGACACAAAGACAGGGTTCAATGATAAAAAGAAAATAAATTAAAAATTCTTTTTAGCTAAAATAATAATTTTTAAAAAGATACACCTTCAGTTTACGTTTAAATATACTTGGATTATCGCATGAACGTATATCAGTGGGTAGTTTCTTCCAAAGTTCAGGATCTAAGACAGAAAAAGCTCTGGATCCACAGGTCTTTAGGTTAAAGTTAACAGGGTTAAGACGAAGTGTGGATGATGAGCGGAGTATTCTTAGTCTAGACGATGAGGATCGAGTTATCAGTTCTTGAATTTAGGTAGGAGACTGCAGATGGAGTGTCCTGTAGGTGAGAAGTAGAATGTTGAATTTGATTCGTTCAGAAATAGGAAGCCAGTGAAGATCGAGGAGGATGGGGGTGGTGTGATCGTACTTACGGGAACGTGTGATCAGTCGAACAGCAGCATTCTGTACAGATTTGAGCTTTCTGATGACGTACTTAGGGACATTATACAATAGAGATTAGCAGTTGTCGAGTTTGGAGGGTACAAATGCGTGAACGAGGGTCTCGGTTGTTCTCGAAGATAGAAATTTTCTTCCACGGGAAATGGTGCGAAGTTGAAAAAAGCTGATTTGCAGAAGTAGTTGACTTGAGTACGGTCTAAATTATAAAGCCAATGAAATAGCAACTTATTTATCTTTTTGCCCTTTTAAAGCAAAGAGTATGATGATTATTTTTGATGTAGAAGTAGAAGAAAGTAAAGTCTTACGAGGCCAAGTGAAAGAAAACTGATGATTTTCATTTGCTGTTTGTTTTACCACCGCGTAAGCTGCGGGTCACTGGTCACGGATCGCTTCAGCCGCTGTAAAGAGAAACTGACTGGATATGCCTAGACAAGACATTGTACTGTCTTGGTAGTTACAGAGATACTTAGTAGTAGTAATATTAGAACAAGTGTTTATTAAACAACTCAATCTGCTGCACAACCTTCTGCGACATTCCACGCAACAGATAAATCTACTGGCACCGAAACAGGAAAAGTTACTCGAGCCAGAACGGAATAAAACGTGTACTGAGATAATCAGCAAGCTTAATTGTTTTTAGTTCAGAGCATATTTCTTTTGTACGTACCCTGATTAAATACCACTTACGCCCGCGCACATTTCCGTTCTTAATAATATCATTGGGAGCGTCTGTCGCCTTTTGTGTTGTAAAAAGTCGTACCCAAGCTTGCTTGTCAATCATTCGAAACTTCCCGTCGTCAGTTTATCGGTGAAAGTTTGCAGGGGCACACAAAATGTTCAAGAAGGAGAGAAATAACATTACTTTAGGGATATACGACGAGCACTGACTCTGTTGACGTTTGTGAAATGTAAATTTGACTAATTGACTTTAAGTGTTCAGAAACGAGCAAAATTTGGCGTGATAAGCGATCCTAGTTTTTTATGGTTAAATTGTTCTCTACAATAATTGTGCGATAGTTAGAAAACCATTTCTGGTAAAAAGGGTTGTTTGTAAAGAAAGTCAACTTTGAAGTAAACGTCATCAACAGCAGTGAAGTCTTGTGATTTGAAAGAGATTATTTTTAAGAAGTCTAGTAACAATACAACCACTTTGCCGGTGTTAAATCAAGCAAGGATAATTTCAAAACAACGCTTAATTTATATACTGAACAAAATGTTGTGTTAATAGCAGTTGGTAAATACTTTGTTTTATGTGTGTACTTTGGGTTTCCTGTGAACAATTTCGGCCTGAGCGAATTTATCCGAACTTTAACCCCAGCGTGATGTAAATGGGCCTTAAAATTGAATCACGGCTAAATAACAGTAATGTGCCTATTAATACCACCTGTCGGCGAAACATCCACATCTTAAAGAATTCCAGCTATGTTAAGGCTAGGCCTGCGGGGAGTGAGCTAATTTTCAGCTCTCACCAATTTAAATTGGTATTCTTTAAATGCAATTAGACAATTTTCCCAGCTAGTGGTTTCTTCCATAACTTTATGTTTTTGTTTTAGCGGCTGTCTGCCTTGTTGGAATAGCACGTAATCGCTACCTTGACTAATTTACTTTTGTTCTGATAGGTTATTGAGTAGTATATTTATACTCATTGAAACCCCCACGTCTCCCTCAAACAATGATCAGTTGACTGATTAGAATCGACATTAATTGATCTAAAGAAGGCAATAAGTCTGAGACGCACCACTGAACAAGTCAGTGTACAAGCAGTAACTGCCTCGGTCACAAATGAAGGTGACACCTTTATACCATTCTGTGTTGCAGCTATCACTATTAAAATGTTAACTGCATGATTGAAACTTCATCAATCTGTAACAGTCAGTGTTATCGACAAATTAAATTGTAGGTTATTACAGTCTGTGTCATTCTGTAATAGATTGTTCTTCTTACTTTTATTACATAGGAAGTTCACCCGTCGCCAGATTCCAATATGAAGCGTATGTCCGAAGGCTGTGAGACTCCTAATTTTGGCAGGTTCTATTCGCAGCTCATAGAGTTTTCTAAAGCAACGGAAGACAAACCAGATTTCCAAAAGAGCTTCGACAATATCAATGGTTGGGTGAATGAGCAGAAGGAAAAGAAAGGAGAAGACAAGATCCAGAAAGTTGGCGAAGCATTGAGGACCACTGTGAATGCACTAGAAAAGCTCAAAACAGGTGACCCTTATGACGTAACGTGTGGTACCTTGGAGATCATTTCAAGCATTGCGACAGTTGCTGGGGGACCTTTTGGGGTGGCATTTTCAGCGTTGTGCAGCATTGCAGGAGCTATCGTCTCATCAAATAAGCCAGCCAAACCAAGCGTGGTGGAACAGCTAGCTCAAGTGGTCCACAGTGAGTTAAATAACTTCTTCGACAAACTGCAGGGTGCAGAGCTGAGCGGTCTGGAGGGTCGTGTTAAGCGCCAAAAAACTCGCCTTCGGGAGATGAAGGGAAAGGAAGAACTGGACGACGAGAATCTGTGGAACGATTATGATCACTTTATGGGCCAGCTTCAATACAGAGTCAACTTGCCACTCCAATTCAAGTACGGACCGAACCTAGAGCAAGATCCTGACTTTGCAGATTTCGTGAGGGCTGTGGTGACGTACTGTAGGGCTTATACCTGCTTTATGGCGCTTCTAACAGTGGCGAGAGCAAAATTTCAGGAGGTTGGCGACAGCAGCGACAAGATCGACGCTATCAATCGAATTATCAACCATCGACAAACAAACATCAAGGAAACGTTGACTTTCTTGTCAGATAAAAGGTACCTGAAGTTCATCGGGCGGCTTCCATCAGAGGGAGGAAAGTTGACGAAAATTCTTCTCTTGGCTCGAAACCCAACAGCAAAACAAGTCGTCGAATCAGTTAGAGGTTCCCTGGGTCTTACCAAAATGGCTAACTCGGTTGAAGTGGAAAAAGCGGTCGGAAAAGTGTCGCGCCAGACAGTGAAACTGAAGTTTAATGGAGAGATGTTTGGCCAAGGACTTCGTGGTGTCTTAGCAGCCTTTGACGCTATCGGCATCTTTATGGTTGGTTCGGCGACCACGGTGCTATTTATCAACGAGACTGATTATCCCATGAGGATTGTATCGGGGACCGTTGGTTGGCCGAAAGGAAACCTGGAGTTCGTGGAAGACGTCAAGCCTCATTCGTACTATTCCAAAGTAATTTGGAGCTTCACTGGTACGTTCTCCACCGGTGGGTATATCAAGATCGCCAACAATGGAAAGCTGAGCTCTGCCCCTGCTGATGACGACCCCAATGAAACTGACGTCAGAGTAATCGAGTTTGCCTTGTCTTCCCCATATGTGGCTCCTGTTAAAATAAACATCCAAGACAAGACGGACTGTGGACGAAGTAAAGGAAAGGACACCTACGACAAGATGGCTGACGACAAAGGAAAGACATTGTATTGGAAAAAGGGTAAAGAGCATCATCTGGCCAGAGCAGAAGTATTACGCACCACGCCAGAACAATTCCTAGATTGGTTCAGATTAAGAAAATTTAATATTGTTCCTTATACTTCCAAAGCAAAGGGGACCTGGTGCTTTATTGTTCAAAATTTTGATCCTGACCAGGATCTGGAAGAAGAAGAAGAGTGAATGAACTGTTAAGAGCTAGAAATGAACAGCCAAGAGGAGAAAGATTGATAGTGGTTAGTTTCTCTTTTGACTGAACAATTCTTTATTCTTTTGTTTACTTCTTAGTGTGTAATCGAAGGAGGAAATTTTTCCCTGTATTATTGCAATGGTTGATGGTAGCGTTCTATAAAGAAAGCAAATGTTAATGAAATCTTAAAAAATATCCCGCCGTCTTTCCGAACAGCGGCTGCTAATCCAGCCAATCCCTCATCCCTCAGTAATTCTCCCAAGCATTCTCTAATTCATGAAGAGGCAATTTTCAATTTTGATCCTACATGCTCTCTGTAGGGCTATAGCATGCGAGTATAAAACTTAAAAGAAGAAATAGGTTGTTTGTTTTGTGCGCGTTCGACTGCGCGAGCTAGTCTGCTTCAGTTTTGGTTGTATCTTTTAGCTAGTCTTTTTATTAGTGCTAAGCATTTTTTTACATTTGTTCAAACGTATTCTCAAAATGTTCTTAGTTGTTTCTACTCGAATAACTATTGTGATAGTATGTTACGAGAGATCTAGATTTACTTGTGAGTTTACAGACGTCTTATGTAGGCAAGAATTCTACTTTGGCCTATATAGTCCTGCGTCAGTATTTTAAGTGTGTTTTTTTTTTCTAATATATATATACTCGAGTGCATTAATTAAGTAAGGTTTTCATAGAAATAATTATATTCACGAACTAAGTGTGTTTTTCTTCAAAATATCTATCCTCAAGTGCATAAAGTAAGGTTTTAATAAATGTAATATTAAGTATAAAACTTAAAAGAAGAAATAGGTTGTTTGTTTTGTGCGCGTTCGACTGCGCGAGTTAGTCTGCTTCAGTTTTGGTTGTATCTTTTAGCTAGTCTTTTATTAGTACTAAGCATTTTTTTACATTTGTTCAAACGTATTCTCAAAATGTTCTTAGTTGTTTCTACTCGAATAACTATTGTGATAGTATGTTGCGAGAGATCTAGATTTACTTGTGAGTTTACAGACGTCTTATGTAGGCAAGAATTCTACTTTGGCCTATATAGTCCTGCGTCAGTATTTTAAGTGTGTTTTTTTCTAATATATATATACTCGAGTGCATTAAGTAAGGTTTTCATAGAAATAATTATATTCACGAACTAAGTGTGTTTTTCTTCAAAATATCTATCCTCAAGTGCATAAAGTAAGGTTTTAATAGATGTAATATTAAGTGCGTTTGTCTTCGAAATATCTATCCTCGACTGTATCAAGTAAGGTTTTCATCAAGACATCTACGCCCGCCTGGAACAAGTTCAAAAAGTGTTCTCAAAAGACATCTTTTTCCTTGTGTGTATTAAACGTGTCCTCGAAGACATTTGATCCTCGCGTGTAACTTAGCGTGTATTACCTAAGAAAAGGTATCTTAAGCAAAAAAGGTATTTACGAAAAAAAAGTGTTTATCTAACTGTGGATTCCTTACACTTAACTACTGGGTATGGTTAATAACAACAGCGATCGATTATTCGCCGTAGCTGCTTGCTTATTGCTCAATAACAGACTTACCGTCTTGGCTTTTCATCTGAGCAGAGCAAAATAATTCAGTACATTCCGATACGTCATAATCAGCCTTCTAGTGAAGAGTATGATTTTTACTATACAATTTCTGACAGAGTAATACAAGAAAGTACTGTCTGAATAACAAAGTCAAGTGTAAAGGCAACTGATTTAAAGGCAACTGGTATGACCATTATTTCTGATAGAGAAAGCCTTACAAAGCCAAGTGAAAGAAAACTGGTGATTTTCATTTGCTGGTTGTTTTATAACCGCAAAAGCTGCGGGTCACGGGTCACAGATCGCTTCAGCCACTGTGAACAGAAACCGACTGGACATGCCTAGACAACACATTACACTGCCTTGGTAGTTACAGAGATACTTAGTAGTAATAATATTAAAACAAGCATTTATTAAACGATTTCATCTGCTGCACAACCTTAAACGACATTCCACCCACCAGATAAATCTACTGGCACCGAAACAGGAAAACTTGCTCGAGCGAGAACGGAATCGAACATGTGCTGGGATAATAAGCAACCTTAATTGTATTTAGTTCAGAGATATTAGCCCCTATTCTCTGCTATGTAGCGCTAAATTGTGACATATTGGACCTTATTTTCTGCTATGTGCCCCAGAAATCTGCTGTTTTTTGAAAATATGTTTAAGGTAGAGTTATAGAATGCAACGTATGGTCATAGTGACATATTAGACCCCATTGTCTGCTATGTGACTCAAACTTGCGCTGTTTTTAACTAGTAGTTTTAAGGTTGGGTTATAAAATATTACTTATGGCCATAGTGACATATTGGACCCTATTCTCTGCTATGTTCCCCAAACTTGTGCTGTTTTTTCCCAGTAGTTTTTAGGTTGGGTTATAGATTGCAACGTATGGCCATAGTGACATATTGCACCCTATTCTCTAGTATGTGCCCCAAAGTTTTGCTGTTTTTTGCTGGTAGTTTTAAGTTTGGTTAATTCAATGCTACTGATGGCCATACTGACATATTAGACCCTATTCTCTTCTATGTGCCCCAAAGTTGTGCAGATTTTTGCTAGTAGTTTTAGGATTGGGTTATAGAATGCAACGTATAGCCATAGTGACGTAATGGACCTTATTCTCTGCTATTTGTCCCAAAGTTCTGCTGTTTTTTGGTAGTAGTTTTAAGGTTGGGTTATAGAATGCAACATAGGGCCATAGTGACATATTGGACCCAATTCTCTGCTATTTGTCCCAAAGTTGTTTTTTTGGTAGTAGTTTTAAGGTTGGGTTATAGAATGCTACGTATAGCCGTAGTGACATAATGAACCTTATTCTCCGCTATTTGCCCCAAAGTTGAGCTGTTTTTAGCTAGTAGTTTTAAGGTTGGGTAATACAATGCTACTGATGGCTATACTGACATGTTAGATCCTATGCTCTGCTATGTGCCCTAAAGTTTTGCTGTTTTTTACTAGGTACGTAACTTAGATTCTCTCGACCTAGAGTACTATTTGTTAGGTGACTTAAACTGTAATTTGGCCTCTCCTACACCTGATGCAAACACTCATCGTTTACTTGAGATTTCGGATTTATATGGGCTCAAACAACTGATTAATGAACCAAAGCGTGTTACAGAATCCTTATCTACATTAATTGACTTGATCTATACAAATTATACAGAGAGGGTAGGCTGTTCTGGAGTGTCCCATATTGCCATCAGCGATCATAGCCTCGTCTATGTTTATCGGAAACTATCTTCTGATTTACCATCTAAGGGACACTCTTCCATCTCTTACAGAAATTTTCGAAATTTTGATCGTGAAAATTTTCGAAATGAAATTGCTCAGCAAAATTAGTCATTCGATGAATCAGAAGATCCAAATTTGGTATGGTCAAACTGGAAAACAAACTTTTTGCGCATTGTTAACTCACATGCTCCTCTTCGAATTAGACGTACTAAATTGAACAAAACACCCTGGATTAATTCAGCCTGGAAGAAGGGTATGCGTTGTCGCGATGCTGCTAAAAGAAAAGCGGTAAGAACAAAGAATCCTCAAGAATGGGCCAATTACAGAAAACTCCGAAATCGAATCAACAATGAAGTGAAAACCACTAAAGCATCCTGTTATCACAATAGTTTTATTCAGTCTGAAGGGACTTGGAGAACCATAAATAACCTCATGTCTCGTCGTCAGAACAACCAGAAAGTAAAGGAAGTGAAGGTAAATAACATCTCTATCTGTGACTCTAACGAGATTTCCAACGTCTTTAACGAACATTTTTCAACTATTGGGCCCAGACCAGCTCGTCAAATACCTTTAACTTCGGACGAGGAGTCAGTTTATTTAAACTTTGTTCCTAAAAACTACAACAAGTTCTCTTTTTGTCCAACTACTACCAGTGTTGTCTTTACTCATCTAAAGCTAAAGCTACAGGGCTAGATAAGATCTCGGCTAGGTTGATTCGTGAGCGTGCCGATATTATCGCAGGCCAGTTACGCGATCTGTTTAATAAATCCCTAATGTCTGGCATATTTCCTGACGAAAATGTGCCAGAGTGACTCCGTTGTTTAAACAGGACGAGTCATTTAATCTAAACAACTACCGACCTATCTCAGCGATTTCCGTAGTCGCCAGTGTTCGAGAGGATTGTGTACGATCAGTTATACGACTTCTTAAATAGTGAAGAAATCATCTCTGAGCAACAATCTGGTTTCAGGTCTTTACACTCAACAGTTACTGCTCTCCTTGAAGCCACTCCCAGCTGGGCGTTTAATATCGATCGCGGCTACGTCGATTTTGTAGTGTTCCTCGACTTCAAAAAGGCATTCGACACTGTTGATTATGATATATTGCCAACTAAAATGAATCGGTATGGCATTCAAGGGAAAACTCTTGATTGGTTCAAATCGTATTTGACGAATCGCACACAACGTACTCAGTTAACGGTTATCTCTCTGACTTCACCACTCTTAAATGTGGTGTGCCACAGGGAACGATCCCTGGCCCTCTTTTATTTCTAGTTTATATTAACGATTTGCCTAGCTGTTTATCGTTCAGCGTACCTAGAATGTAAGCTGATGACACCCACATTACTTATGCTGGTTCTGATTTACATTTGATCCAGTGTAATCTATCTCACGACCTTGAAAAGCTGAGCAAATGGCTAGTGTCTAACAAACTTACCTTGAACGCTACAAAAACTGATTTTATGCTGATCGGCTTCAAGCAAAGATTAAGTACTCTATCTGATACACTCGAACTTTCCATTGATAATGTTCCGATTGAACAATTTACCTCTGTGAAATTTCTTGGAATACATATCGATGAAGATTTAACGTGGCATTCTCACATTGATAAACTGTGTAGAAAGATCGCTTCCGCTGTTGGAGCCATAAAGCGAGTTAAGCCATTTGTGCCTCAATCCACCCTACTCGATATTTACAACTCACTAGTTCAACCTCACTTTGATTACTGCAGCCTTGTCTGGGGTAACTGTGGCAAAACATTATCTAAGAAGCTACAAAAACTACAGAACCGTGCTGCACGTGCCATAACTTCATCAAACTATGACGTGGAAGCCGATTCCTTATTTCACAAACTCAGCTGGAAAGACTTAAAATCTCAACGTCAAATTCAGAATGTCTTAATGGTTTTCAAGTCTTTAAACGGTCTTGTTACAGAATATCTCACGTGTAAATTTATAAAGCGAAATGAATCAAGCTATTCGCTAAGGGACTCGGTAAACTAACTTGTTGTCCCCTTTCCAAGAACTAACTACATGAAAAATAGTTTTAGTTACAGCGGCGCTACCCTTTGGAACAGCTCACCCTGTAACATTAGAGAGTCTGGTTCATTAAACAAATTTAAACGCCTTCTCTACCTTAATTTTTAAACACGGCATTCCTGGAAACCAGAAATCTTCTTAAGTGGCATATTAACGTAAGTTAATATAATGTTAGGATTATTATTTTTAGTCGTTATTATGTAATTTTTTCTACCTAATGTTTTTACCGTGTATAATTAATGATTAAAGATTAAAAATTAAAGGTTAGGTTAAAGTATGCAACGTATGACCATACTGACATAACGTACCCTATTCTCTGGTATTTGTCCCAAAGTTTTGCTGTTTTTTGCTAGTAGTTTTAAGGTTGGGTTGTAGAATGCAACGAATGGTGATACCTAGGGTTTGGGCCCTATTGTCTGCTATGGTCATAGTGACAAAATGAACCTTATTCTCTGCTATTTGTCCCAAAGTTGCGCTGTTTTTTACTAGTAGTTCTTAGGTTGGGTTATAGAATGCTACGTATCGATATACTGACATATTAGAACATATTCTCTGCTATTTGTCACAAAGTTTTGCTGTTTTCAACTAGTAGTTTTCAGGTTAAGCTATAGAATGCAACGTATGGCCATAGTGACATAATGGACCTTATTCTCTACTATTTGCCCCAAAGTTGTGCTGTTTTTTGGTACTAGTTTTAAGGTTGGGTTATAGAATGCTACATATGGCCATAGTGACATATTGGACCCTATTCTCTAATAATTGTGCCGAAGTTTTGCTGTTTTTTTCTAGGGGTTTTAAGGTTGGGTTAAAGAATTCTACGCCTGGTCATACTGACAGATAGAACAATATTTCTGCTATTCGTCCCAAAGTTTTACTGTCTTTTGTTTGCAGTTTTAAAGTTGGGTTTTAAAATATGACGTATGGTCATACTTAGGGTTTAAACCCTATTTTCTGCTATTTGTCCCAAAGTTTTGCTGTTTTTTGCTGGTAGTTTTAAGGTTGGGTTATACAATGTATGGTCATAGTGACATATTAGACCCTATTCTCTGCTATTTGTCCCAAGGTTTTGCTGTTTTCTGCTAGTAGTTTAAAGTTGGGTTATAGAATGCTACGTATGGCCATAGTGACATATTGGACCCTATTCTCTGATAATTGTGCCAAAGTTTTGCTGTTTTTTGCTAATAGTTTCAAGGTTAAGTTATAGAACGCAACGTATGGCCATAGTGACAAATTGGACACTATTCTCTCCTATTCTTCCCCAAATTTTCCTGTTTTATGCTAATACTCTTATGGTTGGGTTATAGAATGCTATGTATGATCATGCCTAGGGTTTGGACCCTATTGCGTGTTATTTGTCCAAAAGTTTGGGTGTGTCTTGCTAGTAGTTTTAACGTTGGGTTATAGAATAGTACGTATGATCATACCTAGGGTTTAAACTCTATTGTCTGCTATCTGTTCCAAAGTCTCGCTGTCTTTTGCTAGTAGTTTCACGGTTGGCTTATAGAATGCTACGTATGGTGATACCAGGAGTTTGGCCCTATTGCCTGCTATTTGTCCCAAAGTTTCAGTGTTTTTTCCTAGTAGTTTTAAGGTTGGGTTATAGAGAATGCTACATATGGTCATACCTAGTGTTTGGACCCTATTCTCTGCTACTTGTCCCAAAGTGTCGCTTTTTTTCGCTAGTAGTTTTAAAGTTGGCTTATAGATTGCTACGTATGGTCATACCTAGGGTTTGGGCCGTATTGCCTGTTATTTGTGCCAAGTTTTCCCTGTTTTTTGCTAGTAGTCTTAAGGTTGACTTATAGAATGCTACGTATTGTCATACCTAGTTTTTGGGCCCCATTGTCTGCTATTTGTCCCAAATTTTCGCTTTTTTTTGCTAGTAGCTTTAGGGTTGACTTCTAGAATGCTACAAATGATGATAACTAGGAATAACGCCCTATTGTCTGCTATTTCTCCCAAAGTTTTCCTTTCTTTCGCTAGGAGTTTTAAAGTTGGCTTCTAGAATGCTACGAATGGTGAACGTTAGGGTTTGGGCCCTATTGTCTG
>Ga0126339_10001297_pt1:0-15000 | contig 16662 bp, 7 predicted proteins | sample OrbTmetagenome_2_FD_92532 | JGI IMG/M metagenome (GOLD analysis project Ga0126339, IMG submission 92532) | Coral microbial communities from Petempiche,Puerto Morelos, Mexico - Orbicella T R C metagenome | ecosystem: Host-associated > Invertebrates > Cnidaria > Coral | place... | reverse complement strand
GAACTCACTTCTTGGGGTCGGAAAGATGGAGGAAAAAGCCCGGGGCGGGAACTCCCGTATGAAAAGGTCGGGAATGCTCGTCGGAAAGGATGTAGCTTGGTTAGAAGACGCTCAGTGAATTTTTCTAGTTTTCCATACATTTGTCTGTATTTCTTTCCCGCGAACCGCGTCTTGACGTCCGCCTATTCAGCCAAATTAATTTTACAGGCAAATGTATGGAAAATCAGAGAAATCAACTGAGCGTCTTCTAGCTAAGCTACACCCTCCAAACTTGGTGAATACAATCTTCTACCTGATATTTTAACGTTGCGATTCACAAATTGTGTAAAATTCAATTTTGGAAAAAGTTATTTGCCATCGGATTCCCATACATACACTGTAATTTCTGACTACTTTGCCTACCCGTCAAGATGGCGTCGAAAACCGTGATAAGGCCTATGGCTCAGCAAAAACTACGGTACTACTTGATGTACATCCTTCGAGTTTTGTTTCTGAACGAAACAAGATTCTACATGTGCAGTTTGCATGATAATTTCGCCAGTGGAGTAAATTTGTGCGGAGAAAATTTTCGTGTCAACGTAGTTTTGCGGATCGTGGAAAAAAAACCCCGCAAAATTCGAACAAAATAGGAACCGCAAAAATTTCGTGCCACACGGTATTTTTTCTTCTTCTTTGATTTTGCTGTTGTTGTTGTTGTTGTTTTTTCCATGTCTATTTTCTCGATCTTTCCTGACCAAAACACACGCTTTATTGGCCAAACAATAGCTTTGGTGGGCTGCGATTGGACCGTGCCGGTGCTACCGGTTCCTCGGCAGGGTCTCCCTTGGGAAGTTTTCCATTTCAAAGCCTCGTGTCTTCCCCGGGTGTTATCGTTTTGTAGTTGCGAACACGTCTTTGGGTGAAGGAAGTTCAACAAAGCAAAATTCAGGTAAGTGAGGTTGTGGAGAAGAGAACTAAACTTACGTCAAACGACATTGCGTTCAGGACGGACAGTCCGAAAACCAAACGTGAAGTATCTTGCCGGGGACATGCATGGTCGTGTTGGAAAGTACACTAGTTTGTTTCGCGCTATGATATGTTTCCCAACGCAGCTAACAAGATGCTGCTAAAAGGAACAACAGAAGCTGAACAAATTAAAACCGACGACACAATATTTCAGTAAACTGGGCTAATCTGCAGTTCGGAAGGACGTCTCCAGCGAAAGCGCTGATTTCGTGTGATTTCAATGTGATTGAAGTCGCACTCTAATAAACTTAAAATGGCGACGATGCTTGGCTGTTTTCAATCTGTAAGCTTACTAGCAGCGATGTTTAGCGAGTACAGAACTCAGGTTCACCTTGGTTCACATGTGTTGGAAATCTTTAACTAACGGTCCGTGTAAAACGCAGACTGCGAACTGCAGACTACGGACCGGGGATAAAATGCAGACCGAGCTTAAAATGTAGACTGCAGACAGTAGACATTTTAAAACTGAATCGTGCCACCAGTTCCATCATTGAGGGCTAACCATAAACAGGATAACCGAAGCGTTGTTCAAGAGTACAGACTTGCACTACGGTTAGCCTGAATAACCCTGTTTACGATTATGCTAGCACTTGGTAATGGAAATAACACCATAACCGCACCCTAACCGAAGTCGGCATTCGCGGTTGCATGTCGCTATAACGAGCTTACTTTTACAGTTCTTCAGAGTGACAGCTCGAGGAATGCTCCGGAGGGGCCTGATCGCAACTGTACTCCCAAAATGGCTGGAAGTCGAGCCTACATCAAGGACAGATTTTAGAATCATTCTAGTGTGGAAGCAAAGCATCCGTAGGCAATATATTTTCAAAACCAGTTATTATGGCGACTGCATGCAGACTAGAAGACCGGGTACAAAATGCAAACTGAGAAGAAAACACTTTTTTCGTCTAAATGTGGGTATGTCCCATCTTATTACTAAAAGTATGAAGGCTGTATTCCCTCTAAAATAGAATTTCAAGCCTTCACTTTGTGCGCAATATTTGAAAGTGCCCATGCTAATTTCAATCTTTTCTTTCCAAAACAACATTCAAGCTATGGCAGTTAAAGTTTGAGACTTTTCCTATATGTTATTCAGGGAACATTGTTCAGTCATGTGACTTTACAGTTATATGGCAAACAGGTTCTAAAAGGATGTTTTAACCAAGTTTGGTGTTTTTTAAAGCTTAACTTTCCATTATAATTTGAATTTGGATTTATGAGAAATTCTTTATAGCTCTGATATCGTTAAATTTTCAACTTTCAATCTGTTCAGACTTATCTGAACAATTTTTGAAATTCAACATAGCAAATTCAAGATGGCAGACATTTTGAAATGGGTGACATCATTTTGGTGTTCTGTGACCTGGGCTACTCAAAGCTACAGTCAAACCTGTATTAGGCAGACACCCTCGGGATCCTTGCTAGTGTCTGCTTAATACAGGGTGTCTGCTGAAAACAGGTTCCCTCAGAATTTGTCTTAAAAGGGTCATATCAATATTGGTCAGTATTAAAAGACCTTGAAAGTGACAAATAGCATTCTCATGAACGATCGATAACTCTGAAAAACCTTATCTCCATAAACAATTTAAGTATACAGTAAGAGTATCTATATTGATTGAGCCACGTGAAGGTTCACAAAATGACACAACAAAAGTTCTGTAAAAACAAAAGCGAATAACAAAATATTGTATTTCTGTGACAGCTCAGTTTGTTGGCAAACTCAAATGGCCGATCTTCTAAAACTTGGACAAAAAAATCATGCATTCTTTTTACACTGTTTGATACAGGTTTCTAACAATAGAAATGACCATAAAAGTCAAGTTTAAGGTGTCCATGTCCACTTAATAGAGGTGTCTGTTGAATACAGGTATTTTTTACAGTGAATGTGGGAAAAGAAAAATGGAACTTGCACTGCTCTCCACTTTCTAGAGGGTGTCTGCTTAATATGGGGTCCGCTTAGTACAGGTTTGACTGTAATATATAGATTTAGCCAAGCCCAAAAGCAGATCTCCTGGTTGCAATAATTAACCATATAGGAAAAAGAGGATTTGTTTTTCTGGATCAGGAACTCTAAAATGATTACTTGTGAGCATGTAATTGTTCAGCATGGGGTTTTGTTGATTTTTTCCAGTTAAATTTTAACAAATTATACCCAAAAAGCGTAACTAAGATTGTAGGAATTACATATGCAATATATCAGAGAATTTCCAAGAGACGATTGTGCAAGGAATATATTGGAAGAAAAGTCAACAATTTGCCAGGGGCTAAATTGTGTTGAAATTTTGCCTTTGCACATACTCCCTCCTTCTCCCCCAGATGTAATAACCTGACTTGAGCCAGTACCTGGTCAGCGGTCATCACATGACCTTGACGAACTCTAACCCTGAGCCTGTGATATTGTCATGTGATCTACTGGTCAACAAATATGTTGTTTTGACAGCTGTCAATTAACCATAACATGGATGGCCAATATCAATTATATGCCTATGGAAATGGTGCCACTATCTTATTTTTCAAGATATTGGGCTTGGGTTATGGACGTATGGACAGTCACACGACAACCAAGGCAGATGGATTACCAAATTCTTTGGTGTTCAGGAACTCTGCAATTAATATTGACTGATTAATAGTGATTTATTGATTTACTACCTTCTAGTGATTGATTTTGATTGATTACATAACCGTAATTAGCTGGTTAGTAAGTCACACACTCCATAAAAAAATTTCAGAACATATTTTGTAACATAGAGCACAAACACTCTGCAAAAAACACATTTTCTCATTTAGATGCTGCTGCATCACAGTGGATCTGTAATGATCAACTCTTTCACTGTGACATGCATGCACCAATATGCAGTAGTCACGCATCCATTTTTGACACATAAAATTGATTACTGGCAACAATGGCATTCTTAATCAACCTAAAATCTTGAAATTTCCTTTTACCAAATTCATGCTGATTACCAGTTTGTTAAAACTATAATATGCAATGTGTGAATTTTGTTAAAATTTAGGAGTGAGGATCAGTTGCCCTCTTTGTTACCCTTGTACCTGTGTATGTATCATGCCAATTTTGAGGTCAGCATTAGATGCCACGCACCAGAACCCCCATGCTCTTCGTAGACTCAGATAATTTCTCCTTACCTTACTCTGCACCAATCTCTTGTTTTTTACATAAAGAACCTCAAATATTTAACAAAGTCTGCTATCTTGGATTTCAAAATTTTTCAGGAATGTCAGAAAATATCCAAAATATGTTTGAATAGATTAGAGAAATGATTAGTAAGTCAAAAACTTTGGTTTTTCTTTTAATTTTTAACTTTTTAGTCTTGTTAATGGCATCTTGCAATTATTATATTAATTTCTTTTTCAATTTGTGATCAGCAGTATTTCAACAGCATACATTGCATCACAACAAGCTTACATTTTGACACAAAAACAAGACACATACCCAAGGTTTTGCCTGGCACATTAATAATTATAGGAAATTATACTTTTCAAATATACATTTGAAGAGAATACAATCACAGTGGCGGATCTAGGGGAGGGACCCAGGGGGGCCACCCCCTCCCCCCCTTATTTTGGGTGAAAAGAAAAAATCAATGATGGAAGAAAAACCGGCAAGGCAAGCAAAACAAACCCCCCCCCCCCCCCCCCCCTTTAGCTCAAGTTCTGGATCCACCACTGAATCATAATATGCTATGGTTAGTGCCATTTATGTGTCTTAAACCAGGAGACCTTTCTGGAGGAAATGAAGACTGATTATATACTATAAATTTCATTGCAGTTCACCTGTTTTTGTGGCTTTGTGGAAATGCATGGCAACCATTGCCTCACAATGCAAAGTTTACAAGATTGTGCAGTAAGGATCAGTATGTTTAAACCATCATTTTATGATAATGAAGTAGAGGTTAGTTTGGGCAATACTTGGTTGAGGGCAATCATTTAGGTCATAACTGTATGTTCATAATCACATATTCTAGAATTCAGATAGTTATTTATTAGTACCAGCAATAAATAATGATACTACTGAAGTTGACTTAAATAAATGTGAATTTTGTAGCAGCTAAATGAATTTAGATTCTGTTATCCCTTATTGTGGAATCAATTTTTTTAATACATGTAATTATTGCATTTCAAGCTTTCTGATTTCATCACACAGTGTGGCTAACAGCAAATAATGGTCCAGAGTCTACCTTTTGTTTAGTTTACGGATAATTTATAAAAAATGGACATGTGATGTGTGGAAAATAGTAGAGTTTGACACTTGAAATATGGTTTACCGTTTGCTGGAGACAATAAGTTAACTACATAAGTACCCTTTCTATTTGAATAGACTAATTTCAATAGACCTCAAGACGAGGCTCTGGGGAATAAACACAGAGTTTGTGGGCTTAATTCCCCAGAGCCTCGTGCTGAGGTATATTGTTTCAGGCTGAATTTTAATACATCAAAATTGGTCTATTGAATGGTTAACTGTATAAACCTTCTCGCAATGCTCTGTTTTGCTAGGTCTTGATCTCAAACAATGTTAAATGGTTTTTAGTAATTCCTATAAAGCGGAAAAAGGTACATGTATAATTTGAAAGACATGAAGCAGCCTGGAACCAAACTGTTTCACCAGTAATGGTTAATCGTGAGGGCTAATCACAGGTAACCCACTGACACTTCTGGAGCTGACAACACACCTCGCTTTATACACGTTCCGGTATTAGAGAGGAAAACAGAGAGAGACATGCACGATTTAATCCTGTTTAGGTAGCAGCAACGCTTTGTTGCTGTCCACTGATAAACTCCATGAAACAGCTTGGACAAAGCGAAAATATCTACCTGCTTGGTGCCCACTGTTTCAACTGAATTTGCATCATTTCTGTTTTGCGCGAATCAACCACCCCTCTAAAGAAGTACCGTATTTACCCGCGGATAGGCCGCATCCGCGTATAGGCTGCACGCCAAACTTTCAATTGGTTTTCATGGAAAAAAAATTAATGAGGTCGAGGAACCGGTTAACCAAAGCAAAGTCTTAAATCAACAGCAGCTGATGTGTATCAAGTCAAGTTTATTTTTAACCATATGTACAAATGCGAAAATGCTCAAACAGTAAACCAAAACTTTTTTGCCAACATTTTATATACAGAGTAAATCAAAGGCAAGTTTGTGCACCTTATATACAAACACAAGTGAAATGAATCGTAACGCTGCAGTGTATTAACATTAAAATCCAATAAAATCACTTTCATCAATGTCATTTTTATAAAAATGTCACGGTATTCCTGTTCGTTAACATCCAAGACTGAAACTTCATCTTCACGGGCATAGAACAGTTCACCTTCTTCGTCTACAATTGACTCCACTCCATCATCATCAGCAAAGGGATCAGACTCGTCTATTTCTTGCCAAAGGATATCGTCTTCCGTACCATCAAGTGCGTTTGTGATGCAGAATATGAGAAATGAACGTCTGATGGTGTCGGGGGAAATGGAATTCCAGCTGTCTAAAATCTACTGACAAATCTGGCTGAGGTCAGGTTTATGAATGCGGCCTGCTGGTGTGAATGTGTGGTTTCCATCAAGCATCCACTTGTTCCAATATTGCCTTAAATTGTCTTTGAAGGGCTTGTTCACGCCTATGTTTAATGGTTGTAAAAGGCTTGTCATCCCGCCCAGTATCATGGCCACATCTGTGCGTGAATTTTTCAAAACCATTTAATATTGTCACACAAGTGAGCTCTAAAGGAGTCCCACACAAGGAGATTTCTTTTTCATAGAAGTCCGTCAACTTTGGACCAGACCGTGTTTAACCACTCTTTCACTAGTGATTTGTCCATCTACCCTTTGGCTTGAGTACGAAGATGTATGCCTCGTGGCAGCACTAAATCTTTTGGTAGAGTTTTCTGCTTAAACACCTCATAGGGGGGAAGTTTTGTTCCATTTCCTAGGCAGGCTAGCATCACTGTGAAGGGATCTTTTTCATGACCAGTTGTCATGACTGACACTGTTTTTTTTTTTCCTTTTGAGTCCACCGTAGAATTTGCAGGCATTTCAAAACTAAGTGGGGTTTGGTCTGCGTTTCCAATCAGCGAGAACTCATATTTGTACTTCACTCAGCAATAATAAAGGCTTGAAATTTCTGAAGTTTCTCCTCAAAGTTCTCAGGCAGCTTTTGTGAATTGTCGTTCTCCTGTGAATTGACAAGTCATGTCGAACCATGAAGCGATGACACCAATGTACCAAAGCTTTAAACTCACTCTCAGCAATGTTTCTGGCTTTTGCAATCGATTTTGCTTTTAGACAGATAACTGTGGGGGAAATTCCAATACCAGCCTTTCTCTTCTCGTCAATCCATTCCTTCAGTTCTTTCTCCAATTCAGGAAATTTTGCTGGACAATAGCGTGCTGCTCTCTGGTTGTGATGATGACCTTTCAGTGTTTCTTGTTGTGATTGCCACCTTCCAACGTTCTCCTAATCAACTTGGATCTGGCGTGTTGCTGCTCGATTTCCTTTCTCTATGGCATAAGTAACAACAGTAAGTTTGAAGCGTGCTGTAAATATCCTGGAAGAACCTTTTGGTTTCATGATTTGCTAGAAATGACTTCACATTTTACTTTCACTCAACGTAAACATGGCCTTTGAAGTTTGATGCAATCGGACTTGATTGGATGAGAAATTGTGCGTTACTATGGTTACATAGATCAGCAAGCATGTGCGCATCATCTGTTGTGTTGCATTACATGAATCAAATGTGAAAGATCGAGATCGTCCTAAATTAGAAGCCACAGTTTGTAAATTAAAGAGGAGAAATGAGTGGAGCTACACCCACTTATGAAATGGATAGTGAAATCAGAGGTTACCTTGTTTATGGAAGCAGTTGGAAACCCAAAATTGGCGATTTGTTATTGACTGATCGAGAAGCATCAAACGGAGACGACAAGTTTGCAGTGGCTGTTTATCAAGAACTCGGCAGTGGCGAGAAGAAAATTGTCGGACATTTGCCAGTGGAATTCAGCAGAATTGCAGCCTATTTTATTGACAATGGCGGTGAAATTTCCCGCTAAGTAACTGGGAAAAGGAAGCACTCTAAAGGCCCATGAGGAGGAATGGCTATTCCGTGCAAGCTGTGTTGGACATCTCTAAACAAAAGACGTTAAAAAACTTGATGCGCTCATTGCTGCAGAGAGAATTAATATTCTTCACAGATATGGACTTAATGTTTAGCTGTATGTGTTGTAACTAAGGAACAATTTGAAGCGAACATTAAAACAACAATTTAGTGTACCACATTAAGATCTTGTGGATATTAATGAAGTGTCAAAATGTTTGTACCTGCATATAAGCTGCAACCCTAATTTTGGTCCCATTTTTAAAAAAGTGTGGCCTATCCACAGGTAAATACGGTAAACAAGATCATTTTTTTTACTTTATGTTCTTTAGTGCCTACCCAGGTGAAACTTGTCATTGTATGCTGTTTCTTTTTAGTGGTGCTCGTTAGCTGTACCCATGAGACGGTACAACTCCCCTTTTCTCCAACCTGTTTTACAGAGTGTGGTGTGAGATTCTTTAAATTCTTCTTTCAGACAATCCCAGACAAAAAAGTTGGGACATGAAACAAGTTCTCCCCTCCTCCGCAGTTACAATGTTGATAATCAGGTGATGTTTTCCCTTTTTGTTGAGAAAAATGTGACATTTTCCAACATTGATTAGGGGGAATGGGGGATACATGATCTAGCTCAACTGTCCCAACTGTTTTTGTCTGGGATTGTAAGTGGTCGCTTACAGGAGGTGGTTGCTTATGAGAGTTTAGACTACATTGAATCAAAATTTTGCCTCATAAGAATATGGTAACTGCCAAGACTTACCCCATGCACCAATGCCTGTGCAATGTTTTATTCTTATGAAAAGTCAATTTCGAGAAAAAAATCTCAACTGGTTTTTCCAATTGAGAAATTTCTGTCTCTTGTGCTATCTAGGAATATGATAACTTCACAGCAACTGATTATCCAATTTTCTCTCTATTATCTGTCAAGTGGTCACTCACAGTAGGTTAAAAGCAAAAGAAAATTTCAAACTTTTAGCTCTAAAAGTGGTTGCAGTCGCTTAAGAGAGGTGGTTGCTCAAAAGAGGTTGCAAATGTAGTGATTTGACTGGGGAACTTTTGGTATTGTGGAAAACTGGTTGCTGAGGAGAAGTGGTTGCTTTTTAGAGGTGGTCGCAACCAGAGGTTCGACTGTATCTTCTTTCATTTTTGTAATTTACGGTTTTTTTATTACGCAAGTGAAGAAAGTGATAAAAAGGAAAGAGGAAAGTCATAAATTCACAAAGGGTTGCAAAGGGGATGTTTGGTTTTTGACAGAAAGATACTGTAGCCAATAGTGTTGCCACGGCAACAGCACAATGGATGTCTTGTTGTTCCTTTCCTGATGTACATTTCTGCAGGGCTGGAAGTAACAGTCAGTCATCGGACATTGTCCGACCAAATTTTGAATATGTGCGGCCAATTTCACATTATGATCGGACACGATGTCCGAACATTTGACCAACACCAAGTTATTATCCATCCATAAAATTTGGTTAGATACATTGTTAAAAGGCTCGAAATTGCGATGTGGCTAAAATTTCATCTTTGGCAAACAAAAATTCTGGTTTAGTGGACAGCCGAAAATACGTCTGCATTCACAGGCTACCATGGGTAACCCAAAAACACTGACCCCCGGTCTGCGGACCCCCACTACGGACTGGGTCCACAGACTACCCCTACGGACCCCTCTATGGACCACCCCCAAAATAGAGTAAGAAACAAAAATAAAGATTTCACTTACTGCTTCTCCGATAGATCACTCGTGTCGGCGAAATTTCGAGAGTTAAGCTGGGAAAATGTAATAGACCTGGGTTCAGTCTCGGGCGCAAGTTTTATCATTACAGATCATTACCTATTTGCCATTTTCTAAAAGTTGTTTTTGGGGAGAAGAGATGCCAATAGCAAAAAGACAGAAAGTTCTTGCCTCCTGTTTGTGGCTTAATTGGGCTGCAAAAGACGTGATTTTAGGTCGTTCTAACTTGTTTATAATTGAAATTCTGTTGAGCAAATTGTGAAGCCTGGGATGAGTTCATGAAACCGCGGGAGAATGAGCTGAACAAAATTGCGAAGGAAATGCACTCGAAGCAGCACAAATTTCAAGGCTTCCCAGAGATTTCCCGGTCTTTAATTCATACTTATACCCACAGCAAAGGAAATGGCAATGTGCAATGATAGAACTTGTGCCCAAGACTGAACCCAGGTCTGTTACATTTTCCCAGCTTAACACTCGAAATTTCGCCGACACGAGTTATCTAGCAAAGAAGCAGTAAGTGAAATCTTTATTTTTGTTTTTTATTCTATTTTGGGGGTGGTCCGTAGGGGTAGTCCGTGGACCGGTCCGTAGGTAGTCCGCAGACCCGGTCCGTAGTGGAGGTCTGCGGACCGGGGGTCAGTGTTTTCGGGTTACCCGGCTACCATAATGGCGACTACGTTTCTCTGTTGTGACAATCAATAACAGTTATTTTCTCAAACACTATGTCCTTCCAGAAATACATAGTGAAAGATCTTTGCTTCTATGATATTCAACATAAGAAAAGAGAGCAATATATCCTTTTTCTTTGCTACAGAGGATTCCCTCACATCAGAACACTTGCAAATGGCTGATCATGTTTGAAATTGTCCTATAGTGCATTGCAAACCCTTGAGCATTGAGTACGTCATGTATGCCTACCGACGGTGTCTCTTGGAATACATGAATCCTTCATAGATATTACATTAGCTATGTACACAAAATAAGCGACCAAAAAGGTAGGCTCAATTACCAGCCGCTGTTTGGGAAAGGAGCGTGGCCTCCTCCCCCGAACTCACGACTGGACTCGTGGTCTTGGCATTGGCAATTTCAACCAATAAGAAATCTGCCTGCCTGAATCGAGCAGGCTGCATAAATTAGCTTTCTCACAGTAGCAAAGAAGTTGTGCGATTTGAAGTGCGATCGCACCAGTGGGACATTTAACCAAATACCGTAAAGTGATGAAATATTGCCAGATCCAAACAATAGTGGTATTTGCAACACGCAAAATCGTCAACAGACTTATGTGTTAGAATCTCTATTTGAATCATGTGGTGCCAGAATGTCAGATAACGAACAAAGTCAACAAAGAGAGGGATAAACGTGAACATCGATCTCAAGAAATAAAACACTCAGTCAAATTGTATGTTAGTCTTCTTGAAGGGAAGGGCAACACCAGTCTTTGGCGAAGCCAGACAAAATTAAATTTTTATATGAGCCAAAGCAAACCAAACTAGCAAAACATAAACATGGTGTTAACACCATGCACACCGTACAACATATGTGTGACCTTTGACATGACAGTTGCTACACCATCTACTTCTACAGAGCACAGCATGTAATGCCCTTCCGCAACAATAATGTGAAACAAAATAGGTTGGAGAGCCAAAATTAAAAGGAGAAGTGGCGAAAATGCCACAAATTTCACGAGCCGTAGGCGTCATGTGGGTCTGCCTATGATTGTCATCAGGTGACATTTCTTGCCACCTGAAGTGCCGCAAGAATTAAATTATGAATTTACGTTACAGACATGCTTTGCCGCTGATGCATCCAGCCATCTCTTCTTGGGGAGGAACATAGACCGGACTCAAGAAAGCGGCGGAAATTGAGCCTACCAAAAAGGTGTTGGAATTTTTTTCTTCACAGATTTTATGTTTGAATTCTTTTCTGAATAAAATTCCTACTTGAGTTTTATCACTTAGTCGCCAAATGGCTACTCAAGAATTGTTTTAATTTTGGGCCCTAATGACTCTGATAATTTGAGCCATATCCAGGAGCCCATAATAGGCTTCTGCCATATCATAAAGCAGAAGTGCTCATCTTTCCTGTACTTGCCAAATAAAGTACTCTTCAGAAATCGCCCTATTATGCATTACGTGCATTGGAATATGCTGTTAGCATTTTATGTACGCACCCTAGAGTCCTACAGGGGTCTGAATTCGCGGTAAATTCAAACTAAAAATAGATCGGCCTGTGAAAACGCCAGGACAGGAATAATTGGGGTAGTTTCACACTCCTAGTGATGGGCTCCTGCTTTAAAGGGACACAGTCAGCTGGCGCACATGCGCATTAGATACCAGTCCATAGCTAATTTGCACATCACAGAGACCCCGTCCATACTGTTTTTAACCAAATATGATACAAATAATATCACAGGATGAGCAAAAGCACACTCCAAAACAGGTTTTTCGGTAAACGATTGAAAATAAAGCAAAACACTGCGAAGATTGAAGCGGATTTCTAGATGTACTTTGATTTCAGGTTGAGGTGAACTTTTTTCAAAGAGAGAAACTAGTGTTCAGGTCAGCACGGTCCCAAAGCTGACTGTGTCTGGTAGCATTCAATAGAAAACTAGGTTTGCTTGAAGAACATATAACCAGGAGATAATGAGGAGAGATCGGTACAGTCATCTAGTAGATAAACTCATTTAGTTAATCATAAATGATAAATAAATCAAATTTAAATTTAGTTTTGAAGGATTTGAATTGAAAATCTTTACAGCTAACAAATTGTATTATGCTAATTAATTATGCTAATCAATTATGCAAATTAAAGTCCGGTCGAATTGATGAGATGTCCAACCAAAATGAAGATTTGAAAGGACACATGTCCTGTTAAAGAAGAAAAATTATTTCCGGCACTGTTTCTGTATGACAGGTGGACTCCCAGTGGACTTCCCAGTCATTAATGTTTGTTTTTAAAGTGAATACAATGTACTTGCAATGTGATTTGTTGATTTCACCAGTTCTTGTCCCTTGTATGTTTTAAAGTAAGTCTCTTGTAACAGGCTAGCCCTTTCACTCTTACTGTCTTATTCCTATTATTAAACTTAATATTTGCAGCATAATGTAATCAATAATCCTTTTATTGTTTGTACATAGAACTTTATACATCTTATGTTCCAATAAACAGTGTATATATACATATGCAAAAATTGCCAACTAAACTAAAAGTGTAACAAAAAATTGCTCAGTGTAATCTGTCAAACAATTTTTGCTTTTTGTCCAATGGTCATGAAATCAAGAAAATTTATAATTATTCATTTACATTCATTAATGTATGGATTTTAACATTTTCTTTTCTTTGAAAACAAATTAAAATTTACAAAAATGTCAACAGTTTGACTCAAGTGTTGGTCATCTTGATTTTCAGTTCATAGTTCTTCTCCTCCCTAAAGATATAAAGAAACCCAAGCTTAGGTGAAAGAGATAACACTAAAATGTTTTGGAACCCAATTACTCTTTCAGCAATCTGTTTATATTTTAAATGTAGTATATTTCATACCAGCAGGATCAGAAGCAGAGTGAAATAACGAAAGGCCTCAGACTTCTCTTAAGGGTGTGCAATGTTGCACAGGCTTGAGCAGTTCATCATGATAATTTTACAAATATAGTTTAAGGATAAAATTGCTGATCAATGCTTAAAAGAACAAAAAATGCTGTATTCATTAATTGTTTGAAGCAGTGCAAATCAAAATTACCAATTAAGAATAATAATTATTAAGCTAGCACTTGTTTTTAATATGTCATTGTTTACTTTCCACTCGCAGTCTCTTTTGTTTAATAAGTTTTTTTTTATCCTTTTGTTCTCGCCAATTCTTTGTGGGCTCTGTAAAGTCTGTGGGAGTTATTATTTTGTTGATAGGATGAAAGGCTTGGGAAAGGCTTATTTCAAACACCATATTTAAGGTGGCTCAAAACAGTAATAATTGCATGAGATGCCTGGGCTCTAGCGTACACTTCAGCGCAAGGCATCATGCAATCACCTGTCAGTGAGGGGTTGCGAGATTGAAGTTTGCAAAAATCAAAACAAACATGGTTGCGTGAGGCCTACGTCTTGAAACTTTGTTTCCACCAAGTTTAGTTAGCCATTTGCATTATCAGTTATTTTTTCTTTCAAAAACATCCATCCTTCAGGCAATTTCAAAGGAAAAACATTCTTTAAAACCATTGTGCTGAAACGAAAATTGTGATGTTGATGTTGCTATCAATCAGGCCAGCTATCATTCTTAAAAAACTGCAGGAAAAACTACTTTTCAGGTTTTCTTTGTTCTTTCTACTTGGGCAGTCTCGCCTTCGGGTATTTGTGGAACTTTTCATCTACCACTTATGCTGCTAACAACAACAGCAAAAAAGAAAACATTTGTGGTCCTATTCATGTGGAATTGCGGGCTTTACTGATCAGCGGACCACCTTCATGCATGTGCAAGAAAGACACTTTAATGGGCAAAGTAGCCAAAGACAAAAGAACAAATGCTTGATAAAAACAATACCAAAGGACATGAAATACGAGCTCCAAAGTGAGTGCTTGCTACACAAATTTCCCCTGGCAGTTTCATCTATTTAAGCAATTATGACACCTTCCCGGTTTATTAACTTTATTTGACGACACATTTTTTCAAAATATCTCAGCTGCTTTTTGAGATTTTTAGTATTTTTCTTTTGTAACCTTTAGGTAAAATGACCGACTTAAATTTTGTCAAATAAAAGAAAAAGCTGTTAATTTTTTTGTGCCCTTGAAGGTTGGAAGTAACCTAAAAAAAATTGCACAGCCATTCAAAACAATACAGTTGACAAAGCCTGAAAAATCGCACCTAGTTCTATAAGTCTCCAAAAAAAAGAAAACTGTTTTGAGTTTAGCAGTTCAACTGAGAGATAAAGGGTGCCAAAAAGCCAACAGTGAATTTTAATTTTGAAAGAACTGCATTGCATAAATGTCTGCTTCAGTAAGTGTGCAACCTCTTGAACAACCAAACTCAAAACATGGCTGGAAATAAAGACTGGACATTGGACCTTGTCTAACCTGATTGGGGATTTGATCAGTCAAACGTTCATCTAGGCAGTCATGTTGAGCAGTAACATTCAATTAAGGTATCAGTATACATCAAAATTGACCATTTTACCAAAAAAAAATTG